>Ga0207662_10000771_pt1 | contig 14708 bp, 13 predicted proteins | sample KBSS33LmetaG_FD_184338 | JGI IMG/M metagenome (GOLD analysis project Ga0207662, IMG submission 184338) | Switchgrass rhizosphere microbial communities from Kellogg Biological Station, Michigan, USA - KBS S3-3L metaG (SPAdes) (version 2) | ecosystem: Host-associated > Plants > Roots >... | reverse complement strand
CGTCGAGCAAGCGGTCGTGCACCATCTCGAACGGGATGCGCGCCTCGACGAGCGCGTGGTAGAACCCATTGGCCGCGTCGTCCATGGCTCGAGCGCGTGCTGCGCCAGCGAACCAGCTCGACTGCTGCGAGTACACGAGGCCGACGCGCGCGAGCGAGCGCTCGTTGCGGAGCCACCGCTCGTTCGCCGCGCACCAGTCGTAGAGGCGCTCGACCGGCTTCAGCCAGCGCGGATCGTTCACGCTGCCGGCGAACTTCGTGTACCACGGCCGCAGCCCGTTCGCGACCCCGTCGATCGCCCAGAGGCGGATCTCGGCCGGGCTCTGCACCGAATCCTTCCAGCGGTACGGCTCCTCGAGCCCGACGCTGAAGATGCCGACGATCGGCTTGCGGCCCATCGTGGCGCGGAACTCCTTGCCACGCTTTCCATTCGCCCACGGCACGGTGACGCCGCGCCGCGCCTGGTGATCGGCGACGAGCGTCGGCGCGAGCTCGCCGATGCGCACCATGTCGAGCGAGCTCCCCGCGCCGCCGCCGGTGTTCGGAACGACGCACGAGTCGGGAGCGATCCTGCGCACCTCGTCGTCCCACAGGCGCCAGAGTGCGAACAGGCGTTCCTGCCGCCAGAGGATGTAGGCGCGCCGCGCCGGATCCTGCGGATCGTCGGTGCGCGGCAGGTCGAAGCCCGAGGCGGCCTTGAAGTTCGTGCGGCAGTGCACGCAGAAGCACTGGCCCGAGCCGTCCCACCGGTTGATGAAGATCGCGTCGGGCTTGTAGCGCGTGGCGATCTCGCGCTTCACCTGCGTCATGAACTCGAAGTTGTACGGTCCGAGCGCGCAGGTGACCCACAGCTCGGGCGACGCCCAGTGGCGCCGCGGCTGGCCGTCGGCGGTGACGTGGATCCAGTCGGGGTGCGCGCGCTGCGCGTCGTCGTACGTGGCATGCGGATCGGTGCGCGCGACGACGACCATGCCGAGCTTGCGACAGCCGGCCACGAGATCACCGAAAGGGTCGGAGTCACCCAACCACTGGCTGCGGTGGTGAAAGGGCACCGCCGTCGGATAGTAGGCGACGCATCCGCCCGCGCTCAGGCAGACCGCGTCGGCCTTCGTGCGACGGAAGTAGTCGAGCCAGAACTTCGGGTCGTACGTCCCGGGGTCGTTCTCGACGAGCGTGAGCTGCGCCCAGCGCATCGGTCGATCGACCCAGGAGGGAGCCGGGAGTTCGGAGGTCCGGAGGACCGAGGGTCCGGAGTTCGGGGCGTCCGCGGGTCCGTCGCGCGTCGGTGCCACGCCGATCGCCGCGGCGGCACCGGTGAGGGCGGTCGTCTTGAGGAAATCGCGGCGCGTCGGTTCCTGGGGCATGCGGCAAGAGTACACCCTGCTTTGGTTCTTCAGTAGACGGTAGACGGCCGGCCCCAAGAAGCTTCTGCGTCCCGACGCCGGCCGAAAAACCGTAACCGGAAAACTGACATACGGTGCGCCGCAGGCGCGCCCAAAGCTGGACGTCACCTGTCCTGCCGCGAGGACACTTCGGAGAGCCCCGCCGCCGTGCGCCACCTCACAAGTGATGAAACGGCAACGGGTTGGCTTCTGGGTCGTCTGTTGGATGGTATGGTCTCGCCCATGCTTTTCCAGTGGGCACGAGGTCTTCACGTCCACAGGAGTGCACCCATGCGCAGTTCCGTTCTTCTGTCGTTCGCCACGCTCGGGCTCACGGTCGCTACGCTTGCCGCGCCGAGCGCGCAGGCCCAGTACCAGTCCCGCACCATCATCTGCCGCGACGGATCGCGGTTCGACTCCAACAACGCCAGCGTCTGTGCCCACCACCGCGGCGTCGACGGACGTGCCACCCAGGAAGCGCGGCGCATCGAGAACGAGCGCTCGGCGAATGGCCGCTGGGACGGTCGCCGCGACGACCGCGACGATCGCCGTGACAACCGCGACGATCGCCGCGACGGGCGCGACGACCGGCGCGACAACAACGACGGTCGTTGGGACGGCCGCGGCAACGATCGCGGTTACGGCTACGGTGGACGTCGCGAAGTCTACGAGTGGTACGGCGTCGTCGATCGGGAGATCCAGATCCAGCTGCGCGGCAACCGCGCGTTCGTTCAGCCGATGGGCGCTGGCGAGGATCGCAACAGCCGCGGTCGGATGATCAACGGCATGCCGCAGCAGGCGGGCAACCTCGTCGTGCAGCGCCTCGAAGGCCGCGGCGACGTCGATGTGATCGCACAGCCCAGCGCACGCAACGGCTACACCGCCACGCTGCGCATCCGCGACCCACGCGGTGGCGCGTCGCGGTACCGGATCGTCGCGTACTGGGAGCCGCCGGTCCGATACGGGTACGGACGCTGAGAAGCTGACGAGGTGGTGAGGTGGTGATGGTGAGGTGGTGAGATGAACTGCCCGTGGTTCTCGACCAGCCTGGAGATCCCTCGAAAGGGCTCCAGGCTGGTCGTGCTTTGCGGCCTTCGGTTTCCCCAACTCCCCACACCCCAACTCACCAACTCACTGCTTCACTGCTACGCCATCGGCACCACTCAGGGCTTGATGCTGAAGTTGAACGGCTGGTTCATCATCAGCGCGCACGCCGGCCGGCCTGCGCGCCTCGGCGGCAGGAGCCGGACGCCCTGCAGATAGGACGTCACGGCGGGCTCGAATCGCGGATCCGTGGCGGAGATCACGCGGATGCTCGGCCCATAGACCACGCCCAGGCTGTCCACCGCGTACTGCACGGTCACCGAGCCCTCGATTCCCTTCGTGTACAGCTCCTTGGGGTACGGGATGCGCGCGTGACTCGGGTCACGCGGTGGACCCGGTGGTGAATCGGCCGTGTCCGGCCACAGCTTGAGCTTCTGTTGCGGGTCGTTCACGAACGCCAGTTGATAGATCCGGGCCCGTTCGCTGGCCGGCTCGAGGATCTCGGTGGGTCCGACGACCGGGAGATGGTGCCAGACGTCGAATCTGTACCGGTACGCGCCCCGAGCCGGCGCGTCGAACTGAAACGCGCCGTCGTTGGTCGTCTGCGCGCGTGCCACGACGTGTCCCGTCGTATCCTCGAGCGTGACGTCGACGCAGGCGAGTCGCATCCCCGTGGCCGAGTCCACGGCGATCCCTCCGACGACGCCCTGCGCGTGTAACGGCGCGACGGCGACGAACAGCGCAGCGACGAGTGTGAGCCGCATTCGAGTCGAGATTGAGATGGACGCCGACTAGGCCAGCCCCCGCAGCGCTCGCTCGAGCGCGTCGTCGAGCATCGCATCGCGCCCGACGGAGAGCCCGAGATCGTGAATCAACCCGTTCTGCAGCCGGTAGATCCAGCCGTTCACCTGGAGCGGCTGTCCACGACGCCACGCGTCCTGCACGATCGTCGTGCGGCACACATTGGCCGCCTGCTCCAGCACGTTCAGCTCGCACAGCCGGTCCACGCTGTGCGCGTCGGTCATCCCGCGCGTGAACCGTGTCTGGTGACGGTCGGCGACGTCCTGCACGTGGCGCAGCCAGTTGTCGATCAGGCCGAGCGGCGTGCGCTTCCACGCCGCCTCCACGCCGCCGCAGCCGTAATGGCCGCAGACGATCACGTGCTCGACGCGCAGCACCTCCACGGCGTACTGCAACACGGAAAGGCAGTTGAGGTCCGAGTGGACGACGACGTTGGCCACGTTGCGGTGCACGAACAGCTCGCCGGGCATGAGCCCGACGATCTCGTTCGCCGGCACGCGGCTGTCGGCGCATCCGATCCAGAGATAGCGCGGCGCCTGTTGGCGCGAGAGCCGGTCGAAGAAACCCGCGTCGCGGCGACGGACCCCTTCGGACCACTGGCGGTTGTTCTCGATCAGATCGGCGAGCCGTGGCATTCGCGTCGAGACGGTGCGCTCGTCAGACCACTTCGCCGACCGGACGCGCCTGCACGACGCCCTCGGCCGAGCGCAGCCCGCGCCCGATCGTCGCGACGATCGGCAGGGCGACGAACGGGATGTGCGCGAGCAGCTGCACCCACCACCGCTCGCTGATCGTCGTCGCCCTGTGGGCGAACGGCGGGATGACCACCAACGACATCACGATCCAGATCAGCGGGCCGTAGAGCGCCGCGACGCCGAGGATACCGGCGGGCGTGGCGACGATCCGTCGCAGTGGGGGCGAGAGCACCGCCAGCACCATGAACACCGAGGTCCACACCAGCGCGACGGTGGCGTGCATCACGAGGCCGAACAGGATCGTCGGCACTCCGCCCTGCATCGCGCCACGTCCGAGCAGCAGGGACGCGACGCCCTGCCACACCCGCCAGAGGGGCTGGCCGTAGGCGACGACGGGCAGCGTCGTGGCGAAGATCGCGTCGACGACGGTGATGAGCGCCCAGGCGCGCAGCCAGACGCGGAGGAAGTTCTCGTTCACGACGCGAATATGCGCCGCCGAGGCGTGCGCAGCCAGCGCGCGTCCGGGAACGCGAGCGTCAGGGCGTCATGCCGCGCTGCGGGGCGGGCATCTTCATGTTCGCGGGCCCACCGACGCGCGCGATGAGCTGCTGATAGTTCATCAGGTGGATCCTGCCCGAGCGCACCAGCTCGGCGAGCTCGGGGGAGAGCATCGTCTGGAGCTCGGCCTTGCGATGATCGACGACGCCGGCGCCGGGCGCGTTCTGTTCGGGCGCATTCTGATCGAAGATGACCTCCATCTCCGGCGTGCGCTCGGCGACGTGCACCTCGAACAGGTTCGGCTGATCGAGCTTGTTCGTCGCGAGCTCGTCGAGGAAGGTCTGCTTCTTCGTCGCGACCGGAACGCCCCAGATGGACCGGTAGTTCTCGCCGAACCAGCCGGAGATGCCGACGTTGTACTTCCGCGCCACGCGCTCGAACACCTCGCGCAACTGCGGCGTGGCGAGCCCCGTCCCCATGTGCGGGTCGACGTAGGCGATCTTCAGCCCGGACTTCATCGCGCGATCCATCTGCGCCGTCAGCTCCCGCTCGACCTCGCCGAGGTCGTACTTGCTGGCGAGGAACGCCGGTACCGAGGGGAGGAAGTAGCCATTGCTGTCGACGAGCGACGGCGCGCCCGCCTTGCCGAGCACCGGACCCCAGCGGTAGTTGCGCCACTCCGAGTTGAGCGCGAGGTGCACGCCCACGGTGACGTTCGGGTACTTCCTGAGAATGTCGACCGCCTCCTGATACCACGGGCAGACGAACAGCACCGAGACGGAGATCGGCATCCCGGTCTTCGCGACCTGCTCGATCGCGAGGTTCACCGAGTGGTTCATCCCGATGTCGTCGAGCCGGAGCAGGACGTCGGGTACCTTGGCGTTCTGCGCGAGTAGAGGGCGTGCCGGCGCGATCAGCGCCGCGGCGAGGAGAAGCGCTCGGAAGCGGGGAAGTACGGCCATGACCGGGCCTCGCGAGTGAGAGGTGAGACGAGGCACAAGCATAGTGCGGGGCGCGAGGGGGCTCCAGGGCTCGTCGCGCCGGGATTGCACGCGAACCCGGGTTCGCTCGCAATGTGGCTCACGCTCCGTCGCGCAGCGTGTTCTCACGCGGAGGGCCGCGGAGGCGCGGAGAAATCGCCTGATCGCTGGGGCTTGACGACGGAACGCGGATCCTGAACGGCGATCATGCCGAAAGGGCCGGATCCACTCCTCCCCGGGTCGAGATACCTGGACCGGCGCAGCTATCCTCTCCATCCACACCTTCAAAGTCTTTCACGGTCCGGCGGAGAGATCGCTGCACTCACGCGGAGTGATCCGGCCTTTTCCGTGCGATCGCCGTCAAAGATCTGCGTTCCGTCGTTCAGCAGTTCAAGGGTTTCAGGGGGTCAGAGTCGTTGATCGGATCAACGACTCTGACCCCTTGATCCTTTCAACGACTCTGATCGCTTGATCGCCGAGAGCTGTTCTCCGCGCCTCCGCGCTCCTCCGCGTGAGATTCCGCCGCGAAGTGGCCTATCATGGACTACGTCAGCGCTTCGCCGTCGAGTCGGAGAAGCCGAAGAACCGGTCCATGCGCCAACCGTCGGCCGCCGGCACGAGGACGGCGACGTAGCGGCCGTACTCGACGTGCTTGCCGCTCGTGTCGGTGTACGCCTGCTGGAACGCGCCGAACTCGGTGACGTGATCGGGTGCGACGCGCCGGTGGGCGACGTCGAGCTTCAAATCCATGGCCGTGAGCGACGTCCAGTTGCCGCGCGCCATCGCCTCGAGCCCGGCGCGCCCGCGCACGGTCTCGAACGCCGGCCACTCGAACACCGCGCTGTCGGTGAACAGGCGGCCATAGGCGACGGGGTCGTGGTCGCGGTACGCCTTCGAGATGCGCGCGTTGAGCGAGTCGACGCCGGCGCCGGCGTCGGTGGTCGACGTCTTCGCCGAGGTGCAGCCGATGGCGAGGAGAAGAATGGCGAGCGCGCGCGCGGGAGTGGCGGTGCGGAGCATTGGGAGAGGAAGGTGGTGAGATGGTGAGGAGCGGATGGGGCAGCTCACCATGTCACCGATCACTGCGTCACCGCGGCATCATCCATGGCACCACGAACGCCTGCAGCCACGCCACGACTCCGATGAACGTCGCGAACACGATGCTGTGCCAGAAGGTGCTGCGCAGCACGTCCCCCTCGTGGCCGACGAGGCCCACCGTCGAGACACCGATGGCGATGTTCTGCGGCGAGATCATCTTGCCCGCCACCGCGCCCGACGAGTTCGTCGCCGCGGTGAGGATCGGATTGAGGTGCAGCTGCTGCGCGGTGGCGACCTGCAGGTTGCCGAACAGGAAGTTGCTCGACGTGTCGCTGCCGGTGAGGAAGCACGCCATCCATCCGAGATAGCTGCTCACGATGGGGAACAGCACGCCCGTGCCGGCGAGCGCGGCGCCGAGCGTGTAGACCATCCCCGAGTAGTTGTACAGGAATGCCATGCCGACGATGAACAGCACGGCGAGGGCGGGCAGCCGGAGCTGCCGCAGCGTTTCGGCGGCGCTCACGAGCAGGGTGCGCGGCGACAGCCGGAACCAGAGCGCCGTGAAGATCGTGCTCACGAGCACCGCCGTGCCGCTCGCGAGCGGCTGGAAGTTGAACACCGCCGCGTACGGCTTCTGGTAGAGCGCGATGATGACGCCGTTATGGAGCGACGGGATCTGCATCGGCACCTGGCCCCTTGAGAAGAGCTTGGCGTGCGACCAGGCGACGATGACGATGGAGAGGAGCAGCCACGGGATGACGCCGTCGAGCACCTCTCGGCGCGTCAGCGGTTGGGCGATGATCGCGGCATCGGGCACCGATGCCGGCGTCGTCGCCGCGCGCGGCGACCAGAAGCGGAGCAGCGTCGTCGTGGCGGCGATCGACGCCAGCGCGCTCAGGACGTCGGCTGCGTAGGGTCCCCAGCTGTTCGACACGACGAACTGCACGACGGCGAAGCTCGCGCCCGCGACGAGCGCGGCGGGCCAGGTGCGGCGCAGTCCATCACGGCCGGCCACAACGAGGGCCAGATACGCCGGCAGCAGCACCGAGAGGAGCGGCAGCTGTCGCCCGACGGCGGCACCCAGCTTCATGACGTCGAGCCCGGTCACGCTCGCCAGCGCGACGATCGGCACGCCGACGCTCCCGAAGGCGACGGGCGCGGTGTTCGACAGCAGCGAGACGAGCACGGCACGATGCGGCGTGAACCCGACGCCGACGAGCAGGAAGGCGGTGATCGCCACCGGCGCGCCGAACCCGGCGCTCCCCTCGAGCAGCGCGCCGAAGCAGAACGCGACGAGCACGGCCTGCACGCACGGGTCCCCCGACGCGTGCTGCTCGATCCACCGGCGCAGCCGGTCGAACGAGCCCGCGCGCACGGAGAGGTTGTACAGCCAGAGCGCGTTGAAGACGAGCCAGAGGATCGACCACGCCGCGGTCGCGAAGCCGAGGACGAGGCTCCATCCGGCGAGGACGAGCGGCATTCGCCACACGGCCGCGGCGAGGATCGCCGTCACGGCGAGCCCGGAGCCCCCGGCCACGAGGCTGCTCTTGCGCGCGACGCCCATGAGGAGCAGCACGACGACGAGCGGAATCGTCGCGGCGAGCGCCGACAGCGTGAGCGAGTGGAGCGGTGTGAGCGGCTGGACCCAGGCGGCGTTCATGGCGCGCCAAACTTGGGGCAACGACGCGCGCGTTTACAAGCGGCCGGTGCTCGATCACTCAACAGCAACAGATCGACGCGGAGCACGCGGAGAACGGCCGAGGACGCGGAGCACGGCTCTCTCTGGGTCGAGATCCCAACGCCCGCGCACCGTCCCTCTCCATTCGCAACGTCAAAGTCTTTGAGGTCTCGCGGAGAGATCGCTGCGCCGCGCTCCGCGCCTTCTGGAGTGTCCCCGCGCTCTCCGCGTCAATCGGTTCCGTTGAGTTTCAACCACTCTGACCCCTTGATCGCGGAACGCCGGATTCTTCGCGCGACGCGCCGAAGCGTACACGGCTCCGGCGCACCACACGGAGCGTCTCAACCCCCCGGACGCTTGTACGCCACGCACTCGATCTCGACCTTGCAGTCCACCACCATGCTGCACTGCACGGCGGCGCGCGCCGGCGGATGAGCGCCGAAATATTCGCGGAACACCCTGTTGAACGACTGGAAGTCGCGCGCGTCGTCGAGCCACACACCGCAGCGCACGACGTGCTCGGGACCGTAGCCGGCTTCCTGGAGGATCGCGATCAGGTTGCGGATCGCCTGATGCGCCTGGGGAACGATGCCGCCCTCTACGATCTCGCCCTCCACCATCGGCACCTGTCCCGACACGAACAGCCAGCCGTCCGCGCCCGCGGCGCGCGCGAAGGGGAGGTGCTGGCCACCCGTGCCGGTGCCGCCGCCCGTGCCGTATCGAACGATGTCGCTCATGCTGGTCGTGTCTCCGAGGTGGCTGCCGCGAACGCGCTGAAGTAGTCGGCGGGGTCGATCGTGCCGCGCGAGAGGAACCGGCCGCCGCGTGCGCCGGTCGGCACCTGGTCGCGCGACGACAGGACGCCGTTCACCCACACGGCATGGATGCCGGCGGCGGGACGTTGTGGATCGGCGAAGGTGGCGACGTCGCGCACGGTCGCGGCGTCGAAGAGCACGAGGTCGGCCGCGAGTCCCGCGCGCACCACGCCGCGGTCGCCGAGCCCGAACTTCCGCGCCGGCAGCGCCGTCATCTTGTGCACCGCGACGGCGAGTGGGAAGAGCGCCTCGTCGCGCGCGTAGTGACCGAGCACGCGCGGAAAGGTGCCCCATAGCCGTGGGTGGGGCCGCGGGTCGTTCGGCAGTCCGTCGGAGCCGATCACCGTGGCGGGATGGAGGAGGATGCGGCGTACGTCGTCCTCCGACATCGAGTGATAGATGGCGCCAGCCGGCTGGAGCCGGCGTGCCGCGTCGAGCAGCGACGTCTCCCACTCGCGCGCGATCTCCTGCAACGAGTGGCCGCCGACCTCGGGGTAGCTCGCCGACCAGGTGATGGTGATCTCGATGCGGTCCGTCACCTGCGCCAGGTCGAGCATCGACGACCCCGCCGTATATGGATATGCATCACATCCCACGGCCTGCTCGCGGCCCGCCTGCTCCAGTGCGCGGAGCACCTCCGCGCTGCGCCCCCAGTTCTCGGGGCCCGCGCACTTGAGGTGCGACACGGCGACGGGCACGCGCGCGTGGCGTCCGATGCGGAACGCCTCGTCCATCGCGTCGAGGATGCGGGCGAACTCGGTGCGCATGTGCGTCGCGTACAGCCCGCCGAACTCGGCGAGTGGCTCGCCGAGCGCCATCACCTCCTCCGTCGGCGCGGCGAACGCGCTCGCGTACTGAAGGCCGGAGCTCAGCCCGAGCGCGCCCTGCGCGAGCGCGTCGCGCAGCTCGGCGCGCTTCGCGTCGATCTCGGCGGAGGTCGCCGCGCGGTCGAGCGCGTCCATCTGATTGTTGCGCAGCGTCGTGTGGCCGACGAGCGTCGCGACGTTCACGGACGGGCGCGCGCGCGCGACCGCGTCCACGTACGCGCCGAACGTCGGATAGGCGAACGCGTCGGCGCCGCCGAGCAGCGCGAGCGGGACCGGGAGCGCGCCGGCGCGCAGCCGCGCGGGGGCGGCGCTGATCCCGCAGTTGCCGACGACGACCGTCGTCACCCCCTGCGAGAGCTTGGGCCACATCTCCGGCGTGCGCACGACGTTGGTGTCGTCGTGGGTGTGGACGTCGATGAAGCCGGGGGCGAGGCACAGCCCCGCCGCGTCGACCTCGTGCTCGGCGCTCATCGCGAGCGCCGGGGCCACCGCGGCGATCATTCCGTCCGAGATCGCGACGTCCGCAACGAATGGTGCAGCGCCTGTGCCGTCGATCACACGCGCGTGGCGGACGAGTGTCTCACAAGTAGTCATTCGGCCGAAAAGCTACGGACAGGGTGACCGCATGCCAACTCGATGTCGCCGCCGCGTCGCGAATGTCGACAGATGCGGTGGGCTGGTCTCGCTCGTCTTTCATGTAGGAACGGGACGACGCCTTCGAACCCGAAACCCATCCTATGACGCCCCCAGATTCGACCTCGAGAACGCCGCGCGGACTCGCGCTGGCCATGCTGCTCGTCAGCTCGATGCTCGGCCTGTTCGTCCCCGGTGTCGCTGCCGCCCAGAGCGACGCGCCGGACTGTGTCGCGATCGTCGCGGAGATGCTGACCCCCACGCCGTCGACCGGAGCGATCCGTGCCTCGGCGGGGTGCCCCTCGTCCGGCCCGGTGACGCTCGCCAACCGCTGGTCGCGGCCCGGCGCTCGGAGCGCGACGGAGCGCGCGGCGCTCGTGGAGGCGTCGTCGTTCATGCGCGACGCCCGGATCTACCAGGCGGTCCTCGGTCTCACGCGCGACGAGACCCGTCCGGTCGCCGACCGGCTGGCCGGTATCAAGGTGCTGCTCGGCTATGCCGACGCCGGCGGCGGGGTGATCCAGCAGGGCGCCCCGAACGCGCGCGGCGCGGGATCCTCCAACCTGGTACAGGGGAGCGTCACCTTCACGCCGGACATGCGCTCCGACGTGAAGCGCGAGCTGTACCGCCTCGCCGCCGTCGACCACGATCCCGACGTGCGCTTCGCGGCGCAGAAGGCCAGCGCGACGCTCGGCTACGTCGTCCCGCGCAAGGAGCAGGGGAAAGGTCAGGCGCCCTGAACGGATTCGACCGGATCCTGATCGACGACAGAACGCGGATCTGTAACCCCGAACTTACGGAAAGGGCCGGATTGCTCCATGCGGAGCTTATCCGGCCTTTTCCGCGTGATCGCCGTTCAAGATCCGCGTTCCGTGGTTGGATCGCGCGCGAGATCGCGCTCCAGCTATCGCCCATAGAGAATCGGCGTCAAGATTCGCCGTTCGCCGGCCGGGTCACGCCACCGATCTCGCACCCACCTCCATGGTCCAGGGCCCACAGCTCCTCGTCCACGCCGCCGTCGCGATCGTCGCCCTGGTCGTCCTGATCGCCCGGTACAAGCTCAACCCGTTCGTCACGCTCGTCGTCGTCTCGCTCGCGTTGGGCGTGAGCGTCGGCATGCCGATGGGCGGCATCGTCAAGGCGTTCGAGACCGGCGTCGGGAACACGCTCGGCCACATCGCTCTCGTCGTCGCGCTCGGGACGATGCTGGGCAAGATGATGGCGGAGTCGGGTGGCGCCGAGCGGATCGCGCACACCGTGATCGCCGCGTTCGGCGAGCGGCGCGTGCACTGGGCGATGGCCGTCATCGCGTTCATCGTCGGCATCCCCGTGTTCTTCGAGGTCGGCTTCGTGCTGCTCGTTCCCATCGCGTTCACGGTGGCGAAGCGCACCGGCACGAACATGGTGCTCGTCGGCATCCCGATGGTGGCGGGGTTGAGCGTCGTGCACGGGCTCGTGCCACCGCACCCGGCGGCGCTCGTCGCCGTGACCGCATACAACGCCGACATCGGCCGTACGATCGCGTATGCGCTGATCGTCGGCGTGCCGACCGCGGCGGTCGCGGGGCCGCTGTTCGGCAAGCTCGTGTCGCGCTACGTCGTCCCCGCCGAGCCCAATCCGCTGATGGAGGAGATGGCGGAGCAGGGAAAGCCGCGCGAACTGCCGGGCTTCGGCATCACGCTGTTCACGATCCTGCTTCCCGTCGCGTTGATGCTGCTCGGCAGCTGGGCGGACGTGTTCACGCCGCCCAAGTCGCTCGCGAACGATCTGCTACGGCTCGCGGGCAACTCCGTCGTCGCGCTGCTCATCGCGCTGCTCGTCAGCTTCTGGACCCTCGGCCGCGCGCGCGGCTTCGACCGGAACACGATCCTCAAGTTCACCAACGAGTGCCTCGGCCCGATCGCCGCGGTGACGCTCGTCGTCGGCGCCGGCGGAGGCTTCGGCCGGATCCTGATGGACAGTGGGATCTCGAACGCCGTCGTCGGCCTCGCGATGGGCGCGCACGTGTCGCCGCTGCTGCTCGGCTGGCTCGTCGCGGCGCTGATTCGTGTGGCGACCGGCTCGGCGACGGTGGCGATGACGACGGCGTGCGGGATCGTCGCGCCGATCGTCGCGACGGCGGGAAACGTGTCGCCGGAGCTGATGGTGCTGGCGACGGGCGCCGGGTCGCTGATCCTGTCGCACGTGAACGATGGCGGGTTCTGGCTGGTGCAGGAGTATTTCGGACTGACCGTGCCGCAGACGTTCCGCACGTGGACGGTGTGCGAGACGATCATCTCGGTCATGGCGCTGGTGTTGACGTTCGGGCTGGCCGCGGTAGTGTAGTCTCTCGGAGGGACGCGAATGCGACGACTCCTGATCACCCTCGTCTCCGCGGCGCTCGTCGACGCCGCTCCGCTGCATGCTCAGCAGCTCGCCGAATGGCGCGAGGACCTCCGCGTCCTCGCCACCGAGCTGCCCGCTCGCCACAAGAACGCGTTCACGCACATCTCGCGCGCGCAGTGGGACAGTGCCGTGCGCGTGCTCGACGCGAAGCTGCCCCGGCTCCAACGCCATGAGATCATCGTCGAGCTCATGCGCCTCGTCGCGCTCGTCCGCGACGGGCACACCGCCCTCGACCTCGGCGAGCACGTCGGCTTCCACCGCCTGCCGATCCAGCTCTACGACTTCAAGGACGGACTATTCGTCGTCGCCGCCGACTCCGCACACGCGGACCTCGCCGGGGCGAAGGTCGTGCGCATCGGTTCATCGTCGCCCGAGGACGCGATGCGCGCCGTGGGCGATCTCGTCTCGCACGAGAGCCCGAACTGGGTGCGCGCGCGTGCGCCGGCGCTGCTCGTCGTCCCCGAGATCCTGGCGGCGCTCGGCATGGCTCGTGACGTGCACACCGCCCAGCTCACGCTCGAGCAGAATGGGCGCCGACGCGTCGTGACGCTGACCGGCACCGACTCGATGGCGGGCGGCCACGACCAGTCCATCGCCGGCCAGGTGGAGATGAGTCGAGCGACGCCGGGGGCGGATCCGCTGTACCTCCAGCACCCGGGCGAGCCGTTCTGGTTCACGATCCTCCGGGACAGCACGTTGTACATCGGATATCGCGCCGTCGTATTCTTCGCGAACGGGATGCTCAACGAACAGTTCTTTCGCCGTGCATTCGCTGCGGCAGACTCCGCCGGTGCCGTGCGTGTGGTGCTGGACATGCGGGACAACGGCGGGGGGAACAACTTTCTCAATCGCTTCGTGGTGAAGGAGATCATCCGCCGTCCGAAGCTGGACCGCGATGACCGGTGCCTCGTCATCATCGGGCGGCGTGTGTTCTCGGCGGCGCAGAATCTCGTCAACGAGTTGGATTACTACACGAACGCTACGTTCGTCGGCGAGCCAACCGGCAACTCTCCCAACCAGTACGGTGACGCGCGCTCGTTGGAGCTGCCGCGGAGCCACCTTCGGGTGATGGTGTCATCCCTGTTGTGGCAGAGCCATTCCGCTTCCGACGAACGTGAGTGGTTTCCACCCGACGTGTACGTCGAGGCGACGTCCTCCGACTACGCGGCGAAGCGGGACCCGGTGCTCGAGACGGCGCTGAAACACGCGACCGGGCCGACGCTCGCGGACCTGCTCTCACGCCCGGCGGCCCGTGCCGATACGATCGAGCTGCGGCGACTGGTCGACGCCTACCGCACTGACCCCCAGAACAGGTATCGCGACATCGAGGCGGACATCAACGTCGCCGGATACCGACTGCTCCGCGGCGCCGACGTCGAAGGGGCGATCGCCGTGTTCCAGATCAACGCCGCGCTGTTCCCCCGCTCGGGCAATGTGTACGACAGTCTTGGCGAAGCGTTGGAGCGCGCGAACAGGAAGGACCAGGCGATCGCGGCGTATCGCAGGGCGCTCTCGCTGAATCCGAACCTCGGCTCTTCGCGTGACGCGCTGCGCAGATTGGGGTCGACGCCATGACGGGAACGGTACGTCATGACCGACTAGAGCTGGCTGGCACACGTCGGTAGGCACACGCACCGAGTAGGTGCACGTTCGTTGACACTTTCATCCAGCGAGCTGACGGTCTGCCAATGCGAATAGCCGGACGCGAGCGCGCACGATGAACACCTTCCTGTGGGTCCTGCAGATCCTCGCCGCGCTCGTGTACGGAGCGTCGGGCGTCATGAAGGTCTTCATGTTCGACAAGGCGAGCGAGGGCGTCCCGTCCTTCGGTGCGTTGCCACGTGAAGCCTGGACGGCCCTCGGCGTCCTCGAGCTCGTGTGCATGGTCGGGCTCATCGTTCCCGCTGCCGTCCACTGGCGTCCGGCGCTCACG
>Ga0207662_10000766_pt1 | contig 14752 bp, 10 predicted proteins | sample KBSS33LmetaG_FD_184338 | JGI IMG/M metagenome (GOLD analysis project Ga0207662, IMG submission 184338) | Switchgrass rhizosphere microbial communities from Kellogg Biological Station, Michigan, USA - KBS S3-3L metaG (SPAdes) (version 2) | ecosystem: Host-associated > Plants > Roots >... | reverse complement strand
ACAGGGGCGCTCCACAAGGCGGTCAGCGCGCCCGGTAGCGTTGTCGCCGATCCAGTGGCGACCAGTCGGGCGTCGGCGAACCGGAACAGCCGCAGCACGTCGCCGTCGGTGTCGGGCGTCGGCGCGTCCGCAATCACGTACGGCGCGTCGGCCGCGCAGGCGTCCGAAACACCGGCGACGTGGTCGGCCGGATCGCTGCGCAGCGCGGTGCGGCGTCCCGCGTCCAGCAAGGTCAGCGCGCTTCGTTCGCCGGCGAGCAGGAAGCGGCCGCCGCCCAGCGGCGCCGCCTCGTAAAAGGCGAAGCCGTCGGCCGTCGAGAAGGCGTTGCGGCTCGGCGCGATGCCGCTGTTGTCGAGGCCGATCGGCCACGGCTCGCTGTCGTCGGCGCAGACGAGCGCGAACGGGCTGACCGTGCCGCGGCAGGTCACGCCGGGCAGGAAGGCCTCGAAGTTCTGCCCGCCCGCGCGCAGCCGACCGCGAAGATCGCGCGGCCACACGCGCGCGGTCGCGATCGGCCTGGTGGCGATCGCCCGTCCGCCATCGTTGGCGCCGCTCGCCTCGGCGACCAGCAGCACCGCGTCCGGCGTGAGCACCAGCAGGCGATCGCCGGCAGGCGTGACGTCGAGGATCGGCGCCCGCTGCGTGTAGATCGATCGCAGCTCGATGCCGACGATCGGCGCAGCATCCGGATCGGATCCGGCTGCACGCGGACGGCTGGTGATCACGACCCGCCGCGCCTCGCCGCGCCCGACGTCGGCGACGCACACGCGATCGCGCAGGTTCGTCGAACAGGAGGCGTTCACCACCGTCGCCTCGGCGCTGTCGGTGATTCGCACGCCCCGCGCCGCGAGCAGCCGGATCAGCTCTGCCTGGATGCGCGCCTGGTCGAGCGGAAACGCGACGCGGACAGCAGCGCCCGGGCCGACGGCGCGTGCGATGCTCGACGCGAAATCCGGCGCGAGATCGACGAAGGCTGCGGGCAGCTGCGCCCGGGCGGGCGCCGGTGACGTCGTCAGCGCGAGCGCGGCCAGCACCAGCGTCGGCCACCACTCGCGGCCGTGGAAGGCCACGGCCGCGAATGATAACACCCGCACGTCAGTGCCGCTCGAAGGGGGACGCATTGAGGCCGCCAATCGGCATCGTCTTCAACACGTCGTTGGTGAAGAAGAACTTGCCGTCCATCGGCACCATCATGATCTGCACCTTGTCGGAGAGGCGCTCGGCGACGATCTTCTGAATCAGCAGCGGGCTCTCCTTGAGGACCAGCGCTTCGGACTTCATCCGCTCCGCATCGGCACCGGCCATCACGCGGACGCGCTGGGCGTCGGCCTGCGAGAGCAGATTGCGTTTCTCGAGCTCTGCCTTGCTGTCGATCACCTTGGCCGCGGCCGCCGCTTCGGCGTTCTTGACCGTCGCCTCCTTGCGCGCCTCGGCCTCGAGACGACTCTGCTGAATCTGCTTCTCCTTGAGCGGCAGCGTGTGCTGCATCGCGTCGGCCTGCGCCTTCGCTTCGAGGACCGTCACCTGGGCGCGCCCTTCCGCCTCCTTGACGCGGCGCATCTTCTCGGCCTCGGCCTCGAGCTCCGCGGTGCGGACCATTTTCTGTTTCACCTCGAGTTCGATCGACAGGCGATCGTTTTCCTGCGCCTTGAGCAGCAATCCTTCGAGCCCTTTCGCGTACTCGGGCGGCAGCGCGACATCGCGCAGCATCACTTCCTTGACGACGATGCCGTCGGATGCGAGCCGCCTGGTGATCGCGTCAGCGGCCGCGCGCCGCACTTCTTCCCGCTTCGCCGAGAAGACATCGCGCACTAGATAGCCGGAGATCGTCTGTCGGAACGCGTTCGCGACCACCGCCGGCATCAGTTCGGTTTCAACCGGACGCGGCAGGTTGTTCTCGACGTAGGCGAGCCGCTGCGGATCGAGTTGGTATCGCACGGTGATGCCGAGGCCCAGCGGTAGCCCTTCCCGGCTGTACACCTTCAGCACGGGGGTCGCGTCCTTCCCGTCCTTCCCAATCTCGGCCGGGTTGGTCGCGAACACCTGATCGCGGATGTTGAACAGCTCCGCGCGATGGACGAGCGGCGCGATGACGTGCGTGCCGGGATACAGCGTGCCCGACATCGTGCCGGACAGCTGGCTGACGCGAACGGCAGCCGTCCCGCTCGGCACGACGAGAATGCTGAGCGCCGGCAGCAGCGCAATCCACGCGAGCAGGGTGAGCCGCGACGCGCGGCGCCAGCGCACGACGACTGGCTGCGCGGCGCGCAGCGCGGTCACGATGTCGATGCCGATGACCGCGGTCGCCGCGGCCAGCAGTCCGAACCCGGTGAGCATGAGCACGTACTTGATCAGCAACATGACGGTCTCCTTGGTCCGGCTGAAGCCGGACACTACGGGGTGTAGCGCGAAGGTTTTCAGCCGAGCGATCAGCGATGCGCGCGATCCGCGGCAGACTCCGCGAACAGCCGCGTGATTTCTTCAGTGCGTTCGGCGTGCAGTTCGACGACGTCTCCGGCGCGCACGCGTTCGAAGAGACGCTCGACGTCTTCGTTGCGGAGGCGGATGCAGCCGTGCGACCTCGCGAACCCGATCGACCGTGGGCTGTCGGTGCCGTGAATGCCGTAGCCCTTCGCGCTCAGACCGATCCATCGCGTGCCGATCGGGTTCGCGGCGCCCGGACCGATCACTTTTCCCGGCTTGTAGTAAGTGGGGTTGGCGACGCGGGTAACGACGTTGAACGTGCCGACCGGACTCGGCGAGTGCGGCGCGCCGATCGCCACCGGGTAGATGCTGACGATCTCCGCGTTCTCGATCAGCGCGAGCTTGCGATCGGGCAGGCTGACCACGATTCGTCGCGCCGGCGGCGCGTCAGCCGCGCGCACCCCTTCGGCGGCCATCGCGCGTCCGCTGCTGAGCGCCACAGCCATCATCACCGCGCCGATGCTGCTCGTCCGGTTCGTCGTCATGTCGTCCTCCCTGTTCCGACGACGACAAGAGCAACCCGACGACCGTCGCTAAATAGCTGATTTCATTGATATAACTTGACGCGGCGGCGTGTGCGGCGGCACACGCCGTGTGCCGAAGGACACGGCGCGATCGATCCAAGAGCGGCGATGAGCGGGGCGACCGGGCGAACAAAATCGCTACGGTCGCGCCGGGTTCTGGACCCCTTCTTGCACCTCAGCACGACCGTGGTTAGAACGCCGATTTTTCCGGCGCTTTTTCTCGTCTCGGCCATGGCCGTTGACTGCGCCAACCTCGGTTTCGGCACTCATGAGGAACGCCACTACATAAACGCGAACGAGCGGCTCGCGGCGATCAAGCGCGCGCAGGTGTGGCGCAAGACCAACGTCGCGGCGATGAACATCCGCCTCGGACCGCAGGGCGAGGACGCGTTTGCGCCCGATGCGACGGTCACCTGCAAGTACGTCAAGGAGACGTTCGCCGGCTCGTCGCCGAAGTTCGGCTGCACGCTTGGCGACGACGACCAGGTGAAGGTGCGATACGGCCGCGACAACCGCGAGATCTTTGCCGGCGTCGCCGCGACACGCCTGCTGTGGGCGCTCGGCTTCGGCGCCGATGCGCTCTACCCGGTTCACGTGATCTGCCGCGGCTGTCCGCCTGCGCTCCAGGGCGAGCCAACCGCGACCGGCGAGACGCGCTTCGACTTCGCCGCCATCGAGCGGAAGATGCCCGGCCGCGACATGGAGGCGCCCAGCGTCGGCCCGGGCTGGGGATGGTCGGAGCTCGATCTCGTCGACGAGCGCGCCGGCGGCGCGCCGCGCGCCCACCGCGACGCGCTCAAGCTGCTGGCCGTGATGCTGCAGCACACCGACAACAAGCCGGAACAGCAGAAGCTGTTGTGCGTCGATCCGGAGACGCCGAAGCATAAGCTCGCCGCCTGCGCGTCGACCTTCATGATGATCCACGACGTCGGCCTCACGTTCGGGACGGCGACGCTGATGAACAGCCAGCCGCGCAGCAGCGCGAACCTGCAGGAGTGGTCGCGGACGCCGATGTGGAAGGACGCGCAGCACTGCGTCGGCAACCTGCCGCCGTCGCAGTCCGGCAGCCTCAACAACCCGATCATCTCGGAAGCCGGCCGGCAGTTCCTCAGCGACCTGCTGGCGCAGCTCAGTGACCGGCAGATTCAGGATCTGTTTATCGCGGCGCGTTTTGGCGAAAAGCCTGGGCTCAACGGCGAGGGCGGAGGATCGGTCGGCGACTGGGCCGCCGCGTTCAAGCAGAAGCGCGAGGAGATCGCGGCCGCCAAGTGCTTCTGAGCGCCTTACCAACGTAGTCCGGCCTTTCAGGCCGGACTACGGGCCACCCTGAAAGGGTGGCCCCTACGTGTTCGCGCTACGAACACCCTACTTCGTCGGGACTTTCAACTGCTCGAGATGCGTGACGATGTCCTGGCCTGACGTCGCCGGCTTCACGCTCTTGTCGATATCGGCAATCTTTCCGGTCGGATCGATGTAGAACGTCCAGCGGCGCGCGAACTGGCGTTCGGGCGGCGCATCGGCCGGAATCACGCCGTACGCCATCGCCACTTTCTTGTCCGGGTTGGCGAGCATCGGGAAATCGGCGTGCTCTTTTTCAGCGAACGCCTTGTTGTCGGCGAGGGTATCGACACTGATCATGAAATACGCGGTGTCGAATTTCCGAATCAGTCCGCCGCTCTCACGGAGCGACTGGCACTCGGCGGTTCAACCGGCAGTGAACGCCTTCGGGAACCACCCCAGCACAACCCATCGCCCGCGCAGATCCTTGCTCAGCGTGTAGGTCTTGCCGTCGGTGGCCTGAAGGGTGAAATCCGGCGCCTGATCGCCGACCTTGAGTTCGGCGGTCTGTGCGGCGGCCGGGCCGGCGACGAGCGCGCACGCGACGAGCGCGAGCGGCAGCAATCGCAGCACCTTTCTCATATGCCTCCTCGGTCGGACACGATAACACAGTCGGGGCTGGGGGCTGGGCGCTGGGGGCTAGCTGTCATAATCGCGGCGTGAAGAACGTTGTTGCCGGGTTTGTCGCGCTCGCTGCGCTCGCGATCACCATCCGCGTTACGGCGGATACGACGGCGGTCCGGCTCAAGCCGGACGCTACGGCAGAACAAAGCGAGCCGCTGGTCGACCCGTTGCTGTACAGCGACCTGCGGTGGCGGCACGTCGGGCCCTTTCGCGGCGGCCGCACGGTCGGCGCGGCCGGCGTCGTTCAGCAGCCGAACGTCTTCTACATCGGCGTGAACAACGGCGGCGTCTGGAAAACGACCGACTACGGGCTCACCTGGACGCCAATCTTCGACGAGCAGGGGACGCAGTCGATCGGCACCGTCACGGTCGCGCCGTCCGATCCGAACGTGATCTACGCCGGCAGCGGCGAGGGGTTGCAGCGGCCCGATCTGTCGGTCGGCGATGGCGTCTACAAATCGACCGATGCCGGGCGTACGTGGCAACACCTCGGGCTTCGCGAAGCGCGGCAGATTGCCGCGATCGTCGTCGATCCGCGCGACCCGAATCGTTTGTTCGTCGCGGCGCTCGGCCATCCTTATGGCGCCAACGCCGAGCGCGGCGTGTTCCGGTCGACCGATGGCGGCCGATCGTTCGAGAAGGTGCTCTACAAAGACGAGAACACCGGCGCCATCGACGTCGCCTTCGATCCCGCCAGCGCGCAGACGATCTACGCCGCGCTGTGGGCGGCGCGCCAGGGCCCATGGGAGTACAACAACGCCTACGTCGGCCCGACGAGCGGCCTGTTCAAGTCGACCGACGGCGGATCGACGTGGCAGCCGCTCACGCGCGGACTGCCGACCGCGGCGGACGGGTTGAGCCGCATCGGCATCGGCATCGCGCCGAGCGAGCCGCGCCGCATCTACGCGTGGGTGACCGCGCGCACCTCCGCGCTGTATCGCTCCGACGATGCCGGCGCGACCTGGACGCAGATGAACGCCGAACCGCGGGTGTGGGGACGCGGCGACGATTTCGCCAATGTCCGCGTCGATCCGGCGAACGCCGACATCGTCTACGCCGCCAACACCTCGACCTATCGTTCGTCGGACGGCGGAGGGACGTTCACATCGATCAAAGGCGCGCCGGGCGGCGACGACTACCACACCATCTGGATCAATCCGACCAACCCGCGCATCATCCTGATCGCCGCCGACCAGGGCGCCACGATCACCGTCAACGGCGGCGAGACGTGGAGCTCCTGGTACAACCAGCCGACCGCGCAGATGTTTCACGTCGCCGCCGACAACCGGTTTCCCTACTGGCTGTACGGCGGCCAGCAGGAAAGCGGATCGGCTGGCGTCGCCTCGCGCAGCGACTACGGCGAGATCACGTTCCGAGAGTGGCATCCGGTCGGCGTCGAGGAATACGGCTACGCCGCTCCCGATCCGCTCCATCCGGGGATCATCTACGGCGGCAAGGTGACGCGCTTCGACGAGCGCAGCGGCGACGTGCAGCAGGTCGGCCCGATCGTGGTCCGCGACGGCGAAGATCGCTTCGTGCGTACGGCGCCGATCCTGTTTTCTGCGGCCGACCCGCACGTCCTGCTCTACGCGACGCAGTTTCTCTACAAGACGATCAACGGCGGGCGCAGCTGGACGAAGATCAGCGGCGACCTGTCGCGTCCTCGTCCCGCCGTGCCGCCGTCGCTCGGCATCTACGCGGCCGACGCAGCGAAGACGGAGCACCGCGGCGTCATCTACGCCATCGGTCCGTCGCCGCTGAACGTCAACGTGATCTGGACCGGCTCCGATGACGGCGCGGTGCACGTGACGCGCGACGGCGGCGCCACCTGGACCGACGTCACGCCGCCCGATGTCACGGCGTGGAGCAAGGTGACGCAGATCGACGCGTCGCACTTCGATCAGGCGACCGCGTACATCTCGGTCTCGCGCTTCCGGATGGACGATCTGACGCCGCTCATATTCCGCACGCGCGACGGCGGGAAGTCGTGGACGAAGATCACCCGCGGGCTCGCCGACAGCGCCTCCATCAACGTTGTCCGCGAAGATCCGAAGACGCGCGGTCTGCTCTTCGCCGGCAGCGAGCGCGAAGTCTCGGTCTCGTTCGACGATGGCGACACCTGGCAGCCGCTCACGCTCAATCTGCCGCACACCTCGGTCCGCGATCTGATCGTGCACGGCGACGACGTCGCGGTTGCGACGCACGGCCGCGGCTTCTGGATCCTCGACAACATCACGCCGCTGCGTCAGCTGGCTCGCTCGCCTGAAAGGCTCGCGCTCCCCTCGGACACCAGGAGCGCGAGCCTTTCAGGCGAGCGTCGGGCGATCCTCTTCAAACCCGCCGTCGCGTACCGCCTCCGCCGCAATCAGAACACCGACACACCGCTGCCGCCTGAAGTGCCGGCGGGTCAGAACCCGCCCGACGGCGCGATGATCGACTACTATCTCGCGGCGGACGCGCCGGGCCCGGTGACCCTCGAGATCACGTCCGCATCCCACAACGTCGTGCGGCGCTACTCGAGCGCCGACCCGCCGGAGCCGTACGACGAGAAGTCGATCAACGTGCCGATGTACTGGGCACGGCCGCCGCGCACCCTGGCGGCGTCGAAGGGAATGCACCGTTTCGTGTGGGATCTCCGCTACCCACGTCCCGGCGCCGTGCAGCGCGACTTCCCGATCTCGGCAATCATTCACGACACGCCGCTCGAGCCGCTCGGCGTGCTCGCCGTGCCGGGCACCTATACCGTGACGCTGACGGTCGACGGAAAAACCTTCACGCAGCCGATAAGCGTGAAGATGGATCCGCGGGCGACGATCACACCCCTGGGCCTCACGCAGCAGTTCACGCTGGCGACGAAACTCGTCGACCTGATGGACAAAACGTATGCAGCCGCCATCAGCCTCGAGCCGCAAGCGGCGCGGCGGCGCGAGGACCTCGAGGCGTTGAACGGCGACCTCGCGACGGCGTACGACGCGGTCGAAGGGTCCGATCGCGCGCCGACCGCGCAGGCAACTCGAGCGGTGACGGCGCTCGAGCAACGGGCACGCCGTTTGCTCAGCTCATCGGCGAAATGAGGTCCGCGCACGCGCTGGCGGCCGGTGTCGCGCTCACCATCGCCATGCTGTGGCCGGTGGTGGACGTGGTTGCCGCCGCGCGGCGACAGCATGCCAGCCGGCGTGCACCGGCGCCGACGCTCGATGTCCCGCCGCAGACGCGTCTGCTCGTCGTCGCACCGCATCCCGACGACGAGACGCTCGGCGCCGGCGGGCTGATGGAACGCGTGCACGAGTCGGGCGGCCGCGTGAATGTCGTCTACCTCACCGACGGCGACGGCTACCCCGAGGGCGTCCGGAACGAGGATCACGTCGAATCGCCGACGGCCATCGACTACCGCGGCTACGGACGGCATCGGCGGCGCGAAGCGCGCAACGCGCTGCTCGCCCTCGGCCTCGACAAGGCGTCGTACACCTTCCTCGGCTTTCCCGACGGCGGTCTCGCCAAGATGATGCGCGCTTACTGGTCGGAGCGGCGTGCCGCGTACCGGTCGCCGTACACGCGCTTCGACCGGCCGCCGAAGTCGGAGATCGTCGTCCCCGACACCAGATACCGCGGCGAGGATCTCACGCAGGAACTCGCGCTGATCATCGGCGACTTCAAGCCGACGATGATCGCGGTGCCGCGCAAGGAAGATCAGCACGCCGATCACTGCGCGGCGTGGTTTTTCCTCGCCGACGCGCTGACCGACGTCCGCCGCGTCCACCCCGACTACTCGGCCGACGTGCTGAACTACATCGTGCACTTCTACTCGTGGCCGTTCGAAGACGAGGAGTCGCGGCTGCCGCCGCCGCCCGGGCTGCGCGGCGGCGTCTCCGGCTGGCTGCGGCTGCCGCTCACGACCGCCGAGACCCGCACCAAGCGCACGGCGCTGCGCAAGTATGTGACGCAGATGCACGTGATGGACTGGTTCCTCGACGGCTTCGCGCGCACCAACGAGGTGTTCTCGCGCCCGGCCTCGGTCCGTATCAGGCTGCCGCTGCGGCACGACGTCTGTGACTTCTAGAATTGAGAATTAGGAATTTGGCATTTGGAATTCGTACATCTGTTCGCGGCTCTCGAGAGATCGGCCGCGATCGCTCTGTCGGATCATCCGAACACCGGTACGAATTCCAAATGCCAAATTCCTAATTCTTGATTGCGGCTGCTGCGAATGAGCGAGGCTTCCGCGCGTTTAGAGTCTCTGGATGTCTTCCGCGGCCTGACGATTGCCGCGATGATACTCGTGAGCACGCCGGGAAGCTGGAACGCCGTCTACCCGCCGCTCGATCACGCGGCGTGGCACGGCTGGACGCCGACCGATCTCGTGTTCCCGTTCCTGCTGTTCGCGATGGGCGCGGCGGTGCCGTTTGCGCTGGCGCGGCGGCGCGGTCGGCCTCGGCGAGTACGCGTCCACGTGGTGCGCCGCGCGGCGATTCTCTTCCTGCTCGGCCTCGTCCTCAACGCGATCGAAACGCCGCCGCCGCTCCATCTCGACACCTTCAGGATCCCCGGGGTGCTGCAGCGGATCGCGATCGTCTACGCCGCGGTCGCGTTCATCACCGAGCGCGCGACGTGGCGTGCGCAGGCGGCGGTCGCCGCGGCGGCGCTCGTCGGCTACTGGGCGGCGCTGCTCTTCGTTCCGGTGCCGGGCGTCGGCGCCGGCGTCCTGACGCCGGCGGGTAACCTCGCCTCGTTCGTCGATCGCGCGCTGCTCGGACGCCACCTGCTGACGCCGCTCTACGATCCGGAAGGGCTGCTCAGCACCGTGCCGGCGATCGCAACGGCGCTGTGCGGGGTGTTCGCCGGCGTGTGGCTGCAGGAGCGGGCGCCGCATCGCTCGATGTGGCTGTTCGTCGCCGGCGCGGCCGCCACCGCCGCCGGGCTGCTCTGGGGCCGCCTTTTGCCGATCAACAAGAACCTGTGGACCAGCTCGTTTGCGATATTCAGCGCCGGCCTCGCCGCGCAGACGCTGGCGCTGTGCCACTGGTGCATCGAGACGCTGCGCTGGCGGACGTGGTCGCGCCCGTTCGCCGCCTACGGCCGCAACCCGCTGGCCGCGTATTTCCTGTCGGTCGGCTTCGACAGCATCCTCACCCGCTGGTCAGTCGGCGGCGGCGAGTCGCTGAAGACCGTCTTCTATCGCGCCGCGTTCGTCCCATGGCTTCGCCCGGCCGAAGCGGCCTCGCTCGGCTACGCGGTCGCGTACGTGATCGTCTGGGCGATCGTCGTGCTCGAGATGTCTCGACGTCGGCTCTTCATCGGCATCTGAGGCGGAACCACGAAGAAACGAAGAGACGCAGGCGTCTTCGTGGTTCCGTCGCACGCGGTATGATCGCGGCCTCATGGCGCATATTTCCCTGGGCTCGTCGACGCGCCCGCAGGGCGCGTGGTATCGCGAGGTCACCGCCACGCAGTGGAAAGCGTTTGCCGGCGCCTACATGGGCTGGGTGCTCGACGGGTTCGACTTCACGATCATCACCTTCCTGCTCGTCGACATCCGCCGCAGTTTCACCGTCGACGCCGCGCTCGCCGGACTGCTCGGCACAATCACGCTGATCTTCCGCGTCGCCGGCGGCATCGGCGCCGGCACCGCCGCGGATCGCTGGGGCCGCAAGGGCCCGCTGATGTTCTCGATCCTGTGGTACTCGGTGTTCTCCTTCCTCGGCGGCTTCTCCACCTCGTACCGGATGCTGTTCGCGATCCGCGCGCTGTTCGGCATCGGCATGGGCGGCGTCTGGGCCGCGGGGATGCCGCTCACGCTCGAGCATTGGCCGGCGCATCTGCGCGGCACCGCGTCCGGGATGATGCAGAGCGGCTACTCGATGGGTTTCCTGCTCTCGTCGCTCGTCTTCCAGTTCGTCTACCCGGTGGTCGGCGCCGGCACCGACCTGGGCTGGCGCGTGATGCTGTGGATCGGCATCCTGCCGGCGTTCCTCGTTTTCTTCATCATGCGCGGCGTGAAGGAGAGCCCGGTGTGGCTGGAGCGGCAGCGGCACCTGCAAGCGCAGAATCAAAAGGACTCCCTGTCCCTGCCGCGGCTCTTCGCGCCCGATCTGATCAAGACGACGCTGCACACGTCGGTGCTGATGGCGGCGTTCCTGTTCATGTACCACTCGATCACCTACTGGTATCCGACGCTGCTCGGGCAGTTGCACCGGCAGACGCTGCCGTACATGGCGGCGCTGAACATCGGCGGCATCACCGGCGCGCTCGCGTTCGGCCGCCTGTCGGAAGGTGCGCTCGGGCGCCGCGGCTCGGCGACGATCGCGACGCTCGTCGGGATCCTGTCGCTGCCGCTCTACGTCTTCACCGAGAACCCGGTGCTGATGATCGTCGGGGCGCTGGCGATGGGATTTTTCGGCGCCGGCAATTACGGCGTCGTGCCGGGATATCTGACGGAACGGTTCCCGACGATCGCGCGCGCCGTCGGGGCCGGCTTCGCGTATCACGTCGGCGCCGGCCTCGGCTCGTCGACGCCGTTCATCGTCGGGATGATGCAGGACCGCGGTTTTGCGCTGTCGACGGCGATGGCCGCGTGTATCGCCGGATCGGGCGCGCTGGTGATCGTGATGCTGTGGCTCGGGCCGGAAACGAGAGGCACGCACTTTCGCGCCGAGCACTGAGCGCTGTCGGGGCTGGGGGCTGGACAGCAAGCCCCAAGCCCCAAGCCCCAAGCCCCAAGCCCCGACACGGCACGCGAAGCGTGCCTCAGAAATGCAGCTGCGCGCCGATGGTCAAGATCCGCGGCTGCAGCGCCTGCGTCGCCAGGCCGAGCGCCGATCCATAGTTCGTCGTCACCGCGAGCAGCGGATGCGCGTTCAGCGCATTGAACAGATCTCCCTGCAGCTGCCAGTAACCATTGCCAGGCAGCTTGAACTTGCGCGCGAAGCGCAGATCGAGCTGGTTCCAGCGCGGTAGATACAGGCTGCCGGGCGTGTTCAGGTTCACCGTCTCCTGCGCCTGCCCCGGCGTGAGCAGCGTCGTCGGCACGAGATAGGTCTGCTGCAGGTAGTCGAAGTTGGTCGCGCCCGATCCGTAGTTGCGCGTGCCGGGATAGCTCTGGAACGTGCCGCTGATGTTCAGGCCGTAGGGCAGCGGATACGTGCCGCCCAGCTTGAACTGCGTGCGGAACGGGATGTCGAACTGCGTTTGATCGCAGTAGAGCGTGTAGTTCGGATTCGACGCCTGCGCAAACGCGATCGTCCCGGTGCCGTCGGTCGAGTCGCACAGCCTCGAGATCTGCCGCGCGGTCAGGAAGCCGCCGAACACCTGCGCGCCGCCGTGCAGCCGCGCCATGAACGACCCCTCGATGCCGTTGTAGACCCGGAAGTTGTTCGGCGAGTTCCGGTCGACGACCGGCGCCCCCTTGCCGATGAGCGACGGGTTGATCTTGTAGAGCGTCAGCGTCTGCGGCTGGTCGCCGCCGCACGGCCGCGCACCGGGCGCAAGCGCGATACACGGGTTCTGAACGCTGATCGGCGTAAAGGCGTCGGGCACGTCGAGCGCGGTGTTGTCGGTGTAGATCAGGTTGTAGTAGTGGCGGTGGAAGTAGCCCACGCTCGCTGACATCCCCGGCCGGATCTCGCGCTGCGCGCTCACCGTCATCTCGACGTTGTACGGCCGCGTGATGTTCGGATCGGGCGTGCGCGTGATCAGACCGAACGACGAGTTGGTGGACGGCCCGAGCTGGCTGACCCCGGGAACGAAGATGTTGTTGGTCGCCGCCGGATTCAACCAGTTGCGCGTGTCGGTCGACAGCACCATCGGGTTGTAGACCTGCGGGAAGGTGACGGTCGAGAACGCCGAGTTGTAGCGCGCGACGCTCGCCTTGATCGCCGTCCTGCCGTCGCCGAACAGGTCGTACGACGCCCCGAACCGCGGTGCCCAGTCCTTGAAGGTCGGCATCGTCACCGACGGGAACAGCGGCCGCTGCTGATAGCCCTCGGCGAGCATCAGTGCCTGCTGTTGCACCGAGACCCCTTCTTCGGGGTAGCTGGCGTTGAAGTACTCCCACCGCACGCCCGGCGTGAGCGTGAGCTTCTTCAACGTCCAGGTGTCCTGCAGGTAGACGCCAAGGTCGGCGTTGAGGTTGTCGAACTCTTCGGTCGGCGTGTTGAAGATCGTCACCTGCACCGGCGCGGCGACGCCGTTGGTCGTCCGGTAGCGCTGATAGAAATTGATGTTCGGGTTCTGGAAGCGGCGCTGCAGGCCGCTCTTGCCGTGCGAGAGCTCGAAGCCGGTCTTGAACGCGTGCGATCCGGTGACGTAGGACAGCGAGGTGATCGCCGTGCCGCGCACCGGCAGATGGACGTAGAACGGCGTCGGCGGCGCGCCCCACTCCTGACCGTCGGTCACGTTGAACTTTGGGATCGGATTGCAGGTGCCGGCGGCGAGACAATCCTCGAGCCCGGGCTGCAGTTCGCCGGTCGTGTACGACTCGTTGTTGATGCCGATCCCCGCCTCGAAGAGCAGCCTCGTCGACCACACGCCGGTCCACTTCGCTTCCGTCATGTAGTACTGCTTCGGCTGACGCGTGCTGAAGGTGTCCTCGGACCACACCGAGACGCCGCCGGCGACGGCGCTGTTCTGCTCGTGGCCGCGGAACTTGATCAGCTTGTCGAAGTAGAACGCGAACTTGTTCTTGGGGCTCACCTGCCACGTGAACCGCGTCATGTAGCTCTTGATCAGGTTGTTGTCGACTGCCTGATTCGCCCGATCCGGGACGAAGCCGGTGTCGGTCGGTGCAAACGGTACGGCCGGGTAGAACGAGTTGGCGAGCGTCTGGTTCACGCCCCAGTGTCGCGTCGATCCGAAGAACCACACCCGGCTCTTGACGATCGGGCCGCCCGCCGAGACGTTCAAGTCGTGAATGCTCTCGAGCGCGTTGCCGGCCTGCAGCCCCTGATCGATCAGGTCCTGGGTCAGCGCGTCGGCCTGCAGCGACACGCCGGTCGCCGAGAAGAACACGTCGCCCTTGAGCGTGTTGCCGCCGTCTTTCGGAATCATGTTCAGCCGCACGCCGCCGCCCGAGGACTCGGCGGAGATGCCGCCGGTCTGATAGCTCATCTCCGAGAACATGCCTTCGTTGAAGTACTGCTGGATCGCGCCGTCGCCTTCCATGCCGTTCAGGCGAATGCCGTCGACCATGATGTAGTTGTCTTTCGGATCGCTGCCGTGCGCGGCGAGATAGGTCTGCTGCATGCCCTGCGCGCCGCCGACGTCGGGCTGCGACTGCGTGACGCCGACGAGCGTCGCGCCGATCGACTGGATGTTGCGGCCGCCGGTCGGCACCGCGTCGAGCAGCGCCTGCGGCAGCACCTGCTGCGTCACCGCCTGCTGCACGTCGACGACCGGCGAGGCGCCGGACACGGTGACGGTTTCTTCGAGCGATCCGACGCGCAGCTCGCCGTTGATCGTCGCGGTGAAGTTCGCCGGCAGTTCCACGCCGTCGCGCTTCACCGTCGAAAATCCGGGCAGCGCGAACGTGACGCTGTAGGTGCCCGGCCGCAGATCGATGATCTTGTACTGGCCCTGCGCGTCGGTGACTGCCGAGCGCGTCTGCTCGATCAGCGCGGGGCTGGCCACTTCCACAGTGACACCAGGTAAGACAGCACCGGTAGTGTCCCTCGCGACGCCCGCGATCGCGCTCTGCGCGAAGGCGCCGCTCGGTAGGAGGACGACGAGAGACACGCCAACGAAAGCCCGCCGGAGAAGCCGTTCGATCGCCATCGGTTTTCCTCCCTTAG
>Ga0207662_10000763_pt1 | contig 14776 bp, 10 predicted proteins | sample KBSS33LmetaG_FD_184338 | JGI IMG/M metagenome (GOLD analysis project Ga0207662, IMG submission 184338) | Switchgrass rhizosphere microbial communities from Kellogg Biological Station, Michigan, USA - KBS S3-3L metaG (SPAdes) (version 2) | ecosystem: Host-associated > Plants > Roots >... | reverse complement strand
TTGCGAGCGACGGGATCCGCTGGGTATACTCCGCCCGTGAAACCCCGGTCCGCCCGGCGTTCGTCTCGGCTCGACCGTCTCGACAGCGACGCGCGAAGCGCGCCGCACGTCGAGCGCGCCTATCGCAATCTCAAGGCCGGCATCGTCCAGGGGCGATACCGTCCGGGTGCCTCGCTGTCGGAGGTCGGCCTCGCCAGCGAGCACGGGATGAGCCGCACCCCGATCCGCGAGGGGCTCGCGCGGCTCTGGCAGGAGGGCTATCTCGATCGCGTCGTCGGTCATGGCTATTTCGTGGCCAGGGTTACCGTGCAGCAGATTCACGATACGTTCGACGTCCGGCGCCTGCTCGAAGGGGCGGCCGCGGCGCGGGCGGCTGAGCTCGCGAGCGCCGAGGAAGCCGAGCGGCTGCGGGGGCTCGCGCTGGTACCTATCGGCGCGGGACAGGATTACCGACAGTCAGAAATGGCGAACGTACAGTTCCACCTCGCGATTGCCACCTGCGCCCGCAACGGCCTGGCGCTCGAGCTCATCGAACGCTGCCTCGCGCAGGTCGACCGTTTCATGTCTCTCGGCGTCAACTTCGGCCAGTTCACCGAAACGGCCACCGAAGCGCACCTGCAGATCGCCGCCGCCATCGCCGCGCACGACCCCGCGGCCGCCCGCGCCCGCATGGAGGAACACCTCGATTGCGGCAGCCGGCTGATGAAGGAAGCTCTGCTCCGAGGACAGCTTGTCGGCGTGGGGATTTCCTAGGCATCGCGCTTGCTGTATACAGCGCGTATTTCGAAGGATTCTCAGCCGTAACCTAGTCTTTTCAACACCTTAGCTACGAGTGTCCGTACGCGGGATCCAATCCGTGGCAAGGTCGGCGTCCAAAACTTCGAATTACCTAGCCGTCTGGGAGGGCAGCTTATGGTGCGAAGGTTAGTCGGATTTTTCGTCGTTCTCTTACTAGCAACCCCGCTTTACGCGCAGCAGGGCACGACCGAGCTGCGCGGCCGCGTGCAGGACGCTCAGGGCGGCATCCTGCCGGGCGTCACCGTGACGGTGCGCAACCAGGCGACCGGCATGTTCCGCGAAACGGTCAGCGGCGCCGACGGCTCGTTCATCGCAAGTGGTCTCACGCCCGGCACGTATGAGCTCGTCGCCGAGCTTCAGGGCTTCAAGAAGTTCAACCGCAAGGACTTGATGCTCGAAGTGGGCAAGACGGCGTCGGTCGAGGTCAAGATGGAAGTCGGCGGCATCGAGCAGACCGTCACCGTCACCGCCGACTCGCCGCTCGTCGATGTCACCTCGAAGGAAATCGGCGGCAATATCACCAGCGAAACGCTGGTCCAGCTGCCGAGCGTGAACGGCAACTTCGTCGGCTTCGTCGGGCTGCTGCCGGGCATCATTCCCTCGATCAGCACTGAATCGTTCGGCGGCGACTCGATCAGCGTGAACGGCCAGGATCCGCGCAACAACAACTACATGCTGGACGGCGGCAACAACAACGACGACGTCATCGGGCAGCGCGCCGGGACGCAGGCGCGGACGCCGATCGAAGCCATCCAGGAGTTCCAGGTCATCACCAATCAGTTCGACGCCGAGTTCGGCCGCACCGCCGGCGCCGTGGTCAACGCCGTCACCAAGGCCGGCACCAACCAGATCCGCGGCAGCGGCTTCGGCTATTTCCAGCGCGGCGACTGGACCAACAAGGACTTCTTCGCCAAGGAGAAGAACCTGCCGAAGGCCAACACCAAGTACGATCGCTGGGGCGGCACGGTCGGCGGACCGATCGTGCAGGACAAGCTGCACTACTTCGCCAGCCTGGAGCGGTTCGCGATCGACCGGCCCAACACGATCAACATTCCGGCCCGTCCCGATCTGAGCACCACGACGGCCACCCTGGACCGGGTGTGGAACACGATCGTCCGCGGCGATCACCAGCTGACCCGCAACAACACCTACAGCCTGCGGTGGCTGCGCGAGGCCTCGCCGCAGACCAACCAGATCATCAACGGCGCGTCCCTGGCCGCGTCGCGCGCGGAGTCGGACGTGGACCAGACGCTGTCGGCCAACGTCAATACCGTGCTGTCGAACACCAAGGTCAACACGCTGCGGACGACGTGGACCCGCGAGAACGTCGCGTTCGCCAACGACTGCTACAACTCGAAGGGGCGCGACCTCGCCAACTGCCAGCCGACGCTGGCCTTCCGGACCTATACCGATCAGCAGGACAACACCGCGCAGGCCCGCATCGACGACGCCATTCAGCTCGACGAGACGCTGGCCTGGTTCCTGCCCGGCAAGCATGGCGATCACGACATCAAGTTCGGGGCCCAGTACGAGTACACGGGCGCGAACAACCTGAACGACGGCAACGCGAACGGCACGTTCACGTTCACGCAGAACGACAAGCCGTTCAATCCGGCGGATCCGTTCACCTATCCCGACCGGTTCACGATCCGCCTCGGCGGCACGACCACGACCTACGAGCGGATCCACTACTTCGCCGGGTTCGTGCAGGACAAGTGGCGCTTCACGCCGAACCTGACGCTGAGCCTCGGCGTGCGCTACGACCTCGAATCGTTCCCGATCCCGGAGACCGACGATCCGCTGGTGGACAAGGCGCCGCAGGATCGCAACAACATCGCGCCGCGTCTCGGCGTGACCTACGACATGGGCGGCGGCAAGGCGGCGGTGCGCGGCGGCTACGGTCGGTTCTACGAGCGCCAGCATCTCGAGCTGATTGGCGGGCTGTGGACGAACACCGTGTTCGTGAGCGCGCCGACCTTCACGTCGCCGGCGAACCAGGCCGATCTCGGACCGCGCAACGGCCAGTTCCCGACCGATCCCTTCCTGGTCAACGGCCCGGTGATCAACACCGCGCTGCTGCCGCAGGTCAATGGCACGTTCTCGCAGAATACCGGTGCCACCTGGGACAACCCGGATCGGCGTTCGCCCTACACCGATCAGTACACGATCGGCTACGAACGGCAGCTCGCCGGCAACCTCGCGATCTCCGGCGACTACGTGCACAACCGCCAGCGCGACATGCTGATGCAGCTGAACCTCAATCCGAACCAGCGCTCGAACCCGAACGTCAACGCCTCGACGCTGACCCGCATCGGCAGCCCGACGCTGACGGCGGCCGTCGCCGAGCTGTCGGTTGAGCACCCCGGGCTGCGGCCGTTCACCGCCAACGTCAATCAGTTCGTCAACGTCGGCCGCGTCGACTACGACGCGTTCATGTTCCAGCTGAAGAAGCGCTACAGCCACAACTACAGCGCGCAGGTGTCCTACACCTACGGCAAATCCGACGGCAACACGTCGGGCAGCGGCGCGCCGGGCAGCAACTTCCAGGTCGGCCAGGACATGCATCTGGAGTTGAACCAGGGGCCGACGGATTTCGACGTTCGCCATAACCTGACGATCAGCGGAACGGCGCTCGTGCCGCACACCTACGGCCTCAACTTGAGCTGGGTCGCGCGTGCGCTGAGCGGCAATCCGTTCTCGCTGACCAACAGCGCGGTCGACGCGGATCTGAACGGCATCCAGGCCGAGCCGCTGCCGGCCGGCACCTACACGGCGTTCGGCACCACGGATACCTACACGCTCAAGGACTACAGCAGTGAGCGCAACGGCGCGCGGGGCCCCGGCTTCTTCGAGCTCGACCTGCGGCTCGGGTACCGGATCCCGCTCTCGGGTTCGCGCCGTCTCGAGCTCGCCGCCGACATCTTCAACGTGACGAACCACACGAACTTCGCCAATCCTGGCGGCAACCAGAACACGCAGAGCACGTTCCTCGTGCTCACGGGGTACAGCACCAGCTACACGCCGCGCAAGCTGCAGATTGGTGCGCGTATCCAGTTCTGACCCTGACGGTCGGCCCTGACCTACAGATGTTGTGTGGGTCAGCCCTTTACCGGCTGACCACGATCGATCGGGCGCGCGGCTTCGGCCGGGCGCCCGTTTTCATGTACGCTTGATCGAATGAGTCCGGCGATCCGCAAGCTCCTCCCTTACGTCAACCGGTATCGCCGCGCGTTCGTCCTCGGCTTCGTGTGCGTCGTCTCGACCACGACGTTCCAGCTGCTCGGGCCGTGGGTGCTCAAGTACGCGATCGACGATCTCTACCGCGGCGTGACGCAGCGGAAGCTGATCCTTTATGCCGGCCTGCTGGTCGGCGTGTCGCTGGTGCGCGGGCTGTTCCTGTTCCTGATGCGCCGCATCATCATCGCCGCGTCGCGCGACATCGAGTACGACATCCGCAACGACTTCTTCAGGCGGCTCGAGCAGCAGCCGCTCGGCTACTACCAGGCGCGGCGCACCGGCGACCTGATGTCGCGCGCCACCAACGACCTCAACGCGGTCCGCATGATGATCGGGCCGGCCGTGATGTATTCGGCCAGCACCATCCTCGTCTTCCTGGTCGCGATCGTCCTGATGGTGTCGATCGACCTGCGCCTGACGCTCATCGCCCTGATCCCGCTGCCGTTCGTCACCATCAGCGTCCGCTACTTCGGCACCGCGATCCACAAGCGCTTCGAGCAGATCCAGGCGCAGCTGTCGGAAGTCAGCGCGGTCGTGCAGGAGGCCCTGTCGGGCGTGCGCGTGGTGCGCGCCTACCGGCAGGAAGCACACGAGACCGAGCGCTTCAGCCGCGCCAACCAGGAATACCTGCGGCGCAACCGCGTCCTGATCCGGCTGCAGGGGGCCTTCTTCCCGAGCATGACGCTGTTTCTCGGCTTCGGGTCGATGCTGGTGCTGTGGCTCGGCAGCCGCGACGTCATCCACGGCAAGATCACGCTCGGCGAGTTCGTCGCGTTCAACGGTTACCTGGTCATGCTGGCGTGGCCGATGATCGCTTTCGGCTGGGTCACCAACATGCTGCAGCGCGGACTCGCGTCGTGGGGCCGCATGCTGGAGGTGCTCGAGCACGAGCCGGCGATCAGCGACGCCACGGTCACCGCGGCGGGGCGCGGCGCGGCGCTGGACGGCGCCGTCGAGTTCCACCACCTCACCTTCACCTACCCGGGAGCGGGCCGGCCGGTGCTCGCCGACGTCAGCCTGCGGATCGAGCCGGGCCAGACGGTGGCGTTCGTCGGCGGCACAGGGTCGGGCAAGTCCACGCTGATCAACCTGCTGCCGCGGATGCACGAGCCGCCGCCGGGCACGGTCACGATTGGCGGCATCGACATCCGCGAGATCCCGCTCGAGCGCCTCCGCGGCGCCATCGGCTTCGTGCCACAGGAGCCGTTCCTGTTCTCCGACACGATCGGTCAAAACGTCGCGTTTGGTGCCGAACCTGCGGAATCAGCGGCAGTGGATGGCCACAGACAAACACAGAAAAACACAGATGAAAAGGGTGCAGCGTCGAAGAACGAAAATCCGTGTTCATCCGTGTTCATCTGTGGCGATCCAACCGAGAAGATTGCCGCAGCGGCGGCCGTGGCCCGGCTCGACAAGGACATCGCGGACTTCCCGCGCGGCTTCGAGACAATGGTGGGGGAGCGGGGCATCACGCTGTCGGGCGGGCAGAAGCAGCGCACCGCGCTGGCGCGGGCGGTGATGGTCGACCCGAAGATCCTGATCCTCGACGACGCGCTGTCGGCGGTCGACACCTACACCGAAGAAGAAATCCTGTCCCGACTGCGCGGCGTCATGCGCGCGCGGACGTCGATCCTCGTGTCGCACCGGATCTCGACGGTGCGCGACGCCGACCAGATCTTCGTCCTCGACGACGGCCGCGTCGCCGAGCGCGGCACCCACGCGCAGCTCGTGGGCCGCGACGGCCTCTACGCCGCGATGTACAAGAAGCAGCTGCTGGAAGAGGAGTTACAGGCCAGTTGAGTCTGCACGACGATGATGTGGTAGGCAAGGCGTACGACGCCCGGCTGATGCGGCGGCTGCTGGAGTACCTGCGCCCCTACAGCGCACCGGCGGCGCTGGCGCTCGCGGCGATCATCGCCAACTCGATGCTGCAGCTGGCGCAGCCCTACCTGATGAAGGTGGCGATCGACCGTTACATTCCGGCCGGCGACCTCTCCGGCGTCAACCGCATCGCGCTGTGGTACGTGCTGATCCTGCTCACCGGGTTCTGCCTGGAGTTCACCCAGACCTGGCTGCTGCAGAACACCGGGCAGCGGATCATGTTCGACATGCGCATGCAGATCTACCGGCACCTGCAGCGCCTCGACCTGCGCTTCTACGACCGCAACCCCGTCGGCCGCCTGATGACCCGCGTCACCACCGACGTGGACGTGATCAACGATCTCTTCACCTCCGGTGTGGTCTCGGTCTTCGGCGACGTGTTCACGCTGGCCGGCATCATGATCGTGATGCTGACGATGAACTGGAAGCTGGCGCTGGTGGCCTTCGCCGTGCTGCCGCTGATCGTCGTCGTCACGCAGTGGTTCCGGCGCAACGTGCGCGAGTCGTACCGCACCGTCCGCCGCCTGATCGCGCGGATCAACGCCTACCTGCAGGAGCACATCACCGGCATGCCGACGGTGCAGCTGTTCCGCCGCGAGGCGCGCGCCTTCGAGCGCTTCGAGGCGATCAACCAGGAACACCGCGTCGCCAACGTCGAGTCGATTTTCTACTACGCCGTGTTCTATCCGGCGATCGAGATCGTCGGCGCGCTCGCCGCGGCGCTGACCATCTGGTACGGCGGCCGCTCGGTGCTCGCCGGCACGCTCACGCTCGGGTCGCTGGTCGCGTTCCTGCTCTACTCGCAGCGCTTCTTCCGCCCCATCTCCGACATGTCGGAGAAGTTCAACATCCTGCAGGCCGCGATGGCCTCGTCGGAGCGGATATTCAAACTGCTGGATGAACCTGTGAGCATCGAGAGCCCTGCGGGGACGGCGAAGCCGTCTCGCCGAAGCGCGACTTCGGAAGGCACGGAGCGCGAAGGCGGACACATCGTCTTCGACCACGTCTGGTTCGCCTACAACCCGACCGAGGCGGGGGAGCCCGACTACGTGCTGCGCGACGTCTCGTTCGAGGTCAAGCCCGGCGAGCGCGTCGGCATCGTCGGGGCCACCGGCGCGGGGAAGTCGACGCTGATCAACCTGCTGCTGCGCTTCTACGACGTCACGCGCGGTCGCATTCTCGTGGACGGCGTCGACGTGCGGGAGATGGACCTCGCGGCACTGCGCTCGCTCTTCAGCCTGGTGCTGCAGGACGTGCACCTCTTCACCGGCACCATCGCCGAGAACATCCGCCTCGGCGCCGCCGAGATCACCGACGATCGCGTGCGCGCCGCCGCCACCGCGGTGCACGCGGACGCGTTCGTCTCGCGCCTGCCCGGCGCCTACGCGGCGCCGGTCGCCGAACGCGGCGCGACGCTGTCGGTCGGCCAGAAGCAGCTGCTCTCGTTCGCCCGCGCCCTCGCCTTCGATCCGCGCATCCTGGTCCTCGACGAGGCGACCTCGAGCGTCGACACCGAGACCGAGATCCTGATCCGCGACGCGCTGCACGTCCTCATGTCCGGCCGCACCACCATCGCGATCGCGCACCGCCTGTCGACCATCCAGGACATGGACAAGATCCTCGTCCTGCACAAGGCCCGCCTGCGGGAAATGGGCACGCACCAGGAACTCCTGGCCTTGCGCGGGCTGTATTACAAGCTGTATCAGCTTCAGTACAAGGATCAAGAAGGGAAGGATACGAAGGAGGCGAAGGATACGAAGGAACTCACGAAGGAGCTGTTGGGTTCGCAGAACTTGCCATAAGCCGGCTTATCCTCCTGCGCGGTTCCTGCGACGTTCTTGCCTCTGATTGCACTGACCATGGAGATTGTCGAGGCTTTCTCGCTGTAACCGGTCTTGCATCGTCGATCCGCATGCTGATTGACGATGGAAACTGGGGGTTTGACGCGAGAGGCCATTGGGATCGCCATCGCGCTTCACAGGAAGTACGGACCGAGTCTGAAGGAAAACGCCTACCTGCGGCCGTTCGTCATCGACCTCAGAGCCGCTGGACACCAGGTCGTGTCTGAGCGAAGTCTGGATCTGGTGCATGCCGGCGTGAGGATCCCGAACGCGTATCGTCCCGACATCGTCGTCGACGGAAAGCTGGTGATTGAGGTGAAGGTCGTCAGCTGTCTACTGCCGCTACATAAACAGCAGCTCGTGACCTACATGCGTCTGATCGGAGTAAAGGTGGGACTTTTGATCAACTTCAATGTGCCGGTGCTGCGGCACGGCATACGGCGGGTGCTGCTGACTGATTTCTGAAGCTCCTTCGTATCCTTCGCCCTCCTTCGTATCCTTCTATCTGATCTCTATGGGCCGCGAGGGCAGCAGCGGCGGCGCTTCCGCGGCCTTCAGCGCGGCTTCCCGCTGATGGAAGAGCCGTGACAGCAGGGTCGGCGCGGTGACTTTCGGGTTCCAGCCCAGGCGCAGCAGGTTGACGGCCATGTCGCGCCGGCCGAAGGACAGCGCCTCGTTGCAGCTCCACATGTAGATGTCGATGTGGCGCCCCTGCACCGCCGGACCCGTGTCCATGATGGTGTAGATGCCGTTGTATTTCTCACCCAGCTTGTAGACCTGGATGACCGACCCGACCGGCAGGAGGTCGGGATCCGCGGCCGCGATGCCGGTGCGGACGTTCACGCCCGACGCCGTCGTCGTCCCCTTGCAGTAGGCGGTCGCGTAGAAATTGAGGTTCGTGCCCCTGGCCGGCAGGATCTCCGAGTCCGCTTCGAGCGCCGAGACCGGATCCGCGATGTAGCGGAAGTCCATGATGCGGGTCTCGTACGTCAGCACGAGCGCGACCGCGACCGTGGTCGTTGCCGTCAGTTTCTTCCCGAGCGATCGAGAGATCGAGATGAACATGTTTCGGCGGCGCCCACGGACGGGCTCGGGCGCTCCAAGAACTATATGGGGTCTTGAGCCTTCAGTCAAAAGCCCAAATGCAAAAAGACGTTTTTGTAACCTGTTGATTCTATTTGGGTTGCTGGCTGTGCTCGAGGTGGCGGCGGTGTGCGATGATCGCCGCGAGGGCGACGCGGTAGGCAATCACGGCCAGAATTACAGATCCGAGGGTGGAGCCGAGGGCGAAGGACCAGAGAAGGGGCGTCAGCGATCGGGCCAGGTGGCGGAAGTCGGCCCATGACGCGTCGGCGAACGCCGACGAGAGGTCCTGGGCCAGGCCCGGAGGGATCTGGACCCGCAGGATCGCGGCGCCGAGCATCGTCGTCAGGGTGTAATAGGCCGGCAGGATCCACGGCAGGTTCGAGTAGATCCCCAGCAGCACCGCGACCCGATTCAGGTTCAGGGTGAACGCGAACACCAGGCCGAGCACGGTGTGCAGGCCGAGCAGCGGCGAGAAGCCGAAAAGCACCCCCAGCGCGTACGCCGCCGCGGTGCGCTGCGGCGTGTCGTGCGTATGAAGGAGCTGGTCCAGCCAGCGCCGGATGCGCGGGGTCGTGTGCATCCAGGTCAAAAATGGACGAATCCGTCCGGCAGCGGTTCCCGCATTCCGTCGCGCAGCAGGAACCCTCCCGGCTCGCGGGTGATTTCGCCGATGCGGGTGATCGGCACGCCGCGGGACTGGCGCACCACCGTGGCGAGCCGCCCGCGGAAGCGGCGCGGCACCGTGAACAGCAGCTCGTAGTCATCGCCGCCCGACACCGCGGACCGGATCGGGTCGACGCCGTCGCGGACGAAGAAGTCGAGCGCGGCGGCCGGAATCGGCAGCGCGGCGGCGTCGATCCGCGCACCGGTGCCGGAGGCCTCCGCAATCTGCCGGACGCCGTCGGCGAGCCCGTCACTCAGGTCCATGCAGGCCGTCGCCGCGCGGTTGCGGCCGAGCAGCGCGCCGACGCGCACTCGCGGTTCCGGACGCCGATGCCGCGCGGCGCACGCCGCCATCGCCCCCTCGTCCGTCGCCTCGGAACCGCGGGCTCGCGCGGCGCGGAGCCAGGACAGCCCGGCAGACGCCGCGCCGATCGCGCCGGTGACGTAGATGTCGTCGCCGGGGCGCGCGCCGCCCCGCGTCAGCACGTGGCGGGGCCGGGCGAATCCCGTCACCGTCACGTCCACCATCAGCGGACCGGGCGAACGCGTGATGTTGCCGCCGGCGAGCGTGACCCGCGCGTCCTGTTCGCCGGCGAGCGCGAGGAAGCCGTCCAGCAGCGAGTCGATCTCGTGCGCCTCGACCGTCACCGGCAGCGCCAGCGAGAGCAGCGCGAGCCGCGGCGTCCCGCCCATCGCCGCGATGTCCGACAGGTTGACCGCGAGCGCCTTCCAGCCGATGTCGGCGGGGGAGCTGAACCGCCGATCGAAGTGGACGTCCTCGACGAGGGCGTCGGTGGTGAGGATCTCGAGGGCGCCGCGCTCCGGCTGCACGACCGCGGCGTCGTCGCCGATGCCGACGGTGAGCCATGCGGGAGCGGCGGGAACGCGGGCTCGGATGTGCGCGATGAGATCGCGCTCACCTGGCGAATTCAACAGCCCGGGTTTCACGGATGACGGTGACTTTGATCTGGCCGGGATACTCCAGCTCGTTCTCGATCCGCTTGGCGATGTCCTTCGACAGCCACACGGTTTCCTCGTCCGACACACGGTCGCTCTCGACGACGATGCGGATCTCGCGGCCGGCCTGGAGGGCGAACGCCTTCGAGACCCCCTGGAACGAGTCGGCGATGCTCTCGAGCTTCTCCAGCCGCTTGACGTAGGACTCGAGGATGTCGCGGCGCGCGCCGGGGCGTGCCGCGGAAATCGCGTCGGCGGCCTGGACGATCATCGCCTCGAGCGACGGCCAGTCGATGTCCATGTGGTGCGCCGCGACCGCCTGCAGCACCGGCTCGCTCTCGCCGTGCTTGCGCAGGAACTCGAGGCCGAGCTCGAGGTGCGTCCCCTGCAGGTCGCGATCGATCGCCTTGCCGATGTCGTGCAGGAACGCGGCGCGCGCGGCGACGTGGCCGTTGAGGCCGATCTCCTTGGCCATGATGCCGGCGAGGAACGCCACTTCGAGCGAATGATTCAGCACGTTCTGGCCGTAGCTGGTGCGGAACTTCAGCCGCCCCATCAGCCGCAGCACCTCGGGGTGCAGATCGTAGAGGCCGAGCTCGAAGGCCGCGGCCTCGCCGTCCTTGCGGACGGTTTCCTCCATCTCCACCTTGACCTTCTCCACCACCTCCTCGATGCGGGCGGGGTGGATCCGGCCGTCGGCGATCAGCCGCGCGATCGCCTGCCGCGCCACTTCGCGGCGGAAGGGATCGAACGACGACAGGATGATCGCGCCGGGGGTGTCGTCGACGATGAGCTCGACGCCGGTCGCCTGCTCGAGGGCGCGGATGTTCCGCCCTTCGCGGCCGATGATGCGCCCCTTCATGTCGTCGCTGGGCAGGTCGACCACCGAGACGGTGGTCTCGATGGCGTGCTCGGCGGCGCTGCGCTGGATGGCGTCGGTGATGATCTGCCGCGCGCGCTCCGCCGCGGTCTCGCGCGCCTCGGTCTCGAGCCGCTTGACCAGGTTGGCGGCGTCGCGCCGGGCGTCGGTCTCGATCTGCTTCAGGAGCAGGTCGCGCGCTTCTTCGGCGGTGAGGCTGGCGATGCGCTGCAGCTCGCGATGACGGTCGGCGAGCATCTGCTCGGCACGCGCTGCCGCCGTCTCGGCGCGGAGCCGGAGATCGCTCAGCGCCGCGTCGCGGGCGCGCAGCTCGCGCTCGAGCTTCTCGGTGTTGGCGATGCGGTCGGCGAGCGCCCGGGTGCGGTCGGCGAGCCCCTGCTCGAGGCCGACGATCTGCTGCTGCCGATCGCGGGCCTGCCGATCGGCGTCGGCGAGGAGCGTGTGCGCCTTCTCGCGCGCCTCGAGCTGGGCTTCCTTCTTGAGGGATTCGGCGTCGCGCTGCGCCTGCTCGCGCATCTGCCGGACGTGCTCATCGGCGCGGCCGATGGTGTCGGCCGCGATGCGCTTGCGGCTGGTCCACCACCAGACGATCGCGGCAATCGAGGCAATATCCGCGACCGCCGAGATAACCAGGACAAGGTACACGGCTATGGGGCTCATCGTACCTTCTATCTGCCAACGGCCACGATCGCCGGATTGTCGTGGGAGAAAAAGGCCCCGCTTTGCCGTGTGGGGAGGTCGTTTGAACCTGGACAAACCAGGTGGAACCGCCGTACTCACCGCACGTCAGGCTTCCTCTTGCAGAGGCATGCACACGGCGCGGCGCCGCGATTCGCTTTGATGGAACATTGGCTCAAACCGAGCCTCCGAAACCATCACGAGCAAAGCAGGGAGCTCGAAAACTCCTGGAGGGATCTTAGTGTGAACCGGCTGCCCGGGCAAGAGGTTCCGCGTCGAGCGCCAGGTCGAGGAGCCGTTCCAGCTCGCGCGCCCGTTCGCTGACGCCGGCCCGCTGCGCGGCCCCTTCGTCGCGCGCCCGGAAGCACTCGTCGGCGATGTTGAGCGCGGCGAGCACCGCGATCTTCAGCGTGTCGCCGGCCGGGGACTCCCGCGCCGCCAGCTGCATTTTCTGCTCGACGTAGGTCGCGAGCTCCGCCACGTATGCGGCGTCGAGTTGGCTGCGGATCGGGTAGCGCAGCCCGTTGATCTCGACCGTGACGAGCCGCCCGTCGTCGTGCGACATCATCTTCAGGGCTTACAGGTTCAGGGCCTCGATCTGCCGCAGCATGTCTTCGACACGGCCGCGGATCTGTTCGCGCTCTCCCCGCATCGCCGTCAGCTCGGCGGAGGTCCCTTCGGAATCGGCAATCCGGGTGCGCGCGGCGTCGAGCTCGGCGCGCAGCCGGGCGTTTTCTTCGTTCGCGCGCGCGTTGTCGGCGCGCGTGCGATCGAGCACGGTGACCAGCTGCTTGAGCTTCTGCTCGAGGCGGTCGATCGCGTCGATGTCGAGAGTGGGAGTGGCGACTGCGGTCTTTGCCATCGTGTTCCTCGGCGGGTCTGAGGATCCGCCCTACCTGCGCTCAGCGCCGTGCGCGCTCGCCAGCGCGCTGACAATCTTGTCCATCGCCTCGTCCACTTCCGCGTCGGTCAGCGTCCGTTCCGGCGAGCGGAACGTGAGACGCAGCGAGAGGCTGATGCGTCCTTCCGGCACCCCCTTGCCGCGATAGCGATCGAACTCGACGATCCGCGCGAGCGTGGACGGGGCCGACGACCGGATAGTGCCACGAACGGCAGCAGCAGGCAAGGCACTATCGACGAGCACCGACAGATCGCGGACGACCGACGGATAGCGCGGCAGCGACTCGGCGCGCATCTCGTCGGCGCTCTTGAGCGAGGCCAGCGCATCCAGATCCAGCTCGAACGCCCACACCGCGTCGCCCGGCGGCAATCCGCGCGCCTCGAGAATGCGTGGCGCGATCTGCCCGATCAGCCCGAACCGCCGGCTGATGCTCGGGCGCACGTCGAACGACACGGCCGCGGCGCGCCCTTCGACGAAGTACGGCACCGCCACCGGCTCGTACTCCATCGTGACGCCGATCGCGCCGCCGAGCGCGTCGACGACGCCCTTGACGTCGTAGAAGTCGGCCGGGCGCGTGGCGGCGGACCAGTGCGGCGGCGCGCCGGCGCCGGCCCAGACGGCGCCGACGCCGCGCGTCTCGCCCGCCGTGGTGAACCGCGTACCGGTCTCGAACAGCCGCACGTCCGCGTGCTCGCGGCGCCGGTTGTGGGCAGCGGCATCGACCAGTCCCGGCAGCAGCGACGGCCGCATCACGCTGAACAGTTCCGACAGCGGGTTGGCCACCGGCACCAGCACGCCGGCATCGGCGAACAGCGTCGCCGCCTCCGTCTCGATGAACGAGAAGGTCACCGCCTCGGAGAGCCCGCACCCGGTCAGCAGCTGACGGACCAGGCGGTCGCGCTGCGCGCGCGAATCGGGCGGCGGCTGCGGCTCGGTCAGCTCGGGGAACGTGGCCGGCAGGCTGACGTAGCCGTCGTGCCGGGCGATCTCTTCAATCAGATCGATCTCGCGCTGCACGTCGACGCGGAACGACGGGACGTTGACGCTCCACACGGTGTCCGAAGTCCGAGATCCGACGCCCGAGGTCCGCGGGATCCCGGATCCGCGGTCGCCGGACGTCGGACGTCCGACGTCGACCGAGAAACCGAGCGGCTGAAGTCGAGCCGGGATCTCCGGATCGGCGACGGCCACCCCGAGCACGTGCTCGATCCGCGACGCGCGCAGCGTCAGCGTCACCGGCGGCACCGGCGACGGGTAGCGATCGATCATCGGGCCCAGCGGCTGCGCCGCGCCGATCTGCTGCAGCAGCGCCGCCGCGCGCGCGATCGCCACCGGCGCCGCGTTGACGTCGGCGCCGCGCTCGAACCGCGACGACGCCTCCGTCTTGAGTCCCAGCCGCTTGCTCGTGCGGCGGACCGACGCGGGCTTGAAATAGGCGCTCTCGAGCACCATCTGCTTCGTGCCGGGGCCGATCTCCGACGGGGCGCCGCCCATGACGCCGCCGATCGCCTGCGGACGCTCCGCGTCGGCGATCACCAGCATCTCGGGCTCGAGCGCGCGATCGACGCCGTCCAGCGTCCTGAGCGTCTCGCCGGCCCTGGCGCGCCGGATGCGCAGCGCCCGCCCTCCCAGCTTCGCCAGGTCGAACGCGTGCGTCGGCTGGCCCATCTCGAGCATCACGTAGTTGGTCACGTCGACGACGGCGCTGATGCTGCGGACGCCGGCGGCCTCGAGCCGCTCGCGCAGCCATGCCGGCGATGCGCCGGTGGAGCGCACTTCGAACACCTGCGCGCAGTAGCGCGGGCAGAGCTCCGCGTCCTCGATCGTCACGTCGATCGGCTGCGGCTGCCCCGC
>Ga0207662_10000762_pt1 | contig 14776 bp, 11 predicted proteins | sample KBSS33LmetaG_FD_184338 | JGI IMG/M metagenome (GOLD analysis project Ga0207662, IMG submission 184338) | Switchgrass rhizosphere microbial communities from Kellogg Biological Station, Michigan, USA - KBS S3-3L metaG (SPAdes) (version 2) | ecosystem: Host-associated > Plants > Roots >... | reverse complement strand
ACCGCAGGCCGTCCGTGGGCGGGAGCTTGTCCGTGCCGCGGTTCAGATCCTCGGCGGAGACGACGCGCAGCCCGGCCAGCACGGTCGGCGGCTGCTCGCGCAGCGTGCGCATCGCGTCCGAGATGATGCTCAGGTCCTCGACGCGCACCGACAACTGGTCCGTGGCGTGCAGGCCGTACTTGAGCGCCAGATCGTCCAGCAGATCCAGCAGAGTGCGGCCCTCGGCCTTCGCCCCGGGCTTGGGCTTGGCGACCAGCTTGGCGACGATGGCGCGGCCCAGCGGCGAGTTCTCGATGCGCTCCACGTCGGTGGCCCCCTCCCCCGGGCGGCACAGCTCCGCCCACGAGGCCGGGTCGCGGCTCATGGCCCGCGCCGCGGCCTGCGCCGCCTGGAGCGTCCCCTGCCCCGCGTTGTAGGAGGCGAACAGGAAGTAGCGCAGCTGCTCGCCGGTGGGCATGGGGCTGAGCGCGGTCTCCAGCGCCTCCGCCTTGCGCACCAGCACCCGCGCGCCCAGCGGGATCGCCCGTGCCGGGTCGTTGCGGTCCGCCTTGTCCTGCTTGACGTCGCCCTTCAGGTCCTCCACGGTCGAGTCGGTGATCTGGAGGATCCCGGTGGCCGTCCCCTTGGGGTTCCTGCCGCTCTTGAGCAGGTCGCCGCTCTCGGTGGCGCTGATCGCCTTGAGGTCGGCGGGGGTGAGGCCCGTCCCCGCGAGGATGTCCACCACCTCGCGGCTGGCGAACACCTCGTCGTACTCCGTCCACCGCGTCTCGGCCTCCGCGACCCGGCTCTCCGCCCGCCTCACCTTGCGGAGCGCTTCCAGGACCTGCCTGCGGAACTCGGGGGCGATGCTCGCGTCCGCGGTCGCCTCCACCTGCTCCTGCGTCCTGGCGAGGTCGGCCTCGGCGGGCGCTGCCTTCGGGCGCCCCTTGTAGAGCTGGATCACCTCCCGCAGGTGATTCCGGCGCTGCTCCAGGCGCCGCTTCAGCTCCCCCTGCGCTCCGCCCAGCTCGCTGGCCCGGCGCTCCGGGCCGATCTCCGCGGTGACGGCGCGTACCCCGCGGAGCGCCTGCTCGTCCACGTCCAGGGGGGACGGCGCCGCCGCGGCCGGCGCGGCGGCTTCCGCGCGCTGGAGGGTGGGTGGGGCGCCGCCCCGGTCGGGCGACTTCTGCACCGTGGGCGCCGCCGCGGCGGGCGCGGGCGCGGGCACGGCCGCGGGAGCCTCCGCTTCCTCCTCCTCCTCGGCCACGGGGGCAGCGCCGGCGGCGCCGGCCTCCTTCGGCAGGGCGGGCTGGTCCGCGGGCTTGAGCTGGAAGTGCATGAAGTCCTTGCTCCGCCCGGCCTTGACCGCGCCCAGCCATTCCAGCCCGCCGCCGTCGCTCCCGGTGAGCGCCGCGATCAGCTCCGCGGGGAGGCTGAGGAACCCGTGCGCCGCCACCGTGGACGCGCTGCCGATGGCGGACGCCGGCACCCTGCCCGCCCCGCTGGAGCTCCCCGCGAGCACCTCGAACCCCGACACGATCAGCTCCGCCAGCCCGGCCGCCTCCGCCCACACGGGCGGCGGGGGAGGGGGAGGCGGAGTGGGCTCCTTGGGCTTTTCCGCCGCCTTCCCCTTGCCCTTTGCGGCGGCCTTCGCCACCGGCGACGCGGGCGCGGCGGCGGCCGGGACTGTGGCCGGAGTGGCGGCGGCCGGAGTGGCGGGCGCGGCTCCCGCCGCTGCCGGCGTCGCGGCCGTCGCGGCCTCGGCCGGCTTGGGCGGCCCCAGCTTGGCGGCGGAAAGGAAGTCGGCGATGGACTTGACCCGCGCCGAGCGCTTCCCCGTGGCGGCCACCAGGGCGAAGAGCGCGGCGGCCTGCGTGCCGTCCAGCTTGAGCCCCTTTGCCTCCACCTGCGCCAGCAGGGCGGTCTTGAGCGCCGCCTCGCCGGCGAACGCGCCCTTGAAGGCGTCGCTGGCGCCGCGCAGCTTCCGTGCGTGGGGAAGCAGCTCGTCCACGGTGCCGCCGGCGCGCAGCGCGGTCGCCGCGGGGCCGCCGTACACGTCCTCCCCCGTGAGCGCCTTCATCAGCGTGTCGGGGAAGAGCCGGGCCTTGACGTTGGGGTTCAGCTCCGTGTCCAGGTCGAACGCCCAGCCGAAGCTGTGGTCGCTGAGCTGCGAGGGGTTGTTGCGGTTCTCGCGGAGGTTGAAGCCCCCGATCTCCCCCAGCGAAGCCTCCACCACATCCATCCAGCTCTGCTCGGTGCCGGGGACCTTGCGGGCCCGGAGCACGTCCGCCGCCTTCCTGAGCCGCGCTTTGAGGTTGGGGTGCACCAGCGTCCCCCGCGCCCCCCGGACGGACGTTTCCGCGGACGGGAACTCGGCCTTTTCCAGCGTGGCGAAGTACTCGTTGGCCTTGGCCACGCTCCCGAAGGTCGCCAGGAGCGCGGGGCGCATGGCCACGTAGCCGGCGAAGTCCCCCTCGATGTTCTCGCGGAGGTTGCGGGTGAGGGTGGTGGAGTACTCCGTCCGCAGCTCCCCCGCCTTGGTCCCGGCGAGCAGCCCGGCGCCCAGCTGCGCCTCCGCGTCCAGGGCGATCGCCTCCCGGTCCTTGAGCGCCAGCTTCTTGAGCCCCTCCACCACCGGCGCGGAGTACAGCTCCGGGAACCTGGCCTGGAGCCCCACCGGCTTCGCCCCGGCCGCCCTGGGATTGCGGACCTGCTGGCGCAGCGTGGGCCAGCGGGTCTTGAAGTCCATCCCCGTCAGCCCGGTGGAGACCGTGTCCACGATGCGCTTGGTCAGCGCCGCCGCGTCCAGCGGCGCCTCCTCTTCCTTCTTTTCCGGCTCCTTCTTGTCCTCCGCCTTCGTGGCTCCCGCGGCCGCCTCGGCCGCCTTCGCCGGCGGGGCCGCCGCGGGAGTCGCGGCCGCCGGCGCGCGCTGCACCCCCGCCCCGCCGCCCATCCCCACCGCCCCCGCCGATCCCGCGGCCACCCGCTCGGCCAGCGACTCCGCCTCCCGCTCGTAGGCGTCGCCCTCGGCGCCCAGGGTGAGGCGGCGCTGCACCGGCGTGGCCGCCTGCTGCACCACGTGCGTCAGCTCGTGGGCGATCAGCTTCTGGCCGCCGGGCGTGTCCGGGCTGAACTCGCCCTGGCGGAAGAACACGTCGCGCCCCGTGGTGAAGGCGCGCGCGCCCAGCGCGCGGCTCAGCGAGTCCGCCCGCGCGTCGGTGTGCACCCGCACCCCCGAGAAGTCCGCGCCCAGCGCCGACTCCATCGCCCCGCGCGTCCCCGGGTCCAGCGAGCCGCCCCCACCGCGCGCCGCGTGGATCCCGTCCTCCACCTCGGCGGGCACCTCGCCCGCGGGCGCCTCGGCGGCGCGCTGCACCAGCATGCGCTGCACGGTCGCGTTGCCCAGCGCGCGCTGCATGCGCATCACCCCGGCGGCGGGGCCGGCGGCCCGCGGCCCGGCGGCGTCGTGGGCCGCGCGGGTCCCGGCGGGCTCGCGCGCGGGCGGCTTTTCCGTGGTCTCTTTCGACATGCGGGGATCTTCCTCTCGTCGCGCCCGTGTCAGCCCCTCGCCAGCCCCGCCAGCTCCGCGTCCGACACCACCTTGCCCATCTTCTGGTACTCCCGCCTCGCCGCGCGCACCAGGTGCTCCGCCGTCACCACGCCCCCGTCGTCCGCCGCCAGGAAGGCCGCCGCCAGCGCCACGTTGCGGATGTTGCCGCCCGCCATCTCCAGCCGGCGCGCCACCGCCTCCAGCGCGATCCCCGGGTCGCGCGGCAGCTCGTCCGGCCACACCGCCTCCCAGATGCGCAGCCGCTCCCGCTCCGAGGGAAAGGGAAAGTCCACCGTGAAGTGCATGCGCCGCACGAAGGCGTCGTCCATGTTCTTGCGGAAGTTGGTGGCGAGCACCACCACCCCCTCGTACTCCTCCATCCGCTGCAGCAGGTACGACACCTCCAGGTTGGCGTAGCGGTCGTGCGAGTCGCGCACCTCGCTGCGCCGCCCGAAGAGCGCGTCCGCCTCGTCGAAGAAGAGGATCGCGCTGCTGGTCTCCGCCTCCGCGAAGATGCGCGACAGGTTCTTTTCCGTCTCGCCGATGTACTTGCTGACCACGCCCGACAGGTCGATGCGGAACAGATCCAGCCCCAGCTCCCCCGCCACGACCTCCGCCGCCATGGTCTTTCCCGTCCCCGGCGGCCCGGAAAAGAGCACGTTGAGCCCCTTGCCCATCGCCAGCTTGCGCCCGAAGCCCCACTCCCCCAGCACCCGCGAGCGGAACTTCATGGAGTTGGCGATCTCGCGCAGCTGCTCGCGCCGGTCCGGCGGCAGCACGATGTCGTCCCACCCGTAGCGCGGCGTGATCTTGCGCGCCAGCGACGAGAGCCGCGGGCTGGACTGCGTGCGGCACGCCGCGAACAGGTCGCCCATGGAAAGGCGGCCGCGCTCCGGGTCGCGCAGCCGGGCCAGGCTGCGCGCGCCCGCCGCCGCGTCGCGGATCTGCCCGCCGCTGAAGCGGAAGCGATTCGCCAGCTCCGCCACGTCCACCCCCGGCGCCGCGCCGTCGCCGTTCAGCTGCGCCGCCCACAGCTTCACCCGGTCCGCGTGCTCCGGCCGCGGCAGCGCCACCCTATAGAAGGGGACGCCCGCCAGGTCGTCCGCCGGGTCCCACCCCTCCTCGCCCGTCAGGAACACCAGCCCGCCCTCCCGTGCCCCGCGCAGCGCCGCTTCGCGCCGCGCGCGCCGGTCGTCCGCCAGCAGCGCGTCGAAGCCGTCCCAGCACAGCGCCGCCCCGCGCAGCAGCGCTTCCCGCGCCGCCACGCCCGCCAGCTCGTCGAACTCCGCCGCGTCCAGCCCCGCCATGCGCGCCGCGTCCACGGTCACCAGCCCCCGCCCCGCCTCCGCGCACACCGCCTCCGCCACCGAGCGCTTCCCCACCCCGTACGGCCCCTGCAGGTAGAACACCGCGTCCGCGCCGCCGCGCGCCAGGGCGCGCAACCGCTCGCGCAGCGCGTCCGGGAGCAGCAGGCCGTCCAGGCGCGCGCGCGGCTCCACGGCGCGCGCGTACGGCCCCAGGCGCGGGTCCGGCTCGTCCGATCCCAGTAAGAAGTCCACCACCCGGTCCTCGGGCTTCAGGTAGCGGCTGAGCAGCGTCGGGTCGCGGTGGCCTGGGTCCTCCGTCAGGCGCAGCAGGCGCTGGCGCAGCAGGGGGGCCGAGGGCGCCAGGCGGGCGCGGGCGCGCAGGCGGTCCTCCCACGCCGGGGCCAGCAGCCCCAGCGCCAGGTCCACGGTGGGGCGCCTGCGGGTGACGTCGTCCTGCAGGTAGGCGAAGACGCGCTCGTACTTGAGGTCCAGCTCCGGGGCCAGCGCCACCAGCAGGATCCCCGCGTCCAGCTCCGTGAGCCCGGCGCGCGCGCGGAGCATCGCCAGGCGCGAGCCGCCGTCCGCGCCGGGGGCCTCGGGCGGGAGCCCCGCGGCGAAGACCGGCGGCGCTCCCGGCTCGCGGGCAGCCAGTGCCCCCGCCTGCGGGTGCGACACGTACAGGCCGCGGTACGGGTCGGCGGCGTGCTCCGGACCGTGCGCGGCCTGCATGGCGGCGACGGCGCTCCCCAGCAGGCCGTCCAGCCAGCCGAGGGCGCGCAGCAGCTCCGGGGTTTCCGCTTCCGTCACTGTCGTTTCGATTCGGGAGGAGGAACGGACGGAACGGAACGGACGGCGAGCTCGGGCGTGCCCCCGGCTGCGCCGGGGTCGGGCTTCGGCTCCGTAACGCAGCAAACAACGCTGCGTAACGGAGTCGAGCCCCGCAAACTGCGCGGGTCTCGCCCCTTCGGGCCGAAATCCCTCACGCAATTCCCCCGTTCCCCCGCTCGTCGCTGCGGTCGGCCCGCAAGCTAGCGGCGGGCGTGGGGGCGGGCATCGGGAATTTTACCCATATCGGCGCGGCGGGCGCCGCGGCGGGCTACCCGCCGGCGTCGCCGGCGCGGCGGCGCCGGTAGTGGCGGCGCACCTTGGCGCGGTTGCCGCAGTCGCGCATGTCGCACCAGCGACGGCTGCGGTTCTTGCTCGTGTCCAGGTACAGCCAGCCGCAGCTCTCCGCCGCGCAGCGCCCCACCCGCCCCAGCTCCGGCGAGGCCAGCAGCTCCGCCAGGGAGCGCGCCACCGGCCACAGCACGCGGTCCGCCTCCGGCGCGTCGTCCCACCCCCACGCGAAGCCCTCCGCGGTCCGCACCAGCCGCGCGTGCCCCATGGCGCGCGCCACCTCGCGGTTCACCGTCGCCAGGTCCGCGGCGGCGGGATCCGTGCCGTCTTCCAGCGCGCGAAACAGGCGCCAGGCCGCCTCGCGGAACTCCACCGCGCGGCGGAACACCGCCTCCCCCTCCGCCGGGCGCTCCGCGGCGCGCGCCAGGAGCGCGCGCCGCTCGTCGCGTGTCAGCACCTCCGCCCGAACCCCCCACCAGAGCAGCTCCGGGTAGCCCTTCAGGCGGTCGCGCTCGTTGACCACGCCGCGGGAGCCCACGGAGTTGGTGAAGTCCAGGCAGAGCCGCCCTCCCACCAGGGTCAGCTCGTCCAGCGGGTTGCTCTCGTCGCTCATCGGGGTACCTCCGGGGTGCATTTCACACCATCAAAATAAGTCTTGACAGGTTAGCGCGCCAGCATTAGCATGCAGCTAACCATCAAAAACGCATTTCGATGGTGACGCGAAACACCCGAAGGCAACCGGAGGTGCACATGCAGGGCGAAAGGACGCTGTACCCGGGGCGGGACGGCCGGACGGCGGGAGCGCACCCGCCGGGCGGCGGTCCGGACCGTCCTCCCGGCGGCGGGGTGGTCCTGACGCGCGCGGGCGTGCTCCTCGGAGCGCGCGTGGGCGCGCCGTTCGTGCTCACCTCCGTGCTCTTCGGCATCGTGTTCGGGATGGGCGCGCGCCAGGTGGAAATGGGCACCGGCGAGGCGGTGCTGATGAGCGCCACCGTGGCCGCCGGCACCGCGCAGCTGGTGGCGCTGGAAGCGTGGAGGCACCCCCTCCCCGTCGCCGCCCTGGTCCTCACCACCCTGGCCGTCAACCTGCGCTACGTGCTGCTTGGCGCGGCGCTCGGCCCCTGGCTCGCCGGGCTGCCGCGGCGCGCCCGCTACGGCACCGCGCTCTTCCTCTTCGACGAGAACTGGACCCTGGCCCTGGCCCGCTTCCGCGCCGGAGAAAGGGACGCGGGCGTGCTGCTGGGGAGCGGAGTGGCGATGTTCGCCGGCTGGGTGGGCGGGACGCTGCTGGGGAGCGCGCTCGGCGGCCGGCTCCCCGACCCGCAGCGCTGGGGACTCGACTTCCTGGCCACGGCGCTCTTCCTCGCGCTGCTGGTGACCTTCTGGGACGGGCCGCGCCGCAGCCTGCCGCCCTGGATGGTGGCCGCGGCGACGGCGCTGCTCGCCGCCCGGCTCCTCCCCGACGGGTGGCACGTGCTGCTGGGCGGCCTCGCCGGAGCCGTGGCGGGAGGGCTGGGCGATGCGCGCTGACGCCCTCGCCGCCATCCTGGGGATGGCCGCGGTCACCCTCGCCGCGCGGCTGGGGGGGCTCTGGCTCACCAGCCACCTCGCGCCCTCGCCGCGGGTGGCCGCGGGGCTGCGCCACGCGCCCGGCGCCGTGCTCGCCGCCCTGCTCGCCCCCGCGCTCCTGGCCGGCGGCGCCGCCGCCTGGCTGGCCGGCGCCGCCACGGTGCTCGTCGCCGCGCGCACGCGCAGCTTTCCGCTCGCCACCCTCGCCGGAGTCGCCGCCGCCTGGGCGCTCCGCGTCCTCGCCTGAATCCCCGTACCGGAAGAGAATCGCCCATGACCGAGATCCAACGCATCCTCGACCAGATGCTCCGCGCCCACGAGGGCGACGCGTGGCACGGTCCCTCGCTGCGCGAGGCGCTGGACGGCGTCACCGCCGTCGAGGCCGCCGCTCGCCCCGTCCCCGGCGCGCACAGCATCCGCGAGATCGTGCAGCACCTGGCCGCCTGGGAGGACACGCTGCTCCGCCGCCTGGCCGGCGAGCCCCTGCGCGAGCCCGCGGAGGGCGACTGGCCGCGCGCCGCCACCGCGGGCGAGGACGAGTGGCAGGCCCTCCTCGGCCGGCTCGACGAGCGCGCCCGCCGCCTGCGCGACGCCGTGTCCGCGCTGGACGACGCCGGGCTCGACGAGCCGCCCTACCCCGGCACCGCCACTCGCTACGCCACCCTGCACGGCGCCGTCCAGCACACCGCCTACCACGCCGGGCAGATCGCGCTGCTGCGCAGGGCCGTGCGCGCCGGGAGCGCCGCGTGATCGCGCGCCTGTGGAACGGCACCGTCCCCACGGACCGGGCCGACGCGTACCTGGAGTACCTGAACCGCACGGGAGTGCCCGACTACCGCGCGACGGAAGGGAACCGCGGGGTGCAGGTGCTGCGCCGCGACGAGGGCGGGCGGACGCACTTCCTGCTGGTGAGCCTGTGGGAGTCGTGGGACGCCATCCGCGCCTTCGCCGGCGACGACCCGGAGCGGGCGCGCTACTACCCGGAGGACGAGGAGTTCCTGCTGGAGCTGGAGCCCCGGGTCACGCACTTCGAGGTGGTGGGGTAAAGCAGCACGGAAAAGGGAACCGCAGGTGCTTGCGGGGCGGCGCTGCCCCAGGAGGGACAGCGCCGCCTCTCCCGCCGCCCGGGGCGGCAGGCACTTCTCGGCACACTGCAAGGACTTGCACGGCGGCACGGCGGATGCTTCGTGGCGGGCTGGTGAGGTACCACGAGGCCGTTCCCCGCATCCGGCTCCCATGAACCCTCCGCTCTCCGCTCCGGTCCCCCCGGTATCCGGGCGATCCCTCCGGCTCGCGCGAGTCCTCCTGTGTGGCTCGCTGCTCCTCGGCGGCTGCGAGGACAGGCCGCCGGAGCAGCCCGGGATCGAGCACGTCGCGCGGGAGGACAAGGGAGACGTGTTCAACTTTCAGAGTGGCGACCCGGGAATGGACTCGGCGATCGTCCACGCGCGGGCGACGCTGGCCACCTTGCACGAGTACATGGACAGCGCCGGGAACGGCCGCGTGTTCACGCTGGTCAAGGGAAAGTTCCCCGCCGGCGAGCGCACCGAGCACATGTGGCTGGGCAACGCGACCTGGGATGGACACCGGTACCACGGCATCCTCGTCGACGAGCCCATGTGGGTGAAGGAGCTGCGGCCCGGCGACACGGTCTCGCTCGCGCCGGACCAGGTATCGGACTGGATGGTGGGATTCGACGACGTCATGCTGGGAGGATACACGATCCAGGAGATCCGCCGGCGGCTCGGGCGTGACGAGCGTGCAGCGTTCGACACCACCCTCCTCTTCCGCGTCGTAGCCGACACGGCGCTGCTGGAGCTGCCGCGGACGTAGGCGCGCGCACGATCCACCGGACGGCGAACGTCCCTCCATCCGGCACACCGCGATCGCAGACGAAAAAGTGCGGGAGCCGCCGTTCGGCTCCCGCACTTTCGCACTCCCGCACTTCCCCGCCCCTACGTCCTCACCCGCCAGAGCAGGAACAGCCCCGCCACCAAAAAGATCCCGTTTGGCACCCACGCCGCCAGCACCGGCTCCACCGCGCCGCTCTCGCCCAGCGCGCGCATGACGCGGAAGAGCAGCAGGTACACCAGGGTGACGATGAGGCTGACGCCGATGCCGTACGCCGCCCCGCCCCGCTGGGAGCTGGTGGAGAGCGGCGCCCCGAACAGCACGATCACGAACACCGCCAGCGGCAGCGCGACCTTCTGCGCGCGCTCCACCAGCAGCGGGCGCGCGTCGCCGCCCGAGCGCTCGATGGCGCGGATGAAGCGCGTCATCTCCGCGTAGCGCATCTCCTCCGGCTCCTTGGGCTCCGCCAGCAGCTCCTCCGGCGTTTCCGTGAGCTGCGGCAGCCCCAGGCTGGTGAAGGAAAAGGTGCGCTCGTCGCCCGCCTGCGTCAGCACCCGCAGGTAGCCGCGCTCCATCTTCCAGCCTTCCTTGGGCGTCCAGCGCGCCGTTTCCGCGAAGCCGTGCACCCCCGGCGCCTGCGGCGTCGTCTTGCGCTCCAGCACCACCCCGTGCATCTCCGACGACCCCGGGTCCAGGCGCCGCACCGAGAGCACCCCGCTGCGGTCCGTCTGGAAGACGAAGTTGGTGCGCAGCGTGGTCGCGCGGGCGCGGCTCTCCCCCATCAGCTCCGCGCGCATGCCGTTGGTCACCGGCACCAGCTCGCCCAATCCCAGCGCCACCCCGCTCAGCAGCGCCGCGATGAAGATGATGGGCGCCAGGATGCGGTAGAAGGAGATCCCGGCCGCCTTGGCCGCGCCGATCTCCATGTGCCCCGTCATCCCCCCGATGGTGAACACCGTCGCCACCAGCGCCGCGATGGGGAAGGCGTACATGATGAACAGCGGCATCTGGTACACGTACGACAGCGCCACCGTGGGGAGCGACAGCCCCTTGTCCACGTACTTGTCCAGGTTGTCCGTGAGGTCCGTGATCACGAACAGCAGGGGGAGCCCCAGCACCAGCAGCGAAAAGGTGCGCAGGTACTGCAGGCCCACGTAGCGGTCCATCAGCTTGATCATGCGCGGCCTCCGAACCGGGCGCGAAGCCGCTCCATCCACTCGTCCCAGGGGCCGCTGCGCGCCGACGACGTCTCGTTGCCCATGCGCGCCACCCAGAACACCCCCAGCCCCGCCATGACCACGTTGACGATCCACATGGCCCACTCCGGGGTCACGTACCCCTCGTCCGCCAGCGTTTCCCCCCCGATCAGCCCCACGTAGTAGATGGCGAAGATCACCAGGCTGAAGGCGATCACCATCCCCACCCCGCCGCGCGGGAAGCGGATCGCCAGCGGCGCCCCCACCAGCACGAACACCAGCGTCGCCGCGGCGATGGAGTACTTCTTCTGCACCTCCACCCGGTACTCGCGCATCTGGCGCTGCAGCTCGCGCGCGCGCCCCAGCGACGACGCCAGGTTGTCCGCCGCGAAGCGGGCGCCCTGCGCCGCGTCCTGCCTCACCATCCCCGAGGCCATCGGCGCCTCGCCGGGGTCCGCCTTCGGCCCGCGGCCCAGCGCGCGCTCCAGGTCGTCGCCCGCCGTGCGGTGCGCGTCGGCCTTGACCCGCCGCAGCTGCACCCGCAGCGAGTCCACCCGCGCCTGGAGCATGCCCACCGTCATCTCGCGGTCGCCCCGGTAGGCGCCGGCCGAGCTCCCCACCTGGAGCTGGTTCGCCACCCCGGGAATGCGGCGCATCTGCTGCTTGAAGTTGACGCGCTGGAAGCCAGCAGGCTGGTCCATGTCCACCTCGCGCAGGTGGCCGTCGTACAGCGTCAGCAGCAGGTCGGTGCGGGCGGTGTTGAAGGCCATCACCCCCGAGTCCGCGTACACCGTGCGCATGATGCGCGGCTGGCTGACGTCGTAGATCACCACGTCCCACAGCCGGCTGGTGTTGGGGTCCGTGCGGGCCGCGCGCAGGAAGAACGAGCGGCCGTCCGAGGTGGGGATGCGGTTGATGACCTGCGGCCGCAGGATGAACAGCGGGCTCTTGCGCCCGATGTCCACCATCAGCTGGCTCCAGCGGTGGTTGCTCTCCGGCAGGACCCGGTCGTTGAACCACACCATCCCGCCCGCGATCAGCGCCGCCGCCACGAACAGGGGAAAGAGCAGCCGCTTCAGGTCGATCCCGCTGGCCTTCAGCGCCGTCACCTCGTTGTCCGCGGTGAGGTTGGAGAAGGTGTACAGCACCGACACCAGCACCGCCATGGGAAAGGTCAGCGCCATGGTGGCCGGGAGCGACAGCACGAAGAAGCGGAAAACGACGTCCAGGGGGAGCCCTTTCCCGGCCAGCTCCGCGAGCCGGCGGGCCAGGGTGTTGATGGTGATGACGCCCGTGAGCGCCATGAAGGCAAACAAAAACGGGCCGACGTGAGCCCGCAGGAGGTAGCGCGTAAGGATCTTCATCCGCGAATGGCCGATACTTGCTGTGCGGAAAGGGACGCCCTAGTATAGCTCCCTATCCCCGCCCGCGCACCTCCCCCGCTGTCCCGGCACCCCCGAGAAAGAAGCGTCCGTGATACCGTCCTCTCTGGCCGTTCGTTCCCTGCTCCTGCTCGCGCTCGCCCTCGCGCCCGGCTGCGACCGGAGCGGAAGCGCCGGCGAAGCCCCCGGCGCGGGCGCCCCCGCCGGGCCGCGCGTCGACCGCCCCGCCTTCGACTCCGCCCGGGCCTTCGAGCACCTGCGGCGGCAGGTGGCCTTCGGGCCGCGCATCCCGGGATCGCCCGGCCACGCCGCGCAGCTCCAGTGGATGAAGGATTACCTCGCCGCCCGCGCCGACACGGTGGTGGAGCAGCCGTTCACGCACGTCACCAGGAGCGGCCGGACGCTGCGCATGACCAACCTGTTCGCGCGCTTCCGCCCGGAGGCGCAGGACCGCGTGCTGCTGGTGGCGCACTGGGACACCCGCCCCACGTCCGACCAGGCGTCGGGCGCGGACCGCGACAAGCCCGTCCCCGGCGCCAACGACGGGGCCTCGGGGGTCGCGGTGCTGCTGGAGCTGGCGGACATGCTGAAGCGCAAGCCCGCCGGCATCGGGGTGGACCTGCTGCTGGTGGACGGCGAGGACTACGGCCCCACCGGCGAGGACATGTACCTGGGTGCCAAGCACTTCGCCGCCACCCTCCCCGCCGGCTACCGCCCCTTCTACGGCGTCCTGCTGGACATGGTGGGCGACCGCACCCCGCGCTTCCCCGTGGAGGCCAACTCGCAGCGCTTCGCCCCCGAGGTGGTGCAGCGCGTGTGGAGCCTGGCGCAGGAGATGGGCTACGGCGACGTGTTCCCCCTGTCCGACGGCGGGCAGATCGAGGACGACCACGTGCCGCTGAACCAGGCTGGGATCCGCACCATCGACATCATCGACTTCGACTACGGCCCGGGGAACCGCTACTGGCACACCCCGCAGGACGTGCCGGAGAACACCAGCGCCGAGAGCCTCCGCATCGTCGGGGAGGTGATCGCCGAGCTGGTGTACCGGGGAGGGTGAGCCCATGACCACGCAGGAGCGTACCGGGCTGGGGGTGGTCGCCCTCCTCCTCGCCTTCGGCGTCGGCGCCAAGACGCTGCGCCACGAGCCGCCCCCGGCCGAGTGGAGCGCCGCGGAGGCGGCGGGGACCACCGGCACCCTCCTCGCCCGCTCCGGCGAGGCCGCCGAGCGCGCGGAGCGGGCCTCGCGCCCGCTGGGCGAGGCCGAGCGCATCGACCCCAACACCGCCACCGCCACGGAGCTGGAGCGGCTCCCCCGGGTGGGGCCGGGGCTCGCCGCGAAGATCGTGGCGCGGCGGCAGTCCGCCGGCCCCTTCCGCACCCTCGCCGACCTGGACTCCGTCCCCGGGGTGGGGCCGGCGCTGCTGGCGGAGGTGGCCCCGCACCTCTCCCTCGCCCCCGCCCCGCCGTCCTCCCGCGCCCCGGCCGGCGCGCGCCGGCCGGCCGCGATGCCCGCCGCGTCTTCCGGCACGCTGGACCTCAACACCGCCACGGCGGCGCAGCTGGAGGCGCTGCCGGGGATCGGGCCGGCGCTGGCGCAGCGCATCGTGGCCTGGCGGGCCGAGCACGGGCGCTTCCGCGCGGCCGCGGAGCTGGACGGGGTGCCGGGAATCGGCAAAAAGTCGCTGGAGCGCATCCTCCCTCTGGTGCACGCTTCCCCTTGACAGCGCATACGCTTGCGGTGAACGTTCTCTCCCCCCTCCGCAAGCTCACCAGGCAATCCTATGGCAGTCATCGCCCCGGCTGACCGCATCGGCGACCAGCTCGTCCACGACGGTCTCGTCACCCGCGAGCAGCTCACCAAGGCACTGGAGGACGCGCGCCAGAACGGCAACCGCGTCGGCTTCAGCCTGGTGAAGCTGGGTCTCGTCGCCGAGCAGGACCTGGTGCGCGCGCTCGCCCGCCAGCACCGCGTCCCCGCGGTGGACCTGGAGCGCGTCAAGCTGGACCCCAAGCTCCTCAAGCTGATTCCCGCCGAGATCGCCGCGAAGCACCAGGTGCTCCCCCTGCGCCGGGTGGGCCGCACGCTCACCGTGGCCATGGCGAACCCCACGGACCTGGGCGTCATCGACGACCTCAAGTTCGTCACCCGCTTCGACATCGAGCCGGTGATCGCGGGCGAGTTCACCCTCAAGAAGACCATCGAAAAGGAGTACGAGTCCTCCGACGAGCGCATCAACGACCTGCTCAAGCAGTTCGACCAGGACGGGGACCTGGAAGTCCTGGAGGACCAGGAGGAGGAGCTCAGCGTGGGGGCGCTGCAGGCGCAGGTGGAGGAGGCCCCCGTCGTCAAGCTGATCAACGGAATCCTCAGCGACGCGGTGCTCCGCGGCGCCTCGGACATCCACTTCGAGTGCTACGAGAAGGAGGTGCGGGTCCGCTACCGCATCGACGGCGTGCTGCAGGAGATCATGCGCCCGCCGCCCAAGATGAAGGCCGCGCTCATCTCCCGCTTCAAGATCCTGTCCGACCTGAACATCGCCGAGCGCCGCGTACCGCAGGACGGGCGCATCAAGCTGCGCGTGGGGCGGCGGGTGATCGACTTCCGCGTCTCCACCCTGCCCACGCTCTTCGGCGAGAAGATCGTGCTCCGGATCCTGGACAAGGGCAACCTGACCCTGGACCTGGAAAAGTTCGGGATGGAGCCCAAGGCGGAGCAGGACTTCATGCGCGCCATCATGAACCCGTATGGGATGGTGCTGGTCACGGGCCCCACCGGCTCCGGGAAGACGACGACGCTGTACAGCGCGCTCTCCCAGATCAACA
>Ga0207662_10000756_pt1 | contig 14817 bp, 14 predicted proteins | sample KBSS33LmetaG_FD_184338 | JGI IMG/M metagenome (GOLD analysis project Ga0207662, IMG submission 184338) | Switchgrass rhizosphere microbial communities from Kellogg Biological Station, Michigan, USA - KBS S3-3L metaG (SPAdes) (version 2) | ecosystem: Host-associated > Plants > Roots >... | reverse complement strand
GAGCCGAACGCTCATCGGCGAGCGAGACCTGCACCGCCGTCGATCGCAAGAGTGTCGCAACGTCCGTGCGAAACGTGTCGTCTGCGGTATGGAGGGAGCCTGAGAGTCGCGCCATGTCTATTGCACCAATCGAATCGCGTACATAAGTGATCCAGCCGGCGCGGGGCCGGCATTCGGGTTGATCACCCCCAGCATCGTCGTCACATAGCCGTAGACGTTGTTGCCGTTCCGATCCACGAGAAAGAACGGCACCCAGCCGACCATCTTGAGTGAGGCGTTGCGGCCGTGCGTCACGTTGTACTGGAGAAACTCCGGGTCATAGAGCGGAATGGGAAATACCCGCGGGCTCGGGTTCTTGTTGCTGTTGATGACCCGGTTGTTGGTCCCGTCCCATTGGGCGCTCAGGTCCTCGGCTTTCAAGAGGTCGATGCCCTGGTTGGTCTCGCCGACCTTGTTACCCGGCTCCTGGATCATTTCGACACCGGGTGTGAAGATCGCGTTATTGCAGTCGTAGATATTCTCGCGATAGTAGTCGCCGCCGATGTCTCCACCCGGCATCTTCCACGAGAAGTAGAACGACGATTCGATGTTGTTGCCAGTACCGGCCCGCAGCGTCTTGTATGTCCCAACCGGCCACGTGATCACACCGTCCGGGGGAGGGTATACGTCCGCGTTCGGCAGAATGTTTCCCTTGTTGTCGTATCTGTCGAACGTGTCGTTCGGAGGAACTGAGTTCTCCTGCCAACGAGCCGGAATGGTGAACGGCTTCACGCACGTGGCGGCGTTCGCCGGTGACGCCTCGGCCGTCGCGGTGGCGCCGATGTCCACCGTTTGTACGCCAAAGACCGGTCCGATGAGTGTCGCAACCGGATTGCTCCGGTTGGAGGTCCGAAACACGTTCACCTTGACCCGGTTGTTCAGACCTGTCGGTCCGAGCGGAAACGTGACGTCGGCCGGGAGCACGTCCACGGCTCCGCCGACGACGAGATTTTCCTTCGCCGTGGTGATCGAACTGCTGACGGCAGGACCGCCAGGGCTTCGATCGTCGTAGTTATTGAACGCGAGCGACGTCGCGCCCGCGAGCGCCCCCGCGTCGGCGGCGTTCTGGGCCTGCGACCGTGCCGTCATGAACATGCCAACATCGATCGCCAGCGTCGACGCGGCAAAAAAAGCCATGAAGCCCATCCCGAGCCACACTAACGACATGCCGCGTTCGTCACGTCGTAGATGCGTCCAGCGACTTCGCATGATGTGATCCTCTAGGCCCGGTCTATGTCCAGACCAACCGTCCTACTAAGAGCATCGGCGGGTCCGCCCTCAGACTTGACTCAAGCCGGGGAAGAACCCGCCGCTCCACCAACCAACTGTCGCTTAGCGCTGCCGGCGCGCCAACTCGGCCTGATACTCCTCTTCGGCAGCGCGCAGCCGCTCGGCTGCGGCGTCGAGGGCCTGCTGACGCTCCTGTTCACTGACCTGGCCCTTTGTGTCGGCGGCCTGTTGCGGCACAGCCTGCGTTTCGGGCTTCTGCCGTTCTGCGGCCGTGAGCTGGTCCTGCTTGGCCTGCAGCTTGGCCATCTCCGCATCACGCTTGGCCTGCACCTTTGCCGCCTCCGCGTCCCGCTTGGCCTGGACCTTTGCCGCCTCGGCATCCTTCCTGGCCTGCACCTTGGCGGCTTCAGCGTCTCGCTTGGCCTGCTCGCGTGCGGCCTTCTCCTCTTTCTTCTGTTCCTCGGCGGACCGCTTCGCATCTTCCTTCCGCGCTTGATCCGCCACTTTGGCGTCGCGATCCGCCTGCTCGTGGGCGGCCTTCAGCAGGTCCTGCTGTTCCTTCGAGACGTTGATGCTGTCAGCAGTAGCTTGTGACACCTGGTTCGAATCGTCCGACTGAGTCGATGACAACTGCGCGGCGGCCGTCTGGGGCTGATTCTTCCGATCCAGCGCCTCGAGCGCGCGATCCTGCGCCCGTTCGATCTCCGTGCGGTTATCGACGACGACTGGCGCGGTCGCTGGCGCCATCGCCTGCGATCGGGCCGGTTGCGTGAACGCGGGAGCCGGTGCCGGGCGCGTCCCCTTGAGATCCGACAGCGGCGGCAGGAACGTATCCGGGTAGCTCGGCAGGTTCGGGGTGACACCAGGCGAATTGTTCGGGAGGATCTCCGGCGTGATCATCACGACGAGCTCGGTCTGATCTCGCTTTGCGGCCTGGCTGCGGAACAGATACCCGAGTATTGGAATGTCGCCAATGCCAGGAACCTTCTGCATCGTGTTCTGCATCTGGTTGCTCATCAGACCAGCGATCGCGAACGTCTGACCATTGCCCAGTTCCAGTTCCGTCTCTGCGCGCCGCGTCGAAAGCGATGGAATTCGGAACCCGCTGAGGAGCACGGCGTTGCCGTAGTCCAGCGTGCTGACCTCGGGACGCACCTTGAGGTGGACGCGGTCACCGTTGACGGTCGGCGTGAAATTCAGCCGGATACCGAACTCCTTGAACATGATCGACACGCCGATGTTCGCGCCCGAGCCCTGTGCGATCGGAACCGGGAACTCGCCGCCAGCCAGGAAGCTCGCTTCCTTGCCGCTCTCGGCCACGAGGTTCGGTTCGGCGAGGCTCTGAAACAATCCGCGATTCTGAAGCGCCTTGATCAGTACGCCGAGGTCGTACTTCTGATTCAGCAGAAACACGTTGAGGAAGTCGCTGAACGCAAGCTTGCCTTCGGCACTGGTGACGTCGGAGCCGAAGCTCGAGTCGGCCTTCGTCCACGCCAGGTCGGTGTAGCCGGGCGCCGGGTACTGCTGCGTCGTGACTCGACCAACGTTGTTGTGGATACCCGTCGGGCTCGTGAAAATCGACATGCCGAACTCGGACATCGCCGAGCGGCTGACTTCGGCGAAGCGCACGCGCAGCAGCACTTGATTGCTGCGCGGCCCTGCCTGAATCTGGAACAGGTTGACTACATCGGCCGGCTTGTCGACGTATCCGGCTGCGACCGCCACTGCCTTCTCACCGACGTCCTTGCTCGAGACCATCCCCGAGAGCACCACACTCTTGCCATTGCTGGTTGCCTCGATGTGCTCGTTGGGGAACAACTGTTTCACCTGGTCGTTCAGGCGCGCCAGGTCCCGCTGCACCGCGATCTCGTATCGCTTCACGGCACCGGCCCGATCCCACACGAACATCGAGATCGACCCTGGTGTTTTCCCGTGGACGAGCAACTGGCTCTGCCCAGTCACCAGCGCGTCGGCGATGTCGGCACTGGTGAGCGACACGCGCGCGATCGGCGAGCCGATGTCGACGAGCGTCGAACGGCCCACGAGCAGTTCGACTGACCGCGTCTCGCTGGTCTCGACGATTGGCGCCGACGACGACGATGCGGCCGGGGGCGTCCCGACGCGGAGGCCAGGCTGCGCCTGCGCGAGGGTGCGATGGTGAGCGCCACCAAACACCCCGATGATGAACATGTGGACGCCACAGGCGGCGGCGATCCGTGCTGTCTGCCGTGTCATTCGCATCTCACTACTCCTGGGTCGCAACTTCCTGCGCCCGCTTGTCACCACGGATGATCTCGACCGTCGGAACGGGCGCCGGTCGGGTTTCCACTCGCGGGGCGCTGTTGTTGCTCGCCACTCGCCGAACGGGCGCTGCGGCCGCCGCCGAACCCATCAACACGGCCGGCTTGATGCCGCGCGTCGGAGGCGCCGTCTGATCCATCGGATTGCGGAGTGCCAGCTGAATCTTCCCTTCGGTGCTGGCCAGGGTCAGCCGCTCTGCTTCGTCGGGGTTCACGAGCATCGTGACAACATTGACCGAGACCGGCTTGTTGTCCTTCGCGTCGCGCTCGATCTTGGTGCCCGACGCCAGCACCAGCACGTTCGTGAGAATCACTTTCGACGTGATGTCCGTTGCCTGCTGGGTGGGGTTCACGGTCGCGACGACGTCGACCCGCGTTCCTGGCAATACGTATCCGGCGACACCGATGACGTCGTTCACGCGCACCGACAGCGCGCGAAAGCCGGGAGCGATGACCGGCGGCAACCCGGCGCCCGCTTCCTTCGAGGCCAGCTTGCCAGGAAGAAAGAGCTCGTTCGCAGCAACCGGCTGGATGAGGCCACGGCCAACCAGCTCTTCTGGCTTGGCAAACGCGCCCGCCGGGACAGCGCCGGCCGGCCACTGGATGACGCGGAGATCCTCGGCGCGCAGCTCGGCGCCCAGCTGAAGATCAGCGGCCGCCACGACAACAGCGCTCGTGGGCACATTGACGGTTTGCGTGGGCACGTTCTGCATGTAGCGATACGTGCCGAACGCGAACGTGCCACCGGCGGCGATTGCCAGTGCCAGAACGATAAATACACGCATGCGAGCCATATGTGGCGAGCTCCCTATTCCTACGATTCGTTACGCATGGTTGCCGAGGCGACCATGTTCAAAGTCGACGAGTTTGCGGTCGTGCGTCCGGTGGCAAGACGGGCGATGGGATCGAGCACGACGAAATCGAATGGGTAGTTCACATTGACCCGCGAGGCGCTCGCCGTGTTGCCGCTTCCGATCGAGACCGTTCTGGTCCGATCGATATCAATCGTGACAACAGCGTCGTTCGCCTTCGGGAGCTGCCCGATCGCCATGTACTCCCTGACCCTGGTTCGCACGGCCGTATCGTCCATACCCGGGAGCACGGCGATCCGGGCCCCCTCACGGGCAGCATTGGTCAGCACCTGCCAGGTCTGATACGCGCGACCGAACTCCAGGATCCCGACGCACACCAGGAGCAGCAGCGGGAGCGCGAACGCCATTTCGAGGAGCGCCGCGCCGCGCTCGCTGTGTCTTCGTCGTGAAGGTCGTGACATGCGTCGTCCTCTCCCCCTCACAGCAACGCGGCCATGACGACGCCGACAGCGATGGCCGGCGCGTACGCGAAGCGGTTATCCACCTCGGGTGCTTCGATCGCAGCAGCCGCCGACGATCCCTCGGAGACCAGCTTTGCCGTTGCGCCAAGCGTCTGACGCAGGAGCCGCCGCCGGATGGCAATTGCCACGGCGAGGACACCGCCCACCACGGCGGTGTAGAGAAATGCCTGCACGGTCGTCGCGGGGCCCAGAAGAGCGCCCGCTGCGGCAAACAGCTTTACGTCGCCGGCGCCGGTCGCGCCGAATACGTGGCCCGGCAGCATGAAGGCGAGCCCGAGGGCGCAGCCCAGAAGGGCGCCGCCCAGTCCGATGGGGCCGAGCTTTGCCGCCGCGATCCCTACTCCGATCACGGCGAGCGCGCCGGTCAAGGCGTTCGGAATGTGGCGCGTGCGGAGATCGATCACCGCGGCCAACCCCGTGCCGGCCGTAACAATCGTGAGAGCGAGAGCTTCAGATGGCACCCATGACTCCGTCGATGTAAGTCCAAAAAACCGTGTTGATCGTGGTGCCAACGGAGCTGACTGCGCCGAAGGCCACGAGCGCAATGAGCGCCACGAGCAATGCGTACTCGAGCAGGTCCTGGCCGGACTCGTCGTCCAGAACCGATCGTTTCAGCAACAACAGAACTGAGACTCGCATCATGAATGTTGGCCTCTCACGCCTGTCATTCAGAACAGGGCGGGCACAAGTGCCCGCCCCTTCGTGCTTGCGCCGACCAAAGGAACGACGCCTACTTATTCGCGTCCGCCAGCTTCGTCGAGATTTTTTCGAAGATTCCCTGAACGTTGGTTCCCGTCGACGTAACAACAGCGACGCACACAAGCGCGATGAGCGCCACGAGGAGCGCGTACTCCAACAGGTCCTGGCCAGCGGTCCCGCGCAACAGCGCACGCAAACGAGCAATAAGGTTCATGACGTCCTTTCCTCTGGTGCGTTCGGAGCCCCCGACGCACACGCTAAAAGTTCCGTAGGCGACGACTCGGTGCGGTGTGCAGGCGTGACTCGCGACTGCTCCGCCCAACGTCGTAACGGCTACTTGTTCGCGTCAGCCAGCTTGGTCGAGATCTTCTGGAAGATGCCCTGCACGTTGGTGCCCGTCGACGTGATCACGGCGACGCAGACCAGCGCGATGAGCGCGACGAGAAGCGCGTATTCCAGGAGGTCCTGACCGGCAGTACCGCGAACCAGTGCACGCAAACGATTAATGAGGTTCCTCATGCGATCCCTTTCTGTTGGTGCGTCGGCTTGTCCGATGCGCACATGTCTCGAATGCGGCCCCCTCGATGCGGGCTGACCGCGACCACGATGCCCTGTTAAGCGCAACGGACGTGCCAGCGCGGCAATTGGCGACGGGGAACCAGGTCAAAGTGCCGATGGCACAGCCACTTGACCGTCGTCATGGGGTAATGAGCGAACGACCGATACGCTGCGCGAAGATGCACGACAACGGGTACGGAATCGACCGGCCGCTTACGAAGCTGGGGCCAGGTGGGGCATCACGGCAGGCGCTCGATGGATTGAGCATGCCTGTCCGGGATCGTCACGATCCGCGCGCGAACAACCGAATCTGTAAATGCGCGGCCGAATCCGTCAGCGTCGAGCCCGCCACATCTCCGATGCGTCTTTCGCCAAGTCGCGCGCGGACAGTCCCTTAGCATCATCGGCCGCCGCGGGAACGGCCTTTGCGTGCCAATGGGCAGGTGGAGTGTCATCCAAGGTAATAGAGCGATGCGTCGCGTAATCAATGACGGGCTCATCTCGTTAGCAGCAGTCGTAGTACTGCTCGTCATGCTCGTGTCGATTGACCCGAGAGTGCGCGACACGCTGAGAAATATGGTCGCGCCACCTACGGGTGCCTCGGGGATCGCCGGCGTCGGCACCAAGCTCGGAGATGTATCGATGGTGATGCTCAAGGCGGCGCACGATCACAGCGTCGAGAATGCCCCGCTCGTGATCTTCAGCGTCGCTGCGACGATTCTGGTCTTGTTCATGCTACGCACGTAACCACGTAGAGGCCATGCAACTGATCCTCGCCATCGTTGCCGATCCTCACGAGGCGGCCCAGCTCGCCAAGCTGATACAGGGCCGGCTCTCAGTGGATCTGGTGCAAGCCGCTGAAGTCGGCGAGGGACTGCTCGCGCTCGATGATCGGCTCCCCGACTTGATCCTCACGTCGCCGCTGATGTCACCCTTTGACGATGGCGTGCTCGACGAGTACTTACGGAGTCTCGGACCCGCCGGAGCACACGTTCAGACAGTCCGCATCCCGGTTCTGAGTGAGGCACCGAAGAAGAAGAAGGGCTTCGGTTTTTCATTTGGCCGCTCCAAGCCGCAGCCCGTCACGCCCGAAGGATGTGAGCCAAAGGTCTTCGCCGACGAGATTCAGCATTATCTGGAACGCGCGGCGGAAGAAAAGCGTCATGCAGGCGCGAGTGCGTCGTCTGCGGCGATAGAGGTGGAAGAGTCGTTTACGACGCCCTCGATCGAGGAGCAGTGGACACCGGCGTACAGTGACGACTCGACTCCGGTCTATTCCTCCGAAGCGGCGCCCGTTTACACACCGTCGGAGCAAGCGACGTGGCGGACGGAACCCGAACCGGAACCGAATCACGGAGCCTGGCGAAGCGATCTCCTCGACAAATTCCCTTTCGCCGATGAGCCCGCGTACGAGGTGGACCACCTGCAGACGGCTCCCGCGTGGACGGAAGAGACTGAGCGAGTCGAGCTCGAGTCTCAGGCTGCAGTGATCGAAACGTCGAACTTGGCCGCGGCTGTGGAGCCGCTCGAGGAACCGCCGCTCGAAGCATCGCCGATCGCGCGGCTCGAGATCGTCGAAGCAGCGGTCGCCGAAGAACCCGTTCTCGAAGAACCAGTCATCGAAGAATCATTCGTCGAAGAATCATTCGTCGAACAACCACTTGTCGGCGGGCCACCTGTCGAAGAGGTCCATCTACAACCGCAAACGACAGCCGCAGTGACCGAACGCGTCGACGTCCCGCGAGAGCCGGACACCACCAGCCACCAAGCAGACGAGGATGTCGCAGCACCGTCAAGCGGGCCGCCGGTCACCGCACAAGACGCGGTTTCCGGCTCCAGCACGCCCGCGGGGCCCGACGCCCGCGCGATCAAAGCGACGCCGTCGTTCAAGGCAGCCCTTGCAGCGATCCGGGCCGCATGGGGCAAACCCACGCGGACACCTGGCCAGGACAACGCCGGCACCGCCGACGCGCAGCAGCCGGCCAGCAATCGAATCGTGTCGCCCCAAATCGCAGATGACCTGGAGCCGGAGGCAGCGGCGCCCGTCGCCGAAATCACCGCACCCGTTGAGGTCGATCTCACAGGCGCCGTCGAAATGCTCGACGACCCGCAACCGGAGTCGACGATGGTGCCGGGACCTCCACAACCACTCGAACCTACGAAGAAGACGCGCCCCGTCTCGTCCGAGGCAGAAGACGTGTACGAGCTCTCCGTCGACCCTGACTTGCCTGAGCTCGAAGCGAAATTCTTCGCCCCGCTGGCCCCAGTGCGGACGCGAGATGCCGCTTCTCCAATTGCCGAGCCACAGGCCGAGGACGAACCATCCAGAAGCACCCGTGAGGAATCGTCCAGCCGTCGTGACATGAAGAAGAAGCGCGGCTCGAAGGGCGTCAAGGCAAAGGCCGCACGTGCAGAGCCGCAGACGGAAGATGTTCAGGACGAGTGGGGTATGTTCGACCCCAGTCGCTGTGGGTTTGCTGCGGTCGTCGACAAGCTCGACGAAGTCGCTGAGAAGAAAGAGCAGCAGCCACAACGCGGGAAGGTCCGCCTGATCTCGTATTCATGACGGTTGTGACTCCGATGCGGAGTCGCAAAAGCCGTCGATACGTGCGCGCCGTAACCCTGTGCTACTTCGTCGGGGCGGGCTTTGGCGCAGGCTTCTGCGTCGCAGGCGCGGGGCGCGGGGGCGGACCGGGCCGATACTGGATCACCACGTTGCTGATCACCGCGATCGGTCGGCCCAGCGTGGTGAACTCGTCCTTACCGTCCACGCGCAGCACTGAGAGCTTTTCGCCGAGCAGGCTCACGCCCTGTTCCATCTCGCCTATCGTCACAGTGATCTCTTCGGAACCGGTTGGCGCGACCGCCTTCAGCCCGCCAGGCCCGCTCCCACCGATGATCCGATCCACGAGGTCGGCGGGCGTGCGGAACTCGTTCTGCACCACTGCGCGTGATAACAACGTATTGTCCATCGCCATCACGCCGATCGAGGCGGTGTAGCGGCGGTAGGCGCGCTTGTTCTTGATTTCGTCCTCTGAATACGTGTGGCGATTGTGCAACGTGAAGCTGAGGATCACGTCCCCGGTGTGAGGAGGAAACGGGATCGTGATTCCCGCAGCCGGATCACGTTCGATCAGGACGTCACAGAACATCCGCGCGGTTTTGGCTCCCGTTCCGAGCACTGCCGGGCAGTTCACCTTGGCGGCTTCAGTCCGCGGAGGCGCCGGGGGCGTCGCCGGCCGGCGCGCAGGCGGGCGCTTGGTCTGCGTGGTTTGCGCGGCGACCACCGCCTGAGCGGCGAGGGTGGCAAGGAGCAGAACGACGGCGGTACGCGTCCTCATAGGAGCCCTAATCGGCAATGCAGGCGAGACCTGCCGGACTGGTGGCCAGCGATCCACCGGCCCGTGCGCGAATCAGCTCGAGAAACTCCATCCGCGTGCGCGCGTTGTCCCTGAACGAGCCCAGCATCGCGCTCGTGACGGCGCACGAGTTCTGTTTCTCCACGCCACGCATCGACATGCACAGGTGTGTGCCTTCACACACGACCGCCACCCCAAGCGGGTCGATCTTCTGACGAATGGTCTCGGCAATCTGGTTGGTCATGCGCTCCTGCACCTGCAGGCGCCGGGCAAAGACATCCACCAGCCGCGGGATCTTGCTGAGGCCAATCACATGACGCTGGGGAATGTAGGCGACATGACACTTGCCGAAGAACGGCAGCAGATGATGCTCGCAGAGGCTGTAGAAATCGATGTCCTTCACGATGACCATCTCGCTGTAGTCGACCGTGAAGAGGGCGTTGTTGAGGACGTCGTCGATGTTGGCGTTGTAGCCGCTCGTCAGGAACTTGAGCGCCTTTTCCACCCGTAAGGGCGTCCGGAGCAACCCCTCCCGATTCGGATCCTCGCCGATCTCGATGAGGAGTTGCTGGATGAGATCCTGCATGCGTTCTATTTTATCGTGCGTTCGCCTCCTGAGCCCGCGCCGCGCGCAAGATGTTCGCCAGGCCGTAGTTCCCTTCGTGGCAGGCGTACTCGTAAATCGGTCCCTCGATCCTCCGCATCGGGATTTCGCCAGACCAGGGCCTCGTCCATGTGGCGGGATCGTTCACCGTGAACTCATAGCGAATCGTGTCGGGATCGACGAGCGTAAGCCGCTCCGTCACCTTCAACTGCGTGCTCGTCGTGATGTCCTGCCGCGTCGTTCGTGGCGGACCCCTGAAATTCGTCTCCTCCGTGAAGTTGGTGGTCTCGACGACAAACGTGTCGCCCTCCCATCGTCCTCGCGAAAAGCCGGCCATCCACTGCACGGCCGAACCCGGCTGCTGCGTTCCGTCCAGATGGACGATCCGTACGTCGTGCATCAACTCGTGCCGAATCGCAACCTGAGTGCTCGACTGGAGGATCTGCATGTTGGCGTAATACGTAGGCGGGATCATCGGCGGACCCACGTTCCCCCAGGAGATGCAGCGCTCTGCGAGCGTGCGTGTCTGCGCACTGTCCGACGGCCCTGCGGCGCCGCCTCGCCGAGCACGTGCGGCGGCACGCGCCTGCCCTTCCGCCGTCAAAGGTGGAAGCCGCCCGTTGCTTGGATCTGTAACGAGGGACGTCCGAAGCGTCGTCTGCTTGTCGTAGTTCTCGCCCTGCCAGATCGCATCGTCGTAATGGATGTCGTCCTTGGGTTGAGCAAGGTACTGATCCAAACGCTTTTTTGCGTAGGCAGTGGCTTCCTCCCTGGTGAGGACAGCTTTCTCACCGAACTCGGTCGGTCGCTCGAGCGGCGTCAGGGTGTCGTTCGTCCAGAATCCCTGCAGATCAGGGTGACCGTCGATCGTTCGAGGGATCGTTCCGCCAGTTGCGCGATTGGCGCGCGCCTGCGGGGCCTGCCCCGACACCAAAGGAACCGACAGGCCGAAGACCACAAGAGCTACCAGCGCACCCAGGGCTCGATGGTTCATTGCTGCCTCCTCGGGTGATTCTACGCCAGACGCCCACAGGTGAGCCGGTCTTTCCAGGCCTGACGATTTTCGGGTACCCCGTGATGCAGTTCTTCACGAGGCGTTGCGACGAGCCTCGAGACCCGCCTCTGCGAATGGCGCCTGCTTCGCGTTGTAGCGGAGGTGAATCTTCAGCAGGTCGACGGGAATGCCAAGCAAGCGTTTGACGCGCCACTTGGAACCCCCGACATCGATCCATGTCTTCAACGGGACTTCATTGACCGCCTGGAGCACGGTGTTCAGGCCGTAACGATTTCGCAGGCGGACGAGAATCTCGACGTCGAAGAGCCACTGCGTGACAAACGGCTCACGAAAGACGATCGCGGCGGCGTGCCGGCGAAAGAGCTTCGCGCCGCACTGCGAGTCGTACACCGGAAGCCGCGAGATCACGCTGGCGAACGTGGCGAAGATTCGACCCGTGAGGTGACGCCACAACTGGCGATCAATGGACGACCCCAGCCGCTTCACACGCGACCCCATCGCAAGCACGCAGGCGCGGTTGGAGGTGAGGACTGACACCAGGCTGTTGAGATCTTTGAGCGGCGTCGAGAGGTCGGCGTCCCAGTAGCCGACCATCGCAACCCGGTTCGATCGCGTGACGTACAGCATCCCCTGGCGGACGGCTTCGGCCTTTCCGCAGTTACGTTCGAGGCTGATCACGTCGATGTTCGCGGGCGCCTTCGCCTTCAGCGCCGACAGGATGGCGAGCGTTCCGTCCGTGCTGCCATCATCAACGAAACAGATGCTCAGTCCCGCACATCTCTGCACCGACTCTAAAATCTGTTGTTGCGGCAACCGATTTTGTTCGTTGAAGCACGGAATCACCAGGCAAACGTCGGTCATAGTGGCCAAGACCACCGTTTGCTGCAAGAACCATGAACACCTCGAGCCCCGGGCGATGTTCGTAGAGGCGGGTCTTCAGACCCGCCTTCTCCCCGTTAGCGAAGTTCCGTCCAGATGTTCGAGAAGTTGTCCGTCCAGGCTCTGCCACCGTCTGACTCGACCGGCGTCCACTCGGGGTTGCGCGCAAAGCGATCGAGCGTCGCGGCGTTGCGCGCCATCAACACCCACTCCGATGCCAGGTTCCCGCCCGACGTATCACTGCTACCAGCCAGGCGTGCGATGGCAGTCATGTCCAGCTCGCGCGCGATCCTCCCGATAACCGGGCGCAACTTGATGTGACGATTTGAGATGTGGAACGCGAGGATTCCGTTCGACGTGAGCCGGGACTCGTATGTCTGCACCGCCTCCGTCGTCAGCAGATGCATCGGGATTGCATCTGAACTGAAGGCATCCAGTACCAACACATCGTGAGCGATCCCGCGTTGCGCGAGCGACAGCCGCGCATCCCCGAGGACGACGGTACACTGCGCGCCGCATCGATCGAGGTAGTGAAAGAACCGCGTGTCGCGAGCGATCCGCTCCACCGTGCCGTCGATTTCATAAAAGCTCCACGACGCGCCCGGCTGCACGTATGCGGCAAGCGTCCCGGCGCCGAGCCCGACAACTCCCACGGATTGCGCTGCCGGTCCAAGCGTCTCGAACAGTTGCCCGATCGGGCTTCGGCGATGGTAGTACGTCAACGGTTCCGGATTGAGATCGCCAATGACCTGCGCGCCGTGCGTCGTCGTCCCGTGCGCGAGGGAGACTCGCTGCTCGGTCGGATCCGTACGCACCCGATACACACCGAAGAACGTACGATCTGCAGCCAGAACGCGGCCACCTTCTACTGGCCCAATGGCGTTCCCGATCAGGAGCGCCGCGAGCAGCCCGGCAATCGCGAACGAAAAGCGGGCGCTGTCTTTGGCCACGCTGACACACACCAGCATCGGGGCAGGGAGAAGCGCCATCATCGCGGCCGCGGGAACCAGCGCCAGCCTTTGCCCAATCAGCAGCGCGGCCGCAGTCCCCGCGGCGAGAGCCGGCCGCATCAGTCGTCGCGGGTTGATGACCACGTCACGCAGCTGCTCGCGCGAGATGCACAGCAGGCAGGACAAGGCGATCGTGAGAGGGTACTCCGCGACCGAGGTGAAAATCTTCGGCGCCACCAGCGTATTGAAGACCCCGCCCAAGACCCCGCCGGCGGCCAGCCACAGGTAGAACTCCGTCAAGTGGCGCACGCCGGGACGATTGCGGGCGAGCTCGCCGTGGCACAGCAATGCCAGCACCGAGAACGCTGCTACATGAAGCGGGACGGTGAGCCAAATCTGCAGCGGTATGCCAATGAGGACAATGAAGACCAACGGCAATAACACGCGCGGCAGCATGCGCCTGGTGAACGCATGCATCGAGTCCGAGTACCAACCAAACGCCACGATGAACGTCAGCAGATAGCACGACAGCGGCAGAATCCAGAGCATGGGCACTGCAGCGACGTCCGTGGAGATATACGTGGTCACGCCAAGCATCAGGCTGGATGGCGCGAACGAGAGCGCCAACCATCGCAGCCGCGTGCCAGCTGTGGGCTGCGCAGACGCCGACGGCATCTCGGCGTCGCGATCTGGCAAAGGCGCAAGAGCAGCATGGCGCCTGATCACGATGACGGCGCACGTCGTCAACAGGGCCGCAACAACGGCGTACGCGGTTTTCCAGATCGCCGCCTGCTCTTGCGATGGAAGCAGCGGTTCGAACACGGTTGGAAACGCAAGGAGGGCCACCAGGCTGCCCGCGTTACTCGCAGCGTAGAGCCAATACGGATCCGACGAGCTCTGCTCGGCCGCAGAGAACCAGCGTTGGAGTAACGGCGCCGTGGATGCAAGTACCACGAAGGGCAATCCCACACCAGTGGCGAGGACCATCAGCAGCCAGCTGATTGGCTCGCGTGTGGCGATGGCAGCGCCGACCTGCGGCACGCCGATGGGCAGCAGGAATAATGGGGCCCAGACGAGGATGCCATGCACGGCGGCTTGTCGCCGGATGCCAAGCCATCCCACCCCCGCGTGAGCGTACGCGTATCCAGCCAATAGCGCCGCCTGGAAGAACAACATGCAAGTCGACCAGACCGAGGGTGAACCACCCAGGATGGGCAGAACCATCTTTGCAAACAGTGGCTGGACCCAGAAAAGCAGAAGCGCGTTCAGGAACAGAACACTGGCAAAGAGTATTGGCACTCTCTGTGTTTCGGCCGATCGGTGAATCGGCACCAGACAGTGCCGAAGTCCGCATGCCGAGGACGCGTCAGCTCGAAACGGGCCTGATTTCGGCGGCGTCCGGGATGTTTTCGAAGAAGTCGACGACGCCCGTCTCGAGCGAATACTCGGCTCCCACCACCAGAAGCCCGATTTCCGGGATGAGTCGCTCCAGCAGCTCGGAGCCGTGCCGCAAGTGGTTCACGGACGCGCGGACGTTCGCGCGAACCGCGCCACGAATGAGAGCATCCGGGTCGATGTCGCGCCTTCCGTTCAGAAGCGTCTCGACGGAGGGACGCACGCGCTCGACGATCGAACGAAGGTTCCTCGATTGACTCGTGGCGAGCCCTTGCAGCTCTTCCAACGTGGCCGTAATGGCACCACACTGGGAGTGGCCCATCACGACGACGAGGCGCGTGCCAAACCGTGACGCCGCGAACTCGACGCTACCCACTTGCGATGGCGCCACGATATTTCCGGCGACGCGGATGACGAACAGATCGCCGAAACTCTGATCGAAGACGAGTTCAGCGG
>Ga0207662_10000755_pt1 | contig 14832 bp, 12 predicted proteins | sample KBSS33LmetaG_FD_184338 | JGI IMG/M metagenome (GOLD analysis project Ga0207662, IMG submission 184338) | Switchgrass rhizosphere microbial communities from Kellogg Biological Station, Michigan, USA - KBS S3-3L metaG (SPAdes) (version 2) | ecosystem: Host-associated > Plants > Roots >... | reverse complement strand
GTTCCACCAGCGGCACGAAGACCCGCGGCCGCCCAGAGGGCCGGCCGCCAGGAGACCAACTATCGCGTTGACTTAGGATCGCTCCATATCATCGCACGAACAGCACCTTCCGCGCGACCACGTCCTTGCCGACGCTGAGTTTGAGGAAGTAGATCCCGGCGGGTGAGGTGCGACCGTTCTCGTCCACGCCCGTCCATTCGATGCGCTGCGACCCGGCCGCGACCGGGCCGCTGATGAGCGTGCTCACGAGCCGGCCGGCCGCGTCGTAGATGCGAAGGTCGGCGTGATCCGTCGCGGTGGGCAGCGTGAACGACGCGGTCACGCGCCCGAACGCGGGATTCGGAGCGGCCGCGAGCGCCAGCTTCGCGCCGGGGAGCGGCCCACCGTCCACGCCGGTCACGGCGGACGGGTCGTACTTCACGTAGACAGGCCCGGTCCACACGGTCGAGTTGTCGAGCATGCGGATGCGCAGGTAGTAGTGCGCCTCGGTGCCTGCGGCGAACACCTGCCGCTCGCGCCAGTCGAAGCTCGAGTTGTTGATCGACGTCGCCACCACGACGGCATTCGACACCCCCGTGATGCCGCGCAGCAGCTCGATCTGCGACACGCCCGCGCCCACGTCGGGGTCGGTCACCTTCGCCACGAAGCGCACACCCTGGCCGGCCGTCCAGGCCTCGCCCATGGCGTGTCCCTCGGCCGAGAACTGCACCTGGGTATTGTGGTCCATCGTGGCGTACGCGCGCCGCGCGGCGAGCGCCTGGAGGATCTGCGACTTGGTCTTGCCCGCGGCCAGCACCGCCGTGCGGCCCTGCGTGGACGCACCCCAGGTGATGTTGTGGTTGTCCTGGTCCGCGGTGGGCGAGACGCGGAAGCCCTTGCGGAGCGCGTCCTGGAACAGGATCTCGTTGCCGGTGCTGCTTCCCACGTCGGACTCGGTGACGGACGTGGAGAACGCAGGGCCCGAGACCATGGCCATCAGGCTCACCACCGCCTTGCCGTCCGCGGTCACGGCGTAGCTGTTGAAGTCACCGGGCGAGGGATGGCACCACTCGACGACGGTCGGGTAGCCCGCCGGCGGGTTCGCGAGGTACGCGGTGTAAAGACCGGTGTAGTCGCCCTCGGCCACGAACACGTCGTAGTTGCCGGGGTCCCAGCCGAACAGCGCCGGCGACTCGAACACGTTCGCGTGCCCGCCGCTGGAGATGATGCCCCACTCCTGGCCGCTGATCGCCACGAACGAGCCGTCGTCGTTCGCGGCGGCCGCCTGGCTGCGCAACAGCGCGTAGCTCGCCAGGTGCATGCCGGCACTCAGGTGGTTGTGCTCGGTCACGGCGAGGAAGTCGAGCGGCGTGGGCGCCGTGCCGCGCGCGAAGACGTACGCGTCGGCGGGCGTTTCCTGGCCGTCCGAGTAGCTCGTGTGCGAGTGGAGGTTGCCGAAATACGTCGAGTAGCCGAGGTTCGGGTTCAGGAGCGCTCCGGGGAGCGGCGCGGAGCTCGCGTCGTTCGAGATGGCGCTCGTGTTCGGCACCTCGTCGCTGGCCTCGAGCGCGAAGTGCCACGTGGAATCGGGGTTCAGCCCGAACACGAACAGCGTTTCGGCGGAGGCGCCGGCGAGCGGCGGCGGCTCGGCGATCCAGTGGTCGAGGTCGGCGGCGGCGTCGAAGTTGCCCGCGGTGAGCGTGGCGTGCGACACCTTGATGATGTAGGCGCTCGCCGTGCCCGCGGCACCGTCGTCGCCAGGGGCCGTCCACGTGAGCCGGATCTCGCCCGGGAACTGTCCCGGGGCCGCGACGAGGTCGGCCACGGTGCCGGGCGGCGTCACGTCGCCCACCACCCCGCCGTTGCTGGCGCACAGCGTGGACGTGCGGAACGCGAACGACGTGGTCCCGTTCGGGATGCAAGCCCACGACACGCCCTCGCCCGGCGTGGCCGGGTAGGTGACGAGCTGGACGACCGTGGCGTTCAGGAGGCGGTTGGAGACGAGGTACACGTCATCCCCGCCGTTGTTGAGCACCGCCGAGCCCGGCGACATCATCACCACCCGGAACTCCCCCGGGCCGATGATCGCGCTGGTGGAGCAGGTCGGGTCCAGGTCCTCGGGGATGCGCGCCCGCACCGCGGTGGTGGTGATCGTGACCGCATCGTCGATGCCCCAGCCGGTCATGTCCACGGAGCCGGGGCCGGAGTTGTAGATCTCGACCTTCTCCATCGGGCCCGTCTCGACGCCCACCGGGTTCGGGAAGATCTCGTTGATGAAGACGGCGGCCCGCACGGGTGAGGCGGTCGCGAGCAGCACGGGCGCGGCAACGGTGAGCAGGAGCACAGCGAGGGCGGCCGGGCGGCGCGGCCCCCGCTGGAAACGACCGGACTGGCCCATCGGGGAGGGCCTCCTTCCAGCGCAGGGGTAGATGGATCCAAGGGTGCACGGTAAGGATAGCAAGCCTGCCGCGCCGGTTCAGCCCTTCTTCACCTCGTCGAGGTAGTTCATGCGAAGATCCGTGAGGACCTGGGTCAGCACGCGCTGCTCGTCGCTCTCCAGGTTCCCGTGCGTGCGCGCCTCGATCGCGGCCAGCGTGTCGATGGTGTTGCGGGCGCCCTCGAGGTTCCGCTCGATCTTGCCGCTCATCGGGTTCATGAGCTTGCCCAGCGCCACCATGGCGGCCTGCTGCAATCCCAGAACGAGCTGCAGGAACAGCGCCGCCTCGCGGCCCTTGTCGGTGGTGGTTTCGGTCATGGCGTCTTCGTGGCCGGGGCGGAGGTGCGCGTGAGCCGCTTCGCCTCCTCCCACAGCGCGTCCATCTCCTCGAGGTCGGACTGCGACGGGCTCCGGCCGCTCTCGGCCAGGCGTTGCTCGATGTGCACGAACCGCTCGCGGAAGCGATGCAGGGTGGCGCGCAGCTCGCGCTCGGGGTCGACACCCAGCTTGCGCGACAGGTTCACGACCGCGAACAGCAGGTCCCCCAGCTCGCGAGCGAGCTCGGGCGTGGTGTCGCCGTCGATCGCCTGTGCCACCTCTTCGGTCTCCTCCCGCACCTTGGCGAGCGGGCCCTCGGGCGTTGGCCAGTCGAAGCCCACGGCGGCAGCCTTCTCCTGGAGCCGGAACGCCGCGGTGAGCGCGGGCAGACCTTTCGGCTGCTCGCCGAGCAGGGAGGGCTTGGCACCCTTCTTCTCCGCCTGCTTGATCTCCTGCCACTGCCGGTACGCGGCGTCGCCGTCGGCGACCTTCGCGTCCCCGTAGACATGAGGGTGGCGGCGGATGAGCTTGTCGGCAGCGCGATCGAGGGCTTCCGCGATCCCGACCTGCCAGCGCTCGCCGGTCAGCTCGAGGCAAAAGAGCACCAGGAACGCGAGGTCGCCCAGCTCCTCGGCGGAATGGTCCTTGTCGCCGTTGCCGATCGCCTCCACGGCCTCGGCGGCCTCCTCGGTCAGGTAGGGCGTCATGCTCTCGAGCGTCTGCTTCTTGTCCCAGGGACAGCCGTCGGGGCCGCGCAGGCGGCGGCAGACGGCGAGGAGCCTGGCGAAGGCGTCACGTTCGGCGTCGGTCATGCGCAGAGAGTAGCGGTTCCGCGCGCCGCGTGCGGGGAGGCTCAGGCGCGGCGCACGGCGATGCGCGCGTCCACCACCACGCAGCCGCGCGCCCCGGGCAGGACCTTCAATGGGTTCAGGTCCAGCTCGGCCAGCTCCGGCACCGCGCCCACGAGCTGCGACAGCCGGAGGATCGCGTCCTCCAGCGCCGCGCGATCCACGGCCGGCGCGCCGCGCCAGCCCTCGAGCAGCTTCGCGCCGCGCACCGAGGTCAGCATCTCGCGCACGTCCTTGTCGGTGACGGGCGCGACGTTGAACGTGACGTCGCGCAGCAGCTCCACGTACACGCCACCGAGGCCGAACATGAGGACCGGTCCGAAGGATGGATCCTGCGTCATGCCGACGATGGCCTCGACGCCGTCGGGGATCATGGGCTGCACGGTCACGCCCTCCATCTGCGCGCGCAGGCCGCGCTCGTCCAGGCGCCGGCCGATGTCCGCGAACGCGCGCCGCACCTGCTCCTCGTTCTCGAGGCCGAGCACGACGCCGCCCACGTCGCTCTTGTGCGTGAGCGTCGAGGACGCGAGCTTCACCGCCACCGGGAAACCCATCTGCGCGGCGAGCACGCCGGCCTGGCCCGCCGTGCGCGCCAGCTCGACGGGCGCCACGGGGATGCCGGTGGCGGTGAGCAGAGCGCGCGTCTCCTCGGGGTTCAGCCACTCGCTGGCGCCGTCCTTCGCGCGTGCGAGCCCGGCGTTCACCGCGGAGCGCACCGCCGCGAGGTCGATGTTGTCGAAGTGCACCTCGCGGCCCTCTGGCTCCGAGCGCCACTTCGCGTAGCGCCGGACGCGCGCGAGCGCGCGCACGCCGGATTCGGGGAACGGGTAGGACGGGATGTTCCCCTCGTGCAGCGAGCGCAACCCCTCGGGCACGCCGTGCGCGCCCATGAAGCAGGTGAGGATCGGCTTCGGCTTCTCGCCCTTCATCCCCAGCTCCGCCGACGCCACCCGCGAGCCGCGCACGATGGCCTGCGCCACCTCGATCGGCGTGGTGACGATGGGCGGCACGTAGATGGCGAGCACGGCGTCGATGTTCGGATCGAGCATCACGAGCCGCACGGTCTTCTCGAACGACTCCGCCGTCGCCGACGCGATCATGTCCACGGGGTTCCGCGTGCTCGCCTCGGGGGCGAGGAACGAGCGGAGCGCCGCCACCGTGGACTCCGCGAGCGACGGCAGCTCCAGGCCCTGGGCCTCGCAGGCGTCGGTCGCCATGATCCCGGGCCCGCCGGCGTTGGTGACGATGCCGATGCGCCGGCCGGCGGGGAGCGGCTGGTTCGCGAGCAGCATCGCCACGTCGAACAGCTCCTCGATCGTGTCGGTGCGGATCACGCCCGACTGGTGGCAGAGCGCGTCCACGGCGGTGTCGGCGCCCGCGAGCGAGCCGGTGTGGCTCGACGCGGCGCGCGCGCCCGCCCTCGTGCGGCCGCTCTTCACGGCGGCGATCGGCTTCAGGCGGCCGACGCGGCGCGCGATCTGCGTGAACCGGCGCGGGTTCCCGAACGACTCGAGGTAGAGGAGGATGACGTGCGTCGCGGGATCCTTCTCCCAGTACTCGAGCAGGTCATTGCCCGAGACGTCGGCTTTGTTGCCCACGCTCACGAACTGCGAGATGCCGAGCCCCAGCGCGCCCGCGGTCTCGAGGATCGCGAGCCCGAGCGCGCCGCTCTGCGACGAGAACGCGACGGGCCCCGACGGCGGCCAGGCGGGCGCGAACGTGGCATCGAGGCCCATGCCGTCCACGGTGTTCAGCACGCCGAGGCAGTTCGGGCCCACGAGGCGCATGCCGTACCGGCGCGCGCAGTCGCGCAGCGCGCGCTCGCGCTCGGCGCCCTCGGGCCCGGTCTCCTTGAAGCCGGCGCTGATCACCACCGCGCCCTTGACGCCCTTCTTCCCGCACTCCTCGAGCGCCGCCAGCACCTGGGCGGAGGGCACCACGATCACCGCCAGGTCCACGTCGCCGGGGATGGCGGACACGCTCGGCCACGCGAGCACCGACTGCACCACGCTCGCGGTCGGGTTCACGGGATAGACCGGTCCGTCGAAACCGTGCGCGAGCAGGTTCTTGAAGATCGCGGCCCCGATCGAGCCGGGGCGGCGCGAGGCGCCGATCACCGCCACCGATCGCGGGCGGAAGATCGCATCGAGACCAACGGGAGCCGTGCGCGTCGTCACCACCGTCATCGCCACCTCGGCGCCCTGAACATGCGGCGCAGGACCCACACCACCATGCCCGCCGCCACCACCGCGGCGATGGGCGCGAGCAACGCCAGAGCGGAGACGCCGCCGGCGATCGCGTCCTCGACGAAGGACAGCACCGGGTTGGCACCTCCCATGGTCAGCATACTGCTCCCGAGCCGCACCTTCGCCTTGGCCACGTGGAGGCCCATCGCACCGCCGCCGAGGACGAGTGCCGCGGCGATCGCGAGCGCGGGGTGGAGGCCCTCGAACGTGCACCAGGCCGCGAGTGCCGCTGCGGCGGGTCGAAGCCCGGTTCCGACCAGGTCCAGCAGGTGATCGATCGCGGGCACCTTGTCGGCGGCGATTTCGAGCGCAGCCGCCCACGCCAGCGTCACCACCACCGGCGTGCTCGCGATCCACGCCGCGGCTGGGTCCACGTGCACGAGGTGGAAGCGCACGCCGAGCGAGAGCGCGAGGAGTGGCAGGAACGCGCGCAGCCCGCAGGCCGCGGCGATGGCGATGCCCGAGGCCGCGGCGAACCAGAGATCGCGCATGAGCACCGGGGTCATGCGGCGCTCACAGGCCGGCGCCGCACGCGACGTGGCTGGGGTGGCCGGAAACCGTGCATCGCGGCCTCCGCGGTCCGCGGCTGGCGATTCGTGAAGGGGTACCGCTAGGATGCCCGGCCAGCGCTCGAAGCACGGCTTCGTGCGACTCTCACCGGGGAAACCCGGCGCAGTCTACGCCAACGAAGCCCGGCCCGGAGACCAGCGTCGTGCCGATGCCCGTTTCGACATGGGTCGAAGTGGACCTCGACCGCTTCGCCGCGAACCTGCGGGCGATCCGCCGCCACATCGGCCCCGGCCGCGAGGTGCTGCTGGTGGCGAAGGCCGACGCCTATGGCCATGGCGCCGCCGACATGGCCGCGGCGGCCGAGCGCGAGGGGGTGACGCAGTTGGGCGTCGCCACACTGCTCGAGGGCATGCAGCTCCGGCGCTCCGGCAGCCGGCTTCCGATCATGGCCATGTCGCCGCTGCTCGCGGGCGAGATCCCGGAGGCGGTCGAGCATCAGGTCGATCCCTCGGTCTGCGACCTGAGCTTCGCGCGCTCGCTCTCGGACGAGGCCATCCAGGCAGAGCGCCCGGTGCGTTTCCACGTCGAGGTGGATACCGGCATGGGACGCACCGGCGTGCACCTGGAAGAGGCGGAGGAGTTCCTCGCCGAAGCGTGCGCGCTGCCGGGCCTGCGGCTCGCGAGCCTCTACACGCACTTCCCGGATGCCGACGGCAGCGACCTCTCGTACGCGCGCGAGCAGGTGAGCCGGTTCGACGCGCTGCTCGCGCGTCTCGCGGCGCGCGGCTTGAAGCCGCCGCGCGTCCACGCCGCGAACAGCGCCGGCACGATGAACGTGCCCGGCGCGCTCTACGACTGGGTGCGCGTCGGGCTCGTGGCGTACGGGCTCCATCCCTCGCGCGACGAGGCGCGGCTGCCGCTCGAGCCGGTGATGTCGTTCCGGAGCCGGCTGGTGCAGGTGCGCGATCTGCCCGCGGGCGCGCACGTGAGCTACGCGCGCCAGTACACGACGAAGCGCCCGACGCGCGTGGGCGTGGTGCCGGTGGGATACGGGCACGGCTACTCGTGGCTGCTCTCGAATCGCGGCCACATGCTCGTGGGCGGACAGCGGACGCCGATCATGGGCCGCGTCACCATGGACCTGACGATGGTGGACGTCACCGATGTGCCCGACGTCGCCGTGGGTGACGAGGTGGTGCTCTTCGGCGAGCAGGGCGGCGTATCGCTGCCCGTTGAAGAGGTGGCGCAAGGAAGCGAGACCCTTGCCTACGAGATCCTGTGCACGATCGGCAAGCGCGTGACCAGGCTCTACGTGCGCCAGGACCATCCCGTCCGCGTCTCGACGCTGATCGGCGAGCGCGCCGACTGGTCGGCGCCCGTCACCGACTACCTGCGCCGTCGCGACGCGAAGGCCGAGGCGTGAACGCTTGAGAGTGTTCCTGATCGTGCTGGACGGCGTCGGCATCGGCGCGCTCCCGGATGCGGATCGCTACGGCGATGCCGGCGCGAACACGCTGCTGCACGTGGCCGAGCACGCGGGGAAGCTCGCACTCCCGGCGCTCGAGGCGCACGGCCTCGGGAACCTGCTGCCGCTGCCGGGCGTGCGGCCGACACTGGCGCCGCGCGGAGCACGGGCGAGGCTCATGGAAAAAAGCGCGGGGAAGGACAGCACCACCGGACACTGGGAGATGATGGGGCTGGCACTCGAGCAGCCGTTCCCGACCTATCCCGATGGCTTCCCCAAGCCGCTGCTCGACCGCTGGAGCGAGCGCGTGCAGCGCGGCTGGATCGGCAACGTGGCCGCCTCGGGCACCGAGATCATCGCGCGGCTCGGCGCCGAGCATCAGGAGACGGGGCGCTTCATCGTGTACACTTCGGCGGATTCGGTGTTCCAGGTGGCGGCCCACGAGCAGACGGTGCCGATCGAGCAGCTTTATGCAGCTTGTCGCGCTGCGCGCGACCTCTTGACCGGTCCGCACGCCGTGGGGCGGGTGATCGCGCGGCCGTTCGAGGGCGCGCCGGGGCACTACCGGCGCACGAGCCGCCGGCGCGACTTCTCGCTCAAGCCGCCGTCGCCCACCGTGCTCGACCGGCTGGTGGATGCCGGACGGCGCGTGGTCACGGTCGGCAAGGTGGACGACCTGTTCGCGGGGCATGGCGTCTCGGACGCCATCCACACGACCAGCAACGAGGAGGGCGAGGCGGTGTTGCTGGACCTGGTGAAGCGCGCGGGAGAGGGACTGGTGTTCGCGAACCTCGTGGATTTCGACACGCAGTACGGGCACCGGAACGACCCGGCCGGCTTCGCCGCCGCGCTCGAGCGCTTCGACGCGACGTTCGGCCGACTGGTCGACCGGCTGCGCGGCGACGAGATGGCGTGGGTCACCGCCGATCATGGAAACGACCCGACGACGCCCGGCACCGACCACACGCGCGAGTACACGCCGCTGCTCGCGGCCGGGCCGCGCGTGCGGGACGGTGCGGACCTGGGCACGCGCGCCACGTTCGCGGACTTGGGCGCGACGCTCGCCGAGCTGTTCTCGGTCACGGCGCCGCGCGCAGGGGAGAGCTTCCTCTCGGAGCTGCGGGCGTGAGCGCGCCACGCGCCAGGGTGACGCCGGAAGCGCTGATGCGCGAGGCGACGAAGGCGCGAGAGGCGAGCTACTCACCCTACTCGCGCTTCGCCGTGGGCGCGGCGCTGCTCGGCGCCTCGGGCCGCGTCTACCACGGCTGCAACGTGGAGAACGCCTCGTTCGGGCTCACGTGCTGCGCGGAGCGGACGGCGGTGTTCAAGGCCGTGAGCGAGGGCGAGAAGGAGTTCGCCGCCGTGGCCGTGACCGCGCGCACGGGCCAGGGCGCGCCGCCGTGTGGCGGGTGCCGTCAGGTGCTGGCCGAGTTCTCGCCGTCGATGTGGGTGTACTGGCGCGACACGCGCGGCCGCCTGCTCAGGAAGCGGCTCTCGGCGCTGCTCCCGAACCTGTTCGACTTCATGGACCACGGCAGGAAGCGGCTGTGAGCGCCGAGCGCGACGATCTCGTCGAGCTGATCACGCGCCAGGTGATGGCGGCGATCCAGCGCTCCGCTGCGGTCGCGCCCGCCGCGCCGCCCACTGCGCACGCGGCTCCCTCGCCGGTGCAGGGACTGGCGCCGGGCGCGGTCGTCCACGACCCGACCACGTGCGAGCGCTGCCGCAACTGGGGCGTGGCCGGCGTGCGCGGCCCCGAGGAGACGCGGCTGCTCGCCGCCGCCGGCGCCTCGCGCGTCGTGGCGACGATGGGCTATTGCCCGGCCTCCGACGGGCTCGCGAGCCTGATCGACCACACGCTCCTCAAGCCCGATGCGACGCGGGAAGAAGTGGAGCAGCTCTGCCGCGAGGCGGCCCAGTTCTGCTTCGCCAGCGTGTGCGTGAACCCGAACTGGGTCGCGCTCTGCCGCGAGATGCTGCGTGGCAGCGGCGTCAAGGTGTGCACGGTGATCGGCTTCCCCTTGGGCGCGCACCTCCCCGACATCAAGGCCTACGAGACGCGGCGCGCGATCGAGCAGGGCGCCGAGGAAGTGGACATGGTGATCAACATCGGCGCCTTGAAGTCCCGCGACTACGCGCTCGTCGAGCAGGACATCCACGGCGTCGTGAACGCGGCCGCGGGCCGCGCCCTGGTCAAGGTCATCCTCGAAACCTCGCTGCTCACGCGCGACGAGAAGGTGATGGGCTCGACGCTCGCCAAGGCTGCGGGCGCGGATTTCGTGAAGACCAGCACCGGTTTCGCCGGCGGCGGCGCCACGGTCGAGGACGTGCAGCTGATGCGCGAGACCGTGGGCCCGGAGATGGGCGTCAAGGCCTCGGGCGGCGTGCGCACCAAGGAGGACGCCGAGAAGATGGTGGCTGCGGGCGCCACGCGGCTCGGTGCATCTGCGGGCGTCAAGATCGTGCGCGGCGAGGCCGCCGGCGAAGGCAAGTACTGAGCTGATGCTCGACGCCCGCGCGTTCATCCGCGCCAAGCGGGACGGCCGCGCGCATGATCCGGCGTCGCTCCGCGAGTTCATCCTCGGATGCGCCCGGCGCGAGATCCCCGACTACCAGGCGAGCGCCTGGCTCATGGCGGCGTTCCTGCGCGGGCTCGACGATACCGAGACGCGGGCGCTGACGCTGGCGTTCCTCCACTCGGGCAACGTCTTCGGCTGGTCGCAGCTGGGCGTGGCCGCGGACAAGCACTCGACCGGCGGCGTCGGCGACAAGATCTCGCTGGTGCTGGCGCCGCTCGTCGCCGCCTGTGGAGTGCCGGTGCCGATGGTGAGCGGGCGCGGCCTGGGCCACACCGGCGGCACGCTCGACAAACTGGAGAGCATCCCCGGGTTCCGCACGCAGATGGAGCCGGACGCGATGGCGGCGCAGATGCAGGCGCTGGGCGTGATCATGGTCGGCCAGGGCCCCGACCTCGCGCCGGCGGACGGCCACTTCTACGCGCTGCGCGACGTCACCTCCACCGTGGAGTTCGAGCCGTTCATCGTCTCCAGCATCGTCTCCAAGAAGATCGCCGAGGGCGCGCGCGCGATCGTCTACGACGTGAAGTGCGGGAACGGCGCGTTCATGAAGACACGCGAGGCGGCCCGCTCGCTGGCCGCCCGGCTCGTCGCCACGAGCCGCGGGATGGACGCCGCCGCCACCGCGTGCGTCACGGACATGAGCTGGCCGATCGGCCACGCGGTCGGGAACGCGCTCGAGGTGGTGGAGTCCTGGCGCGTGCTGCGCGGCGACCCCGTGCCGGGCACGCGCGCGCTCACGCTCGCGCTCGCCGCCGAGATGGTGCGCCTGGCGAGCGGCGCGGCGCCGGCGGACGCGAGCCTCGCCCGCGTCACGCGTGCGCTGGACGGCGGGAAGGCGGCCGAGAAGTTCCTGGCGCTCGTCCACGCGCAGGGCGGCGACACGCGCGCGCTCGAGCACGGCGAGCCGTTCCGGCCCGCGCCGGTCGTGGTCGAGCTGCGCGCGCGCAAGGCCGGGTACCTCGCCGGCTGCGACTGCTTCGCGCTCGGCGAGTCGGTCGTGGCGATGGGCGGCGGCCGGCGCGCCAAGGAGGACGACGTGGATCCGCGCGTCGGGCTGGTGCTCACGCGCGAGCGCGGCGCGAAGCTCGCGCCCGGCGAGGCGTTCGCGACGCTCCACCTCGCCGCGCCGGACGAGGCGATGGCGGCCCGCGTGATCGCCTGCTTCACGGTCGCGGATCAACCCCCGGCGGCGCTCCCCGCCGACCTGGTGCTGGAGCGGGTGACGGCTTAGGCGCACCCGTGGCGCGGAGCGCCACGCAGATCAGTGGAGCGAGAACTTGCAGGGCACGCCGACCCAGATGGCGACGGGTTCTCCCGCCGAGGTCGCAGGTTTGAAGATCCACTTCTGTACCGCGTCCGTGGCGGCCTTATCGAGCATCGGGATGGACTTGACGACGCGTGTCTCCGAGACCTCGCCGCACGCGCAGACGAGGGCCTGCACCATGACGATGCCGTCCACCCCGGCATCGCGCGCGCTATCCGGATAGATCGGATTCACCTTCACGATCGCGTAGGGCAGCTCCTCGACGTAGATGTAGGAGCCGAAGGGATTCGGTGTTTGGCGCTCGCCGAGACAATCCGCCGAGTCCGGCGGCGTCGGCCGCAGGTGCACCGACGCTCTCGCGCTCAACGGATCGAGCGTCGCCACCACCTGGATCGCGGTGTCTGCAGGCACTCGGAGCGGTGCGTAGTACATCCCGCTCGCTGACACGTAGCCACCGTCCGCTCCCGCCGACACGCTCCACACGGGCGCCTTTCGGAACGCCGGGAGCTCGAACTGCTGGTGCTTGCCCAGCCCCAGCGTGACGTCGGCGGGCTCGACCAGCGACCCCGAAGCCGAGGGGCCCGTAGGGCTCTTGCCGCAGGCACCGGACAAGATCGCGAGGAGGATGAGCGAGGCCACGGCGCAAGGGCGCATGGTGTCTCCCGACGGCCTGGGATTGAAACCCACGATCAAGGTATCACCCGCCATACCCCCAGAGCAGGGGATTCATTCCCGCGCGCTGCGATCCTTCAGCGCCAGCGCCGGGCGCTCGACCAGGTGCCACGACCCGACCGCGATCGCCAGCGCGGCGGGCAGCGAGGCGAGGCACAGCATCGGCTGCGAGATGCCCGGGTGCGTGAGCACGACCCACTGCTGGATCGGGAACTGCCAGAGGTAGAAGCCGTACGAGTAGTCCCCGAGCCGGTTGTACGCGCGCAGGACGCCGCCCGGTACGATGGCCACCCACAGCACCACGTAGCTGAGGAGCAGGGGATAGGCGACCAGCGCGTAGCCCTGCCAGCGGAGCGCCGCGACCAGCGCCGCGGCGGCGACCGCGGCCGCCGCGCCGGAGAGCGGTACGCGATCGCGCAGGAGCTGGAGCGAAGCGCCGGTGAAGAACAGCGCCACGAGCCTCAGGCCCTGCACCACCCGGAACGCGCGCGACAGGTCGGCGCCCTCGTTCAAGCCGTGCCCGAGCGTGGCGAGCAGCGCGATGCCCAGCACCACGACCTTCACGCCGCGCGCGCCCAGCCACGGCCGGGTGCGCAGTGCCAGCGCGCCGAGCACCACGAGCATCGCGTACATGGTCAGCTCCCACGGCAGCGACCACAGTGCGCCGTTCACCGCATCACCCGCGGGCAGCCCGTGGAAGACGCCCGGGAGCGACCACACCACGCCCCACGGCCACGTGGTGCTGTTCAAGACCGCGTACGCCCACGTGAGCGGCGACGTGAAGTAGGCGGCGAGCGGCAGGGCGGTCACGAACGGCCCGATCACGAGCGCGGTGCCGAACGCGTTCACGGTGAGGGCCGGGAAGATGCGCAGGGCGCGCGCGCGCACGAACGCGCCGAGCGTGCGGCGCGCGAACAGGCTGCCGGTGACGAGGAAGCCGCTGACAACGAAGAAGATGTCCACGCCGAAGTGGCCGAGCGAGAACCCGGCGAAACGCTCGAGCGGCTCGCCGGGCGTGCCCGAGAGCGGCCACGAGTGGCTCACGAGCACGCAGCCCGCGGCGAGCAGGCGCACGAGGTTGAAGTTGTTGTCGCGCCCGCGTGCGCGCTGGCCGAGCGTCCCGGTCACTGGCCGGCCCTCGCGACGGTCCGGCCGAAGAAGCCCGCGAGCCTCAGGTAGGTGAGGAGGAAGATCGCGATGGCGGCGAGCGTGGTGCCGGTCACACGGCGGCCCGCCGCACGCGCGTCAGATGTGGATCTCTTCCTTGTCCGGCTTCTGGTCGATGTCGCGCAGCGGTCGCTCGAGCGAATCCGGCCGCGAGAACGTGCGCGCGGACGGGTCCAACGGGCGGCCCGGGTGCTGGTTGCAGTACTCGGTCGGCTCGGAGCCTTCCTCGAACAGCTCGTTCGAGGGTTCCGGGCACTGGTCGGTCGCGAGCATGTTGGTCTCGGAGCACACGAGCCGCGTCGTGATCCCGACCGGCAGCTCGAAGTCCTCGACCGGCTTGCCGCGCGTGGCGCCGGTCATGATCTCGGTCCAGATCGGCAGTGCCGCGTGCGCGCCGGTCATGTTGGGGCCGATCGTCTTCTTCTCGTCGAAGCCCACCCACGTGCCCACCACGAGGCTCGGCACGTAGCCCACGAACCAGGCGTCCATGTACTCGTCCATGGTCCCGGTCTTGCCCGCCGCCGGCAGCGTGAAGCCCGCCGCGCGCGCCGGGTAGCCGGTGCCGTGGTCCATCACCGACTCGAGCATGCTGGTCATGGTCGCCGAGGTCTGCTCGCTCAGCACCTCGGACGGCCGCGGCGTGAAGCGCTCGAGCTCCTTGCCGTCCTTGTCCACGACGCGGACGATGAAGTTGGGGTCGTTGCGCACGCCCTTGTTCGCCAGCACGGAGTACGCCGAGGTCAGCTCCAGCAGGTTCACCTCGCTCGAGCCCAGCGCCAGCGAGAGGTTCTGGCCGATCGGGCTCTTGATGCCCATGCGCCGCGCGTAGCTCGCCACCAGCGACGTGCCCACCTTCCGCAGCAGCTTGATCGCCGGGATGTTCACGGACTCCTCGAGCGCGAAGCGCAGCGTGATCGGGCCGCGGAACTTGCGGTCGTAGTTCTGCGGCTCGTACGCCGGCTCGCCGTCGGCGCCGGGGAACGTCACCGGCTCGTCCACGATGACGTCGGTGGGCTTGAAGCCGTTGTCGAGCGCCGCCGCGTACACGAACGGCTTGAACGACGAGCCCGGCTGGCGCAGCGCCTGCGTGGCGCGGTTGAAGTTGCTCTCGTTCCAGTCGCGGCCTCCGGTGAGCGCGCGCACCGAGCCCGTGTGCGGGTCGATCGCCACCACGGCGCCCTGCAGGTACGGCGGCCGCGTCCCGGGCGGGATCTTGCCCCCCGCCACGTCGGTGGAGAACGAGGCCTTGGTCTTCTTGAGCGCCATCTCCTTCTCGAGGTTCCCGAGCTGGCGCTCGAGCGCCTTCTCCGCCAGCGCCTGCAGTTCGGCATCGAGCGTGGTGTAGAC
>Ga0207662_10000749_pt1 | contig 14884 bp, 11 predicted proteins | sample KBSS33LmetaG_FD_184338 | JGI IMG/M metagenome (GOLD analysis project Ga0207662, IMG submission 184338) | Switchgrass rhizosphere microbial communities from Kellogg Biological Station, Michigan, USA - KBS S3-3L metaG (SPAdes) (version 2) | ecosystem: Host-associated > Plants > Roots >... | reverse complement strand
GCCGATCTTGGAGACGGTCGCCTCGTGGCCGAGGTCGACGTCGTTCTCGTCGACCTGGATGTACGGGTACGTGTCGGAGCGCGACTCCTCGTCGAGGATCAGCGCGTCGCAGACGACCTTCGACTTCGCGCCCGTCGCCCCCTTGGCGACCTCCAGCAGGCCGCGGTAGCCGGCGCGGCCACCGTTCTTGGAGATCGACTTCGACGTGATCACCGACGTCGTCTTCGGGGCGACGTGGACGACCTTGCCGCCCGCGTCCTGGTGCTGGCCCTTGCCGGCGAACGCGATCGAGAGCACCTCGCCGTGGGCGCGCGGGCCCATCAGCCAGATCGCCGGGTACTTCATCGTCAGCTTCGAGCCGAGGTTGCCGTCGACCCACTCCATCGTCGCGTCCTCGTAGGCGACGGCGCGCTTGGTGACGAGGTTGTAGACGTTGTTCGACCAGTTCTGGATCGTCGTGTAGCGGCAGCGCCCGCCCTTCTTGACGATGATCTCGACCACCGCCGAGTGCAGCGAGTCGCTCGAATACGTGGGCGCGGTGCAACCCTCGACGTAATGCACGTACGCGTCCTCGTCGACGATGATCAGCGTGCGCTCGAACTGGCCCATGTCCTTGGTGTTGATGCGGAAGTAGGCCTGCAGCGGCACGTCCACCTTCACGCCCTTCGGCACGTAGATGAACGACCCGCCCGACCACACCGCGGAGTTCAACGCCGCGAACTTGTTGTCCGAGGACGGGATCACGGTGCCGAAGTATTGCTTGAACAGCTCCGGGTGCTCCTTCAAGCCGTGGTCGCACGACAGGAAGATCACGCCCTGCTTCTCGAGCGACTCCTTGATCTTGTGGTACACGACCTCGGAGTCGTACTGGGCGCCCACGCCGGAGAGGAACTTCTGCTCGGCCTCGGGGATGCCCAGCTTGTCGAACGTGCGCTTCATGTCGGCCGGCACGTCCTCCCACGACTTCGCTTCCTCGGACGTCGGCTTGACGTAGTAGAAGATGTCCTGGAAGTCGATCTGCGACACGTCGCCGCCCCACGTGGGGATCGGCTTCTTCTCGAAGATCTCGTACGCCTTCAGGCGGTAGTCCAGCATCCACTGCGGCTCGCCCTTGTGCTTCGAGATCTCGGCCACGATGTCCTTGTTCAAGCCCTTGCGGGACTTGAACACGTGCTGCTCGGTGTCGTGGAATCCGTACTTCTCGGTGTAACTGTCGCGCGTATCGTGCTGGGGTGCGGTGCTCATCGGCTGCTCACCTCCTCGCGGACCCAGTCGTATCCCTTGGCCTCGAGCTGCTGCGCGAGTGTCGCGCCGCCGCTCGTGACGATGCGCCCGTCGATCATGACGTGGACGCGGTGCGGCTTGATGTAGTTGAGGATGCGGTTGTAGTGCGTGATCACCAGCACCCCCAGGTCCGGGCCGGTGAGCGCGTTGACACCCTCGGAGACGATCTTCAGTGCGTCGATGTCGAGCCCGGAGTCCGTCTCATCCATGATGGCTATTTCGGGCCGCAGGACCGCCATTTGAAGGATCTCGGCGCGCTTCTTCTCGCCGCCCGAGAACCCGTCGTTGAGATAGCGCGACGCGAACGAGTCGTCCATCTTGAGCATGGCCATCTTCGACCGCATCAGCTCGCGGAATTCCTTGGGCGGGATCCCCTTCTTCGTCGGTACCTTGCCGTCCACGCCCGCCGAGGGCGCGAGGCGCGCGTTCAGCGCGGCGCGCAGGAACGAGCTGAACGTGAGCCCGGGGATCGCCACCGGGTACTGGAACGCCATGAACAGCCCCATGCGGGCGCGCTCGTCGGCCTCCTTCCCCAGCACCGACTCGCCCTTGAACAGGATGTCGCCCGAGGTCACCTCGTACTTGGGGTGGCCCATGAGCGTGTTCGCGAACGTGCTCTTGCCGGAGCCGTTCGGGCCCATGAGCGCGTGGATCTCGCCCTTCTTCACCTGGAGCGAGAGCCCCTTCAAGATCTCCTTGCCCTCCACGCTCACGTGGAGGTCCTTCACGATCAGGTCGGCGGTCATGTCAGTGGTTCCATCCGGCCGCGGCCGGTGTTGAGGCGCCCGCGCCCCGTCCTGGGGCGGCGTGGCGCGCGGTCCATTCGCTTGCTCAGGCAGAGAAGCTCTCCCCGCAGGCGCAGGAGTGCTTGACGTTCGGGTTGTTGAACTTGAATCCGGCGCCCATCAGGCCCTCGACGTAGTCGATCTCGGTGCCGCCGAGCAGCACCATGCTCTTGAGGTCGATGATGAGCCGGACGCCGTTCGTCTCGATGACCTCGTCGCCGGCGACCCCGGCCTCGCAGAACTCCATGAAATAGGAGTTCCCCGAACAGCCGCCGCCGCGCACGCCGACGCGCAGGCCGATGTCCGGCGTGCCGCGGCCCGTGAGCAGCTCCTTCACCTTGTCCGCCGCAACTGGCGTGAGCGAGATCATCGTCGATGCTCCTTTTTGTATGTCCTTCGTGCGCCCCTCCGCACCACCGGCGGAGGGCGCCGTTCGTGTTTCAGCGTTGCGGGTTCTCTTCCACGTTCACCAGTGCCGGGCGCACGACGCGGCGGGCTCCGTCACGTGTGCCCTTGAAGCCCGCGACCAGTGCCGGCTCGCGCTCGACGCCGTGGTCGTGCGTGCAGGTCACGCAGCAGTCCACCGCGCCCGGCTCGCCGCAGACGCGGCACGCGTCCAGGTAGGCGAGGCCGGCGACCAGCTCCTGTTCGAGCTGCTGCTGGCGCCGGATGTTGTCGCGCGTCTCCTCGAGTTTGGCATTGAACAGCGTGCGCAGCTCGTCCATGGCCTCGGGGCCGCGGGGCGAGTGCCACCAGCGCTCGAGCATCTGCTTCGTGTCGTGCAGCGACAGGCCGAGCCCGTTCAGGAGGTCGATCCAGCGCACGCGCTCGACCACCGCCGGGTGGTAGAGCCGGAAGCCGCCGCTCGAGCGCGTCGCCGGCTCGATGAGCCCCAGCTCCTCGTAGAGATGGATCGCACGCACGGTCTTGCCCGTCTGCCGGGCGAGATCGCCGACGCGAACGTATTGGGATCCAGAAGAGAGGTTTCGTTGAGGTGTCGACATACCCTTACGCAAAGGTTAGAGTCTGGCCGGAAGCTAATGGTTTAGATGGGATTGCGCAACCACAGGTGCCCGCCGATCGCTGGTCATTCCCTTGTGGTTCGAAGATTGTTGCTGGCTCGAGATCTGGCCTCTAAGTCGTTGTCCCGCAATCCGGCCCTGGGCCCGGATCGCCCGCAATCGACCCCAACAACAATCTTCGAACCACAACTTAGTCCCTATAGGGGTCCAGCTCCTTGTCCCCGGCCATCGCCACCCCGATCGGCCGGAGCGTATTCAGCACCCGGATCGTCCCCTCGTGGTGCCCCAGCACCGCGGGCAGCCGCTTGTAGCACTGCGGCGCCTCGTCCGTGCCCGCCCCGCGCAGCTCGACGCCGCGCTTGCGGACCCAGTCGGACATCATTTCCCGAGACACCAAGCCGGCTCGCACCACCTCGCCGGTCTTCCGGTCCACCTTCCCTTTCGCCGCGCTCCGGCTCATCACCCGCCCCGCGCCGTGCACGGTGGAGTGCCAGGCGGTGCGCGCGAGCGGGGAGTCCACGCCCTCGATGATCACCGCGTCGTCGCCCATCGAGCCGCCCACGAACCCGCGCTGCCCCGGGAACGCGGGGGTCGCGCCCTTACGCACCACCCACACCTGCTCGCCGCTGTGCTCTTCGAGCCAGGCGAAGTTGTGGTGGTTGTGCACCTCGTCAAGAACCCGCGCGCCGAGGATGCGCACCACCTCGGCGCACACCCAGTCCCGGCCCGCGTACGCGAACGCGCCGGCGAGCGTCATCGCGGCCACGTAGTCGTCGAACAGGGCATGGCCCGCCGGGATCACGAGCGGCGGCTCGTGGATGGCGTCCCGGGCGCCGCCGGCTTCGAGGAAGTGCGTCGCCAGCTTGTGGCCGAGGCCGCGCGAGCCGAAGTGGACCCCGACCCAGACGCGGTCCTGCTCGTCGGTGAACAGGTCGACATAATGGTTGCCCGAGCCGACGGTGCCGAGCTGGTCCCGGGCGAGCGTCTTGAGCTTCGCCGCCTCCGGCAGCCGCCACTCGTCCCGGTCGAAGACGGGGGAGTCGGCGCGCCGCTTGTTCTTCTGCCCCATGCCGAACGAGAGCCGGTCGGCGATGGCATCCATGAGCGGCGCGATCCGGGCGCGGGCCTCGATCCCGGGCATGTCCGTGAGCACGGCCTTGTTGCCGCAGCCGATGTCGAACCCCACGCCCGAGGGCGAAATCGCGTCCTTGTAGACGACCACGCCGCCGATCGGGACCGCGTAGCCGATGTGGTGGTCGGCCATGAGCGCCGCCGCGTCCGCGGTGGCTCGACAGCGCTGGATCTGCTGCAGGGCCTCCGGGTCGACCGGATCGCCGAACACCGGGACGTCGTCGATCCACCGCATGTGCGCCCCCATTTCGGTCGGCGCCCATGGGTCGACCGATCCGTGCATACAGTCCGCGCCGGCGTCGTCGCGAGACGATTTCCTGCAGAAATGCCTTGGTTTTTCCGGTTTTTCCGTGGACGCACTGCTATCGCGCAGCCTAGCATCGCGCTCGCCCGCGGGAGAGCCAGCGTAGCCGCGATCCCCGCGCGGCCCCCCGACACGGTCCGGTCCAATACCCCACGTCCCACGTCGCGTCGTTCGTTCCACGCGATTTGAAAAGGAACGGCTCCCATGCGCTCGCATCCCGTGTTGACCGTCTCGCTCTCCACCGCCTTCCTCCTGGTCGGCGCCTCACTGCTCACGTCCGCATCCGGTCCGGGCTTCTCCACCGAGCGCTCCCATCGCGCGGATCGCTCCCGCTCGACATCGTCCGGCCCGATCCAGATCACGCCCGACGACGAGGACGTGTGGGTCGCGAATCCCGACCGCAACTCGGTGACGAGGATCGACGTCAAGCATGACCGGAACCGCAGGCGCGACGAGGTCAAGGTCGGCGTGGAGCCGCACGGCATCGCCATCTCGCCCGACGGCGAGCGCGTGTACGTGGCGAACTCGGTGAGCGGCACGGTGTCGGTGATCCGCACCGGCTCCGATCATCCGAAGGTGTCGAAGACGATCCACGTCGGCACCGAGCCCTACGCGCTGGCGCTGACGCCGAACGGCGACAAGCTCTACGTCGCCAACGCGCGTTCCAACGACATCAGCGTCATCGACACCGACAGGCTCAAGGTGGTGCACACGCTCACCACCGAGGACGGCGTCGGCCTCGAGCCACGCGCCCTGGCGGTGACCAGCGACGGCGACGGCAGCGACAAGGACGAGAAGCTCTACGTGACCTCGTTCCTCGGCGTGGACAAGCCGGGCAAGACGATCGGCGCCGACGACTACAAGGAAGCGCACGTCAGCGTGTTCTCCACCAGGCGGGACCGCTTCCTGCACACGGTGGTGCTGAACCCGCTCGCGAACGTCGGCTTCAACTCGAACGGCAACACGCTCGCGGGGATCGCGCCGGGGGCCAACTTCGATCAGCCCACGGGCGCGTTCCCGAACCAGCTGAACTCGATCGTCATCAAGGGCGACCACGCCTACCTGCCCAACACCGCGGCGTCGCCGAACGGTCCCGTGCGCTTCAACGTCAACGTGCAGTCGTTCCTGTCGGTGATCGATCTCGCCACCGACACCGAGGGCGCCACCATCAACATGAACAAGGGCATCAACCTCGAGGCGGCGAGCCCGACGCGCGTGTTCCTCGCGGTGCCGTGGGCGGCGGCGTTCGAGCACGGCTCCAGCACGGGCTACGTCGTGGCCTCGGCGTCGAACCTGATCGTGAAGGTCGACCTGGACGCGAACGGCGCGCCCACGATCCACGCCCCCGCGGCGGCGGGTGATCCGGGCGCGGTGGTGCGCGTGTTCGTGGGCCAGAACCCGACGGGCATCGTCATCAACTCGAAGGACACGCGCGCGTACGTCACCAACGAGGTCTCGCACGACGTCTCGGTCGTGGACCTGTCTTCGCACCAGGTGATGGCCACGGTCGCATCGTCCGATCTGCCGGCGCCCGGCAGCGACGCGGCGCGGCTGCTGATCGGCAAGGCGGTGTTCAACTCGTCGACCGGCGTGAGCCTGCCCTCGCTGGGCGTCAACATCGGCGCGCGGCTCTCGAACGGCGGCTGGAGCGGCTGCGTCTCCTGCCACCCGTTCGGCCTCACCGACGGCGTGGTGTGGATGTTCGCCACCGGCCCGCGGCGGACGCTGCAGCTGAACGGCACGTTCAATCCCCACGATCCGAACGACATGAAGATGCTCAACCACTCGGCGATCCGCGACGAGGTGCAGGATTTCGAACTCAACACGCGCGCGGTGCAGGGCGGGCTCGGGCTCATCACGCTCGCCGACGGCACCACGCCGGATCCCAACGTCGCCAACTTCACGCCGCCGAGCGCCGGCCGGAGCGAGCCGCTGGACGACATGGCGTTGTGGGTGGCGCGCGGCGTGCGCACGCCGCTGTCGCCGTTCGCCCAGGCCCGCGAGCACGGGGACGACGACGATCACGACGACCGGCTCGTCGAGCGCGGCCGCAAGCTGTTCGCGAGCGCGCGCTGCGCCAGCTGCCACGGCGGGCCCGGCTGGTCGGTGGGCCGCCGCAACTTCACGCCGCCGCCGGATCCCTCGATCCTCAAGGGTCCGCAGGTGATCGGCGCGCTCCGCAGCGTGGGCACGTTCGACCCCGCGGCGGCGAACGAAGTGCGCGACGTGCTCTCGCCGGCGGCGCTCGGCGCCGACGGCTTCGTGCCGCCGTCGCTGCTCGGCGCGCACGCGTTCCCGCCCTACCTGCACAACGGCTCCGCGCCCACCGTGCTCGCGGTGCTGGACCTGGTGCCGCATCGGAGCGCGGGCACGGGCGGCGTGGACATGCTCACCGGCGCGAAGGATCGCGAGGCGCTCGCGCGCTTCGTCGAGTCGATCGACGCTTCGACGAAACCGCTCGATCCCAGCGCCGGCAGCCCGGTCGCGGTGTCGGCGGAGATGGAGGTCGTGAAGCCGGGCGCGCTCTCGGGTCCGCACGTCTCGCCGAGCCCGGCGCACCACGGCACCACGATATCGTTCACGCTCCCGGCGGCGGGCAACGCCGAGCTCGCGATCTACGACCTCCTCGGCCGGCGCATCGCCACGCTCGCCGACGGGCTCCAGCCGGCGGGCCCGCAGAACCTGCGCTGGGACGGGCGAGCGCGCGATGGCTCGCCGGCGTGGCCCGGCGTCTACTTCGCGCGGCTCGTCACCGGCGGGCGCGCGATGTCGGCGAGGTTCATCGTCACGCCCTAGGCGCGCGGGCGGCCCACGGCGCAAATGACGCGGCCCGGAGACCCCTCCGGGCCGCGTCGTTGACAGCGCGTTCCGCGGACTGGCAGGGTGCGCAGCGATGCTGCGCACCCCGTCCGCGATGGCGCTCGGCGCGTGTGTGTTCGGCACGGCATACGCGGCGCAACGCTTGATCGCGCCGTACGCCGGACTGAGCCTCGCGCTCTACTGCGGGATCGCATTCTCGACGCTGCTGGGCTTCGCGATCGGCTGCGCGCTCGGCACCCGCGCCGGCGCGGCCGAGCAGGCCGGCCCCCGCGCCGCACGCGCCCTGCTCGCGGCGGCCGTGCTCACGCTGCTGATCGCCCTGCTCCGCCGTCCGCTGCTCGTGGCGCTCTGGGGCGTGAACCTCCGCGTCACGATCGCCATCACCTCGGTGGCATTCGCGGGACTCCCGAGCCTCTGCCTGGGGCTCGCGTTCGGTGCGGGTGCCTCGCACCACACCGCCTCCGAGGCGCTGGGCGCGGGCGCCTGGCTCATCGCCGGCGCCGCGATCGCCGCGCCGCTCGTCGGCTACGGCCTCGCGCCGTACCTCGGGCTCACCGACACGCTCGCGGTCATCGCTGCGGGCGAGGGTGCGCTCGCGTTCGCGCTCGGCATTCGCCGCTCGCCGGTCGGGGCACGCGGCAACGCCGGGTCCATCGTCGGGGTGCTGCTCGTGCTCGCCGGCGCGCTGTTCATCGTCGTCGCCCGGGTCGGCGCCACTCGCCTGGGCCCGCGGATCCTGGAGCTCGATCGCGGCCACGAGGGCGAGCTGCGCGTGTTCGATCGCGACGGCGCGCGCTACCTGCTCGCCGACGGCACCATCCACGCGGTCATGGACACGCTCTCGGGCGACTGCGTGCAGCGCGGCCCCGCGGCCCTGGGCCTGCTGAGGATCATGCGCCCGGGCCCCGATTCCATGCTCGTGCTCGGGTTGCGCGGCGGCACGCTGCCGCTGGCGTTCGCGCGTTCCGGATGGCGCGTGCGCGTGGTCGAGCCCGACAAGGAGCGCGTGCGCGCCTCGCGCCGCGTCTCCTACAGGCCGGGCGAGCTGCCGCTCGAGGTCGCGGAGATCCGGCGCTTCCTCCACCGCGACCGCGGCAAGCACTCGGTCATCGTGGTCGACGCCTTCGCCGACAGCTACATGCCGTTCCCGCTGTGCACGCGCGAGTTCGTGGACCTGGCGGCGTCGCGACTGCTGGACAACGGCATGCTCGTGGTGAGCGTGGAGACGCTGGGCTGGGACGATCCCATGCTCGCCTCGCTCGCCGCCACGCTGCGCACGCGGTTCCCGAACGTCATCGCGCTGCCCACGAGCGAGCCGCCGAACGCGGTGGGGACGATCCTGCTCATGGCCACCCGGCAGCCGGTCGAGCTCACGGACGAGCAGCTTCCGGACCCGACTCAGTTCTTCCAGAACCCCGACGCGCTGTGGGTGGTCCAGCAGCAGACGCACGCCTGGCTCAACCGCTTCGAGCCCAAGCCCATGAGCGCCCGGGTGCTCACCGACGACAAGAGCATGATCGAGGTGTGGAGCGACCGGCTGAACTTCGCCGAGCGCGCCGAGCTGCACAGCTTCTTCGGGCCGAACGGGGGAAGCTGGTAGCGCGCCCGGTCAGGGGTTCATCGGCTTGATCGGTCCACCCACCTCGACCTCGACGTCGTAGCCTTCCAGCGTCCTGGGGATGCGCTTGAGCGTCGAGTCCGCGCGCGCGACCACCATCACGCGCAGCACGGGCCTGCCGTCGGTCGCGCCCTCGTAGACCCCGACCACGCCGGGGATCCCCATGAGCGTGGTGGCGTTGCGCGCGATCACGAGCGACAGCGAGTGGTCGGTCGCGGTGCTCTCCGCCGCCGCGGCCGGCGATGGCGCCGACGACGCGGCGGGCTCGGGTGCGCGCGCCTGGCAGCCGGCCGCCAGCAGCGCCAGCGCCGCGGTGACGAGCGCGCGCGGGTTCGGGAATCGCATGCGGGACCTCCGTGTGCAAGACCGCGCCCGCCTCACCGTTCGGCGAGGCGGGCGCGTGGCATCATGCTACGGAACGTGCGTGCGTGTCAGTTCCCGACCATGGTGGCGCCGAGGAAGCTCAGCACCTGGCCGATCGGGTTCGCGATCGCCGACGTCGAGCTGCCGGCGAACAGCAGGCCGACCGCGCGCGGGTTCGTGCTCACGTCCTCGACCATTAGCGAGCCTGAATCGCCGCTGTTCAGGAACTTCGAGCCGCGGTTCCTGATCACGATCTGGCCGGTGAACGTCTTGACGAACGAGTTGCCGCCCGCGCATTCGTTCTCGTACTGCACGCTCACGGTGGCGTTCAGGCCGCTCACCGAGCTGCGCGAGAGACCGGTCGTGCGCCCCGACTTCTTCACCGCCTGGCCCACCGAGGCGCCGACGGTGCTGGCGCTGATGGTGCCGACCTCGAGGATCGAGCCGTCGGTGCGCACCTGGCCGGAGATCACCGAGGCGATGGCGCAGTCGACGTTCGAGCTCGGCAGGCTCTTGATGCCCGAGAGGCTCGCCACGTTCTGGGCGTTGGCCGCGGTGCACGACACGTCGATCAGGCCCGGCTGGACGACCGGGTCGCCGGCCTGCGCGACGCGATTGTTGCCGCCCGAGACGATGTCCGCCTCGAGCACGTGATAGTTGCTGAGCACGTACTGGGTCGTGCCCTTCTTGACGCACGAGCCGAGCGTGCCGCCGCAGCAGTAGCCGTTCGCGAGGTCGTAGCGCCAGCCGCCCGAGGTGCCCATCTGGATCGGCGGCGTCTGCCGCGCGCGGTGGTCCGCCACGGCCATCGCGCGGATCCTGCCGGTCACTTCCTCGAACACCGGCACGCCGTCGACGCTCGCCGGCAACCGTCCCGCGCCGAGGGCGTGCTCGGTCATCACCATCACCGCGAGGTTGCCATTCGCGTCCACGCTGGTGGCGGTGCCCACCACGCCCGCGATGGCCATCAGGTCGCCGGTGTGGCGCTCCTGGATGTCGGCCACGGCGCGCACCGCGGCGTTCTGCATGCTCATCTCGCCGCCGTTCTTGATCGAGGCGAGGTCGGGCCCGTTCGGCTCCAGCACGCTCGTGCCCTTCTTGCTGCAGCCGGCTGCGATCAGCGCGCCGGCCACGAGGAGTGCGGCCAGGGCGAGCGTCCGGCGATGGGCGGTGGACAGGGACATGGAACCCTCCGGTCTAGGGGGATAGCGAGGGACCTCGAATGCCCGTGGGCGACCGCACACACGGGCCGTTCGAGTCTGCCACGGGTTAGGTCAGGGTCAAGGAATTTCTGACCCACCAAACCGCCGGCCGTCCTTCATCACCATGCGGACCTTGCGGAGTGCATGGATGTCGCGGGTCGGGTCGCCTTCCACGGCCACGAGGTCAGCAAGCAGCCCGGGCGCGATGCGGCCCAGCTCCTGGTCCATGCGGAACACCTTCGCGCTCACGCTCGTGGCCGACCTGAGCGCCGCGGTAGGGGACATACCGTACTCCACCATGTCCTCCAGCTCGCGCACGTTGTCGCCGTGCGTGAACACGCCCACGTCGCCGCCGAAGACGATGGTGACGCCCGCGGCGAGCGCGGCCTTGAAGCTCTCGCGCTTGGCGACCAGCTCAGGCGTCGGCGGCTTCACGCCCTTCACCCAGCCGTCGAAGTAGGTCGCGTACGCCTCCGAGGCCGCGATCGTGGGGCACAGCGCCACGCCGCGCTGCTTCATGAGCTTGAACACGTCGGGCGTGCCGTCGGTGCCGTGCTCGATCGTCTGCGCACCTGCGAGCACCGCGCGCCGCATGCCCTCGGCCGTCTGCGCGTGCACGGCCACGGACCGGCCGGCGCCATGCGCGGTGGCGACCATCGCGTTCATCTCCTCCTGGCTGAATGTCGCCATGGCTTCGCCGTGCGGGCCCCAGCGATAGTCGCCGTAGATCTTGATCCAGTCGGCGCCGTGGCCGATCTGGTTGCGCACCACGCGCGTGCACTCCTCGATCCCGCTCGCCTCCTCCGCCCCCTGCGGCGGATCGAACGCGTAGCGCGAGCGCCGCGGACCGTAGCTGCCGGTGGCGACGATGGCGCGCGTGGTGGTGATGATGCGCGGCCCCGGCACCACGCCCTTCTCGATCGCCTGCTTGAGCTCCACGTCGCCGGCGCCGGCGCCCTCGGTGCCGAGGTCGCGCGTGGTGGTGATGCCCGCCGCGAGCGTGGCGCGCGCGTGGGCCACCGCCTCGACCATGCGGAAGCCGTAGCTCTCTTTCAGCACCTGGTCGTCCCACAGCGTCTCGTTGTACGGGTGCAGGAACAGGTGCGAGTGGCCCTCGATCAGGCCCGGGATGAGCGTGGTGCCGGGAAGCGCGATGCGCTCGGCGCCGGAGGGGACCTTCGTCGAATCCGCGCGGCCGACGCTCTCGATGCGGTTGCCGCGCACGACCACGACCCAGCCCTTCTTGGGCGCGTCGGCGACGCCGTCCCACACCGCGTCGGGTGCGAGCACGATCGGCGGCGCGGGCTCACCGGAGGCGCGGGGCTGGGCGGAGGCCGTGGCGGCGAGCGAGAGCGCGAGCAACGAGGCGACGGGGCGGCGAGTCGAGCGGCGCGGCATGGCGGGGACCCTCCGTGACGTGTCGGAGATCAGGGCGGGGAATCTCCGCCGTCCAGCCGTCCGCGGCAAGCGCTCGGCTCAGCCGCGGCCGCCGGCGAGATTCCGCGCTTCGGGGAGCGCGCGCAGCCGCAGCATCGCCACGATGCCGATCGCGGGCCCGGGCGCGAGCATGGCGAACGCGGCCGTCCATCCCCAGTGCTCGTGCAGCAGCGGCACGAGCCACAGCGTCGCCACGGTGAGCGTGAAGCCGAGCGCCAGCTGCAGCGTGAGCGCGGTGCCCACGTAGGCGGGATCGGCGAGCTCCGTGACCATGGTCGAGAACTGCGCCGAGTCCGCCACCACCGACGCGCCCCACACGAGCACCACCGCAAGCAGCACCCACGTGGGACCGTTCGCCGTGAACCCGATCGCCAGCGCGCACGCGCACGACACCACCATGGCGAGCGCCGCGCTCGTCGTGCGTCCCACGCGATCGCTGTAGGCGCCCGCCCACCACGAGCCAGCGAACCCGGCGGCGATCGCCGCGAACGCCCACAGCGGCGCCGCGGCCGCCGCACCCTTCCGCGCCAGCACATCCGAGAGAAACACCGCAACCCAGCCCCACATCGCGTACAGCTCCCACATGTGGCCGAAGTAGCCGATGCACGCGAGCCGCACGCCGCGGTCGTGAAGCACGCGGGCCGCCTGCGCGGGATCGAAGCGCGCGCGCGGGAACGGGAACGGGCCCTCGCGCAGCGCGAGCGCGCCCACCGCCGCGCCCGCGAGCGTCAGCGCGCTGGTGGCGAGCACGACGTCGCGCCACGGGAACGCCGCGCCGAGGCCGCGCACGAGGTGCGGAGCCGCGGAGCCGAGCGTCAACGAGCCCACCATGATGCCGAGCGCGCGGCCGCGGTCGGCGCGAAACCAGGTCGCCATGAGCTTCAGGCCGGTCGGGTAGACGCCGGCGAGGAACACGCCGGTGAGGAAACGCAGCGGCAGGCCGAGCCCGGGACCGTTCGCGAGAGCGAACGCCGCGTTCGCGGCCGCCGCCGCGATCGCGGCAAGCACGAGCAGCAGCCGCGCCGGCACCAGGTCGACGAGGTTCGTGATCGCCGAGACCAGTGCGCCGGTGACGAAGCCCAACTGCACCGCGATGGTGAGCCACGAGCCCTGCGCAGGGGTGAGCGCCCAGGCCTCGCGCAGCGGCCCGATCACCGCGGTGCCCGAGAACCACGTGCTCATGCCCAGCAGCGACGTGAGCGCGAGCCACACCAGCGCGCGCCAGCGCGCCGCGGATGGCGCGGCAGGCTCGGCGGCGCTCCCGGGCGTCACTTCAGCTCGAAGACGGCCGCGAGCCGGTCGTGCGGCCGAGGTCGCGCTGCGAGCGCGCCGCGATGCCGCGGACGATGGCGGCGTTCAAGAGCATGAACGACGCCAGCGGGATCATGCGCGCGGCGAGCCCAACGGCCAGCGGCCAGGCGCTCGGAAACGGCGGCGCGAACCCGGCCATGAGCATCGACCACGGTACGCCAAGGATCGCGGCGAACATGCTGCCGATGCCGGGGTGGCCGAGCAGCGTCTCGACCAGCATCGCCACGAGCGCCAGGGCGCACACCACGAGGTACGTGCGCGCGGCGCGCCGGCCCCATGCGGACATGCTCGATGGCTCCGGGGACCCTCCGGTCTGCGAAGGCGGAGTGGGCTCCGGCTCAGTCACGCAGGCCGCCGGGCACCTTGGCGGTGCCCTTGGCGATGCGATCGTTCCACGACTCGAACGGCTTGCCGCGCGTGTCGTCCACCATGGTGATGCAGCCCGGCACCGGGCAGACGTGCGAGCACAGGTTGCAGCCCGTGCACTCGTCCCAGTCGGCCCAGGTGACGTGGATGCCGGTCGCCTGCGCGCGTGCGATGGCGATGTCGCGCGTGGGCGCGCGGTGGCCCTTGGGGAGCGGGTGCTCGCCGGTGTGGATGCAGTGCACCGAGGTGTCGCGGCAGGCCACGTAGCAGAGGTCGCAGCCGATGCACTTCTCCGGATCGATGTGCGCCGCAACCTTGTAATTGAGGTCCAGGTCGCCCCACTCGCTGTACGCCCCGAGCGCGGCGCCGCGAAGCTCGTTCACCGACTTCATGCCCTTCGAGTCGAGGAAGTTGGAGAGCCCGTCGATCATGTCCTCGACGATGCGAAAGCCGTAGTGCATGGCCGCGGTGCACACCTGCACGCTCGTCGAGCCGAGGGCGATGAACTCCGCCGCGTCGCGCCAGGTGGCGATGCCGCCGATGCCGGAGATGGGCACGGTGACGCGCTCGTCGCGCCCAAGCGCCGCCACCATGTGCAGCGCGATCGGCTTCACCGCCGGCCCGCAGTAGCCGCCGTTCGTAGAGCGCTTGCCCACGACCGGCTCCGGCACCATCTTGTCGAGGTCGACGGCGGTGATGCTCTTGATGGTGTTGATGAGCGAGAGCCCGTGCACGCCCGCTTCCACCGCGGCCACGCCGGGCTCCAGGATGTCGCCGATGTTGGGCGTGAGCTTGATCAGGACGGGGATGGTCGAGTACTTCACCGCCCAGCCGGCCACGATCTTCAACACCTCGGGCTCCTGGCCCACGGCCGAGCCCATGCCCCGCTCGCACATGCCGTGCGGGCAGCCGAAGTTGAGCTCGAGGCCGTCGGCGCCGGTGTCGATCGTCCGCTGGATGATGTCGCGCCAGTCCTCCTCGGACTCGACCATGAGCGACACGATCACGGCGCGGTCGGGGTAGCGCTTCTTCACCTCGCGCACCTCGCGCAGGTTGACCTCGAGCGGCCGGTCGGTGATCAACTCGATGTTGTTGAAGCCCACCATGCGCGTGCCGTTCACGTGCAGCGCGCCGAACCGGCTCGACGTGTCCACGATCGGGTCGCCGAGCGTCTTCCACACCGCGCCGCCCCAGCCCATGTCGAACGCGCGCATGATCTGCTCGCCGGTGTTCGTGGGCGG
>Ga0207662_10000748_pt1 | contig 14887 bp, 18 predicted proteins | sample KBSS33LmetaG_FD_184338 | JGI IMG/M metagenome (GOLD analysis project Ga0207662, IMG submission 184338) | Switchgrass rhizosphere microbial communities from Kellogg Biological Station, Michigan, USA - KBS S3-3L metaG (SPAdes) (version 2) | ecosystem: Host-associated > Plants > Roots >... | reverse complement strand
TCGCCGAGAAGCGGAAGGTCGCGAGTGAGCTCGCGCGCGCGGGGCTCGGGGACGAAGCGAGAAGTATCCTCGCCGGCGCGGCGGGTCAAGACCGACTTGCGAAGCTCGCGAAGAAGCGCGGCGGGGACGCGGCAATCTCCCAGTTTCTAGGCATCGATGTGGACCCAGATGTGGCTAAGGCCATGAAGGGGGCGACGGCGGAGGAGAAGGCTCGTATCCTCGCCATGCAGGCCGGTGCCGGTGGCAACGCCAACATCATCGGGGACCTGGGCAAGGCGATGGGCGCGCTCGGGAAGGGTGATACAGGGCACGCGGCGCAGACGCTCTCCGCGCTCGCGGCATCGCCGGAGTTCCAAGAGGCCATCAAGAAGAAGTCCCTCGACAAGGCCGCCCAAGAGAATCCTCTGCAAGATGCCATGAACAAGAACCTCGAGAAGATGGTGGCGACGCATCAAGCGCAGCTCGATGTTCTCAAGGTCATTGGGAAGCACACGGGCAACGCGGCGGAGGAGATCGCGAAGCTCGAGAAGAAGGACCCTGAGACTCCTGGAGGGAAGACATGAGCGCGAAGAGCCTTCTGTTCACCGACGTCCTTCCTTTCAGAGATCCTCCTGGTTGTGGGCCGGGTCGTCAGGAGGTTCCCATCACCATCCGAAGCGAGGGGCGGCTCTACAACTTCGTGGTGAGGGACAAGATCGTGGCCGAAGATCCGTATCTCGTTCTCGTGAAGGCCTCGGCGTTCGCCATTCGGACAGGAGAGCCCTTCTCTGGGCTCCCTCCGGAGCGGAGCGTCCGAGACTTTCTGATCAAGTCGAACGTCGTCATCTGAGGGGTCATCATGGCCGTATTCATCGAGCTCACGACGGACTCGTTCCAGGAGACCTTCGCCCGTCAGAAGGGATCATCCGACCGATCGCGGCGTGCGGGGTCATCCAACGCTCGTCGTCCCACGCGGGGCCTCGAGCTCAAAGACGACACCTACGCGATCCTCAAGGTGGTCACTTCTACCGGCGAAGAGATCCCCCTCATCGACTCTGGCTCACCGAACGGACTGAATACGAGCTACACGAACTTCATCCTCCAGTCCGTGACGGAAGCGCGGATGGAGAAGCATCAGATCGTGGAGACGTTCGGGGACCCGTACATCTACTTCTTCGGAGAGAGCCCACGCTTCCTAGACGTGCAGGCGGTCCTCGTCGATTCCCTCGACTTCAACTGGGTGGCGGAGTTCTGGGAGAACTACAACCTCTATCTCCGCGGCACCAAGAGCGTCGAGATGGGAGCGCGGACATACCTCTTCTACAACGACAACATCGTTGAGGGGTACATGCTCATGGCGCAGGCGTCGAACACGGCGGACACGCCGATGATGGTTCGCCTGCAGTTTCGGCTCTACCTGACGAACTACAGCAACGTTTCGTTCGTCGGGGATCCGAATTACCCCGTCAGGGACTCAATCATCCTTCCTCAAGGCGTCACGGACGTCAATCAGTTTACGCAGGATGAGGCGGCGCTCGATGCCACACTCGCTGCGAACCTGCAGAATATTGGCTTTGGAGGAGGCAGTTCTCTTGTTCAAGCCCTGCAGCAAGGTGTCGACCCTGGCCGTTTGCCTCCTGGCCTTCAGGGCATCGTTCAGAATGCCGCAGAGACCTTTGGCGGCGTGGGATTGCGGCTTCCAATCGGCCTTACGAGACAGGCTGCAATTCGGAGCTTGATTTCCGATAACACTGACGAGTATACAGGGTCTGTTCCTTCGGGCGTCAACTTTGACAATGGCCCGGACCTCGTCGCGGCGGATCAAATCCAGAACGCGTGGAACTTGGCTGCACAAGCCAATGAAGCTCTTCGCGCAGTAGGCGCTTCGTTCGTGGGCCCCACCCTCTACAACCAGATGGGGCTCGGGGTGAAGTTCGGAGCGGCGGGTGTAGGTATCGGGTTCGGTGCGGTCGCGGGGTCTCGCGCGACGTTCGGCGCCTCTCTCATGGGAGGAGCGAGCTTCGGAACGGCGGGATCGAATTCGGCCGTGGGTATCGGCGGCGGCTACGGATTCAGTGGTCGAGTTGGGGCTGGCATCGGATTCGGTGGGGGAGCCAGCTTCGCCGGCGGCTCGGTGGGCTTCAGCTCTCTCCTCTCGAGGCCCGGAACAACAGCTGGCTTCGGGGGAGCTCAGGGAAGTCGCCTTGGTGGGTTGGTGAACCAGCTCAATGCGGCGTCGTTCAAGGATGTTCTCACCCAGAACTTCCAGCAGTCGGTGGCCGCGGGGAGCGGCTTGTTCCAGAACGGGGTCCGCATCGGCGGAAGCCTTACTTCTGGTGTCGGTGTTGTGGGAGGAGTACAAGGGGGATTGATCGCGGGGTCTCTCTTCAATGCGAACCCTCAAACTGCCCTCGGTTCCATTCCCGGAACGGGCAACGGAGCAAACGTGAACGTCGGAGGTTCTCCCTCGGCCTTCGCTTTGGTGAGCGCGCAAGGCAAGCTCACTCCCGACGGCTTCTCTGGGTCCTCATCCTCCTTCGCGCGCTCGTCCTTCTAATGGCTGGAACCGCCCAACAGCTGAAGCTTCGACTCTTCCTCGAAGGAGTCGAGGTCCCCGTCATCGCGGCAAGCGTGCAGACCGCACCGAACTCGCCGGCGGTGGCCTCCATCCAGATCCCACCACTTCCCACGGGAATGGAGTTTCTTCCACGCACGCTGGTGCATCTGTTCTTCCTCGACTTCTACGAGACACAGAGCCCGTTCGTCTCTACGCGCGGTGTGTCCCCGTCGAATGCGAAAAACCAGCAGGACCCCACGGTCTATGAACAGAGTGTAGTAGATACACAGTCTCAAGGACTCGACTTCGACGCCGACAATTTCATGAAGCAGCGATACAAGCTCCTCTTCGGGGGAGAGGTACGTGGCTTCACGTGGTCGAAGAGTGATCGCAGCCGATCCATGATTCTCCAGTGTCTCGACTGGAGCAACTACTGGGACTACGCCTACCAGTGGAACAACACGGATCTCTTCGGGCCCGGCATCAAGGCCATGTTCTCCGGGGGTGCAACCAACCTGTTCACCGACTTCCTCGAGGAAGAGGGGCAGGCCATCATCCGCATCATCCAGCAACCCAGCGTGCAGTACCCGAAGCTGAAGGGTCTCCTCGGAGGATTGATTCATCTCATCGAGGCCATCGGCGGGAGCTACTACTATCCGAAGAAGTTCTCTGGGCAGAACCTGTTCTTCTCTCTCGCCGAGCTCCGGTTGCACATCACCCAGCTCGTGACGGCCTACGAGAAGGATCCTACGGCAAGCCGTCTGCTCAATGCGGATGGGTACGACGGACTCTTCGGAAGGACGCTTGGTGGACTCGGTCAGCAGGTCTCGATTCGTCAGGCCATCAATGCGTTGATGGGTGTGATCTTCCACGAGACCTACGCCATCCCGACCCCGCTCTACGTGCCCGGAACCGGGGGGAGTGTATCGGGCTCTGTCCGGAAACCGATTGCAAACGACCCCCGCTACAAGAACATCCCCGACACCTGCAACCAAGTTCTTGGGGTGATCACGGACATCAAGGAGTCCCTCACCACGGCTTCTGTTCTGTCCTCGGGGAACAATCCGTCTCAGCTCAAGATCTCCCTGACGGAGCGCTTCCACCTGATGGAGTACTCCCTCAAGACCATCATCCTCACGGCGACGGACAAAGCGATCCAACCCGTGAAGGGGTTCCTGAGCTCCGCGCAGAGGGCCATCGGTCAGGCGAAGACGATTGCCCAGAAGTGGAGACCGGGAGCGGACGCCAAAACCGTGAGCTCCATCACTGCCCCCCTTGACGATGCCGCTGCGAACCTCAAGAGGGCGGCGGAGTTCGAGACTGTGCAGAGCTCTGGAACCAAAGGTATCCCCGCCCGCCTGAATCAGCAGATCTTCAGGCCGGATGTCTGGTTCAGCGCTCCTCCACGCTGCAATGTTCTGTTCCCCGAGCACTACAACTCGATCAACTACGCGCGTGACTTCCTCGCCGAGCCCACGCGCTTCCTTCTGAAGACCAACGACGAGTTCTTCGGAGAGGATGAGCTCTTCGATCAGTTCTACTTTGCCCCGAAGTCGTTCACGGTGAAGGCCCAGAAGCGCACGCTCAATGCGATGCTCTCGAACGACCTTCTCGATCACGAGCTCTTCACAGGCATCCTGCCGGTGTTCGAGAAGATGGGGGAGCTCAACATCTTCGCGGCCCGCTCAGGGACTATGAACGGGAAGGTTCCCAAGATCGGCCTTGCGCAGAGGTCGACGAACTTCCTCTACTTCAAGTACCGCTTCGCCGCGCGTCAGATGACGGTCAATGGACGCTTCAATCCGTACGTTGTACCTGGCTTCCCTGGCCTGGTCATCGACGCATGGATCGACGCGCAGAGCCTCTCCGATCGCCAGCAGCTGATCAACAAGTTCGGTGGCGTGAACACGGACATCAACAAGCTGCTAGGGGCTCACTTCCTCGGGAACTTCACCGAGGTTGAACACGTCGTAGATCAGACCGGCGGCAAGACGAACATCGTCATGTCCTACGCGCGCTCTCCATCGGAGGGGGTCGAGTTCCTGGGAGCGACGAGGGACGATCAGCGTGTGCAGAAGAGGTTCGGGGAGGATGCTCTTCGAACAACGGACGTCGCCTCTCTCAACCCGCCCAAGATCTTGTCCCTCGGCCCGAACTATGGGCAGATCACGCAGGTTCAAGAGGTCACCGCGGAGTACCGAGGAACGAAGGACGGGCAGGGACCTCTTCTCCCACTCTTCGATGGTCCTCGTCGGGATGGGACAGGAGAATCGAGTATCAAGGTTCCCGTTGGCATCATCATCACTGCGCTTGATTACGGGCCCGGCGTGGCCAAGCTCGTTGGAGATCCAGATGCGCAGCTCATGTTCCGTGCGTTCCGTCTCTCGGAGCAGGTGCCGAGGTACCGTCAGGAGACGGTAGATCTGCCCGCCGAAGAGTACATCCGCCCGGGATGGTACGGGGACATCTGGCACCCCGCGCTCATCGGGCAGGCCTACCAGCAGTTCTTCCAGACCGGGGCAATCACCGACCAACAACAGGTGGCTGATGCGAATGGAGCTTCTGTCGGCGTTCCTTTCCAAGAGGCGGAAGATGCTTTGGCGGCGGCAGCGCAGGGGGTGACCTTCGACGACCCTCGCGTTCAGGCGCCGGCGCTCCTCACGCTCGACAAGAACTCCAGCATCGAAGCAGCCGTGGGCTTCCTCACGCAGACGTACTCCTACGTGAAGCTCGCGGGGAACATTGACGTCGACGAGTTCGTCCGCTCGTACGTGTGGCGCCCCATCGCCTCGATGATCGACATGTTCGGCACGCAGGACCTTCAGCTCTCTGCCGATGGCCATACCGTCATCCAAGGCATTGAAGGGTTCCATTCCCGTGCCTTCGGTCCCTACGAGGACTTGTTCGGCCTGGTGACTCCTGACTTGGATTCCATCCTTGGGATCAAGAGGGGGAGCACCGTGGCTCAGCGAGCGGACGTTCGAAAGAGGCGGCAGGACATTGTGAAGCAATATGTTGCAGCCCTTCAGTTCGCGAGGGCGATCCTCGGCTGACTTCCGATACGTTGCCTCTGGGTGATACTGTTTTCACGTGGACTTGGAGCAGATCAGCCGCGCCGCCTTCCTCGACGAGCTCGAGAAGATCGCCGTCTCTCGCGAGAGGCTTCGGGTCGTTGCTCCCGATCGAAGGGGCACTCGACCCATCTCCGTCGACAACTTCCTGAAGAAGGAAAAGGACGGAACGCTCTACAAGGAGACGGGATCGAAGAACAAGGTCGCCGGCTACTTCGAGTACGCACTTCAGAAGAAGGCCGCGGATTGGGCAACGACTCCGGTGGAAGTCGAAGCAGGGCCCGTCGATCCGAATGCAGCCCGACGACTTCGTCGCAAGGGTGACGTCCCGTCCGTGGAAGACCCCGATGCGATCAATCGCTTTGATGGTCGAGAGAACGCCACAACGACGACGGGAGCGGGAAGTACGTTCAACAACATCGGAGCAGCAGGAAACTCCGCCGGAGGCACGTGATGAGTCTGGAAAAAGTAGCGGCTGCTGGGTTCCTCGACGAGCTCCAGAAGATCTTCGAAGGCATGCAGGTAGGTGATCGAGAGAAGATCGCCTCAGCCTTCCACGATCAAGCTCTCGGCAATGTCTCATTCGAACAGGTCGCAGAGTTCTTGAAGGAGGCTGGATTCTTCGATCGCATCCGGAGCTTCGTCGGAGGCGGCAACGAGAACGGCATCCCGATGAACTCCCTCGCCTCCCAGTTCTCGGACTCGAACCCCCTCACGGGAATGGGTTCGAGCCTCGCGAACTCGGCGCGCTCAGCCGGCGGGGCGATCGCCAACAAGTTCCAGGGCGCCGCCGGCGCGGTCGGCAACTTCCTCCGCGGCGGAACGAATGCGCAAGGGATCCCGATGCACGGTCTCGGCTCCCAGATGGCCGAGTCCAACCCCCTCAGTGGCATGGGCTCGAGCTTGGCCGGAAGCGCGCGGGCCGCCGGCGGAGCGATCGCCGGGAAGCTCCAGGGCGCCGCCAACGCCGTGGGAGGAGTACTCCGCGGTGGAACCAATGCCCAGGGCATTCCGATGCAGGGCCTCGGTCAGATGATGGCCTCGAGCAATCCGTTCCACGGCATGGGCTCGAGCCTCGCGCAAAACGTCCCGAGCGCCGCGCGCGCGATGGCAGGCGGAGCAGGCCGATTGATGGGTGGGGCAATGCGCCCGGTCCTGGCGCACTAACTCCTTGAGGGAACCATGTTCAGTCTCCAATTGATTCATGGGTTTAGGGACGAGTTCATGAAAATCGGCGCTCCGATGCCCCAGTTCATCGGAGGCCAATCCCTGCTCCACGGCGCCGCGATGCCCCCGCGAGCGTCTCAGGTGGCCATGCCGCCGGCGCGCCCGACCCCGCCGCCGCTCCCCGCGCGCGCCGCGCGTCCACCGACCGGTGGGTCGAGCAACGAGGGCTTCGCGGCTCTCATGCAGGGCGCGCGCGGTGCCGGGAACCCATTCGGAGGAATGAAGCTCGCTGGGTTCGGTGCCTCCACGATGCTCCCCCCTGCCTCCCCCGCGGCGATGGCGCACCCGTTTCTCGGAGCGGTCGGTAGGGAGAACCTCGCTCCGCGCGCGCCCGCGAACATTCCGAGCGACGCCGCCGCGCTTGCTCGGATCTCTCCCGGTTCCCCACGCGCGCCGGCTCCCTCAGGGATGCACCCTGCTGGAGCGACCATGCCGGCTCCGGGAAGCGAGCGGTCCATGTCCCTTGCCGCAACGATGCGTCCACGTTTGAAGGTCGCCGCTGATCTCACGCCGGCCGCGCGTGCTGATCTGCCCAAGAAGGACTTCGCCGTCTCCGCCGGCAAGTCGAACACTGGCGAGCGCGCGTACCCCATTCCCGATCGACAGCACGCGAAGAGCGCGCTCGGCTTCGCCAAGATGCACGGTGACAGCGCCGATCTGGAGCGCGTGCGCGCGAAGGTCCGCGCGAAGTTCCCCGACATGCTCAAGAAGGAGGCCGCCGTGATGGAGGCCATCCGAGGGGCGGTGGGCAAGCCGGGAGTCGCCAACCACCTCACCGAGCTCGCGGGATTGGGCATCCTGGCGGCGCCCGCCGTCGACGAGCTCCAGGCGCACACGCGCGCGGGGCTCTCGGGGCAATACAGCAAGGAGGGGGTGAAGGAACGCGAGCTCCTCCCGCATGTCGCTACACCTCTCGCGGAGGCGACTGGCCTTGGTGTCCTCATGGCTCCCGAGGCGAAGCACCTGCTCGGGAAACTTCGGGGTGCTGGAGAGGGGCTCGTCGCGTGAACTTCCGGGCTACGCTCGACGAGCTCGTGAAGCTGGGCGCCGTCAGTGATACACAGGCTGAGGCTGCGCTCGAGCGGCTGGATTCGCTCGAGAAGAACAGGCCCACGGCTGGACAGATGCTTGGTTACGGTGCCCTCGGAACGGGTGCCGGTGTTGCTTCGAAGGCTCTCGGTACCTTGGTGGAGCACGGGGGCGCTCCGTCATTCGCCGGGCGACTCGCGCCGCGCGCGTTGCTCGCTGCGGGAGTGACGGGGGGTTTGATGGCCGGTGCAACGCCGGCGATCCGCGCGGGGCTCGATCGGCATCGGGAGATCGGCACCCTCAAGAAGTTCTTGGCGGAGCCCCCTCCTGCGATCGGCCCCGCCGGCGTGGATACGTCTCCCGAGGTCCCTCCCAAGACGGAGATCTGACCATGCCCGCTTGGATCCACGATCGCGCGGACCACATTCGTGCGAAGAACCCGTCGATGCCCGAGAGCGAGGCCTTCGCAATCGCGACGCAACAGTCGCACGCCCTCGGCAAGAGCCCGAAAGGGTATGGCACCGCCAAGGGACGCGCGACCGCCAAGCACAAGTACAAGACTCCGGAGGACGATGTGAAGACCGCAATGGCTCCGGGGCTCATGTCCTCCCTCAAAGGCGTTGCAGGTTCGGGTCCCGCCCTCCGTGGGCAGCTCACCAACGTCGGTCAGAAGCTCACAGGAAGCGCGGCTGGGCAGGTCTCTTCGATGGCGCGCAAAGGAACGCTTCTTCAGAACGCGCCGGCGCCGCGCGCCATGATCCGACCGCTCGCGATTGAGGCCGACCCGTTCGCGAAGGCGGCCATGATCAACGCCTTCTTCGATGAGTTCATGAAGATCGCCGCCGAGAAGGACTCGGGGATCATGGACTCGATCAAGGGCGCACTCACCACCCCCATTCCGGGCACGCCCGAGCTTTTCGGCGGAGCGAAGGGGGCGATCGAGAAGGCCACGCGCGGGGGCGCGGCGGGCAAGGGCCCCTCCGCTGGGTTCCTCCGGTTCCAGCAGCAGCTCCACAAGAACGCCGGGATGTGGGATCGAATGACGGGCGCCCTGAGCGCGGTCAATCGCGGCGGGAGCTTCGTGGGTGGAGGCGGTGGGGCAGCAAGCCCCGGCTTCCAGGCCTTCCAGCAGCAAGGCGCGGCGCGCGCGCCGGCGATGGCACCTCCAGCTCCCCAGCCGAGCGCGCCGCGCGCGCTGCCGCCGATGAACCAGCCTCTGAATCCCGGGGGGATGAACATGCTCTTCGCCGCCAAGCCACGAGGTGGTTTCTCGCCGGCGCCCGTGGGGATGCGGTGACCTCCGCGCTGCAGCTTCGGTGCATGCTCGCGATCGAGCGCGTGAAGACCGCGTTCGCGACGAACGCCTTCTCTGGACCGATGAACCCGAACATCCAGTCGGGAGCCAGCTACCTGCCTCCGGGCAAGGTGCCATCGCTGCGCGCGCCGATCGAGAAGACTGCCCTGATCGAGCGGTTGGTTCGTCTTGGGGCGACCGACATTCCCGGAACGCCGCGCCTGATGATGAAGCAGCGGTCCCCTGAGGAGCTCGCGGCGCTTCAGCATGGAGTGTCCGACGCCTTCAAGAAGTACGAGGACCCGGCGAAGGCCGCGGTTGGTCGTTTGATCGGCAAGGTCCCGCACGAGGGCACCCAGAAGGTGCTGCGCGCCGGCGCGCATGCGCTGATCGAGCATCCTGAGACCATTCCGATGCAGGCGGTCCCGCTCCCCGGGCTCACGCCGGCGTGGATCGGCGCGAAGAGGGGGCTCGAGAAGGTCATCGACCGTGTCTCACCTCTACCTACGAAAATCGCCGCCGGCGCGCCAACGCGCGGGGGATTTTTCATGGCGTCGGACATACCACCGTTCCGAGCGCCGTCGTTGAAGGCGCCGCTCGAGAAGGCGGGGGACATGCTCCCCGACTACGTCACGTACAACCAAGGGGACTTCGCGCCGGCGAAGCTCGTGGGCAAGTCGAAGACGTCGGCGGGTCAGAACGAGACCATCGACGAGAACGTTCGAGGCTCCAGTCCTGAGGATTTCAAGAAGGCAGCCGGAACTTCCATTGCCCGCAGACTCGAGCGCCTCTATGAACGGCGTCCTGACCTGCTTCAGGGAAAGACGGCTGGTACTTCTCCCTTCCGTGCGGCACAGACGGCGAAGACCATCGGCACTCCGAAGATCACTCCTCCAGGTCCCTCGATCGCCGACATCGCCAAGCCCAAGGGTGCGGGCTTCGGAACGGGCATCGCAGGAGCCTTCAAGGCGAACACGGGTATTGGTGGAACCGCTCCGGTGAGCCTCAAGTCGAATCCGGGAGCCCCGCGGTAATCTCGCACGCAGCGTGGAATAAGATCCTTGGAGGCAGATGCCTTCGAGGAGTCTGCGCATGCCCTGCCCGATTATCGGTTCTTTCACCTCGCTCGTTCTGACAGATCACGAGAGTCGCTCTTCTTTCCTCAGAGTGGACTTGCTGACGAACCTCGAAGAGGTTCTCGCGAGGAGTCAGCAGGAGTACCCCACGAAAGAGTGTTTGCTCAGACGTGCACTGCGCGCGTTCGAGCTCGGCTACGTGGCCGTGTACACCGAGGACTTGTCCTTGCTGTTGAAGTTGCCCGATGTACGGGCATCCTTCGAAACTCTTCCACTCATGATGACCGCCCTTCTTCAAACACAGGAGGACGTCATCGTCTCTACGATGGAATCGAGCATGATCGATGAGAAGAGGGCGGCGAGGAAGCAGCTTGCCCTCACGAAGATCGAGCGCACCAAGTTGGGCTCTGGAGTACTTCTGACCGGGGGACAGTGGCTCCTTGAGAGAGCTCATCTTGTATCGCCCTCGGAGTTCGAGCTGATGGGAGCCGTACTTCGAGACGTGTCCAAACATATGACCGTGGGTCTCACCACTCAGGTCAAATACGCGGAGGAGTTGTTGCGCACATGAAAGAACCCAACCTGCCTGGAGTCACGCTCTTCCACATCGGTTCTCGTCGTTACCAAGTTGGGGGCAAGGCGAAGGTCTCGCTATCTATCGAGGGGACCATCGAAGATGAGCCGACTTGGATCGAGGTCGAGAAGATGTTCATCAACGGCTTCCGCGTCTACACGCAGGAGGACTTCAAGGGAGAGCTCGTGAATGTCTTTCGGATGGAGGTCTCTCAGCTCGAACGGCGCGTGGAGGCGGCCGAGGCTGAGGCCAAGCGTCTTGAGCGGGAGAACCAGTTACTCAGGGACGAACTTCAAGAGAAGACGGGAGTACTCGATGGATTCGCGAAAAGCCTCCGAGGCTAAGCCATTCAGCTTCTTCATGCCGTCACATCGGCACTCACTCCCTCAGCTTCCGGCGGGGAAGTGGCACGTGGAGTCGGACGGTCTCGACGAGTACGAGATCCTCGATGAGAAGGGGAACGTACTTGCTTCCTTTGAGGAGGGTAACTTCGAGAGCCGAGAGCACATGCTGGCCATGATTCAGTGCACGCTCTTGATCCCTCAGTTTGTGCCGGCCATCTATACGGCGATGCACGCACTCCGAGACAACGTGGAGGATGACCAGACGGCGGAGACAGTAGCCATCCGGCTCTCGAACCTGCTCCGTGATTGCTACTCTTCCCCGAAGGAGTGATGTACTCTTTCTACATGAGCACTCCGTCGCACGAAGAGTTGTCCCGTCGCATGAAGCTGGCTGCGGAGAACCTCCGCAACGACACGAACGGTGGTCTTGCCACGAACGACCGGATCATTCCGGGGAAGCTACAGGTTCGTGAAGATCCCCCTGGGCGTGAAGCACGGCCCGCAGCTCCTGGGCTGAACTACGCGGGGGACTACGGAACGGGAACGGAGCGCGAGGCGATCGATACCCGCAAGGGTGTCTTGGATCGCGTCTTCGAGAACATGGCGGCGATGAGGTCCGCTGATCGAGCTGTCATCTCTCAGAACTTCGACCACGGATCGAGTGGGGACTACGAGTCTCACTCGGCGCTGCTCGGAAAGTCGAAGACGGCGGAGGCAGTACATGACGAGGGATCTCTCACAGACCGCGTTCGTGCCGTTGCCGGACGTCGGTAGAACCGACCAAGAGATCGTGGACGGGATGGAAGAGGCTCTCCTTCTTGAAGGAGGGCCTTTCTCATATGAGCCAGTAATTGTGGGTGTTGATTATGGAACGAGCTCCCACAGCGCTGTTGCCTACGTACAAATGGTCCAACCTCTCGAATACATCGTTCTACATTTCGTAGTTCAATGAATCCTAGAGATGAAGACGACCGCTTGGTGCAGTTGGTGGAGGACCGCTTGCGCGGGAATCCACTTCACACGCAGCCGATCATCCACGATCGCCTTCGGAAGAGTGGGATCGATGCCGTCATCCGTGTTCTAGGTCTATCCGTGGGCTTGGATAAACTACTTGATGCATCGGTGATGGAGTCCCTTCGGAAGGAGTTCGAGAACGAGGCTTCCTCCATTCTAGAGGCGAACTGGCTGGTGAAGATCGTTCCTCCGACCCTGCATGGGACGAAGGAGATCTTACTGGAGCTCCATCCGGACAATCCGGAGATCACAGACGTGTTGCAGATCAGACTAAGTTTCTCCCTCTCTCTTTGAGGAGATCGAATGGAAACCAAGAATCCGGCAGAGGAGTACTTCACCGCGAAGGAGGCTGCGAAGGAGGATAGGAAAAAGAAGGAACTCGACCTCTGGCATCACTGGAAGAACAATGGGATGCAGCCGCAGCATCTCGAACCCCTCCTGACTATGTACGGAGGAACCATCGCGCAGAAGGTGAAGCTCTGGAAGGCTCCTCGTGTTCCGGAGGCTGCCTTCAAGCTGAAGCTCCACGAGCACATGGTGGATGCCTTCAAGACCTACGATCCGAATCGCGGCGCGGCGCTCAACACTTGGGTGGAAGGCCGCCTCCAGAAGGCGAAGCGGTTCAATGCTCGCCACCAGAACATCGCGTACATCCCCGAGGGGCAGATCGAGCACATCACCCCGATCAACAAGGCGATCGATCACCTCACCGAGGAGCTGGGCCGAGAGCCCACGAACGCAGAGATCTCTGAGCACCTCAACATGCAGCCCGGTGTTCGGTCTCCGCTCACCGCGAAGAGGGTCGAGACCATTCGTCAGGCGCAGCGGAAGGACATTCCGAGCTCGGCGTTCGAGAGTGATCCCACCCCGAAGGGCACGAACTTCGAGGAGAGTCAGATCGAGGTGGCCTCGCAGGTCCTCCCGAGCTTGTTCCCGGGCAAGCCGGAGTTCCACTCTCTCTTCAACCACATCTACGGAACGAACGGTCACGAGAAGATCACGTCAACGACCGAGCTGGCGAAGAAGCTGGGCAAGAACCAGCAGCAGATCGCCAGGATGAAGACGACGCTGGGCAACACCCTGGCGTCGAGCATGGGTCTTCGTCCGGAGGAAGAGGACTGAACGAAGGGAGCTCTGGCTCCCTTCTTTTAGCAATCGTACCTCGATCTCGGGATAACCATCCCGCGGAGGTACGCATGACGACCAAAATCAGCGTCGATTTGTACGATGTCGCCCAGAAGAAGGCGGACAATCGGTTCATCATCGGGAACAGCCAGAAGAACGCCATCCTCGATCGCGTGGCGAGCACGGTCATCCGGGACAAACTCGTCGCCCCGGGCGCCATGACCTTCATCCCCTCGCACAAGTTGGAGGGGGCCAACTCCACGGCCGATTCAGAGCTCCGTCTCCAGTACGGGCAGAAGGAGATCGTGAGGGTTCATCGGCATGCCCTCGGGCAGCTGGCGGGGAAGGTCGAGCTTCCCATGAACTTCGTGAACCGCCTGCGCTCGTCAGGGGACGATTGGAGGATGAGCCTCCTGGTCCACAACCTCAACGAGCTCTTTCACAACTGGGCGTTCGCCGGCGAGAGCCCGCGGTTCTTACACCGCATCGTGAGCGACGAGCTCCGCGGGTTCCTCACGCGCCGCTTCAACAGGCACCTGGCCTCTCTTCCGATGCTGCGCGCGTTCATCGAGTCCTACGAGAAGGCTGGTGCGAAGCCAACGGAGTCCATGGGGAGTGACGTTCGGGTCTCCCTCAAGGCCTTCCTCCCTGAAGTCTTCGAGGCCTACCCGGGGCAGTACATCTGCGTCGGGGTTGAATGGTCCAACAGTGACTTTGGGGCGGGGAAGCTCTGCATCGCCCAAACGATCTGGGATCCGATGAGGGACACGCGCGCGGTCATGGACGAGCCCATCAGCCGCGTCCATCTTGGCTCTGTCATCGAGGAGAGCGACATCGAGATGAGCGACGAGACCATGGCGAAGGAGGTGGAAGTACAAGCCGCGGCCATCCACGACGCCGTGAAACAGTACCTCAGCGAGGAGCACATCGAGAGGATGCTGCGCGCGGTGAAGGTTGCACACGAAGAAGAGATCCCCCTGTCCAAGTTGAAGGGACAGTGGGCTCGCATCCTCCTGAAGAAGGAGCTCGAGTCTGTCGAGACCTTCCTCTCTTCTTCCGACGTCATCGATCTCCCCCCACCCGGAAAGAACATCCACGGCGAGCCGATTCCAACGCGCTGGTGGGCGGCGGCGGTCGTATCCCACCTCGCGGACAAGTGCGACGACGAGTCGCGTCGTGCCGAGCTCCAACGTGAGGCTGGGCGCATGGTCTCTGAGGCGAAGGCAGGGGAATAGATGGACCCGGACGCGAATCTGAGGGAGCAGATCGAGCTGGCGAAGTTCCTGGTGGAGGCCAATCACTGTGGGAGCGACTTCCTGAACAACGCCGAGCGCCTCGGGGCCTGGAAGGCAGTGGTCGACGACCGCTCCCAGACGACCTCGCTCGTGGCGATCCAGGGACCTCGCTCGGCGGAGATCCTCGCGCCCCTCACCGACATCGACCTGGCGTCGTTGCGCTACTACGCGATCGCTCAGGGCAACGTCGCGGGCGTTCCGGCGCTGGTCCGGCGAGACCCCGACCGCCTGGCGGGCGAAGCACCGCCGTGACGGGCAGCAGAGCTCACACGAGCCGCAAAGCGGCTCATCTCAACACGGCA
>Ga0207662_10000746_pt1 | contig 14904 bp, 13 predicted proteins | sample KBSS33LmetaG_FD_184338 | JGI IMG/M metagenome (GOLD analysis project Ga0207662, IMG submission 184338) | Switchgrass rhizosphere microbial communities from Kellogg Biological Station, Michigan, USA - KBS S3-3L metaG (SPAdes) (version 2) | ecosystem: Host-associated > Plants > Roots >... | reverse complement strand
GCTGTCACGTCCGGGCCGCGCGGTGTCGGAGTACGTGAAGGTCTACACCTCGCTCTGGGTGCTCGACCTGTCGCGCCGCACGAGCAAGCTCTCCGACCCGAAGGCGGAGGCGTTTCTGCGCACGCTCGACCGGCGGCATGGCGACCTGCGCCCGCGCCGCGGCGCCGCCTGGTACCACCTGCTCGCCAAGTATGCGACCGGGCAGCTCAGCTACGAACAGATGCTCGCGGCCGCGGACACGACCGGCAAGCGCGCCGAGATCTACTTCTACGAAGGCATGCGCCGGCTGGCCGACGGCAAGGCGGACGACGCCCACCAGCTCTGGCAGAAGGTCGTCGACACGCGCATGTTTTCGTTCTTCGAGTTCGACATGGCGTCGCGCTACCTCCGCGTCGGCGCTCCCACCGCGCCCTCCGCCCCGATCACCCGCGCCACCTCCGCCGAAACCATCTGATCGTCTACGCCTTGAGCTCCCACTTCGCGACCAGCTTCGCCCTATCGCCGCCGGCCGCCTCGAAGTCGTCCAGCAAGTCGTCGGCGGGCGTCCTCCCCGCCGCCGCGTAGGCCCACAGCGGCGCCAGCAGCGGCCGGTCCTCTTCGCCGCCCGGAAGCCGCGCGAGACCCGCGTCCGAAATCCGCACCAGCTCCACCGCAAGCTCCTGCAGGCGCCGGCTGCCCAGGCGCGCCTGCAGCGCAGCCCGCGGCACCTCGCGCCGCAACGCCTCGCGTTCCGCGAACGTATGCTTCGCGACCAGCTCCCAGGCCGCGGTCCGCGCATCCGGATCGTCCAGCAGCCCACGCCACAGGGCGCCCAGGGCCACCGCCATCGGCATCGGTCCCGCGTCCGCGCCGCGCAGCTCGATGTATCGTTTCAGCCGCACCTCCGGAAACACCGTCGACAGGTGAACCTCCCAGTCCCGCAGCGTCGCATCCTGGCCCTCGAAGCCCTCCGCGAGAAAGCGGCGGAACGTCAGTCGGTCGACGGGCCGCAACGTCCCGCCGCGCGCGACGAAGAACATCGGGACGTCGAGCGCCCACTCGACGTAATCGCGGAATGCAAATCCCGGCTCGAATACGAACGGCAGCAGGCCGCAGCGATCTTCGTCGGTCTCCAGCCAGATCGCGGCACGATGGCTCTTCTCGCCGCTGGGCCGTCCGTCGACGAACGGGGACGCCGCGTAAAGAGCGGTGACGATCGACGACAGGCCGTAGCCGGCCCGGATCTTCTCGACAGCCTCCGCCTCGCTCTCGTAATCGAAGTTCGCCTGCACCGTCGCGGTCATCTTCATCATGTAGTGCGCGAGACGGGACGACCGGCCGTACCGCGGAAAGTAGTCGCGCATGATCCCGTAACGCGCCTTGGGCAGCCAGTCGACGTCGTCCAGTTTGGCGAACGGCTGCGCGCCGATGCCCAGGAACCGGACACCGAGGGGCCGCGCCACCTCGCTCACCTCCCGCACGTGCGCGACGAGCGCATCACGGCACGCCGACGCGGTGTCGCGCGCCAGGCCCGAAAACTCCAGCTGGCCGCCCGGCTCGATCGTGATCCGTTCGCCGCCGCGCTCGAGCGCGACGATGTGCGCGCCCTCGCGCGTCGCGGCGAACCCGCGCGCTTCCATACGGCCGAGGATCGCCTCGATCCCCTTCGCCCCGCCGTAAGGCACCGGCGCGCCATCCAGCCCGATGCCGATCTTCTCCTGCTCGATGCCGATCCGGAACTGCGCGCGCGGCTTCGCGCCAGCGCGAAAATAGTCGATCAGATCGTCGACGGACGGCGGCATGGGCCGCGAAGGCTAGCGATGCGATCGAGGCGCGTCAATGCAGCGAGCCACACAAAGCCTGTCGGGTCACTTATGCCTTGGAATTTGAGCGTTTCCCCACATCCCGCCGTATACTGGCGGACGCTTCCCCCGGCTTTTCCATGACCCAGCCGTCTAGCCTCCTCATTGTCGATGCCGATCTGCATGGCCTCGAGACGCTGACGTACGGGTTCGAACGCGAGGGGTGCAAGGTGACGCGGACGTCGGACCTCAGCCGGGCCGTCCAGCTGTCCCGCACCGGATCGCCGGCGCTGTCGGTGGTGATGCTGCGCGAGCCGGCCCAGCCTGCCCTGGACGTGATCGCCGCGCTTCATGGCGCCCACCGCGGCATGCCGATCCTCGTGCTCGGCGGCAACTCCCTGCAGACCCAGTCGCGCGCCGCCGGGGCCGCCGAGTTCCTGCACACGCCCACGTTCATTCGCGACGTCGTCAACGTCGCCAAGATGTGCGCCTACGGCGACGACGGCGAGGGTCTGCTGTCGGAGTACCACGGCCTCTTCTATCTGCTGCGCGCGATGTCGGCGACGTCGCGCTCGTGCGTGCTCCGTCTGTCGCGTGGGTCCCGCCGCGGCGAGATCCGGTTCAAGGACGGGAAGGTCGTGTCCGCCGGCGTCCGCGCGCTGCAACACCTGCCGGCGCTGCACCACATGCTGCTCTGGGAAGAGGCCCGCGTCTCCGTCTCGGGCGGCCCGATCAACAAGCCCAGCCAGTTCCCGCTTTCCTCGCAGGAGGTTCTCGACGAGTGCGAGCGATTCCTGCGCGACTTCGCGCACGCGGCGCGCGATCTCGGACCACCGAACACGATCTACCGGCCCATCCCGGAGCCGCATCCGGCCGTCAACGGGATGCAGCCGAACCAGATGGCGCCGCTGCTGCGTCTGTTCGACGGCAAGCACGGGCTGTCCGACGTCGTCGAGGAGAGCCCATTCCGGATCTTCGACACCATCAGGATGATCCGGCGCCTCGTCGAGGGCGGCGTGCTGACCACGCGCACCGAACGGCGTCCGACCGGACCGCAGCAGCGGATCTCCCGGCCGGTCGTTCCGTTGAACGGCGGCGCGCCGCAATCGATGCTCGGCCAGTGGGCGATGGTGCCCGACCAGCGGGGCGTCGTCGGCGATCGGCGCAGCCCCAGCCGTCCGCTCATGCCCTTCGGCCGGAACGCGTTCGATCAGCCGGGCGGCGGCGGCGACCGCCGCAGCCCCAGCCGCCCGGTGCAGCCCCTGCAGGCGAGGCGGCCGATGGCGACGCCGGGGCCGACGCCGCTGCCCACGCCCGAGCCGACACCGGCGCCCACCCCCGCGCCGATACCGCTCACGCACAAGAAGGTGCCGTCGGGCGAGATTCGCTCGACCAAGGGCGAGATCGCCGTCGTCTCCGGCGAGCTCTCCTCCGTGTCCGGCGACATTCCTCCGGTCAAGCCACGGCCCACGCCGGACGGTTTCGCCGATCTCGCGCTCGGCCCGACCGTCCAGGTGAAGGTCGATCCGGACGGCACGCCGCTCGAGATGCCGGTGGCGCCGCGCGACATCGACACGGCCGCCCCCGCGCCCCGCGCCATCGACACGGCCGCCCCCGCGCCCCGCGCCAACACGCCCGCGCCGCGCCTGAATACGCCCGCGCCGGCGCCGGTCGTTCGCCGCAAGACGCCCACGCCCTCTCCTGCTCTGGAACCTCCCGTCCGTGCCGGCAAGACGCCGCCGCCGTCGCGGCTGACGCCGGCGGCCGCCTTCAACGCGGTCGAGGCGGACTTCTTCGCGCGCGAAGCGGATCTGTACAAGCGCGAGACCGTCGATACCTTCGACGATCTCGATTCAGGCGGCGGGCGCGAATCGCGATCGCCGTCTTCGAAGTCGCGCCGCCGCCGCAAGTAGCAGCCCTGCGAAATTTTTATCCAGGGACTGCGAAAAATTTACACAGCGCCAATGGCCCGACCCGACGTTAGCGTGTCGCCATGACTGATCGCCCTCGAGCAGGTTTCCTGATTCTGATCGCCGTTCCGGCCGCGGTGCTGTTCGCCGGCGCCTGCAGCAGCTCCGGCGGACCCACGGGCGGTCCGGTGATGGGCGCGCTGGATACGCATTGCCAGGACGCCGACGGCGGTGTCGTCGCGGTTGTAATTGGCACCTGCCAGCCCACGACCGGAGGGAATCCGGACGGCGGGGCCGTGGTCGAGATCGGCGAGCCGCGCTTCAACGCGGAGAGCGACGACGACGACTGCAAGTACCACGTCAAGTGGACGGCAACGGCGATCCGCGAGAACACAGACGTCACATTCACCGTGACGCTCACGAAGCTGGCCGACGGCACGCCGGCGACAGGAGCCGGGATCAACACCGAGGTCTACCTGAGCGACACCCACCCGGGTGCTCCGCCACCGACAGCGACGGAGTCCGGCGGCGGCGTCTACAAGGTCAGCCCGATCAAATTCAACGCATCGGGCGACTGGACCGTCCGCTTCCACTTCTTCGAGGACTGCGACGACGCCTTCGAGGACTCTCCGCACGGTCACGCGGCGTTCTTGGTCCACGTCCCCTAGAACGCATCCCAAAACTCCCTCCGGGAGTTTTGGGATGAGCGTTCTACCTGAAAAAACAGTAGAGCACTCTTCTCAAAAAGCCCTCCAGGGCTTTTTGAGATGTGCTCTAGCGGCCCGCGAACCGCCGTCTCAATTATTCGGGTGGCCGCAGGTCAGCCAGCCGATGAGCGCCTGCCTGTCGGCGTCGCTCGGCTGCGGCGCGTCCGAGGGTGGCATCCGGCAGGCGATCAGCTGCTGGAGCATCGGCCCCGCGTAGGCGTGCGAATCGATGTCCTGCCAGGTCACGAACGGCCGGTTCGATTCCAGGCCCCCCGGCCCATGGCACCCCACGCAGTAGGTCTGGATGATTGCGCTCACCTGGCCCGCGTAGCTCGGCTGAGGATCGGGGCAGACGGGCTGCATGTACGGACAGTTCGGGGGCGTGGCGTCCGGACCGCAGGTGACGAGGACCAGCGACGCCAGCAGCAGCGGCAGCCGCAGCAGCCGCCCGGCTGCTGAAAGGCCCGTTCGCATCGCGCAAGTGTGCCACGGTGCGGTCGGCGGCGCGCAGTTCGCAACGGCCCTGGAGATCTCGGACATATACTAGGGGCGTTAATGGCCGCTCGCCTGCTGCCTCCGTTGCTCTTCGTGCTGGCCGCGCTGTTCGCGCAGGCGTGTGACGACAAGGGCCCCGGCACACCACCCGTGGTCCCGCTCACACCGTCCCAGTTGATGGATCCCGAGATGTGCAAGACCTGCCATCCGACCGCCTACCAGGAATGGTCGGGGAGCATGCACGCCTACGCCACCGAGGATCCGGTGTTCCGCGCCATGAACAAGCGCGCGCAGCGCGAAACACAGGGCTCGCTCGGGGACTTCTGCGTCAAATGCCACGCGCCGATGGCCGTCCAGCTGGGGATGACCACCGACGGCCTCAACCTGGACGACGTGCCGCCCGAGTTCAAGGGCGTCACCTGCTACTTCTGCCACGCGGCCGTGGAGGTCGCGGGGACGCACAACAACCCGCTCGTGCTGGCGAACGACGACAGCCTGTTCGGTCCGTTCGACGATCCCGCGTCCGGGACACCCCACAAGGGTCTCTATTCGCGGCTGCTCGACTCCGCGACGCTCGAATCGGCGTCGATGTGCGGCAGCTGCCACGACATCCAGAACCAGCACGGCGCCCCCGTCGAACGGACGTTCCAGGAGTGGCAGGACACGAGGTTCTCGGCCCAGCCCAACGGTTCGACCTGCAGTGACTGCCACATGAAGACCCAGCAGGGCCCCGCGTCTACGGTGTCGACGAAGGTGCGGACGCTGCACGCGCACGGATTCCCGGCTGTCGATCTGGCGGTGACGGACTTTCCGGAGGCGGACACGCAGCGGATGCAGGTGCAAACGCTCCTGGACCAGGTGCTCCAGCCGACCCTCTGTTACAACGACCTCTACAAGCGCATCGAGCTCACGCTCGAGAACGTCTCGGCCGGCCACAGCTTCCCGAGCGGCGCCACGCCGGATCGCCGCGCCTGGATCGAGATGACGGCGTATTCCGGCGATTCGGTCATCTATTCGACCGGTGGAACCCCGGCGTTTCCGCTCGAGGGCTCGACCGATCCCGATCTCTGGCTGATGCGCGACTGCATCTTCGACGACACCGGGAAGGAGACGAACCTGTTCTGGCAGGCCGCGACGCTCAAGGGCGAGGCGGCGGTCCCCGGGTCGGTCATCCAGAACGTTGCCATGCCGGAGACGTTCAACAAATCGCACCCGCAGAAGTTTTTCCCCACCACGGGAATGCTTCCGATGATGCCCGACCGAATCAATTTGAAGATCCACCTGCAGGCAATCGGCGACGACGTGCTGCAGGCCCTCGTCGATTCGGGAGATCTCGACGCGACGATCCCGCCCAAGATCGCCCGTTACACGCTCGGGGGCGCGGCGTCGTTCGACTGGACGCCCTCGACGGCGAAGGTGCAGGTCGTCGATAATGCAACGCTGTTGTGCGTGATCAAGCCGATCAAGTACCGCACGAACGTGGCTCAGGCCGTCAGCAACGCGCGCTGCGCGCAATAGCGTTTTCCCTCGCCTGCGCGCTGCTGGCGGTCGGATGCGGCCGGCCGCCCACCACCTTCGTCGGCGAATCGGCGCACTTCCGCCTGTACGTCGATCCGGACCTGATGCCGCTGCCCGCCGCCTTCGCCGGGGAAGGCGCGCTGGCCGCGCTGGAGACCCAGTGGGCCGACGTCTCCACGATGCTGCACATGCCCGAAGGCAAGATCACCTACTACTGGTACACGCAGGATCACGTCGGCGACGGTTGCGGCGACGTCCACGAGGGCGGCTGCATGAAGGAAGGCGAGATGGAGATCGATGCGCCGACGCTGCCCGACGCACACGAGCTCAATCACGCGTACACATACCTGCGCGCGCGCCGCGGTCCGATCCCCTTCCTCGCCGAAGGAATTGCGGAGGCGATCGGGTGCGCCGTCGAGGAACCGGCACGGGCCTACACCGACGACGGGTGGCGGGCCGGCGTCGTTGCGCTGCCGCCCTCGGACCAGGTCTACGGACAGGGCAGCCTCTTCGTGCGCTACCTGATCCGGACGTACGGCATCGACGCGTTCCTCCGGTATTACGAGCAGTCGCCCGAGCGCCGCGATCCTGCGCTGTTCGGCGCGAACTTCCAGAGCTTCTGGGGCGTTCCGCTCGACGACGTGTGGGCGGCGGCGCACGCGGAACCCGAGCCCGGCCAGGCCGACCTGAAGATCTGCCCATGCTCGCTCCCGGCGCTGGTGCCGGGTGGAGCGGCGGTCGACGATCGCGCGCGCTCGCCCTACTGGACCGTCCCGGCGACGGCCGACGGGACACTCGCGATCACCATGCCGCCGAGCCAGGCGGCCAGCATCCGCCAGTGCGCCGGCGCGCTGCAGCCGATGGCGGGGCGCATGCTGCTCGCGCGCCTCGGGTCGAACGGCGGGTGGTACATCCCCGCCCCGCTCGCGGCGACGGCGGTGGGTCGGTTCGCGTCGGACACCTGCGCCGACGTCGAGCCCTACCAGCTCCCACCCGATTTCAAATCGGGTGAGAGCTGGCTCAACGTCACGGTACCGGCTGTCGCCACCCGGGCGATCTACATCGCTCTCGACGTCCCGAACGCCGCCAGCATCTTCGGCGCGCAGGAGATCTGCGACAGCTGCGCCTTCGACCAGGGGAGCTGCCAGCCGGTCGTCTCCGGGGCCTCGCCGCGCGTGTCAGGCAGGGTCTTCGCGCGGATGCAGTTCTACGCGTCGGCGGCGGATCTCCGACACGGCATCGATTCGCAGTCGCTGGATTTCTATCCGTGATCGGTACGCGGTCGCGCGGCGCGCTGGTCGCCGTTGTCGTGTTTCTCGGCGGCGCGCGGGCCGCGCGCGCGGACGACGGCGCGCGCGTCCACGACGGTCGGTTCCTCCGAATTGCCGCGGGGCTCGCATACCTTCACGAGAGCTGGACCCCATCGAGCAGCGCCACCGACGCAGTCCACACCGGTTGGGGGCCGGCGCTCGAGGTGGCGCTGGGCAAGTTCGTGCGGCCGCGGCTGGCGCTTGCCGGCAGTGTTCAGCTCGCGACAGCGATCAACCGCGACGAGACGACGCAAGGAATGACGTACCCGCTGACCGACACCCTGCACTTCGTCGACACGATCTCCGCGCTGGTCGATTTCTACCCGGACGCGCGGCGCGGGCTGCACGTCGGGGGATCGGTTGGCTTCGCCACGATCACCGAGGTGGACACGTACATGGGCGGCGCCCAGACGAGCTGGGGCCTCGCGGCCGCGCTGCACGCGGGCCACGAATGGTTCGTTTCGCGACGCTGGTCGGTGGGCGGAATGGCGCGCCTGGCCTTCCACAGCTACGGCACCGACACGCCGCCGCCGGCGGCGACGGCGAACGGCCTGCTATTCAGCCTGCTCGTCGCCGCCACGTTCGACTGACGGCTCACGGCGCGCTCAGGGAACCGTGGCGTCGAAGTCGATGCGGCTGCCGTTCGGACAGTCGGCCTCGCTGAGCCCGGTCCAGGCCGTGAAGTGCACCGTCGTGCCGCTGGGGAGCGGCGGGCCGAGATCGATCCCCCCGAATCCGGCTGCCGTGCTCTTGCCCGCCGCGACGCTCGGATACCACGACGTGGACGCTTTATCGCCGGCCGTGCCCTTCACGCAAACGGTGTGGTCGCGGGCGTCGGCGTTGGTCAGCCACGCGGTCACGCTGACGTACATACTGGGCCCAATCACGAAGAACGTGGCCCGAGGATTCGACCAGGTCACCTTGTCCAGCCCCGCGCAGACGCGATCGATGTTCGACGTACCGACGCCGCACGACGTGGACCCGGCGGGTCGGCCCGGCGTGGTCGTCCAGGTGGGCGGTAGCCGCGGCTGAACGGTCAGGGCGAAGCTCAGACGCGGCCCGCCCTGGCAGAACCTGCTCAGCCTCCCCGGGCAAGCCGTGAATTGAACGACCGTTCCGGGCGCCACCGACGGATCGACGAGAAAATCGAACGTGCCGTCGGTCTGCTGGTGCGGCGTGAGCGCGTACAGGTGCGTGTCGGGAAGGGCAGGCGCGATCGTGACGAGCGGGTTATCGTCGCTCAGTCCGACGGCGGGGTACGAGAAAGACTGGTCGTCGGACGCCAGCGTGACCGAGACACGCATCGACTCTCCGGCCGACACACGGCCGTCACCGCCGTAGTCATCCAGCCGGAGCTGGGACAGCAACAGCGTGTGCACGACCTCGCCGCAGTCCTCGGTCAGAGCCGGATCGACGAAGGCGCACCCCGTTTCGCCAACACCTGCGGTGCCACCGGCGGCGCCGCCCGCTCCCTCGCCGGCGACGCCCACCCCGGATCCGCCACCCTCACCGCCCGTCACGGCCCCCGACCCGCCTTCCCCAGACATCGGCGGCGCCTCTCCACCCCCGCCGCCCGCGCCGACATCGCCGATCCCCAGCGGTCTCGCCCCACAACCGGCGACGAGCACGCCCATGACGAGCCAGAGCGCCTTCACGCCTCCAGGATCGGGCGCCGCGCCCGTCCCCACAATCTGTATTGTCGACACAGGATTGTATGGTCCGCTATTACAATCGCGCGATCCTCGTGGGATCCGCGGTCTCAGCGGCGGGGCTTCAAGTAATCGGGCAGCGGGGGCGGATGGGCGCACTTCGCGTCTTGGGTGGTGCCGCCCTCCACGACGTCGATGGGAACCGCGCCTCCGGTCACGTCCACGGTGAATGAAGTCCGCTTGCGCATCGCGCATGCGAAGGCGTAAAGCCCGGTCCCCGGTTGCAGGCGGACGACGTCGCGGCTTCGTTTCTCGAGCAGATCGATGACCTTCTCGCGACCGCCGATGCATCCGTGCTGCGTCTCGATGGTCGCGTTGCCGTCGCGCTGGCGCACCTCGCCGACCAGCGCGGGGAACTCCCCGGGACGGAGGTACCAGAAGGCCGCCAGCGCGTAGAGCCGCGTGACAGCGGATCCCCGATCGTAAAGCGTCTGGAAAGCCGCGGGCGCCTCCCGCTCGCGGATCAGCGTTCGCACCGCCGCCGCGTACCGCGACAGTGAACCGCCGTCTCCGATCGCCGAGCTCTCGAACTGCCTCGCCGTCATCAGCGTATCGAACGCGGCGCGCGCCTTCGGGGCCAGCGCCGCCCGCACGTCCGGTCCGGCGTCCGCCGCCCGCCCCGGCGAAGTCCCCGCGGCGATCAATACGATCGCGAGAAGGCCAATGCGCACGAGAGCCGCCGTCGTCATGCGCGCGGCGGATATTTCTTCAGCTTCAACTGCAGCGTCCGGCGCGTGATGCCCAGACGGCGCGCCGACTCGGAGACGTTGCCGCCCGTGTCCGCGAGGACGCGCTGGATGTGTTCCCACTCGGCGCGCGCCAGCGTCGGCGGCGGCGTCGCGTCGCCGGGCGCGGCCTCGGGACGGCGCGCCTCGCCGGTGACCGCCGCCAGCACGTCGTCGGCGTCGGCCGGCTTGCTGACGTAGTTGTGAGCGCCGAGCCGCATCGCCTCGACCGCGGACGCGATGCTGCCGTATCCGGTCAGCACGACGACGCGCAGCTCGGGCTGCAGCTTCAGCAGATGGGGCACCAGCTCCGTGCCCGTCATGCCGGGCATGCGCAGATCGACGACCGCCGCTGCCAGCCGCCCGCGGCCGGCGGCGCGCATCGCCTCGTCGCCGTCCGCCGCGGTGACGACCTCCTGCCCCCTCTCGCGCAGGGCGCGCGCGAGGCGCTCACGAAACACCTCGTCGTCGTCGACGAGCAGCATCGCGCCCGGCGCCGGCGTCATCGCGCCGCCGCCTCCGGAGCGGCCGTCGTGCCATCCCACGGCAAGGCGAACACGACCGACGTGCCCGTGCCGGGCGCCGAGGTGATCGTCACCTCGCCGCCCAGCCGATCGGCCACGGCGCGCGCGAGGAACACGCCCAGCCCCATCCCCTTCCCGGCCGGCTTGGTCGTGAAGAACGGCTCGCCGACGCGCGCCAGGACGTCGGCCGGCATGCCCTGACCCCGATCGCTTATCTCGAAACGGATCCGCCCACCCGACGGCGCCACGCGCACCACGACGTCGTCGCCGGGCGGCGAGGCCTGCTGGGCGTTCTCGATCAGCGCCGACAGCGCCTGTCCGACGGCGCGGGGCGGAACCGTCAGCAGCCGCTGGCCGACGGCGTCCGCGATCTGCGGACGCACGGCGACGCGCGAACCGGCGACGCCCCCGACGGCGCTTTCGACCAGCGCCGCGACCGGCACCGCCGCGAAGCTTTCGCCGGCCGTGTCGCCCGCGTCCGCGCGCATCCGCTCGATGATCGCGCGGCAGCGGTCGACCTCGGCGCGCACCAGGCGGGCGTCCTCGACCGCCCGCGCGGAGGCGCCCGGCTGCGCCAGGTCGCGCTGGAGATCGCCCGCGATCACGGCGATCGTCGACAGCGGCGTCAGCAGCTCGTGCGCCGCGCCCGCCGCCAGCGTCGCCAGCGACGCCAGCTTCTCCTGACGCTGGGCGGCCGCCCGCGCGGCGTCCAGCTCGCGTTCGTGCCGCTCGAGCGCGCGTCGCACGCGCCAGAGGAAGTAGACGATGAACGACGCCGCCACGCCGAAGGCGACCCACATGCCGCGCAGGTGCAGGCTCATGTGGCGGGCGTGGTCGCCCAGCTGCAGCGGCTCGTGCGTCGCGAACAGGAACGCCGAACAGGCGAGCGACAGCATGACCAGCGCCCACGTCCACGCGGGGCGCATCGTGATCGACGCCAGCGCGATCGGGATCAGATAGAGGAAGCTGAACGGATTGAGCGGGCCGCCGGTCAGGTAGAGCAACCCGGAGAACAGCAGCACGTCCAGCATCATCACCGCCGCCAGCCAGCCCTGCCGCGGCCGGCGCCGCCGCGCCAGCAGCGCGCACCCGACGTTGCTGGCCGCCTCGATGCCCACCAGCACCAGCAACGGAACCAGCGGTATCGCCAGCTGCATCGCGAAGGAGACGGAGCCGATGGTTATGAGCTGGCCGCCGATCGCCGCCCAGCGCAGGCGAATCAACCAGTCGAAGTTGATGCGATCCGGATCCCGCTCCGCCGCCGCGAACATGATCAGGCCCTCATCGTCAGGACGGAACGCAGACGTCGAACGTCATCTTGTCGTCAACGCCGTCGACAGGCGGCATGTCGAGCTTGATCTCCCACCAACCCGCCTGGAAGGGATCGATCCCCGAAACGGTGTACGTCCCCGCGTCGCCCGGCGTGATCACCACGTCGGTGGACTGACCGTGGCCGTGCATCGGCATCCACGGTCGCTCGCCGATCACGGTGACCTGGGCCGCCGAGCCGGTGGCCGCGTCCTTCAGCACGAACACCCAGGTGTTGAGGCCGAGCTGGGGCGTATCGAGCGCCGGCGGGCCGTCCGAATGGATCGATACCAGCGTCCCCATCCACAAACCGGACGACGACGTGGCGGTGGGCATCAGCCCCGCCGTGTACACGACGGCCGGCGTGTCCTGGCACTTCGAGAAATCGGCGTCGTGCGACACGACCGGGGCGTCGATCGGCGGCGGCTTCGCCCCCGGATCGGAGCTGCACCCCGCCAGGCCGCCCGTTGCGGCGACCAAACAGGTCAAGATGGCGGAACCGATACGGCTTGCCATGTGGCTCCCAAGTTTATGTCCGGGTTCCCCCGAGTCCAGCGAAGTCCCTGATAGGCCCCGGTATTTTGACTTTGCGTTCCGTACCGCCCGCCTGATAATGCTACCGCTTCGGGGAAACGGCGGGCGGGGCCACGGGTCAAAGCCAGGAAACTTAAAACTTCACCTTCGAGGTTCATCTATGACTACCCGATCCCTTTCCGTTCTCCTTACGACTTTCCTTGGTTGCTTGCTGCTGACCGCGAGCTGCGCGAAGCCAACGAGCGGCGGCGACCCCGGTACCGGCGGCACCACCGGGTCAGGCGGAACGGGCATGACCTGCGGCGCCGGCCAGATGAACTGCAACGGCCAGTGCAGGACCGTCGCGACCGACAACCAGAACTGCGGCGCGTGCGGTACGACCTGCGGCGCGATGCGCGGCTGCCAGAACGGGCAGTGCGTCTGCAACAGCGGCCTCCTGGACTGCAGCGGCAGCTGCGTCCCCTCCGACGCCACCCACTGCGGTAGCTGCACGAACGCCTGCCCCAACGGCCAGGTATGCAGCGGCACCACCTGCTCGACGTCGTGCACGGGCGCCACGCCGCTGATGTGCGGTAACACCTGCGTCCAGAACGGCGGCGACGGCACGACCCAGCACTGCGGCGGCTGCAATGCGTGCCCGAGCGGCGCCACCGCCTGCACCAACGGAACCTGCGCCTGCTCGGCCGCCGGCCAGATGCTGTGCTCGGGCGCCTGTGTGGACACGACCATGACGAACAGCCACTGCGGCAGCTGCACCAACGTCTGCCCGATCGGCACGCAGTGCATGAACAGCAACTGCGTGTCGACAGGCGGCACGGGCGGCACGGGCGGCACGACCGGCGCGGGCGGCACCACCGGCACGGCGGGCGCAGGCGGCACCACCGGCACGGCGGGCGCGGGCGGCACCACCGGGACGGGGGGCCGTGGCGGCACCACCGGCGCGGCGGGCGCAAGCGGCACCACCGGCACCGGCGGCGCCGGCGGCAGCGGGTGCACGAACACCGACCCGAGCAAGATCAACGAGGATGCGTCGGGTTACATCTGCAACACCACCTTGGGCATCAAGGGTGCATGGTATTGCTACAGCGACGGCGCCGATTCGACCATCAGCTGCAAAGGCAGCGACGGCAAGGGCAACGGCGCCATTCCGTGGAACACGACATCGAGCGCCATGTGCCTGAGCGGGACGATGGGCACGGGTTCCGGCAGCTATGCCGGCATCGGCTTCAAGGTCAACTCTGGACCGCCCGGCAGCACCGCGACGCCCGGCACGTGGAACGCGAGCAGCCTCGTCGGCTTCGCGATCACCTTGCAGGCCGGATCCAGCGGCAGGGGCAGCGGCGGCATGATTCTGAACCTCGAGTTTCCGACGACGACAGACATGGACTCGAATACCAAAGATGCACCCGGCATCACCGTCCCGGGCGTGCCGACGAGCGGCACGATCACGTACAACGCGCTCTTTGCCGATGCCGTGCTGGCCAACTCCAACCAGCGCCATGCGGTCGATCCGGCCAACCTGACTGACGTGAAGATCGCCTTCTTCCCGGACAGCATCTCGCACAGCTACGACTTCTGCATCAAGAGCGTCGTGCCGATCATGACCGCTCCGAATCCCGTCGTGGCCTCGGGCAACTACGGACCGACCTGGAACAACCAACAGCCTCAGGCCGTGAACGGCATCAACGGCTACGCCGTTCAGAGCGCCCCGTTTCCCCAGAATGGCAATCCGATGACGATGCAGGTGAACGTCCCGTCCGGCGGGGGCGTCGGGTTCACGTACACGACGGGGAGCGGTTTCCAGGCCCCGAACAATGGCCCCGGAGCCTTCCCCGCGGTCATCAGCGGCTGGGGGCCCGGTCACGACGGCATCCAGTTCTATGGACCCTACAAGACCGCCAAGACGATCGGCGCGCTCACATCGATCACGAGCAACTGGTCGTTCACCATGGGCACCAGCGGAAACGCGGTCTATGACCTCTGGTTTGGCAACTCCGCGACACCGGCGGTCCCCAACGCCGAACTGATGATCTGGATCGGCAACAAGGACAAGATGCCCATCGGCTATGGCACCGCGTGCGGTGCCGCTTTCAACGGGCGAACGCCTTACTGCGGTACCAACGGAACGGGTGAAAGGGTCGTCAGCTACTGGGTGAACACGGGGACCAACGGCAGCCCGGTCAGCAACTTCGACGTGCTGTCCTACGTCAAGGACGCGGCCAGCCATGGCTACGCGGGGCTGTCCAACAGCTCCTACATGATTGGCCTGCAGACCGGCTTCGAGGTCTACAACGGCAGCGGCTGGACCACCTCGAGCTACACCGTCAACATCCAGTAAGCGACGGGAAAGGCCATGCGCAAACAACTTCGTCGCTCAGGTTGT
>Ga0207662_10000745_pt1 | contig 14909 bp, 22 predicted proteins | sample KBSS33LmetaG_FD_184338 | JGI IMG/M metagenome (GOLD analysis project Ga0207662, IMG submission 184338) | Switchgrass rhizosphere microbial communities from Kellogg Biological Station, Michigan, USA - KBS S3-3L metaG (SPAdes) (version 2) | ecosystem: Host-associated > Plants > Roots >... | reverse complement strand
GCGAGGTCCCCGGGCAGGCGCCGGCTGGCGGGTTGTCGACGGTCTGGCATGCTCTCCCCGGTTCCGGTATGCGTCTCCCTCAACGCTACCTGCCGGGTTCTTCCCGCTGCACGGTTTGCAGGTGGCTACAAACGTCCGCCTCCGGCTCCGTCCGGCGCACCAGAATGCACCGATGGGCCCCGTGCGCCGCACTGACCAGAGTGGACGTTCGGGGCCCATCCGGGAGTCGCTGGTGAGAGATTGTCGAGTATCTGTGGGGACTGTTTTGAGGTAGGCCGCCGTGCCCGCTGGGCCGTTCACGCGATCGCGCCGGCAAATTGGGCCCCGCGGCGTGGCCGGGATGGCCCATGAGCGTACGCCCTCGCCGAACCACATCGAGCCCGTTTTCACCCTCCCTGGCACTTTTCGGACGCCAGCATCCGTGCCGCTTCGGTCTTCTTCCGGAATGTGTCGGCCGAGTTGCGGAGGTGGTTGCGAGGAGGCAGAAGGTGCTGCTGAAGCAACCTCCGATCATGCATCGGCAGCGTCACCGACCGGCCCATCGCCCGGTCGAGCAGCTCCAGAGCCTGGGAGACGAGGTCCAGCACCTCCTGCACCCGCTCCGCTGAGTCGTTCATCCGGGAGAGCCCCTGGTCCGTCCGATGATTCCCGTGCTGCGCGGACCGGAACGTTGGACGTCGCGGCTGTCGAAGGCAGCGGCGCCACGTGGCGGGTCCGATACCCATCGAATCAAGGCTATCCCTCTGACCTGCACCAAACTGGTACGCCGGCCTGCGACCGCGCCGCGATGCTTTCGGCGGAATACCCACCCGCTCCTGGATTCGAGCGCAGCATTCCGGAAGCGCCGCCGCCCCGCGCCCGCTATACTGGCGCCATGGACACCATCGCCCCCGCCGCCCCGCCGCTCTCGCGCGACGACATGCTGGCGCGCATGTACGCCAGCGACCCCGCCGCCGACGGCCGCTTCCTCACCGGCGTGCTGACGACCGGCATCTACTGCCTCCCGTCGTGCCGCGCCCGCAAGCCCAACGCCGAGAACGTCCGCTTCTTCGCCACGGAGGACGAGGCGCGCGGCGCCGGGCTCCGCCCCTGCCGCCGCTGCCGCCCGCACCACTTCTACGAGCGGTACGACCCCGACCTCCACCTCGCCGCCGGCATCGCCGAGCGGATCCGCCGCGATCCCGGCTCGCTCCCGGGGCTGGACGACGTGGTCCGCGCCTCCGGCGTCGGCGCCACCAAGCTGCACGCCCTCTTCCGCCGCCACTACCACACCACGCCGGCCGCCTACCTGGCCCGCGCCCGCGTGTCCGCCGCCCGCGCGCTGCTCGCCGCCGGCGCGCCCGGCGCCAGCGAGACGGCGTTCGCCGTCGGCTTTGAATCCGTCTCCACCTTCTACGACCGCTTCCGCCGCCGGACCGGCCTCACCCCCGGCGAGTACCGCCGGCTGGGCGAGCATCCCCGTTTCCGGCTGCGGCTCCCGGCCGACTACCTCCCCGCGTACGCGCTACGCATGGTGGGGCGCGACCCGGAGAGCCGCGCCGAGGGCGCGCGCGGGAGCGCCGCGTACAAGACCCTGCGCCTTCCGGGAGGCCCGGCCACGCTGCGGATCGAATTCCGAGACGGCGCCGCCGAGTGCTCGATGGATGCGCCCCGCGCCCCGGCGCCGGAGGACGTCCGCGCCGCGCACTCCGCCGCGGTACGCCTCCTGGGCCTGGGCGACGACCCGGCCCCGTTCGAGCGGCGGGCCGCGGAGCGGGGCGACGGGCGGCTGGTGGAGGGCCGGCGCGGGCTCCGCGTCCCGCTGACCGCCGATCCGTGGGAAGCCCTCGTCTGGGCCGTTGTCGGCCAGCAGGTGAACCTGCCCTTCGCGTGCGCGCTGCGCCGTGAGATCATCGACCTGTGCGGCGAGCCTGCGGGCGACGGGCACCTGGCGCACCCGGCTCCCGAGGCCGTGGCCGCCCTCGACCCGGCGGAGCTGCGGCGGCGGCGCTTCTCCGGCAGCAAGGCCGAGTATCTGGTGGAGGCGGCACGCCGCGTCGTCGCCGGCGACCTGCCGCTGGACGAGCTGGAGCATGCGCCCGCGCCGGCCGCCGAGCAGCGGCTGCGGGCGGTGCGCGGCATCGGGCCCTGGTCGGCGCAGTACGTGTTGATGCGCGGCCTGGGCCTCGCCGACTGCGTCCCCGTGGGCGACTCCGCGCTCGCCACCGCGCTCCAGCGCTACTTCGTCCTGGACGCTCGCCCCGGCCCCGCGGAGACCGCCGGGCGGATGTCATCGTTCGCCCCCTTCCGCAGCCTCGCCACTTTCCACTTCTGGCAGACCCTCAGCGAAGCGACATCGCCATGATCTACACGCACGAGTTTCCCACCCCGCTCGGACCCATGTTCGCCGCGGTGGACGCGAATGGCGGCCTGGTCCGTCTGTCGTTCCGCGACGGCGAGTACGCGCGGGACCCGCTGGCCCGGCTCGGCGCAGCGACGCCCGCGGCGGAGCCGTGCGCTGCCGTGGTCGAGCAGCTGGACGCCTACTTCCGCGGCGAGCGCCGCGACTTCGACCTGCCGCTCGCGCCGCGCGGCACCGCCTTCCAGCAGCGCGTCTGGGAGGAGCTGCGCCGCGTCCCCTACGGCGAGACCGTGACCTACCGCGAGCTGGCCGCTCGCGTCGGCAATCCCGCCGCGTCCCGGGCCGCGGGGCGGGCCAACGCCACCAACCCGCTCCCCGTGGTCATCCCCTGCCACCGCGTCGTCGGCAGCGACGGCTCGCTCACCGGCTACGCGGGCGGCATCCACTTCAAGCAGGCCCTGCTCGCACTGGAGGGCGTACCGACCTGAGCAAGATGGAGAGGCGCCCGCAACCGGGTGCCTCCACCTTCGCCCGGTGATCCAACTCTCTTGACTTTGTATTAATTGGTCGATTAATTAGAAGCCATGAACGACCAGGACACCTCCGATTCGATCCTCGACGCCGCCGAGGAGCTGTTCGCGAAGCAGGGCTTCGCCGCCACCACCACCAAGCAGATCGGCTCAGCGGCGGGGGTGAACCCCGCGCTGATCCACTACTACTTCGGCAACAAGGAAGGGCTGTACCGCTCGCTGCTGGGGAGGCTGTTCGAGAGCATCATGGCGCGTGGCGCCGAGCAGCTGGCGACCTCGCCGCCGCCGGACGCGGCCGTGCGCGCCCTCATCGGCATCCAGTCCGACACCATGGTGGCGCATCCCAGCTTCCCCCGCCTCCTCGCGCGGGAGCTGGTGGACCACGGGATGACCCACGCCGGAGACTCCCTGAGCCGCCTCTCCGAGACCCTCTTCCGCCGCCTGTGCGAGCTGATCCGCGGCGGCCAGGAAGCCGGCCTCTTCCGGCGCGACATGGACCCCCGGTTCGCCGCCGTGTCCGTGGTCTCGCTCGTCCCCTACTTCCACATCGCGCGTCCCGTGGTCGGCATCCTCCTGGAGAGCGGCCCGGAGGGGCCGGACGAGGAGGCGATGCGCGCCTACGGCCGCCACGCCGCCGAGTTCGCGCTCGCGGCCCTCGCCGCGCGCCCCGACGCACGGGCCACCACCGAGCCCGCGGAGAGCGGATGACGAGACACCCCCTGCTCGCGGCCGCCCTGCTCCTCGCCGCCGCCTGCGGCGGCGGTGGCGGCGAGACCGCCGTGGGCACCGTGGAGATGACCGAACTCGACGTCGCCCCCACCCAGCCGGCGCGCGTCGTCGCCGTGCGCGTGTACGAGGGCGACACCGTGCGCGCCGGCGACACCCTCGCCGTGCTGACGCACCCCTCCCTCCCCGGCGACGTGGCCGGGCGCGCCGCGGGCGTCCAGGTAGCCGAGGCCAACCTGCGCGACGTGCTGGCCGGTGCCCGCCCCGCCGAGCGCGAGCAGGCCGCGGCCGCACTCCGCTCCGCCGCCGCCGAAGCCGAGCGCGCCCGCCGCGACCTGGTCCGCATGCGCACCCTGGCCGACGCCGGCGCCGTCGCCCGCCGGGAGCTGGACGCCGCCCGCGCCACCTCCGCGGAGGCCGACGCCCGCCGCGACTCCGCCCGCGAGGCGCTGCGCCTGCTGGACCAGGGCGCGCGCCGGGAGACCGTCGAGGCGGCGCGCGGCCAGGTGGCCGCCGCGCGGGCCGCGCTCCAGTCCGCCAGCGCCACCTCCGGCGACCTCACCCTCGTCGCGCCGGAGGACGGCGTCGTGCTGGGGCGCTGGACCGAGCCGGGCGAGGTGGTCGCCGCGGGGACACCGGTGGTCACCCTCGGGCAGCCGCGGCGCCCCTGGGTCCGCGTCTACGTCGCCGAGCGCGTGCTCCCGCGGCTGCGCGTGGGGCAGGCGGTCACCGCCCGGCTGGACGGCGTGGAGGACCGCGGCTTCCCCGGGCGCATCGTCGCCATCGCCGACCGCGCCGAGTACACCCCGCGCGTGGCGCTCACCGAGAACGAGCGCGCCGACCTCGTCTTCGGCGTCAAGGTGGAGCTCCGCGACACCACGGGCATGCTCAAGGCCGGGCTCCCCGCCACCGTGACGCTCCCGGAGGCCCCGTGAGCGCCCCGGCGCGCGAGCCCGCCGTCCGCGCGGCCAAGCTGCGCAAGACCTTCGGGCGGTTCGTCGCGGTGGACGGGCTGGACCTGGAGATCGGGGCGGGGGAGGTGTTCGGGCTGCTGGGGCCCAACGGCTCCGGCAAGACCACCACCATCCGCATGCTCTGCGGGCTGGTGATGCCCACCTCCGGCGAGGCCCGCGTGGTGGGGCACGACGTGGCGCGCGACCCCGAGGGCGTCCGGCGCGGCATCGGCTACATGTCGCAGAAGTTCGGGCTGTACGACGACATGACCGTCGCCGAGAACCTTCGCTTCTACGCCGGCATCTACGGGCTGGTGGGGCGCCGTCGCGACGAGCGCGTCGCCGAGCTCCTGCACCAGCTCGACCTGGAGGAGCGGGCCGGGCAGCTCACGGGGACGCTCAGCGGCGGGTGGAAGCAGCGCGTCGCCCTGGCCTGCGCCACCTCGCACCACCCCCGCATGCTGTTTTTGGACGAGCCGACGGCGGGAGTGGACCCCGCCGCGCGCCGCCGCTTCTGGGAGATCATCCACGAGCTGGCCCGCAGCGGCACCACCATCCTGGTCACCACCCACTACATGGACGAGGCCGAGCGCTGCGGGCGCATCGCCTTCCTGTCTCGCGGGCACCTGATCGCGCTCGGCACCGTGGAGGAGATCACCGGCCAGTTCGGGCTGGCGAGCATCGAGGACGTGTTCATCGAGCTCCAGCGCCGCGACGAGGGCGCGCGCCCATGAGCACCCTGGAGCGGGTCCGGCACTCCCTCCTCTGGCCCATGCTGTGGAAGGAGTTCGTGCAGATGCGGCGCGACCGCATGACGCTGGCGCTGATGCTCGCTATCCCCGCCATGCAGCTGGTGCTCTTCGGCTTCGCCATCCGCACCGAGGTCCGCGACGTCCCCACGGTGCTCCTGGACGAGGCCCGCTCCTCCGAGAGCCGCGCCCTCGCCGCGGTGCTGGAGAACACCGGCAACTTCCGCCTGGTGGGGAGCGTGGAGGGACGCGGCGACCTCCGCGCCGCCATCGAGAGCGGCCGCGCGCAGGCCGCGCTGGTGATCCCGCCCGACTACACCCGGGACGTCAAGCGGGGCCGCACCGCCACCGCACAGGTCATCGTGGACGCCGCCGACCCCATGTCGTCGGCCGCCGCCATCTCCGGGGCCGCCCTTGCCGCGCAGGCGCGCTCCGCGGCGCTCCTGGGGAGGCGCGCCGCGCCGCCGGCGCCGCTGGAGGTGCGCGTGCGCCCGTGGTACAACCCCGCGCTCCGCAGCGAGGTGTACATCGTCCCAGGCCTCATCGGCGTGCTGCTGTCGCTCACCATGATCCTCATCACCAGCCTGTCCATCACCCGCGAGCGCGAGCGGGGGACGCTGGAGCAGCTGGTGGTCACGCCCATCGGCAAGACCAGCATGATGCTGGGCAAGATCATCCCCTTCGTGCTCGTGGGCTACGTGCAGATGACCGTGGTCCTCCTCCTGGGGCGCTTCCTGTTCGGCGTCCCGGTGCGCGGCAGCCTCCTCGCCCTGTACGCCGTCACCTTCGCCTTCATGATGGCCAGCCTGGGGCTTGGGCTCTTCGTGTCCACCGTGGCGCGCACCCAGGCCCAGGCCATGCAGCTCGGCTTCATGCTCCTCCTCCCCAACATCCTCCTTTCCGGCTTCATGTTCCCGCGCGAGGCCATGCCCGCGCCCATCCGCTGGGCGAGCGAGCTGCTCCCGCTGACCCACTACCTCCAGGTGCTGCGGGGCGTGCTCCTGCGCGACGCCGCGCTCCCCGGCCTCCTCCCCGACGCCGCCGTCCTCCTCCTCATGTCCGTCGTGATCGTGGGGCTCAGCGTGAGCCGCTTTTCCAAGACCATCGACTAGGAAATGGACGCGGCGGGGAGTTGACATACCGGTACGGTACGGGTATCTTACCTCTCTTGTCCGCCTGCGCCTGGAAGATCGTCGAGCGTCGTTCTTCCTGCGGGCGCGGGAGGTGGGGTGGGGTGGAAGTGCTCCGGACCCGCGCGCCGCGGCGGCGCCAGGCCGGGAGCCTTCCCGTTTGTCGTTCGGGTCCGGGTGGGCCCGACTCGGGGGATCGGGCTCACGTAGCTCAGTCGGCAGAGCACTTCCTTGGTAAGGAAGAGGTCATGGGTTCGAATCCCATCGTGAGCTCTCGCGAGCCTCCCTTCGTTTTATTTCCCTGAACCGGGACCAGATCGGAACATGGCCAAGGCTAAGTTTGAGCGGACCAAGCCGCACGTCAACGTGGGCACGATCGGGCACGTGGACCACGGCAAGACGACGCTGACGGCGGCGATCACGCGCATCCAGGCGGCGAAGGGGCTCGCGGACTTCGTCTCGTTCGACAACATCGACAAGGCTCCCGAGGAGCGGGCTCGCGGCATCACGATCGCGACCGCGCACGTGGAGTACCAGACGGAGAAGCGGCACTACGCGCACGTGGACTGCCCGGGCCACGCCGACTACGTGAAGAACATGATCACGGGCGCGGCGCAGATGGACGGGGCGATCCTGGTGGTGTCGGCGGCGGACGGCCCGATGCCGCAGACGCGCGAGCACATCCTGCTGGCGCGGCAGGTGAACGTGCCGTACATCACCGTGTTCATGAACAAGGTGGACATGGTCGACGACCCGGAGCTTCTGGAGCTGGTGGAGCTGGAGGTCCGCGAGCTTCTGAGCGAGTACGACTTCCCGGGCGACGACCTTCCGATCGTGCAGGGCTCGGCGCTGAAGGCGCTGGAGTCGGGGGATCCGAGCTCGGAGTGGGGGCAGAAGATCACGGAGCTGATGGACGCGATCGACAGCTACATCCCGGAGCCGGTTCGCGAGGTGGACAAGCCGTTCCTGATGCCGGTGGAGGACGTGTTCTCGATCACGGGCCGCGGGACGGTGGCGACGGGGCGGATCGAGCGCGGGATCATCAAGGTGGGGGAGACGGTGGAGCTGGTGGGGATGAACTCTGCCAAGAGCACGACGGTCACGGGCGTGGAGATGTTCCGCAAGCTTCTCGACGAGGGGCAGGCGGGAGACAACGTGGGCCTTCTGCTTCGTGGCGTGGCCAAGGACGAGATCGAGCGGGGGATGGTTCTGGCGAAGCCGAAGACCATCACGCCGCACACGAAGTTCAAGGCCGAGGTGTACGTGCTGACCAAGGAAGAGGGAGGGCGTCACACGCCGTTCTTCAACGGGTACCGCCCGCAGTTCTACTTCCGCACGACGGACGTGACGGGCACCGCCAACCTGCCCGAGGGGGTGGAGATGGTGATGCCGGGGGACAACGTGCAGATGGTGGTGGAGCTGATCACGCCGATCGCGATGGAGAAGGAGCTTCGCTTCGCCATCCGCGAGGGCGGGCGCACCGTCGGGGCCGGCGTCGTCACCGAGATCGTCGAGTAAAGCCGGTTGGCGGACGCGCGCTGCGCCCCGGGCGCGGCGCGCAACGCTTCTCGCGGGCTTTCAACAACCGTCAACCGAGCTTGAAGGACATAATGGCTGGCAAAATCCGTATCCGGCTGAAGGGCTTCGATCACGCGGTGATCGACCAGACCACGGCCGACATCGTACGCACGGCGGAGAAGACCGGGGCCCGCGTCAGCGGCCCGATCCCGCTCCCCACGCGCGTCCAGCGCTGGACCGTCCTGCGGTCCCCGCACGTGGACAAGAAGAGCCGCGAGCAGTTCGAGCTGAAGACGCACAAGCGCGTCATCGACATTCTTGACTCGCGCCCGCAGACCGTCGACGCCCTCACGAAGCTGGATCTTCCGGCCGGTGTGGACGTCGAGATCAAGGTGGACTGAGGAGGACGCGATGTCAGCAATCATCGGAAAGAAGCTGGGCATGACCCAGCTGTTCGACGCGGCCGGCGCAGTGGTGCCGGTGACCGTCGTCGAGGCGGGCCCCTGCGCCGTGGTGCAGGTCCGCACCCAGGAAAAGAACGGCTACCAGGCCGTGCAGCTCGGCTTCGGCGCCCGCAAGGCGAACCGGGCCACCAAGGCGGAGCTGGGCCATGCCGTCAAGGCGGGGCTGGAGAGCGCCCCCGAGGTGCTTCGTGAGTTCCAGTTCGGCGGGGACGCGACGCCGGCCGTCGGCGACAAGATCACCGTCGAGCAGTTCGAGGTGGGCGCAAAGGTCAAGGTGACCGGCACCACCAAGGGCAAGGGGTTCCAGGGCGTGATGAAGCGCCACGGCTTCGGCGGCGGGCGCGCCTCGCACGGCGCCACCCGCATCCACCGCGCTCCGGGCTCCATCGGCGCGGGCACCAACCCGTCGCGCGTCATCAAGGGCAAGCGGATGCCCGGCCAGATGGGGAACGTGCAGCAGACCGTGCGCAACCTCCGGGTCGCCAAGGTCGACGCCGAGCGGAACCTGATCTACATCCGCGGCGCCGTGCCGGGCCCGGTGAACGGGTTCGTCTACATCACGAAGCAGTAAGGGGGAGAGATGCTTAGCGCACGCTACTTCAGCGCAGCCGGCGAGCAGGGCGACGCCGTGCAGCTCCCCCAGGAGCTGTTCGACGGAGTCGTCAACGACGCCGTGCTGCACCAGGTGATCAAGGCGCACCTGGCCAACAAGCGGCAGGGGAACGCCGCGACCAAGACCCGCGCGATGGTGTCCGGCGGGAACAGCAAGGTGTGGCGGCAGAAGGGGACCGGGCGCGCGCGCCAGGGCTCCATCCGCGCCCCGCACTGGCGCGGCGGCGGGATCGTCTTCGGACCCCACCCGCGCTCGTACCACCAGGACATCCCGCGCAAGGTCAAGGCGCTCGCCCGCCGCTCCGCGTTCAACACGCGGGCCCTGGCGGAGCAGATCACCGTCCTCGAGCGGTTCGACCTGGACGCTCCCAAGACCCGCCTCGTCGTCGAGCTGCTCGGCAAGATCGGCGTGGCCGACAAGAAGGTCCTCGTCCTCACCGACGGGATCAACAACCCGCTGTTCCTCTCGGTGCGGAACCTCCAGAACGTGCGCGTGAAGCCGTTCCACGAGGCCTCGGCCTACGACCTGATGACCGCCAGCCAGCTGGTGATCGAGTCCGCCGCCCTGCAGTCCGTGGGTGCCGGCGCCGAGAAGGAGGAAACCGCCAATGCGTAGCATCCACGACGTGATCGTGCGCCCGCTGCTCACCGAGAAGTCCACACAGCAGCTGGACGCGCAGAACGCGTACACGTTCGTCGTCGACAAGACCGCGAACAAGATCGAGATCGCCTACGCGATCGAGAAGCAGTTCGGCGTCAAGGTGAAGGCCGTCCGCACCATGCGCTACGCCGGGAAGGACCGCCGCGTCGGCAAGTACGTCGGCCGCCGCGCCTCCTGGAAGAAGGCTGTCGTCACCCTGCAGGAGGGCGACACCATCGAGATCTTTGAGGGAGTCTGACGATGCCGACCAAGCAATTCAAGCCGGTCACCGCCGGGACTCGCTTCCGCTCGATCAGTGACTTCGCCGAGGTCACGCACAAAGGCCGGCCGGAAAAGTCGCTGACCGAGTCCATCAGCAAGTCGGGCGGCCGCAACCACCACGGGCATGTGACCTCGCGCCGCCGCGGCGGCGGGCACAAGCGCCTCTACCGGATCGTGGACTTCAAGCGCAACAAGCACGGCGTCAAGGCCCGCGTGGAGCGCATCGAGTACGATCCCAACCGCACGGCGAACCTCGCCCTGCTGGTGTACGAGGACGGCGAGCGCCGCTACATCCTCCACCCGCGCAACCTCGCGGTGGGCGACGTGATCGAGTCCGGGCCGGGCTCGGACATCAAGGTCGGCAACTCGCTCCCGCTGGCGGAGATCCCCCTGGGGACCACTGTCCACAACGTGGAGATCCGTCCGGGCAAGGGCGCCCAGATGGCCCGCTCCGCCGGAGCCGGGGTGCAGATCGTGGCCAAGGAGGGCGAGTACGTCACCCTCCGCATGCCCTCCACCGAGGTCCGCCAGGTCCGCCGCGAGTGCGTCGCGACCGTCGGCCAGGTGGGGAACGTGGACCACGAGAAGCAGTCCATCGGCAAGGCGGGCGCGAACCGCTGGCGCGGCAAGCGTCCCAAGGTCCGCGGCGTGGCGATGAACCCCGTCGACCACCCGATGGGCGGCGGCGAGGGCAAGACCTCGGGTGGGCGTCCGCCGGTGACGCCGTGGGGCAAGAAGGAGGGCGTCAAGACCCGCAAGAACAAGAAGGCTTCCAACAAGTTCATCGTCCGCGGGCGCAAGCGCGGCCGGGCGACGAAGTAAGGAGGACGCGCCCTCCGGGGCGCGGTCCGGGAGGCTGGCGAACGGCGGTCCGTCCACTCCGCTCCGGTGGGGTGGACGGATTGCTGATTGTATGTTAGGTTTACTGGCTATGCCGCGAACGCGCGTTCGCGGCATGTCGCGTCCACCACTGGACAGGTCCGGTCCCGGGCCCACATGTGGACCTTGTTTCCCGCATGGTGCGGGGGACGAAGCTAAGAGCGAGAGCAGATCACATGCCGAGAAGTCTGAAGAAGGGGCCCTTCGTAGAAGAGAGCCTCCTCAAGAAGGTCCGGCTGATGAACGATCGGGGCGAGAAGCGCGTGGTCAAGACGTGGTCGCGCAGCTCCACCATCACCCCCGAGTTCATCGGCCACACCCTCGCGGTGCACAACGGGAACAAGTTCATCCCCGTGTACCTCACGGAAAACATGGTCGGGCACAAGCTCGGCGAGTTCGCTCCTACCCGCATGTTCCGCGGGCACGGCGGCAAGCTCGCCGACAAGCGCGCCAAGGCGCGGTAGCCCACACGAGCGAACAGGAGACATAGAAATGCAAGCTCGTGCCATGGCCAAGAACGTCGGGATGTCGCCACGCAAGATGCGGATGGTCATCGACCTGATCCGCGGGCGGGGCGTCAACGAAGCCTACTCCATCCTGAAGTTCTCGAAGAAGGCGGCCACCACCCCGATCGAGAAGGCGCTCCGCTCCGCCGTCGCCAATGCGCAGCAGAAGGCGGACAAGCAGGGCACCTTCCTCGACGTGGACGACCTGGTCGTCCGTGAGGCGTTCGTCAACGAGGGCCCGACGATGAAGCGGTTCTCTCCGCGCGCCATGGGCCGCGCGACGCCGATCATGAAGCGGTCCAGCCACATCACCATCATCGTCGACGAGAAGGAGTAAGCCGTGGGACAGAAGACCCATCCGAGAGGGTTCCGGCTCGGGATCGTCGCCCCGTGGAAGTCCCGCTGGTACGCCGAGCGCGACTTTCCCCGGCTCCTCGCCGAGGACGAGACGATCCGCAAGTACCTGAACCAGCGCCTGGGGCACGCGTCGATCTCCGAGGTCGAGATCGAGCGCAAGCCCGGGAAGGTCATCGTCACCGTCCACACCGCCCGTCCGGGCGTTGTGATCGGCAAGGGCGGCTCCGAGGTCGACAAGCTGCGTGACGAGCTGGGCCGGCTCACCAAGGTCGCCGAGGTCGCGATCAACGTCGAGGAGGTGAAGCGTCCCGAGGTGGATGCGCAGCTCGTCGCCGACAGCATCGCCCACCAGCTGGTGCAGCGCGTGTCCTTCCGCCGCGCCATGAAGCGCGCCGTGCAGAACGCGATGCGCGCCGGCGCCGAGGGGATCAAGATCCAGGTCGGCGGCCGTCTGAACGGCGCGGAGATCGCGCGCTCCGAGGGCTACAAGGAGGGGCGGATCCCCCTCCAGACGCTCCGCGCGGACATCGACTACGCGCAGTCCACCGCGCGCACCACGTACGGGACCATCGGCGTCAAGGTGTGGGTGTTCAAGGGCGAGGTGGTGGAGAACCGCCGCGGCCGCACCTACTCCAGCGACGCCTGAGGAGGATAGAAGATGCTTGCCCCCAAGCGAGTAAAATACCGTAAGCAGATGAAGGGCCGGATGAAGGGGAAGGCGACCCGGGGCAACTACGTTGCTTTCGGCGACTTCGGCCTTCAGGCGATGGAGCCCGGCTGGGTGACCAACCGCTCCATCGAGGCGGCCCGTATCGCCATGACCCGCCACATCAAGCGTGGCGGCAAGGTCTGGATCCGGATCTTCCCCGACAAGTCCCTGACCAAGAAGCCCCTCGAGGTGCGCATGGGCAAGGGCAAGGGCAACCCGGAGTTCTGGGTGGCCGTGGTGAAGCCGGGCCGGATCATGTTCGAGCTCGAGCACAGCAACCACGAGATGGCGCGCCGGGCCCTGGAGCTCGCCGCCGCCAAGCTTCCGGTGAAGTGCAAGATCGTGGAGCGGGAGAAGCCCGCCGCCGCGGCCGCAGCCAACACCGAGGGAGGTGCCGAATGAAGTCCGAGCGCAAGCGCGGCACCGACACGGAGAGCCTCCGCGGCATGACGGAGGAGGACCTCCTGGCACGGGTCGAGCAGCTCCGCGAGGAGCAGTTCCGGCTCCGCTTCCGGGCCACCACGACCCAGCTGGAGAACCCGATGCTGGTCCGGGACATCCGGCGCGACATCGCGCGCATCAACACTATCCTGCGCGAGCGGCAACTTTCCGGCGAGGGCACACGCTGATGACCGAGAACGAGAATACCCAGGGCCAGGAAGAGCGGAACCGCCGCAAGTCGCGGGTGGGCACCGTCGTCTCCGACAAGATGGACAAGACGGTGGTGGTCAGCGTGGAGCGCCGCTTTCCGCACCCGCTGTACGGGAAGCAGATGACCCGCAGCAAGAAGTTCCACGCGCACGACGAGAACAACGACTACCACGTCGGCGACGTGGTGCGGATCGTCGAGACGCGTCCGCTCAGCAAGCTGAAGCGGTGGCGGGTCGCCGAGGTGATCGAGCGCGCCAGATAACAGCCGCCGGGGGGAGGGGAGGGCAGCGCCCGCTTCTCCCCGCCAGGCGTTCCGAATCCTGAGGGGAAGACATGATCCAGCAAGAATCGATCGTCAGGATCGCGGACAACAGCGGCGCGAAGCGGGCGCTGGTGATCCGGGTTCTCGGCGGCAGCAAGCGGCGCTACGCCCGCATCGGCGACATCGTCGTCGTCGCGATCAAGGACGCGCTCCCGGACGGGACCGTGAAGAAGGGCGACGTGGCCAAGGCCGTGGTGGTCCGCACCACCAAGGAAGTGCGCCGCAAGGACGGCTCGTACATCCGCTTCGACGAGAACGCGGCCGTCATCATCAACAACGAGGGCGAGCCCCGCGCCACCCGCATCTTCGGCCCGGTGGGCCGCGAGCTGCGCGAGCGCAAGTTCATGAAGATCGTCTCGCTGGCCCCGGAGGTGATCTGATGGCCCGGCTCAAGATCCGCAAGGGCGACCGCGTCAAGATCATCAGCGGCAACCACCGCGGCCAGGAGGGCACCGTCCTCCGCGTGGAGCCCGACAAGAACCGCGTGGTCGTGCAGGGGATCAACCTGCGCAAGCGGCACATGAAGCCGTCGCAGACCAGCCCCGAGGGCGGCATCGTCCAGTTCGAGGCGCCCATCCACGCGTCCAACGTGATGCTGGTGGACCCCTCCACGGGCGAGCCCACGCGGGTGCGCGCGCAGGTGAACGCGGACGGCAGCAAGGACCGCGTCGGGGTGCGCTCGGGCAAGGTGATCCCGCGCGCCTGAGCAGGTCGGCGGGCTCCGCCGCGGAGCCCGCTCAACATACAGCGCGACCGCCCCGCAGGGCACGATGCCGCCGCGGGATACGGAACGCAGGAGATTCCAGAATGGCCAACGAGAACGGAAGCAAGCCGCGCCTGCAGCGGTACTACGAGGAGCAGGTCCGGGGACGTCTGCAGAGCGAGTTCGGCTACAAGACCCCCATGCAGGTTCCCAAGCTGGAGAAGGTCGTCATCAACGTCGGGATGGGCGAGGCGAACAAGAACCCCAAGCTTCTCGACGGCGTGACGGCCGAGCTCGGGCTGATCACCGGGCAGAAGGCCGTGGTCACCCGCGCCAAGAAGGCCATCTCCAACTTCAGCCTGCGCGAGAACCAGCCGGTCGGCGCCTCGGTGACGCTCCGCCGCGAGCGCATGTACGAGTTCCTCGACCGCCTGATCAACGTGGCGATGCCGCGCATCCGCGACTTCCGCGGCGTGTCCACGCGCTCGTTCGACGGGCGCGGGAACTACACCATGGGTGTCAAGGAGCAGCTCATCTTCCCGGAGATCGAGTACGACAAGGTCGAGCGGGTCCACGGCATGGACATCACCATCGTGACGTCCACCAGCCGGGACGACGAGGCCCTGGCGCTGCTTCGCGAGATGGGGATGCCGTTCCGGGGTGCCTCTCCGGTTCTGGTTCAGGCGTAACTTTCAAATCGGCGAGACATCATGGCACGCAAGGCCCTGATCGAGAAGGCGAACAGCAAGCCCAAGTACGGGGTGCGCGGCTACAACCGCTGCAACCGGTGCGGCCGCCCGCGGGCGTTCATCCGCAAGTTCGGGCTGTGCCGCATCT
>Ga0207662_10000744_pt1 | contig 14919 bp, 10 predicted proteins | sample KBSS33LmetaG_FD_184338 | JGI IMG/M metagenome (GOLD analysis project Ga0207662, IMG submission 184338) | Switchgrass rhizosphere microbial communities from Kellogg Biological Station, Michigan, USA - KBS S3-3L metaG (SPAdes) (version 2) | ecosystem: Host-associated > Plants > Roots >... | reverse complement strand
CGCGTGGCATCACGAACTTTCTACTTGTCTTCGTCTTAGCCCCAAACGTGAGCCACCACGGGACAAGCCCGTGGCATCTTCGACTTTTAGGGCAAGGCCACTCGGTACGTAAGCCGAAACTTCACTTCGTCGGCGGCTTCTTCGCGTAATACCCTTGCCGCGCCCTGATTCTTAACTCCGGGCGTGTGGGTGTCACAACCTTGATGTGACGAAATTGCCCGGGAGGCGCCTCAGAATCTCCGTAGTACCCGAGCAAATACTGCCCACGCAATTCCGCGGCGACCTGACGAAACACTTTCTCCAGATCCTTATCCGAATCAGGTAGAAACGCGGAACCGCCAGTAGCATCTGCCACCGTCTGCATTCCCGTCTGCGCTCGACTCGCCATCACGTTCATGTGCACAGATGGACCACCAGGATTCACTGAATAAAAAGTTGCATCGGCTTTTTGGACGACTTGCTGTACGTACTGCACTGCAATTCGATGAGCTCTCTGCAACGCGCTCTCTGTACTTTGCGCGTCCGTCTGGGTTCTAGAAGTTTTCCCCGGACTCGCCGACGCCGTCGGAACCTGACCGCTAGACTGTTTGTACGCTAATACCGACAACTCCTTCGTCCGCTCGCTGAAGTTATCATCACCGTCAGATATCACGATGATCACTCTTCGATTCTTCCCTGGAGAGTTTTCGTTGAGATAATTGGCCGCAGCGACAACCGTGTCATAAAAGGCTGTCGGCACTGGCGATGTGGCGGGCGGGATACCGACGATTTTTGCAGCCGCGACGTCGGTTGAAGATAACGGCTGAATAAGAACCGGCGTACCGGCGATCCCAAATACCGCTGCTCGATCCGCGGGTTTCATCACAAGCTTCAGAAATGCGGCTGCTGCGTTCTGCTGAAACTGAAAGAATCCCTTCTGACTTACGCTGCTCGAGATATCAAACAACAGGGCAATGTCTAGTGGAACCTGTTCAGGATCACCGAGCTCAGTAATCTGCTGCACGCGACCTTCTTCTTCGAGCCGAAAGTCTTCAAGCTTTAATCCTTGAATTGCCTGTCCCTGGTAGTCAGTCACAGACACCGGCACCATCACCAGATTCGAAGTCACGCGCACGACGTCGAGTACTTCATTCTCAGGTGGCTTAGGGGTGGGTGTCGGCTTCATTTTGGGGACGGGCGGAGGCGGAGGTAGATCTCGCGTGGACTGTTGAGCAGACGCGAAGCCGCTGGACAAAACAAGGGCCAGCACTCCGGAGAGAAGTGCCGGCCATAAAATTTTTCCCCTGATTCTCAATTTCATGACAGTCATCGAACCAATCTTCATGCCGCCGCGTTGGGCGCTTGTTCTATTCAGCCACACAACCAGCGGCATGACTCATGGCTCTTTGGTGTCAGTTTACCTCCGTGGAGTTGCTCTCTACTAGCGCACTCCGAAAAAACAACCTAGTTGCCAGTACCTGGATTCATCGTCGGTGCTGCCGTCGTCAGGCCCTTGTTAACAAGCAGCTTGATTTCGACGCGACGATTCTGAGCACGTCCTTCTTTCGACGTGTTGTCACCAACTGGATTCAATTCACCGTATCCATACGGCGTGATGATGCGACGGAGCGGGATGTTGTGACTCTCTACGAGGTAGCGAATAACAGCATCTGCACGGCGCTGACTGAGTGCTCGATTACGAGCAATGCTGCCAGTGGCGTCGGCATAACCGGAGACTTCCAAAACATAGCCCTTCGCATTGAGTGCCTTGGTCGCAATTTCGTCGAGCTTTGTTTTTTCGTCGGCCACCAGAATCGAGCTGCCAGTCTTGAAGTTTACGGCAGTGACAGTTTGCGGTTCGTAGTCATCGAGTGCGGAGATGCGCTCGTTTGTAGCGTTGACGCCGGCGACTGCTGCATCAGCCGTTGCCTGCGCTGCTTTGGCACCGCCACGAGCCGCATTCGAAACGGCCGCCAACTCTTCGATCTGACCTGACATGCGTTGCGCATTCTGTTCGACTTCGCTCAGCTTCGACTCGGTGGTTGTCGCTCGCTCTTCGAGCGGCGCAGCCCGGGATTCAACTGCACGCGCGGTGCGCATATCCGATTCATTGAAACGAATCTTTTGCGCAACCAATTCGGTACCGTTGCCTCGTCCTTCAACCTCGACGTTCAAGCCGCGAAGAATGTTTGTTTGTTGATAATTGGTTCCACCACGGAGAAATCCACCGTGGGTTTTTACACTGGTGTTGTTGTCGAGACGCACCACGGTATCCACGCCATTCAGGTCGCGAACCGTGAACGTATCGGCGTCACGTCGTGTGACCACACCCTTGATCTTCATCTTCTGACCGCTAGCGACAGTTCGCGAGCCAGCCGGGTTGGTCTTATCTTGTGCGATTGCCATAGAGGCCGAGGAGATAAAGAGGCAGGTTGCTAACACTGCCAGGGGAAATAGTCGGAATTTAGTGAATACCATCGATTTACTCTCCTTCAGTTTTGCTAAAAATGACGTTCATAGAACTCACGTCCTTTTGGTCCTTCGAGCGGGACGCATGCCCGCTGCCGCAGATTTAGTTTTGCGGATGACTTGTCTTAGACCTTCATAGAATGTAAGTCAATAGCCTCAACCATTCTTCATCTAATCACCACTTTATCGCAATACGGCATGTTTTCTTATAAAAAACTTCGGCGACAACTTCGTAACAAGTCGTCGCCGAATGGATGCTGATTGATGGAAAAGTGTTAGAAGTTAAACATTAAAATCGCCGGCCTCGAGAAGTTCTTTAACGTAGGCAAGAAACTTTTCAGCATCTGCGCCGTCGATAACACGATGGTCAAAACTTAAAGCGAAGTAGGCCATCCACCGAATGGCGATGACGTCGTCACCGTCGGGGGTGGACAACACCTTGGGCCGCTTTTCGATCTTGCCAACACCCAGAATCGCCAGCTGTGGTTGATTAATGATGGGCGTTCCAAATAGACCACCGAACACTCCAGGGTTGGTTATGGTGAAGGTGCCGCCAGCTACTTCGTCCGGCTTCAGCTGCTTCGTACGTGCGCGATCTGCGAGATCGTTGGCGGCACGGGCCAACCCTGAAAGACTCAGATCGTCGGCCCGTTTGATTACCGGCACAATCAAACCCCAATCAAGCGCGACCGCCATTCCCAGATTGATGTCTTGCTTGTAAATAATCTGATCGCCACTGACTTGCGCATTGAATATCGGAAACTTTCGCAACCCGCTGTTCACTGCCTGGAAGATGAAAGGCATGAACGTTAACTTCGTACCGGTTCGCTCTGCGAAAGCATCTCGATTTTGGTCGCGAAGCCGCGCGATCTTCGTCATGTCGATTTCGTAGACGGTCGTGACATGGGCGGAAGTGCGTCGCGACAAAACCATGTGCTCGGCAATCTTCTTTCGCATCACGCTCATCTGTTCGACGCGATCGCCGGCGAGAGGCTTTGGTGGCGGTGGCGCGATGGGTTCAGCCACCGGGGCCGGGCTTACGCCTGGCGCCGCTGGCCTTGCGGAAGGCGCCGGTGCAGCGCCTGATTCAATGAAGCTCAGGATGTCGTTCTTCGTCACACGGCCACTCATGCCGGTTCCTTCGAGCTTCGTAATGTCGACACCGTGCTCTTCAGCAATCCTGCGCACCAAAGGACTTGATTTGGTCCGCCGTAGTTCTTCGGCTGTTGGCGCCTGCGATGTTGCTGCCGCTGCCAGCTTCGCTGGTTCAGGAGCACGAGCGGCCGCAGGTTGAGCGGCAGACTGGGCCGGCTGCAGCGTGCGAGCTGGTTCTGGTTTTGGTTCGACCTGTGGCGGTGGTGGTTCGACCTTGGGAGTTTCCTCCGTGGTCGCCTTTGGCACAGTTTCCTGTTGAGTTTCTTTTGGTGGTTCGGCCGCTTGTTCTGTTTCCTTTGCCGGCGCCGCTGCTGCACCGGCTGAATCACCGTCGAGAACTGCTATTACTTTGTTTACCTCAACCGTGTCACCTTCCTTGAACAGGATCTCCGTCAGTGTGCCGGCCGCGGGTGATGGAATCTCGGCATCAACCTTGTCCGTTGAGATCTCAAACAGAGGCTCGTCACGTTCGACGCGCTCGCCGACCTTCTTCAGCCATTTCGTGATTGTTCCCTCCGCGATGGACTCACCCATCTGCGGCATTACCACTTCAGTGCTCATCTCGTCTCCAGTTGTTTCCTCGCTTGAGTTACGCTGCGTCGCCCGCTGACCGGCCCAGCGGCTCGGCGGTGGTGGGATCGATTATGCTTTTGACTTCTGAAATGCGATTTACTGGGAATCCGCCTTGAGCGGCATGCTCTCGTATCAAGTCTTCGTTTTCAGCGCGGTAAACACAATAGATCTTGTCAGCAGTTACATAACTGTGTTCCCACTGAATTTGCGGACCGAGATCACGCAAAACGTTGCAGGACTTCTGCGAAACCGCTTGCAGTTGCTCAGGTGTCAGACTACCAGCACCTGGTAAATCGCGTTCGATGACAAATCTAGGCATGACTTTTTTTGTTCTTCCCTTTCTTAAATCTCAAATCTCAGATCTCAAACGCCTGGGTCCAACGCCGTCCCTGGTAAGCCTTATTCAACTAACACGGTCATCGGCAAGGGGTACACAATCTAAGACCTGAAACAGCAAACTCAGTACGCCGCCAGCTTCCGCGCCGCATCAATTACATCTTTAATCTGCGGCAGGTAATAGTCTTCGAGTGGCGGTGAATACGGCACGGGTGTATCAAGCGATCCGATTCGCAGGACAGGCGCGTCGAGCCACTCAAATGCCTCTTCAGCGATGATCGCCGCGATCTCGCCCCCGATGCCTCCGGTGCGTGATGCCTCATGCAGCACGATCGCTTTGTTGGTCTTCCGCACACTCGACAGTATGGAAGCCCTGTCCAACGGCGCCAGTGTGCGCAAGTCGAGAACTTCGACGTCCAGGCCTTCCTTCTCGAGTTCTTCCGCTGCGTCGAGTGCGGTCAACATCATCGCGCCAAAAGTAAAGATCGTCAGATCTCGACCTTCGCGAGCAACACGAGCTTTTCCGATTTCTACGATGTAATCATCGGCCGGAAGTTCTTCACGAAGTCGCGGCAGGCGATACAACTTCTTATGCTCGAAGAACAAGACCGGATCGGGATCGCGAATGGCCGCTTTAATCAATCCCTTGGCGTCGTAAGCAGTCGACGGCTCTACTATCTTGAGCCCTGCGGTGTTGAGAAAGAACGATTCTGCGTTCAGCGAATGAAACGGACCTGCCCTGACGCCTGAACCGCATGGCCCACGGAACACTGCAGAGATTCCAGCACCCCAGCGATATCGACACTTCGCTGCGTAGTTAGTTAAAAGATCAAACCCGGCAGAGATGAAATCTATAAACTGGAACTCTGCCACTGGTTTCATTCCCATCAACGCAGCGCCGCAAGCGGCGCCAACGATCGCGCCTTCAGAAATAGGGGTATCAATGACTCGCTCACTACCAAACTGATCAATAAGCCCGTCTGTGACTTTAAAAGCGCCGCCATAGGCTCCGACGTCTTCGCCGATGACGAACACCGTCGGATCGCGCTCCATCTCTTCCCAGATGCCCTGTCGAATGGCTTCGACCATCGTTGCCTGACCACCTCGTTCAGGACGCGCTGATTTGTGTTCTTTTTTGACGGCTGTGGACATTTTCTTTTTACGATTCCAAAACCTTTGGCCGGAATGCCGGTGGCACGACGTTGTTGTCGAAGACGTTGTAAGCAGCTACTTCTGCATCGGGCAGCGGCGACGATTCTGCCCAGGCACAATCTTCATCAATGAGCCGTGTGACGTCGGCAACAATCTCTTCGAGTTGTTTCTTCTTCGCGACCCTGTGCTCGAACAAATATCGCTCAAAACGATCTAGCGGATCGTTGTTCTGCTCCCACCACTCGATCTCGCCAGCCGCAACGTAACGCTGGTCGTCGTGTTCCGCATGACCTTTGCGACGATACGTCTTAGATTCGATCAGGACTGCACCGCCGCCGCGCCGCGCGTACTCAGCGGCCTGTCTCGTCACCTCGTAACACGCGATGACGTCGTTGCCATCAACGATGTGCGCAGGGATTCCGTAGCCGGATGCTTTTTCAGCAAGATCGTGCACGGCTGTCTGCAAACTCGTCGGTGTGGAATACGCGTAGTGGTTGTATTCAGCGATGACAACGAGTGGTAGTCGTTGCACAGCAGCGAAATTCAATCCTTCGTGAAAAGCACCTGTGCTCATTCCACCATCGCCGATATACGCGACGGCGACAAACTTCTTCTTCTGCATACGCGCGGCTAACAACAGACCAGTCATTACCGGAATCATGTCGCCGAGATGCGAGATTGGACCAATGAATCCCTTCTGCATGTCGCCGAAGTGAATGTTAAGGTCCTTTCCGCCGGATGGACCCCAGGCTTTTGCCATGTATTGCGCGAAGATGTCGCGCGGCTGAATGCCCTTCACGAGCACCGCGCCAAGGTCACGAATCAACGGCGTAACGAAATCCTCCGACTGGAGAGCGTATGCACTGCCAACCGCAGTCGCTTCCTGTCCCAGCGAACGAAAGACACCGCCGACGACCTTGGTCTGGCGATAAAGATTAACGAGCCGTTCTTCGACGAGTCGTGTCAGCTTTAGATAGCGATACAGTTCGAGCAACTGCTGTGGCGTAAGACTCGTTTCACTAGTGCACGAAAGCGACTTGCCCTCGACGATCTTGCGCGGCGCATATTTGGTGCTCACGCGCATCTGAAAGCGAGGACGCACGGGCCGTCGGCGTCTCCGTGGCTTTGCCTTTTCAGTTGATTTCGGATCACTCATGATGAAAATGACAAATGAGAAATCTCAAATCTCCAATGACAAATGATTTGTTTCGGTTAGATATGAACCGCGAGATCATGCACACCTTCAGCGGCTTCCATCACCGCCTCGGAAACTGTTGGATGCGCATGCATTGTCCGGCCTAACTCTTCGGCCGTTGATTCAAGTTGCATCGCGACACAAGCTTCGGCAATCAATTCGGTCGCATGTGGTCCAATGATGTGCACGCCGAGAATTTCATCGTACTTCTTCTCGCTAACAACCTTCACAAAGCCCTCTTCCTCTCCGAGAATTCGAGCTTTCCCGGAAGCCGAGAACGGAAACCTCCCGACCTTGACGTCGTAACCTTGTTCTTTTGCTTTCGCTTCAGTCAGACCAACCGAAGCTATTTCCGGATCGCAATACGTACAGTTTGGCACCAGTCGTAGATTGATAGGTCGCACATCTTTGCGTCCGGCGAGATGTTCGACCGCTACAATGCCTTCCTTCGATGCAAGGTGCGCGAGCAATGGAGTGGGCACGACATCGCCAATGGCATAAACACCTTTCTCCGCGGTTTGCTGGAACTCATCAACCTGGATGAAACCACGGTCTACTTTGATCTTGGTTCCCTCAAGCCCAAGCCCTTCGGTGAAAGGCATTCGACCGACCGCAACCAAAAGCATCTCCGCTTCGATACTGAAGTTCTCCCCCTTCGACGTCTTGCCAGTAACGCGTACGCCTGTTTCCGTCTTCTCCAGTTTTTCGAGCTTTGTATCAACCTGCGACTTAATGCCACGCTTCCGGAAACTTCTCTCCAGCTCTTTCGATACTTCTTCATCTTCGAGCGGCACCAGGCGAGGTAACAATTCGACGATGGTGGTGTCAGCTCCAAAGCGCGAGTAAACGGACGCGAACTCAACTCCGACAGCACCCGAACCCATCACAATCAAAGACTTCGGTACCTCCTTGAGTTCAAGGATATGATCGCTATTCACGATGTGTTTTCCGTCAGTCTCAAAGCCTGGAATCGGCCTAACAACGGATCCCGTTGCGATAATGATGTTCTTAGTTTGTAGAGTTTGCTTCTTGCCTTCTGCGTCGGTAACGTCTACTTTTCCAGGCAGTGCGAGCTTGCCGGTTCCCTTAAAAACAGTCACCTTGTTTTTCTTCATCAAGTAGTCAATGCCTTTTACGTTTTTCAGAACGACTTTGTCTTTTCGCTTCTGAACATCGGCAAAGGCCAGTTGAATACCTGAAGCCTGCACACCAAAATCCGCGGCGTGTTGCATCTTCTCGTAGATGTGGGCCGACATCAGCATCTGCTTCGTCGGAATACAGCCTCGCAGAGTACAAGTTCCGCCTAACCGGTTATCCTTCTCGACGATTGCGGCTTTCAATCCGAACTGCCCTGCTCTAATGGCGGCTACATACCCACCTGGACCACTGCCAATAATCACCACATCAAACTGTTCAGCCAATTTAGTAATTCCTTCCTGGTCCGACACACTATGTTCGACACACTTCAATTTGTCGTGAGATGCGCGATCGCCAACTGCTCGACGAGTACTAGTAGAAGTTGTTGATGGCGCAGTTCACGACAAACTTAAGTGTGTCGAACATAACGACAGATTTAAGTGCTTTCGAAAGACGGGCATTATAATCGTTCGCGAGAATTCAACCAAACTACCCATTGATGCGGAAATCACGAGGTAAACATGAAACATTCTGAAGGATTCTTGAAACTGGTGAACGAATCAAAGAGTCGGATTCGTGAAGTTACGGTCGCCGACACCCAGGCCCGGATGGCCGCGAATCCCGGCACCAAACTCATCGACGTTCGCGAAGATAACGAGTGGGACGCGAGTCACGCTGCCGGGTCAATACATCTCGGCAAAGGGATCATCGAGCGGGATATCGAAACGACCGTTCCCGACAAATCATCTGAATTGATCCTCTACTGCGGTGGCGGATATCGCTCAGCGCTTGCCGCCGACGTACTTCAACAAATGGGTTATACGAACGTGTTCTCGATGGCTGGAGGCTGGAAAGCGTGGAAGGACTCGGGAGCGCCGATCGAAGAATAGGAGCAGGAGCAGTAAGATCTTCAGTGTGCCTATACACCGAACTGCATACTTCTCCTGCGCCTGCCGACTGCTCCTGCCCCTGCTCCTTTTGCAACTCCAAAACCTACGAAAACAAAACCGGGTGTGCTCCTTCCGAAGCACACCCGGGAAGTTCACCCAGATTAAACCGACGTTAGAACTCGAAACGCGCAGCCAACTGAATCTGGCGTTCGCGGAACAACGTACTGTCAGCACCTGTGGTGGTGCCGAACGGAGCATTCGCGACGAGACACTGTGCGAAGCCGGTCGGACAACCAGTTGTGCTGTAGTTATAGATGTTCGCCTGCACAGTCGTCACCTGAGTTCGGTTGAAGAGGTTGAAAGCTTCGGCAAGAAACTCGACCTTAGTTTTCTCTGTGATTGAGAATCTGCGCGACAGCCTCATATCGACAAACCAGATGTTCGGCTGTTTGAAGAAGTTGCGCGGCAACATAGCGAATCTGGATGAACCACCAGAACCGTTATTACCGCCACCAGGTGTTTGCGTAGAGCTAAATCCGAAAGCCGTCGGTGAAATGCTGCCGGAAAGATTTCCAGTGAACCGAGCGCCGGAGAAAGCGTTCAGGATCGGCGCAATGGTCCAACCGTTAAAGATGTGCTTTGCGGCACCGCTATCAAACGGATTCGGACTGTAGACGACGCTGGCCACGAATTTTTGTCGTCGGTCGAAGTTGGACAAACCATTTTCACCCGACTGATCGAACGCATTGAACGGCAGATTGTTCGAAGTGAACGTCACTGAACTCTGACCGTTGTCTTGCGCCGTTGACAATGTGTAGCTGGTTTGGAATTGCAAACCATCGGTCATGCGTCGATTAGCTTGCAGAACCAGCGCGTGATATTTCGAGAAAACATCGCTCCGAATCTCCGTCAGCTGTGCGAAAGCCGTGTTTGGTCTTGGACCAGTGAAAATCGGAGTTACGTAGTTCTGGCCATTAAATTCGCCACCGACGATCGGCACACTGACCCGGCGCGAAGGAGCTGGCAGGTTGGTGTCGACGAAGTTCGGTAGCGAATTTCCAAAGCTACCGAGATACGACGCTGACACAACAGTGTTTCTCGCAATTTCCCTCTCTATGATGAGGTCCCACTGATGAATCTGTGGTAGCTGGAACTTGTCTGAGAAGTACTGAATCGCACCAATTGGTGGATTCGAGGCCGACAACAGGTTTGGATAAATTGGCAGGAACGCGCAATTGTTTGCCGTTGTTGCCGGAGTCGTTCCGGTACAAGCGGTCGGTAGATTGTTGTTGGCCGAACTAAACTGACGCTGACCTTGATCGATTCCCACACCGGTGTTTACCAGCGCGTTATAGACGGTGGAGTTGATTACGCGACCATAGTAGATACCCCATCCACCTCGAATACTCGTCTTACCATCGCCCGTTGCATCAAACGCAAAGCCAACACGAGGTCCGAAGTTATTCTTGTCGTTCACGATGTTGTGTGTCTGGATCAGGTTTGGATTCACGTTCACCGCTTCCGGATTCCGCTGGTATTCATAGCGGAGACCCAGATTCAAAGTCAGTCTCGAATTTACGCGCCAGTCGTCCTGAACAAACCAGTTGATGTCGGTGGTTTTCATCGTCAAACCGAGAACGCCAAATCCCTGGTTGAATGCACCTGAATAACATTTTCCGGCAGTACGTCGGTTAGCCACGGTAGTTATATTTGAGCCGGTCGTCTGCACCGAAGGACAGAAGCCCGGTAGCGCCGTTCCCGCTATGTTCGTGTTCAAGGCACGGATAGCTCCGTTAGTCTGGAAGTTCACATAGTCCATGATGAAGTCGGGGAGAGCAGTCGAGCCGGTGTAGTTGAACTCACCTCCCGAGAAGCGAAGGTTGTTGATGATGTCCTTCACGAAGTTGAGGTCGGCACCAAACTTAATCGTGTGATTGCCGTGACTCATGGTTACGGTATCGGCAAACTGGTTCCGTCGTTCATCTGGGAAGGCGGCTCGCTCGAGAAACTCGGGGATTCCGAAGGACAATCCATTTGTGATGAATGTCTGCGGCGATCTGCCACCGATTGAATTTGTCGGCTCGCCGGCCAACGGCGGCTGACTAAACTGAAACTCGTTGTCGCGGCCCCACTGATAGCGAAATTCGTTTAGCAGGGTTGGCGTAATCGTTGACGCAAGTTTCATATTCAGAGCGTCAATCTTGACGAAGTCGTCACCGAAATTGTCACGCGCGCGAGTGTTTGTTGCCTGCGTTTGAATTCCGGCAGGCGAGTCCCAACGCAGACGGTTGTAGCTGGCAGTAAACGTGTGCTTGTCGTTGATACGCCAGTCGAGCTTGGGAAGGAAAAGCTTTTGATCGCCCGTGCGCGGTAGCGGTCCCGAAATGCTGTTTAAGAAACTCAACGTGCTGTCGATCTGCGCCGACGTGAGACCTCGGTCGGTTAACAGGGTGCGATTAGCCGTGCTCAGGTTCAAAAAACTGGGGCTAGAAAAAATCGACAAGCCGGGAAAATCTCTGTGCTGCTGATCGTAGCTAAAGAAGAAGAACGCCTTGTCCTTCACAATCGGACCACCAATGGTTCCACCAAACTGATGTCTCACATCGCGTGGCTTATAGCCGACCGGGGTGAAGATTCCGTTGATTAACTCGCTCTTCACAGCCAATGGATTTCGTGCGCCCCACTTGTTGTTGCGTTGATAGTAGAAAGCACTTCCGTGGAACTCGTTTGTTCCACTCTTAGTGATTGCGTTTACTACGCCGCCAGCTGAGCGACCGTATTCGGCTGAGTAGCTCGAGGTGTTCACCTGAAACTCACGAATCGCAGCCTGGCTGATTGAATAACTGATACGAGTGCGGCCACGCTCTTCTGCGAAGAAGGCCTGGTTGTTGTCACCTCCATCGACCGTGCTGTTGTTCAGCAGTCCGCTGATGCCGCGGAAGCTGATCAGACCGAAAGTTCCATCTGGAACGGCCGCTGGCGAAAGCAGGGCGAAGTTGGACCAACGACGACCGTTGATTGGCAACTCGTTGATGGATGTTTGATTGTAATTGTTTGAAAAGTCTTGTTGAGTGGTGTTGATAACAGGCGCTTCAGCACTGACGTCCACGGTGCTGGTGACCTGTCCAACACTAAGACTGACTTCGAGGGTCGTTTCGCGACCAACTTCAACGACGATGTTCTGTTGAGTGAATGCACTGAAGCCGGCGCTGTTCACCGTAAGGGTGTAGGGCCCGGGCTGTAAATTCACTACCTTGAATCGTCCCTGGTCGTCCGACGTGGCAGTGGCCTCTTTACCCGTGTCCTGGCTTTTGACGTTGACGTCAGCATTGGGCACGACTTCCTTATTCGGATTCTGGACGACACCACCGATCGCGCCCGTCGTGGTGGACTGCGCGAATGCGACCGCGCTCAAACAGAGCACAATCACAGATACAAAAAACAGCTTGGCAATTTTCGACATAGCTGGGGAACTCCTTAAGAAAATAGAGTTGACGTTAAGCGCACCGCGTCCCCGCGAGCAGCGCAGATGGGTATTCAAACTGAGAGTTACTGAAATCTGCAATTGAAGGAAAACAGAAATTGGTTACCGCTCTAACGCAAGGCGCGATTTCTATCACGCCGCAGTGGTATTTCGCAAGTTCAAGTGTTCAGACAACCTATTAAATCTTTATGACCAATTCCGCCGGATAAAAGCGGGGAGAGAAGGTCGTTTCAGATAAAAATTTCGCAAGCACTGTGCCGAATGCACCATCGCTGATGTCCGTCTTAAAAACCAGTGATTTGGCTATCGTAGCGACGCTTTGGTCTTACCTATCGACACATTTCTGCACAAGATTTTGGATCAAATCGGAAAATCGGGACAAAGTAACCGCGGCGTAACGCCCTGCTCAGTTTACAAGCGCTCCACCACCATCGCGATTCCCTGTCCGCCACCGATGCACGCGGTTGCCAAACCATACCGCGCTTCGCGTCGGTGAAGCTCATGAAGAAGTGTTAGCACGAGTCTCGTTCCAGTTGCTCCCAAGGGGTGACCAAGTGCGATGGCGCCACCGTTGACGTTCGTTCTGTTTCGATCCAAGCCGAGCTCTTGTTCCACGGCAAGATACTGTGCAGCGAACGCTTCATTCACCTCCACAAGATCAATCTGATTCAAGTTCAACCCTGCTTTGGCGAGTGCAGAACGAGTGGCCGGAACGGGACCGATACCCATAATCTCAGGTTCGACACCTTCGTAAGCCCAACTCACGATGCGTCCCATCGGCGCAAGATCGCGGTGCTTCACAAATTCTTCATCAGCGATGACTAGTGCTGCCGCACCATCGACAATTCCCGAAGCATTACCTGCTGTTACAAAACCATCTTTCGCGAATGCTGGTCTCAGTTTTGCCAATACATCGATAGTGGTTTCAGGTCTAGGATGATCATCGTGCTCGAACAGCGTGACGCCCTTTCGTGTTTTCAATTCCACCGGCACGATTTCTTGCGCAAAATAACCGGCATCCAAAGCACGTTTAGCTTCACGTTGTGATCGCAGGGCGTACTCGTCTTGTTTCTCACGCGAGATCTCATACTTCCGTGCCAGGTTCTCAGCGGTTCCCGCCATCGGTGTGTTGCAGTAGGTATCGAGCAACGCGACCATCAGGCTGTCTTCCAAAGCACCCTGCCCGAGTGCGAATCCTGAGCGAGCGCCACGAATCACGTGTGGCGCCTGCGACATCGATTCCATGCCACCCACTAAACAAGTAGATGCTTCACCAAGTTGGATCATCTGCGCGCCGGAGACGATCGATTGAATTCCGCTACCGCAGAGACGATTAACCGTCAAAGCAGGCCGTTGAAACGGAACACCAGCCTTTAACGCAACATGTCGTGCGCCGTAAATCGCGTCGCCTGAAGTTTGCAACGCATTTCCAAAAACAGTGTGATCTATTTCGTCCGCACTGACGCCTGTTGAGCTAAGCGCTGCACGAGAGGCTATAGCGCCAAGATCGATCGCTGAAATATCTTTTAAAGCGCCGACGTACTCGCCCATCGGAGTCCGTTTGCCACCGAGAATAAAAACTTCCTTAGCCATACTGCTCTCCTCAGTAGAGAATATTGCTCGCCTCAGAAACCTGAGAGCCTAACAGAACAACGTCAAAAATAAAAACGCGCCACAGATACACACGGATCGGCACTGAACGGACGTCGCAGAAGCTTTCAGATCTGTGCCTATCTACGTAAATCTGCGGCCTTAACAGTTTCTATTGTGAGAAGCGGTGTGTCGCGAGGTAGCGGTGAAGAAGTTCTTCGAGAAACCCTTCATACGTAAACGTCTCAAGATCATAGCCCGGTCGCAGTTTAAAGAGGATCGGCATCGACACTCTCCACGCCATCCACTGTCTGGGAACATCACTGAGATCCCAACGCCGGCGCAGAAAAGTCTCTACGACCTGTATTTCAGGTTCAGTCAGGCTGCTTAGATCCGCAGTGAAGTTTACGGGTTTGAACGAGCGGCGAAGCGCAGGATCACTGACGGGAGAAGCGAACACTTGCGCGAAGGCCGGGGCCTCCGCTTCGCGCTCACGAACTACGACTGTGCCCGCAACCATGTCGCCGACTCTTTGATCTCGAGAACTCGCGAAAACGGAAATTAAACCTATCGAGTAGAACGGCGCCGGCATCATGTCGAAGGTGCGAAGAAGATTTCGCACAGTCGCTTCCCAGAATGTTATCGGCCGTCCGTCTTCGCGAATCACTCGTAGCTTCAACCAGCGTTTGCCAGGCGTTTGGCCACTCCAAATCCACTCAAAGAATGCGAAGTAGCCTGAGAAGATTAAAAACAACAACACAATCATCACGGCGTAAACCCATTTCGGTGCGCCGGCGAGCCAACCTTCAAGACTCGAGTAGCTCGCAACGATGATGAAGGCGATTCCTACGATGGCGATGGTCAGCAGTTGCAATCCATGATCGATAGCACACGCCAGAAAGCGATTGCCGATGGAGGCAAGAGCGAAGTGAAGCGGCACACGCTCGGGTGTCTCGATG
>Ga0207662_10000740_pt1 | contig 14953 bp, 11 predicted proteins | sample KBSS33LmetaG_FD_184338 | JGI IMG/M metagenome (GOLD analysis project Ga0207662, IMG submission 184338) | Switchgrass rhizosphere microbial communities from Kellogg Biological Station, Michigan, USA - KBS S3-3L metaG (SPAdes) (version 2) | ecosystem: Host-associated > Plants > Roots >... | reverse complement strand
ACGCTCCGCCAGGAGCCGCGCCAGCCGGCCCGTGCCCGCGCCGAAGTCCAGGGCCCGCCCGCCCACGCCCAGCTCGTCCACCCGGGCCAGCACGGCCTCGTAGATGGGGTCCGCCGACGTGCCGCCGGACGCCTCCGCCGCCTCCACACGCGCCTTCTGCAAGTCCCCGGTCAAGTCAGGCTCTCCCCGTCGAACGGTCATGTCGCCGACACCGATGCTTGTCGGAAATAGCCACAGGATATCCTGTGGCTATACGGGCCCAAAGGTCGGCCAGCGAATGGATGGGCGCAAGTACGGGAGGGTCCCGGGCATGCCGTTCGATGGACGCGGGGTGCCGTCGTGGACGGGTGTGTGGGGGATGTCCCGAAAGAGACGCGGCGCGGCGTTTGCGGCCCGTGCGTCTGGACCGGCGTGGACAGCGGCGATATCTTAGTGGCGCTTCGACTAAGCCCGTGCGCCGCCCCGTGCGGCGCGGGGCCGCCCGGGAACTCCGCCCGGGCTTTTCCGGATGTCTCTGCGGAAGCGCGAAGTCGCGCGTTCGCGGAGCACTTGCATTTGCCATGGACGACACCGGCACCCCGCGCCCCACGCTCGCCACCCTTCCTTCCGCCCCGGCGGACAGGACCGGCTGGCCGTGGACCGAGGAGACGCCCGCCCCCGCCGCGGAGGCCGGCCGCTCCATCTGGCCGCGGGTGAGCGTGGTGGTGCCGTCGTTCAACCAGGGGCGCTTCATCGAGGAAACGCTCCGCTCCGTGCTGCTCCAGGGGTATCCCAACCTGGAGCTGATCGTGATGGACGGCGGGAGCACGGACGAGACGGTGGAGGTGCTCCGCCGCTACGAGCCGTGGCTGGCGCACTGGGTGAGCGAAAAGGACCGCGGGCAGACGCACGCCATCAACAAGGGGCTGGAGCGCGTCACCGGCGAGATCTTTTCCTACCTGAACTCCGACGACCTGCTGGCGCCGGGCGCGCTGCGGGCCGTGGTGCAGGGCTTCCGCGCCCACCCCGAGGCCGACGTGGTGTACGGCCGCTGCGTGTACATCGACGAGGGCGGCGCCGAGCAGTTCACCGTCCAGGCCCGGTTCGACGGCTTCCTGGACTACCTGCGCATCTGGGACCGCCTGAACCGGCGCGAGTTCATGACGCAGCCCGAGGTGTTCTGCCGCACCGGCGCCGTGGTGGACGCGGGCGGGTTCCGCGAGGAATTGCGCTCGGTGATGGACCTGGAGATGTGGCTGCGCCTGCTGTCGCGGGGGCACGTCTTCCGGCCCGTGGACGCGCCGGTGGCCAAGTTCCGCATGTACGCCGCGCAGAAGTCGTCGGTGGACCCCGGCTACGAGCTGTGCCGCGTGGTGGAGGAGTACGTGCGCGGCAGCGGGCTGGTCCCGCCCGAGGAGCAGACCAGGCTGCTGGCCGAGCTCAGGGAGGCAAAGGCGCACCTGCTGGTGCGCGCCGGGATCGCGGCCACCCTGCTGGACCGCTACGGCGACGGGGTGCGCTACTGCGTGGCGGCGGCGGCGGCGCACCCGCGCATCGTGGCGACGTACCCCTTCTGGGCGGTGCTGGCGCACCCGGCGAAGCGCTTCGTCCCGCCCTCCACGCGGGGACGCATCCAGCGGCTCTTCGGTGCCTCCGGTGCGTAGCCCGCGCGGATTCCGCGGCGCATGCGGGTAGCCGTCGCCACCTGGAGCCGGCGCGCGCTGGGCGGGGCGGAGGGGTACATCGGCGCGGTGCTCCCGGGGCTGGCGGCGGCGGGGCACGAGGTGGCGCTGTGGAGCGAGCTGGACCAGCCGCTGGACCGCGAGCGGATCCCGCTGCCGGAGGGGACGCCGGAGTGGTGCGCGGCGGAGATGGGGATGGAGGGCGCGCTCGCCGCCCTGCGCCGCTGGCGCCCCGACGTGGTGTACGTGCACATCACCACCGGGCCGGCGACGGAGGCGGCGCTGCTGGAGACCGCGCCCGCGGTGCTCTTTGCGCACGGCTACTTCGGCACCTGCGTGAGCGGCGAGAAGACGCACAAGGCGCCCGTTCCCCGGCCGTGCGGGCGGCCGCTGGGGCCGGGGTGCCTGGCGCACTACTACCCGCACCGCTGCGGCGGGCTCAGCCCGCTGACCATGCTGCGCGACTTCCGCCGCAACGTGCGCCGCAGGGAACTGCTGACGGCGTACCGCGCCGTGGTGACCAACTCGCGCCACATGCGCGCCGAGTACGTCGCCAACGGCTGCGACCCGGAGCGGACGCACGTGGCGCCGCTCCCCGTCGCCGGGCCGCCCGCGGGGCGTGACGCCCCCGCCGCTGGCTCGTCTTTGTCGCCGGACGGGGCGGCGAGGCTGCTGTTCCTGGGGCGGATGGACCTGCTCAAGGGCGGGCGCACCCTGGTGGACGCGCTCCCGGCGGTCCACGCCGGGCTGGGGCGGCCGGTGCACGCCGTGTTCGCCGGCGAGGGCCCCGACCGCGCCGAGTGGGAGCGCCGCGCCGCGGAGGCGGGGGCGCGCTGCCCGGGGGTGACGACGGAGTTCGTCGGCTGGCGGCGCGGCGGCGAGCTGGAAGCGCTGTGGGACGCCGCCGACCTGCTGGTGGTCCCCAGCGTGTGGCCGGAGCCCTTCGGCATGGTTGGGCCCGAGGGGGGGCTGCGCGGCGTTCCCGCCGCCGCCTTCGCCGTGGGGGGAATCCCCGACTGGCTGGAGGACGGCGTGGGCGGCCGCCTCGCCCCCGCCGATCCGCCCACCGCCGCGGGGCTCGCCGGCGCCGTCGTCGACTGTCTGCGCGACCCGGCCGTGCACGCCCGTCTCCGCGAGGGGGCGCTGCGGCTGGCGCGGCGGTTCAGCCGGGAGGCGCACCTCGCCGCGCTCCTCCCCGTCCTGGAGGAGGCCGCCCGCGGCGGCCGGGACAGCATCCGGGGATCCGCGAGCGCGGTCCCGACGTGAGAGCACACAGCGTCCGACTCATGATCCGTGAAGCCGTAATCGACGTCCTGCGACCGTACCACTTCCGCGGCAAGCTCCGGCTCCTGGCCGGTGTCGCGCCCAGCCGCGGCGAGCGGGACGCCGAGGTGTTCGGCTACCGGGTCAGGCTCGACCTGGGCGAGGCCATCCAGCGCTGGATCTACCTGGGCGCCTTCGAGCCGCAGGAGACCGCCCTGGTCCGCGGCTGGCTGAAGCCGGGGATGACCTTCGTGGACGTGGGCGCCAACGTGGGGTACTTCAGCCTGCTCGCCGCCTCGCTGGTGGGCGAGCGGGGGCGCGTGTTCGCGCTGGAGCCCAGCCCGTACGCGTACGCGCGGGTGGAGGCGACGCTGCGCGCCAACCGCATGCCGCAGGTGCGCGCCTTCCAGATGGGGCTGAGCGCCGAGCCCGGCGAGCTGACGCTGTACCTGCCGCCCGAGGCCGCCCACTTCCACTCCCCCACCATGAGCGCGAGCTCCGGGGGCGACCCCGTCGCCGTCCCCGTCCGCCGCCTGGACGACGCTCTGGACGAGTGGGGCGTGGACACGGTGGACCTGGTCAAGGTGGACGTGGAGGGGCACGAGCCCTTCGTTTTCGAGGGCGCGTCGCGGGTCCTGCGGAGCGGGCGGATCCGTGCCATCCTGGTGGAGTTCAACGACTTCTGGCTGCGGCAGCAGGGCGGCACCCCGGACGCGCTGTACCGCACCCTTCTGGACGCCGGGTTCGTGGACACCGGCGGCGAGGCGGAGTTCGCGCCCGAGTGCGTCGTCACCCGCTTCCTCGTGCACCGCGCCGCCGGCGCGGCGTGAGCATTCCCACCCTGGCCCCCAGCATGTCGCAATCGATCCGGGTCCACCTCGACCGGCCCAACGAGGAGCAGCAGGCGGAGGACGACTACTTCCGGTCGTCCGAGGACGAGCGCGCCTCCGCCGACCTGTACCGCTCCCTGCTGTACGTAGGCAAGGCGCACTCGCTGCTGACCTTCGACGACATGGTGAAGCGCTTCGGGCTGAGCTTCCGCGGCTCGGTGCTGGAGCTGGGCGGCGGATACGGCTACCTGAGCTCGTACGTCAAGAAGCGCTTCCCGGAGTGCCGGGTGGTCTTTTCCGACGTGTCGCGCGAGGCGGTGGAGAAGAGCGGGCAGTACGAGGACTTCTTCGGGGTGTCGCTGGACGAGAAGTGGGTCACCGGCGCCGAGGCGACGCCGTTCCCGGACGCCGGCTTCGACCGCGTCATGTTCTTCGCCAGCTTCCACCACACCCAGGACCCGCAGGCCGCGGTCCGCGAGTGCGCGCGCATCCTGCGGCCCGGCGGCGAGCTGTACCTCCTCTTCGAGCCCTCCTGCCCCGGCTGGCTCAAGCCGCTGTACGACTTCCACGTGCGGCGCGACGAGGTCAAGGAGAACTACTACTCCGTGGGCGAGTACCGCCGCTTCTTCCGGAGCGCCGGGCTGGGCTTCCGGCAGCACAACTACCGCGGCTTCCTGTACCGCCGCTCGGAGCGGGCCATGCTCTACTACGCCGCGCTGAGCATGCTGCCCGGGTTCGCGGTGAACGCGTTCCCGTGCAGCCAGGTCATCGTCGGGAGCAAGCCCGGCGCGGCATGAGCGTACCCGGCGGGGTGCCCGCGGGGCAGGCGCGGTCCCCCCTGGCCGCCGGGAGCGGCGAGCTCCGGGTGGCCCCCGCGCCGCGGGCTCCCGCGGCGCGGGGCGGCGCCGAGGCCGCGGCCCACGCCGGGGCCGCGCCGCGCGTGGCCGTGGTGTGCGACCTGCTGGAGGAGCGCTGGCCCAGCATGGACCTGGTGGCCGACATGCTCCTGCGCACGCTGGGCGAGATGGAGACGCCGGGCGTGACCGCGGTGCGCGTGCGGCCGTCCATGCGCCGCAGGTTCACGAGCGAGCCGGCGCCCGGGAGCGGCGCGGACGCCTACGAGCGGCGGCTGCGGGTCAACCTGGACCGCGGGCTGAACCGCTTCTGGGACTACCCGCGCCTGCTGCGCCGCCGCCGGGGGGAGTTCGACGTCTTCCACGTGGTGGACCACGCCTACGGGCAGCTCGTGCACCGGCTCCCGCCGGAGCGCACGGTGGTCACCTGCCACGACCTGCACACCTTCCAGTGCCTGCTGGAGCCCGGACGCGCGCCGCGCTCGGCCATGTTCCGGGCGATGACCGGCTACGTGCTGCGCGGGCTGGGCCGCGCCGGCCGGGTGGTGTTCGACACCGCCGCGGTGCGCGACGAGGCCGTGGGGCGGGGGCTGGTGGCGCCGGAGCGGGCGAGCGTGGCGCACCTGGGCGTGGACCCCGCCTGCTCGCCGCACCCCGACGCGGCCGCGGACCGCGCCGCCGCCGCGCTCCTCGGCCCCGCGCGTTCCGATGCGCCCGAGGTGCTGCACGTGGGCGGGACCTTCGCGCGCAAGCGCATCGACCTGCTCCTGCGCATCTTCGCCGAGGTGCGCCGGGCGGCGCCCGGGGCGCGGCTGGTGCGGGTGGGCGGCCCCTTTTCCGAGGAGCAGGCGCGCCTGGCCGAGGAGCTGGGGGTCGCGGACGCCGTCGCCGTGCTCCCCTTCCTGGACAAGGCGGTGCTCGCGGCGGTCTACCGCCGCGCCGCGCTGGTGGTGCTCCCCTCCGAGGAGGAGGGGTTCGGCCTCCCGGTGATCGAGTCGATGACCTGCGGCACCCCGGTGGTCGCCAGCGACCTCCCCGTGCTGCGCGAGGTGGGCGGCGCGGCGGCCACCTTCGTCGCCACCGGCGACGTCGCGGCGTGGGGGGCGACGGTCGCGCGGCAGCTCGCCGAGCCCGCGCGCGACCCGGAGCGGTGGGAGGCGCGCCGCGCCGCGAGCGCGGCGCAGGCGGCCCGGTTCACATGGCAGGAGTACGCACGGAGCATGGTCAAGGTGTATCGCGAGGTGGCTGCGCCGTGAGCGCGACGGAGAAGACGGCCGCGCGGCGCCCCCGGGTGCTGCAGGTGGGCAAGTTCTACCCGCCCCACTACGGCGGCATCGAGACCCACCTGCAGGTGCTCTCCGACGGGCTGCGCGACCACGCCGACGTGCGCGTGCTCGTGTCCAGCGACGACCGCAGCCACTCGCTGGAGGTGATCGACGGGATCCCCGTGGAGCGGCTGGGCACCCGGTTCACCCTGGCGGGCGCCCCCATCTGCCCGGGGATGTCGCGGCGCATCCGCGAGTCGCAGGCGGACGTGGTGCACATGCACCTCCCCAACCCGGCCGCCGTCATGGCGTACCTCGCCAGCGGCCACCGGGGGCGGCTGGTGGTGAGCTGGCACAGCGACGTGGTCCGGCAGAAGGTGCTGAACGCCGCCTTCCAGCCCATCCTGCGGCGCCTCCTGGACCGCGCCGACGCCATCGTGGCCGCCACCCCCAACTACGTGGCGAGCTCGCCCACGCTGGCGCGCTACCGCGACCGCACCCACGTGATCCCGTACGGGATCCCCGTCGGCGGCTTCGAGCGGCGGGACGACGCCGTCGCCGCGCTGCGCGAGCGCTTCGGGGAGCGGATGGTGCTGGGCGTGGGGCGGCTGGTGTACTACAAGGGCTTCGAGCACCTGGTGGAGGCCATGCGCGACGTGGACGGCCACCTGGTCATCGTGGGGACCGGGCCGCTGCGGCGGCCGCTGGAGGAGCGGGTGCGGGCGCTGGGGCTGGAGGACCGGGTGACGCTGGTGGGGGGCGTGGACGACGCCGTCCCCTTCTACCACGCCGCGCGGGTCTTCGTCCTCGCCTCCATCGCGCGAAGCGAGGCCTTCGGCATCGTGCAGATCGAGGCCATGGCCTGCGGCCGGCCGGTGGTGAACACGCAGCTGGACTCCGGCGTCCCCTTCGTGTCGCGCGACGGGGAGAGCGGCCTCACCGTCCCCCCCGCCGACCCGGGCGCGCTCGCCGCCGCCGTCAACCGCCTGCTGGACGACGCCGCCCTGCGCGAAACGCTGGGCCGCGCGGCGCGGGCGCGTGTGGAGCGCGAGTTCAGCCAGGAAGCCATGGTGCGCCGCTTCCTGGCGCTGTACGCCGGCGAGGCCGAAGCGGCCCCCGCCGGCGCGGCGCGCCCCGGGCGCCCCGATGCGCAGCGCTCCCGCGCGTGGCCGGCCGAGGTCGCCGCCCGGGAGGCGCAGGGTGGACCCGCTCGCTGAAGTGCCTTATTTTCAACCGTTTGTGACCCCGCCGCCGGCGTTCTCGTCCGGTGCCGTGTGGTCCCACCCGTTCGCTCCGGTGAAATGACGCGTGCACGCCTGCTGATCGCGCTCGCCCTCTGCCTCGTTCCGGCCGCGCTCCCCGCGCAGGGCGGCGCGCCCGAGACCCCGCCCGCCACGCTGCGGCCCGGGGACCGCGCCGCCATCCAGGTGTGGCGCAACCAGGAGCTGAGCACCACGCTCACGGTGGGCGAGGACAGCGCCTTCGTGCACCCCATCTACGGCGCCGTCAAGGTCGCGGGGCTGCCCCTTCCGGAGGCGCGCGAGCGGGTGCGCCAGTTCCTCACCCGCTTCGAGGGCGAGCCCCGCTTCACCATGCTCCCCGAGTTCCGGGTGTACGTGGGCGGCGCCGTGCGCGACCCCAACCAGCACTACATGCCGCAGCTCAGCGTGGGCGAGGCCATCACCCGCGTGGGCGGCTCCACCGCGTCCGACCGGCGGCACCGGGTGCGCCTGGTGCGCGGCGGCCGGCAGTACGTGGAGAACCTGAACGGCTCCGGCATCGCCGCGCTCCTGCAGACGCCCATCCGCTCCGGCGACCAGATCATCGTGGAGGAGCGGGCCACCTTCACGCGCACCTACGTGGGGCCCGCGCTGCAGATCCTGCAGGCCATCGGCTCCATCGTCACCACCTACGTGCTCATCGACCAGGTCATCGGCTCGGACGACGATACGCCCTGAGACGACGGCCCGGACGATCCCACGACCCCAGCGAACCCAGATGCACGAGCTGTCCTCCTCCCCGGAAAAGCACCTCTACCTCCCCGGCGGGAGCGGCGCCCTGCGCCCCGACCCCGAGGCGGAGGGCTCCACCTTCGGCGAGTACGCCGGCGCGCTCCGGCGCTACTACTGGGTGGTGCTCCTGACCACGACCGTGGGCCTCGCCCTGGCCGTGTACAAGGTGATGACCACCGAGCAGCTGTTCGGCTCCCAGGCCTCCGTGGAGATCGGCTCCGAGGGCGCCGCCGCGCCATCCGGCGGGCTCGCCGGGATCGCCGCCACGCTGGGCGGCGGCGGGGCGGGCGGCGTGAGCACCGACGTGGAGATCATCCGCAGCCGCATGATCCTGGGACAGGTGGTGGACTCGCTGGGGCTCCGCCTGGCCCGCGAGGTCCCCGACCTGTGGCGCACCGAGTACCACCCGGTGGGGATCGTGGACGCGGTGCGCATCGCGCCCGACGCCACCACCGCGCCGCTGGAGCTGGCCTTCGAGGACCGGGGCGTCCGCGTGAGCAGCGGCGGCCGCGAGGCTTCCGCGGCGTACGGGGCGCCGGTGGAAGTCGGCGGCGTGCGCTTCACCGTCCCCACCCGCCCCGGCGGGATGGACCAGCTGACGCTCCAGGTGATCCCGCACAAGTCCGCGGTGGACCGGCTGCTGGAGAACGTGGTCGTGTACCCGCGCGACAACGTCAGCATCGTCGACATCGTGGTGACCGGCTACGACCCCGTCGTCACCGAGCGCATCGCCAACGTCACCGCCGAGCTGTACCAGCGCTACAGCAGCCGCAAGTCGCGCGTGCAGGCCGAGCGCCGCCGCGAGTTCGTCGAGGAGCAGCTGCTCACCGGCGAGACGCTGCTGCGGGACGCACAGAACCGCCTGACCGCGCACCGCCAGCGCGAGGGGCTGTACAGCGCCCGAGCCGAGGCCATGACCGGCCAGGTGCAGCGTGGCGAGGTGGAGCTGAAGCGCGCCGAGCTGAACGCCGACCTGCAGATCTACAAGTCGCTCCTGGCGCAGGCGCAGAGCACCCGGCGCGAGAGCGCCGACGTGATCCGCACCATCGTCTCCAACCCGGAGATGAGCGCCAACCCCACGGTGCTCGCGATCTACGACCGGCTCACCAAGTACGAGTCGCTCCGCGACAGCATCACCACCGGCCCGTACCGCGTCAGCGCCTCCAACCCCGACCTGGCGCGCACCGACTCGCTGATCGCGCTGAACCGCAGCGCCCTCATCGAGGCCACGCGCAACCACGTGGAGTGGCTGGAGGCGCGCGTGCGCGGCATGGACCAGATCACCCAGCGCTCCGACAGCAGCATCAGCCGGCTCGCCGGCGCCGAGCCCGAAGAAACCCGGCTGATGCTGGAGGTCGAATCGTACGGCGAGGCGGTCAAGACCCTCCGCGAAAAGTACTACACGGCCGGGATCGCCGAGGCCGCGGGCGAGGACAAGGTCGCCTTCCTGGACCGCGCCCTCCCCGGCGAGCCCGCCGGCTCCGGCCCCGTGCGCTCGCTGGTCTTCGGGCTCATCTTCGGCGTCATGGTGGGCGCCGGCGGCGCCGTTGCGCTGGACGGGCTGAACCGCTCCGTCCGCAAGCGCGGCGAGCTGGAGCGCGTGCTCCACGTGCCCGAGCTGGCCGTGATCCCGCAGGTGCGCACCCTGTCCGGCGCGAAGCGGCTCCGCCTCCCCGGCATGGCCGGCGCCGGCGGGCGCGCCCTCCCCGCCGCGGCGCCCCCCGAGCCGCTCGCGGCCACGCAGGTGTACTCCAGCGGCGCCGAAGCGTACCGGACGCTGCGCACCAACCTGATCTTCGCGCAGGCGGGGCAGGGGCTGCGCTCCATCGTGGTGACCAGCCCCTCCGGGTCCGAGGGCAAGACCACCACCGCCGCCAACGTCGCCGTCGCCTTCGCCCAGCAGGGAATGCGCGTGCTGCTGGTGGACTGCGACTTCTACCGCGCCCGGCTGCACCAGGTCTTCGGGGTGGCAAACTCGCCCGGCCTCGCCGACCTGCTCCTGGGCAGCGCCGCGGTGGAGCAGGTGGTGCGCCCCACCTCCGTGGAGCGCGTGTCCGTGATCCCCGCGGGGCCGCTCCCGCCGGTCAACCCCACCGACCTGCTGGGCGGCGACGTGATGCGCTCGCTGCTGGCCTCGCTCGCCGGCGACTTCGACCTGGTGGTGCTGGACACCCCCCCGGTGCTCACCAACGCCAACGCGCCCATCCTGGCCACCCAGACCGACGGCGTGGTGCTGGTGGTGCGCGCCGGCCAGACGGACCGCGACACCGCGCGCGAGGCCATGCAGCAATTGGCGACGGTCGGCGCGCGTGTGCTCGGCACGGTGCTCAACGACCCGGACGCCACGCTGGCTCAGCGCAAGGGGTATTACGAGGCCGCGGTTTCCGGATCTGCGGGGAACGGACGAGGGGCGTGATCCGGGCGTGCCCCCGGCTGCGCCGGGGTCGGGCTTCGGCTCCGTAGCAGACGAAACGACCGTCTGCAACGGAGTCGAGCCCCGGCGGAAACTGCCCCGCCGGGTCTCGCCCCTTCGGGCCGAAATCCCTCACGCGGGTTTCGCGCTGGCGTCCGCGGGGGCCCCCACCCGGGTCGCATAGGCTCGCACGGCTCGCCCCCTATATCCCCCAATTCTGGGGGAGGGCTGACCGAAGGTCGGGGCTGTTGCCGTTGCGATCTGCGGCGGGAGGTCGGGGGAGGCTGCGCAGGAGGTGCGTTGTTCGAAGCCGGCGTGATCCCGCCCTCGCTCGGAGCGTGGGCGAGTGCTCTGGCGAGTCCCTTCGGGTACCGCACCGACGGAGCAGCCGCCCCCGGCCGACCCCAAACACCGGAGCCAGCCGAAGCGGCATGGGGTTCGGCGCTGTCCCCAGAGGGGCGCGAGGGGAGGTGATGGCGTCCACGGACCGGTGCGGTTCGGTTGTGTGGGGGCGTATCCGCTTGTATTTTCCTGATCTCTGCCCCCGGGAAAGAGTCCCGGGAGCGTGCGCGTTCCGGTGACCCGCGGGAGACATTGATCGTCGCGTACGGGAACGTCACGGACCCCGGCCCGCCGCTCGCGGCGTGACGTCGGCGCCCATCGGCATGAGCGAGCGGACCGCCGGGGTCACGCTTTCCGTGGTCGTGCCGGCGTACAACGAGGAGGCCACCATCGCCGCGGCCGTGCGCCGCGTGCGCGAGTGCCCGCTGCGGACCGAGATCGTCGTGGTGGACGACGCCTCCACGGACGGGACGCGCGCCGTGCTGGAGTCGCTTCGGGCGCAGGGGCTGGTGGACCGGCTGGTGCTGCACGAGCGCAACCAGGGCAAGGGAAGCGCTGTGCGCTCCGCCATCCCGCACGTCACCGGCGAGCTGGTGGTGATCCAGGACGCGGACATGGAGTACGACCCGGCCGACCTCCCGGCGCTGATGCAGCCCATCCTGGACGGCAGGGCCGACGCGGTGCTGGGGAGCCGGTTCCTGGGCGGCCCGCACCGCGTGCTGTACTTCTGGCACAGGGTGGGGAACGGGTTCCTGACGCTGGTCTCGAACATGTTCACCAACCTGAACCTCACCGACATGGAAACGTGCTACAAGGTGGTGAGGTCGGACCTGATGAAGAGCCTGCCGCTGCGCTCGCGGCGCTTCGGGATCGAGCCGGAGCTGGTGGCCAGGCTCGCCCAGGCGGGCGCCCGCATCTACGAGGTCCCCATCAGCTACAGCGGGCGGACCTACGCGGAGGGCAAGAAGATCGGCTGGCGGGACGGAGTGGCCGCGTTCTGGCACATCCTCCGCTACAACCTCGTCCCCCCGCGCGCGCCGGCGTACCGGCACGCGTCGGGGGGCGCGGGCGTGGTCCCGGCGGCGCCGGCGCCGGCCGTGGCGGAGCAGGCGGGGATCGCCCGCCTACACACCAACTGAGAATCGTCGCGCGAACATGCAGATAACGGTCGTCGGCACGGGATACGTGGGGCTGGTGGTGGGAGCGTGCCTGGCGGAGACGGGCAACGACGTCGTCTGCGCCGACATCGACGCGGGCAAGATCGCCCGGCTCAACGCCGGCGAGATCCCCATCTACGAGCCCGGGCTTGAGCCGCTGGTGGAGCGCAACCTTTCCGAGGGGCGCATCCGCTTCACCACGGACGTCGCGGACGCCGTGCGCGCCGCCGAAGTCATCTTCATCGCCGTGGGCACGCCCCCGGGCGAGGACGGCTCCGCCGACCTGCAGCACGTGCTCGCCGTGGCCGAGACGGTGGGGCGCAACATGCCCGCCGACGGCCCCGAGAAGATCGTCATCACCAAGAGCACCGTCCCCGTGGGCACCGCCGGCAAGGTGCGCGAGGCCATCCGCCGCCACACCACGCGGCCCTTCCACGTGTGCTCCAACCCCGAGTTCCTCAAGGAAGGCGCGGCGGTCCAGGACTTCATGAAGCCCGACCGCGTGGTGGTGGGCGTGGAGTCCGACTTCGCCCGCGAAAGGCTCGCCGAGCTGTACGAGCCCTTCGTGCGCACCGGCAACCCCATCCTGTTCATGGACATCGCCTCCGCGGAGATCACCAAGTACGCCGCCAACGCGATGCTCGCCACCCGCATCTCCTTCATGAACACCATCGCCGGCCTGTGCGAGGCCGTCGGGGCGGACGTGTCCAAGGTGAGGGCCGGGATCGGGACCGACGAGCGGATCGGCTCCAGCTTCCTGTTCGCCGGCATCGGCTACGGCGGGAGCTGCTTCCCCAAGGACGTCAAAGCGCTCATCCACACGCTCCGCACCGTGGGCGTGGACCCGGTGATCCTGGAAGGGGTGGAGCACGTCAACGCCGCGCAGAAGTCGCTGCTGCTGGAGCGCATCGTGGAGCGCTGCGGCGAGGACCTTTCCGGCTGCACCTTCGCCCTGTGGGGGCTGTCGTTCAAGCCCGAGACCGACGACATGCGCGAGGCGCCGTCGCTCACCGTGGTGCGCGGGCTGGCCGAGCGCGGCGCCCGGCTGCGCGCGCACGACCCCGAGGCGCGCCACGAGGCCGAGCGCCACTTCGGCGACCTGGTGGAGTCCGGGACGCTCGAGCTGTTCGAGCACAAGTACGACTGCCTGGGGGGCGCGGACGCGCTCCTGGTGCTCACCGAGTGGGCCCCGTACCGCCGCCCCGACTTCGCGCGCATCCGTTCCCTGCTCCGCGAGCCGGTGGTGTTCGACGGGCGCAACCTGTGGGAGCCCGAGAAGATGCGCGAGAACGGCTTCCACTACGTGTCCGTCGGCCGCTCCGCCGTCGCCCCGCTGGCGGCGGTGCAGGCGCAGCCGCACGCGGCGGCGCGCTGAGGGCCGCCGCATGCGCATCCTGATCACGGGCGCCGCCGGCTTCCTGGGCTCCCACCTGTGCGACCGCTTCCTGGCGGAGGGGCACGAGGTGGTGGGGATGGACAACTTCATCACCGGCTCCCCGGACAACGTCGCGCACCTGGCCGGGCGGAGCGACTTCCGCCTGGTGGAGCACGACGTCACCCGGTACATCGACCTGGACGGGCCGCTCGACGGCGTGCTGCACTTCGCCAGCCCCGCCTCGCCGGTGGACTACCTGGAGCTCCCCATCCAGACGCTCAAGGTGGGGTCGCTGGGGACGCACAACACGCTGGGGCTGGCCAAGGCCAAGGGCGCCCGCTTCCTGCTGGCCTCCACCTCCGAGGTGTACGGCGACCCGCAGGTGCACCCGCAGGTGGAAAGCTACTGGGGGAACGTGAACCCGGTGGGCCCGCGCGGCGTGTACGACGAGGCCAAGCGCTTCGCCGAAGCCATGACCATGGCGTACCACCGCTTCCACGGCGTGGAAACGCGCATCGTGCGCATCTTCAACACCTACGGCCCCCGCATGCGCCCCAGCGACGGGCGGGTGGTCTCCAACTTCATCGTGCAGGCGCTGCGCGGCGACCCGCTCTCCATCTACGGCGAGGGCGACCAGACCCGCTCGTTCACCTACGTGGACGACCTGGTGGACGGCATCCACCGCCTCTTCTTCTCCGAGCGCGTGGAGCCCACCAACGTGGGGAACCCGGGCGAGTTCACCGTGCGCCAGCTCGCGGAGCGGGTGCTGGAAATGACCGGCAGCCGCTCCGAGCTGTCGTTCCTTCCCCTCCCGGAGGACGACCCCAAGGTCCGCCGTCCCGACATCGGGGTCGCGCAGGCCGTGCTGGGCTGGGAGCCGCGGGTCCCGCTGGAGGAGGGGCTCCGGCGGACGATCCCCTACTTCGAGAAGCTGGTCGAGGCGGAGAGCGTCGGCGCGCGCACCCTGGGCTGACCGCCGGCGCGCCGGCTTCCTCGCCGGCGCCCGGGTGTCCCCCCTTTCCATGGCATCGATGAACGTGACCGGGCGGAGTCCGGCTACCCAGGCCTCCACCGAGCGTGGCTCCCCCCGCGGGGAGGCGGCGCAGCCGGCCGTCCGTGCCACGGTGCGGGTGGCCGTGTGCGTGGCGACGCTGCAGCGCCCCCTGCTCCTGGCGGCGCTGCTGGACAGCCTCGCGGGGCTGGTGTTCCGCAAGAGCGCCCCGGTGGAGCCGTTCATCGTGGTCGTGGACAACGATCCGGGGGAGACCGCGCGCGAAGTCGTGGAGGCGGCGCGTGACCGGCTGCCCTTTCCGGTCGTCTACGACGTCGAGCCCAACCGTGGCATTCCGCACGCGCGCAACTGCGGAGTGCGCACGGCGCTCCGCGGGGGCGCCGAGTTCGTAGCCTTCATCGACGACGACGAGGTCGCGAGCCCCGACTGGCTGGACGAGCTGCTCCACGTGCAGCGCCAGAGCGGGGCCGACGTGGTCAGCGGCCCCTCCCTGCCGCGCTTCGCGCCCGGGGTGGAGCCGTGGGTGGTGGAGGGCGGCTTCTTCACCTATCCCCGCTACGCGACCGGGGACGCCATCCCCATCGCGGCCACCAACAACGCGCTGGTGGCCGCGCAGCTGTTCCGCGGCACGGAGGAGCCCTTCGACCCGACCTTCGGGCTGAGCGGGATGGACGACTCGCACTTCTTCATGCGGGTGAAGATGTCGGGGGCCAGGCTGGTGTGGGCGGACGAGGCGCGCGTGGAGGAGTTCATCCCCGCGTCGCGCGCC
>Ga0207662_10000736_pt1 | contig 15013 bp, 10 predicted proteins | sample KBSS33LmetaG_FD_184338 | JGI IMG/M metagenome (GOLD analysis project Ga0207662, IMG submission 184338) | Switchgrass rhizosphere microbial communities from Kellogg Biological Station, Michigan, USA - KBS S3-3L metaG (SPAdes) (version 2) | ecosystem: Host-associated > Plants > Roots >... | reverse complement strand
GTGCTCGTCACGGGCCGCTCGGCCTACGTCGCCGAAATTTCGTTGAGCATGCGCCACGACATTATCGCAACCGTGATCGGATCAGTCGTGCTGGTCGGCATCATTTTTTTCGCCGGCTTTGGCCGGTGGATGCCCCTGCTGGGGATGGGACTTTCACTCTTGTTGTCCTGTCTCGTCGCGCTCGCACTCGGTTTGTTGATCTTTGGACGCCTCAACATGGTAACGGTCGGATTTTGCGCCATCCTCGTGGGACTCGGAGTCGATTTCGCAATTCTGATCTTTGGCCGCTACCAGCAGGCGCGCACGGACGGCGAGTCGCATCCTGAGGCAATCTCAACGGCTATTCAAAAGTTCGGGCGCGCCGTTTTCTTCGGCGCCCTCACAACAGCGGTGGGCTTTCTTGCCCTAATTCTGAGCGGCTCGATCGGCTTTTCGGAGCTCGGCGTGCTTATTGCCATCGGCATTCTCTTTGCCGGTCTATTCATGTGCACGATTCTGTTTTTGTTCGTGGGCCATGGAGAGCCGGCAGCTCGCCACGATTGGATCTTCGAGGCGGTGAAAAAATATGTGGCTTGGAGCGTGCGACGTCCCGCTCCGATTTTGATCCTGGCGACGGCTATCTTGTCGAGCTTAACGCTGTTTGGTTTCTCGCCGAAGCCGCCGCTTCCTTTTGATGCGAGCACGCGTTCGCTCCAACCGAAAAAGAGTCGCGCCGGTCACGCGCTGGCCGCGATTATGAGCAATATGCCATTGCGCTGGGAACCGGTGCTGGCCATCGTGCGCGCTCCTGACGCGCAGCGGCTCCACGATGATTGGAAAAAAATCGCGGCGCACTGGAGCGAGCTGCAAGCGGCGGGCAAGATCAAAAGTTTTTCCACACCGGTGGCGCTGACGCTTTCGCCAATGTCGATCCAACACAATCGGGAACGATTGCGCGCGATCGACTTCCAAAGCGTGCGGCGAACATTGGGAGAAACGCTCGATGCCGAAGGATTCAGTCCGGATTCGTTTTCCAGCGCATACAAGTTGCTCGACGATTTACAGTCAGTTGCCGATCCAAATGCGCGGTTACCGAACTGGCGAGACAAACTTCCGGAATCTTCGAGCTGGTGGTTCCTGGTCGATCGCTACTTCGCGCAAGATCCCCTGCTCACCGTCGGTTTTGTCACCAGCAATCAACCGGTCAAAACACACGCCCAATACCTTACGCTCAGCCGCGAGTTGCCGGTGGCGGGCATACCCATGATCCTTTCGGGATGGGCCTATACCCTCGCGAATCTGCTGCCGTGGGCACAACGTCAGTTGCTCATCGTTACTGGCGCGATGGCTCTGTTCGAAGGGCTGCTCCTCGCGATCTTGTATCGCGATTGGCGACTTTGGGCCATTCAGGAGGTCACGCTTATCTTTGGCCTCGGCGCGATGCTCGCCACGATGAAATTGTGCAACCTGCCGTTGAACTTGTTAAATGTTCTGGCCTTTCGCCTGGTCATCGCGATCGGGGTCGATTACGGCATTTACGTGCTGTTCGCGTGGCAAAAGGCGCACGAGATCGAGCACGACATCGCCGGCGTAGTAAAGCCAGTCTTGCTCGCGGGATTGACCGCCCTTGCCGGGTTTGGATCGTTGGTGCTGGCGAAAAATCCTTCGCTCAGCAGCCTCGGCGTCGCTTGCGCAATCGGCATCTTCTGGAGTTTGGTGGCGACAATTTTCTTCACCCTTCCAGCGGCAGCGGCCGCCAGACCAAAGACTTGGCGCAAAGACTAACCGGGATAAGATCGGTAGTGAGAATGAACCCTATCATCCAACCCCGAACGCTTTCGGGGCTCGCCCTGGCGAGAGCGCGCCGAAAAATCCGTTTAACCGCCCTTTTCCTTCTCCTTATCGCGCCCGTCGCCAACGCGGAGACGCTCTCAGAGGCTGATGTCAAGAATCTCCTCGCCCGAATTCGTGAGAACCGGATTACGCAGGCCGATTTTCAGGAACAAAGGGTTCTTCGTCTAATGAAGAAGCCGATCATGAATTCGGGGAAGGTCTGGTTCCAGCCACCGAACAAATTCAGGCGCGAAGTGAAAGGCAGTTCGCCCAGCCTCACCGTAAGCGATGGCCAGCAGCTTTGGATTTACTATCCCAACTTCAAATCGGCCGAACGTTATTCGTTAGGAAAACGCTCACCGCTCGATTCAGTCATTGCTTCAATCAATTCCGCATTGAACCTCGAGAATATCGAAAACACTTTCCACATCACGGCGACGAAGGAGGGCAACGGCTACGAGTTGGAATTAACGCCGCGAACGGCTTCGATGAAACGGGCGTTTCAAAAACTGAATCTGCGAATTAATGACAACCTGCAGGCTGAACGCACCGATATGCTGCTGCCGAACGGCGATCGGATTGTAACGAGCTACTCAAACCAGAAGCGCGCGCCTGTTCCTTCATCGACGTTCGAATTTACGCCGCCGCCCGGCACCGATATCGCGACGCCGCTGGGGCGATGATGGCAGGGCAACCACGAATGGACACTAATGCTGACAAGTTCTGTTCAGAGAAGAAGTAAATGGTGGGTTGCAAACATGCCAAGTTAGAATGGGAGCGGGTTGTTTTATGAATTCGTGTCTATTCGTGTTCATTCGTGGTTAAAAAGCGCTGGCGTTCCAAATTCGATCAAGTCAGGCAGAAACTCCTTCTCACTCCCACCGAAAAGCGCGTGGTGCTTTTCGTTTTCGCGGCGTTCGCACTTGGGCTGAGCACAAAATGCTACCGCGACGCTCATCCGTCATCTTCTTCGCCGGCGCCAAAACCAATACAGGAAATTACGCCGCCTTAAATTCGCTCACGAGCTCTTGCAGCGTCTTTTTCGCGTCGCCGAAGATCATGGTCGTGTTGACACCGGAAGGGTTGTCCGCAAGCAGCACGACCGGGCCGCGATCGCTGTTCTCGACAAAACCTTATTCGCGGTGACGGTGGACAAACCGTTCAGATGAATCGCTCGAAGCCCGCGCCAACCCCCGACCCCCACATCATCGCGCGAGAAATCGTCGAAGACCTCCAAGCCGCGCTGTCGCAATTCGCAGCCATCGCAGCTGATTTAAACGCTAGAGCTTATGCCAACTGACGATTCGTGTCTTCGCGACATCCCTTTTGCGGAACGGATCGTTCCGGCAGATCATGTCCGAGTGACGGATTACGTTGACGCGTTCACAAAGCAAATTTGTGAAGTCATTGTGGGCAAGAATCAGGCGGTAAAGCTCGCAGTCGCCTGTCTTCTCGCGCGCGGCCACCTCTTGATTGAAGATATTCCGGGCGTGGGCAAGACGACTCTCTCCCAGGCATTGGCGCGCTCGCTCGCGCTCGCCTTTCAGCGCATCCAATTTACGAGTGACCTGCTGCCGGCCGATATTCTCGGCAATTCCATCTTCGATCGAGGCGAGCAACGCTTCGTGTTTCATCGCGGCCCGCTCTTTGCGCAAGTCGTGTTGATCGACGAGGTAAATCGCGCCACGGCCAAGACTCAAAGCGCGCTGCTGGAAGCAATGGAGGAACACCAGATCTCGATCGACGGCGTGACCTATGAGTTACCCGAACCGTTCTTTGTAATCGCAACCCAGAATCCGCAACATCAAGTCGGCACTTTTCCGCTGCCAGAATCCCAGCTCGACCGTTTTCTGATGCGGATCGAACTGGGCGTGCCGGACCGCGCCAGCGAGCGCGCAATGCTCCTGGGCATGGATCGCCGCGAGATGCTGAAAGAATTGAAACCGGTGTTTAGCCCACAGACATTGCTCGAAATTCAAGATAGCGTGCGAAACGTGCACGCTTCACCTGCGCTGCTCGATTACCTGCAGGATTTGCTCGATGCCTCGCGGCAACGTCACACCACCGGATTGTCTCCGCGGGCGGGTCTCGCGTTGTTGCATGCATCTCAGGCATTGGCGCTGATGAGCGGACGCGACATGGTCCTCCCCGAAGATATTCAAGCAGTGGGAATCGCAGTCATGGCGCATCGGCTGGGACACGATATCGAGCAGCCGGGACAAAGTGGTCGCACACTTGCTGACAATCTGCTGCACAGCGTGCCGGTCCCGTGAAACAGAGAAAATTCCCTTCCGTCTATCCTACCGCAAGTTTTGGCGGCCTGCTGTTTGTTCTGGTCGCGATGTGGTACGCGGCCTCAAGTCAAAATAGTGCAGCAGCTTATCTGATCCTGTTCGCTCTGACTGCGGTCTCTTTGGTTTCGATTCCGCACACCCTGATCAACCTCGCAGGTGTAACGGTGGCTCTCGAAGCCGTGAAGCCGGCGTTCGCCGGCCAGGAGGTCTCGCTTCCGGTCGAGATCGTGAATGGATCGCGCGCAACACGGCATGGAATTAACGTCACTTCCTCGGGCTCAAGCCAGGAACGCAAACGTGTAGATCAGATCCCAGCAGGCAAAGCCGCGCGTGTTACGCTTCGATTTCCTGCACAACAGCGCGGCGAACATGAAATAGGAACACTGTGCCTGACGAGTTTTTATCCACTCGGTTTTGTCCGCGTCTTAAAAAAGTTTGCGACCTCCCAAACTTACGTTGTGTATCCCAAGCCTGCCGGAGAGCTCCAGCTCCCCTCGAGTCGGGCGCGCCCGCCACATAGCCGGCCACAAGCGGACTTTGGAGAAGGCGAAGACTTTGCCGGGGTACGTGCCTACGTGCCGGGCGAGTCCCAACGTCACATCGATTGGAAAGCCGTGGCGCGCGGGCAGGCGCTCATGACAAAACAATTTGCAGCTGAAGCGGAGGGCTCCGTGGATCTCGATTTTTCTGCTCTCCATTTTGCCGACGTGGAAAAGAGGCTTTCGCAGCTCGCGCTTTGGGTGATCGAAGCCGAACGCGCCCGGCGTCCCTACGGCCTTCGCTTGCCAGGCACTGAGATTGCGCCGGCATTTGGCGAACCACATTTTCACCAGTGCATGCGCGCACTTACACGGTTTCAGTGAAGACACCGAGGGACAGGAGTATTCCGCGACAACCGCTGCTTTGGCTGGCGGCTGCATTGCTCTTCACGCTTCCGCCAATGTTCGGTTCTCTCGCGACCTGGGTTCCAAGTTTTTTTCTGCTCACCCTCACAATGAAATTTTGGATGGAACCAAAAGGCTATCGCCTTCGCTCTGCGATTTGGAAAGTCGTTCTGGCGGCGGTGACACTGGCAGCCGTCGTTTTCAGTTATGGTTCCCTCAAGGGAATTGAGCCTGGCGTTTCTGTTCTCGTTGTCCTCATGTCACTCAAGATTCTGGAAGCGCACACCGCGCGCGAGTTCCAAGTCATGGTGATGATCGGCTGGGTGCTTTGTCTGTGCGGATTTTTTCTCTCCCAGGATTTCCTGATCGCGCTTTGTCTTCTGGTCGCATTCGCATTGCTGCTTGTCGCGCTGGTCCAGTTTCACGGCGGATCGTCCGCAGGGTCTTTCTGGTCGCCGGTAGGTGCGACCTGCAGACTCCTCGCTCAGGCGGCGCCGCTCATCGTCCTGTTGTTTCTTTTGTTTCCCCGAATAAATACCGGCTTCCGGTTTGAAATCGACCTCCGTTCGGCCGCTTTCGGTTTTTCCGATCGGCTTTCTCCGGGCAGCATTGCATCTCTCACAAATTCTCCGGACATCGCTTTCCGCGCGGACTTTCCTGACCGCAAGACTCGACCGCCGGGTCCCATGTATTGGCGCGGAGCAGTCATGTGGCATTGCGAAGGAATGGAATGGCGCGCTCCTTACGCTCCTGCCGCGCGCCGTGTCTCCTCTACCCAATCGCCGGGCGACAAAGCAATTCGACAGCGGATTACAATCGCACCGCATGGTGGCCGCTGGATGTTCGCACTCGATCGGCCGTTTGACGTTCCTCCCAAGACGATGCTTGCGCGTGGCAATTACCTCTGGAGCGTTCAGCCGATTCGAAAGCCGCGTCGCTATGAGGTCGTTTCATCCTCCGATGTGACCGGAAAAGAACTCCGATCGCGCGAACGTGAGGAAGCGCTCGAGGTGCCGGCATCGATCAGTCCGGCCGTGCACGAGCTGGCACAATCCTGGATCGCCCAGAATTCGGATCCACGCGCCATAGTAGGCAGCGCGCTCCAGTTTTTCCGGACGCAAAGGTTTCGCTATTCATTGTCGCCAGGCGAATACAAGAAGAACGATCTGGACCAATTTCTCTTTCATCGTCGAATCGGATTTTGCGAACATTACGCCGCCAGTTTCGCCACCCTGATGCGGTTGGCTGGAATTCCCGCGCGTGTTGTCGTCGGCTATCTGGGGGGTGAGTACAACGATCTGGGCCGATTCTTTCTCGTGCGACAGTCCGACGCCCATGCCTGGTGCGAGGTCTGGCTCCCGGACAGCGGATGGACGCGAGTGGATCCAACCACCGCAGTTGCCCCTGGACGGGCCAGTCTCGATCTCAACTCGTTCCTCGCGAGACGCGTCGCTTCCGGAGAAATGGAAGCTCGCCGAAGCACATTCGCCACACGGCTGACGCAATCGGCGATATTCACCAACATCCGGCTGGCTTGGGAGACACTGAATTACGAGTGGGACACGCGCGTCCTTGGTTTCGACGCCGACGTGCAGGAGTCATTGCTGGCTTCCGTTGGAATCGCCAGCCGTAAACCATTTTTACTCATCACCGAGATCCTCTTTATCGCTGCCGCTTTGCTCGTGATTTATGCCGGCTGGATGCAACTGCGGACGCGCTCGCGTCTGGACCGGGTGAAGGCGTTGTATGAGCGTTTTTGTCGCAAGGCTGCCCGGCTCGGTGTGCGGCGCAATCCGTGGGAGGGTCCATCCGATTTCTCAAGGCGGGCCGCCCAATTATTGCCGAAGGAATCCGACCGCATTCGACAGATCTCGAACACTTACATTGCGTTACGTTACTCGCCCGAATCCACCGGGCTCTCGCTCAACCGGTTCGAGAAAGAAGTAAATCAGTTTGCTTCGCACAGCGTTGGCAGCTGATCATCGTCCAGTTGCGGAAGCAGGTGGACGCGATGCAAAGATGTCGCCGGCAACCTGGGCACTAACTTTTGCCGCCCAATTGCGCAGGCGCGTAAACGCCAGTCGGCATGCGATTCACCTCAGGAGATGAGGTTACCGACGAACGAAGGGCACACCCAAACACAAGTACTCGATGACCCACGCGAGTCTGAGAAGGGTACCTCCGACGCCCGTCTTCGCATCGCCGAGCTCTTGCAGAGACCTTTCGATGTTAGATCGATCGCTCTCACCGGTCTGTTTATCCTCGCAGTCTTCTACACCATCTACTTCATGCGTTCGATCCTGTTGCCGATCGTTCTTGCGCTGCTGCTCAGCTTTCTGTTTCGGCCGATAGTGCGTGTACTCGCCAAATTGAAGATTCCGCTGTCGGTGAGCGCGGCGTTCATCCTTATCGGACTTCTTGCACTTGTCGGTTATGGAATCACAGCTCTGGCCACGCCCGCGGTGGGATGGCTCCAAAAAGCACCGGCCGGTTTGACGGAACTGGAACATAAGCTCTTGCCGGTAAAAGAATCGGTAGCCCAAGTGACGCAGGCGACGGGCGAAATCGAGAAGCTCGCGGCCCCTGAACCCCAAACCGCGCCCAAAGTCGAAGTGAAGCGGCATCCCATTACGGAGATGTTTTTCGTGCGCACGCCGGAGTTCATCGCCAGCGCTGTTCTGTTGTCGATCCTACTCTATTTCCTGCTCGTCTACGACCAGGCCTTCATTGCCAAGCTGGTCAAGTTGCTGCCCACGCTCTCAGATAAGAAGACAGCCGTCAGCATTGCGCACGACATCGAATCGCACGTCTCGCGTTATCTCTTCACTATCACAGCGATTAATACCTGCCTTGGCTTGGCCGTCGGAACCGCGGTGGGACTGCTCGGTCTGCCCAACCCGGTAATGTGGGGTGTGATGGTCGCACTGCTCAATTTCGTCCCTTACCTGGGCGCTCTCGCAGGCATCATCTGCATGACCATCGGCGCCGTCTTGAGCTTCGATAGCCTCGGGTACGCTCTGATCTTTCCTGCCGTCTATCTCGCTTTTGGCACGTTGGAGGGCAGCTTCATCACCCCATGGGTTATGGGACGCTCACTTACTTTGAACCCCGTGATCATCCTGCTCTCGCTCACTTTCTGGGGCTGGATGTGGGGAATTGTCGGCATCATTTTAGCCGTCCCGATCCTGGCCGCTTTCAAGATTTTCTGCGCGCACACCAAGCCGATGGAACCCCTCGCAGAATTTCTTAGCTAAATTTAGCCCTTCAAACGCTTTTCTTACTCCTACTCCTATTCGTACTCAATACTCCGGCATCCGAGAGCAAGAATACGAATACGATTACGAATAAGCTGAACAGGATCTCCATCAACCCTGTTTGACTGCGCCCAGCACCTTCATCGCTGCATTGTGCCCGGGAATACCGCTGACGGCGCCGCCGCGCAGCGCACTTGAGCCGCAGAGAAACACATTTTCATATTCCGTTTCGACGCCCCACGCGCCCACCTGTCTTCTTGTTTCGGCGAAGGGAAACGTCGGCGCGTCTTGGAAGATGTTGCCGTGGTACATGCCGAGCGCATCTTCGATGTCGACCGGGCTTTTGCTTTCGATGCAGAGACTGCCATCACGAGCGAGCGCCAGACAATCTTCCAGCGGTGCCTCCAGCCATTGATTTATCCCTTCGATGAATTTCTTCTCCGCGAGCCTTCTCATCGCGTTATTATCGCGCGCAAACAAACCCCATGGCGCGTCGAGTCCAAACAAGGTCATTGTGTGATAACCCTTTTCCCGTAAATCCGGCGCGAGAATGCTGTCGTCGGTCAACGTGTGGCAATAGACTTCACACGGCCATTTATCCGGCAATCGCCCTTCGCATGCCTGGTCGTAGCTGACGTTCATTTGTTTGTAGCCTTCGTCGCTATGGAACGTTCCGGAAAACGCTTCGGCCGCAGCGTAACGCGCTGCTTTCAGCTTCGGCAGGCGACGCAGCAGCATGTTAGTCTTGAACACCGAACCTTCATCCGTCGACTCCGGCTGATAGAATTTGCCGATAAACTTCGCCAACACGTTTCGCCCAAAATTTACCAGAAGATATTGTGCCTCGACTGTCTGCCGTTCTTGAGCAGCCGGTGCAAGGATTGAGCCGGCCCTCTCTGTCACTTCGAACTCGACAGTTTTTCTCTCCCGGCTTACATCGAGCGCACGAAGCGTGACACTGGTAATTATTTCGGCGCCCGCTTTACGTGCCGCTAGTTCCAGCTCGCGCGCCACGCTGCCCATCCCACCAACCGGAACTTTCCATTCACCTGTTTTGTTGCCGATGAGGTGATAAAGAAAACATCGGTTTTGCAGGAGCGAGGGATCGTGTGGGTGAGTCAGGACGCCGATCTTGGCGTCGGTAAAGACAAGGCCGCGAACCAAATCGTTTTGCAAATAACGTTCGATTGCGCGCCCGAGCGGTTCCTCGGCCAGACTGCGCCACGCTTCTCGCGCAACATCATCGGCATCGAACCGGCGCCGAAACTCCTCTTTCGCGACCAGCGGCTCGAGCATCGTGTCCCAGACCTGTTCGGCAAACACTCGCGAGAGATGATAAAATTTCTTCATCTGTTCGTGCTCGGTGTCATTGCCAGTCAGATCGAACATCGACCGGCGACTCAACTCGTCAGAGACGTTGCTCAAGAGCAAGCCATTATCGCGGCCATTCTGGATGTATGGCGTAAACGATGCGGTCGCGCGCCGACGCAGCTCGAGGTTCAATCCAAGATCGCGAATAATTTTCTCCGGGAACAGACTAACGAGATAAGAATAACGCGACAAATGCGCGTCGTAATCGGGAAAGACTTTCTGCGAAGTCGTTGCTCCGCCGATGTAATCGTTCTTCTCCAGAAGAAGGACACTCAACCCAGCGCGCGCAAGATAACTCGCCGCCACCAGCCCATTGTGACCTGCTCCCAGGATTACAACATCGTAGTGCGATTTCATTTTTGAATGCGGTCGTTAGTTCATGCTTACATCAAAACACCGCAAAAAAAACATCAACCGTTTCTTAATCAATGGGTGCATTGATATCTCTCGATTGCACGTTGTTTGTTCTCGGCTCGCGCACAACCCGCGAGCGTGATGACGCATGAAAAGGTGCCTTCTCTTTAACATGCGTTGGCAGAAATATGATGATTGTTGTCATTGCTGCCACTAATCTGTCATCCGAAAATTGGACCATGAATGCACGTAGAGCGGATAAAATAGAGTTCGTTTTCTGGGTGGCACGATTCGGCTTCGTGCTTGCTCTGGGTCTGTTAGCGCTCAGAGCACTCTTCGCGACGGCAGCTCCGGCCAAAACCGAGGACCATTCGAATCGGAGCAAAGCCGCGGCCGAAACAAGGTTGCTCAAACCTCCGGACAGTGGCCAGATTCCGGTTGCCTTTCTGATTTCTGACGGCGCGGTGGTAATCGATTTCTGCGGACCGTGGGAAGTTTTCCATGACGTGATGATCCCGGGCCGTCAAGATATGCCGTTCCGTCTGTACACCGTGGCCGAAACGAAGAAACCGATCCGCACCAGTGGCGGCGGACTGCAGATCGTTCCCGATTACACTTTTGCAAACGCACCCGCTCCAAAGGTCATCGTCATCCCTGCCCAAAGCGACCCCAGCGAAGCGACGCTGAAATGGATTCGTGAATCGAGCAAGAGCACCGATGTCACCATGTCGGTTTGCACGGGCGCATTTCTCCTGGCGAAAACAGGACTCTTATCCGGCAAATCCGCGACCACCTATCACGGCGCATTTGGAAGTTTCGCCATTCAATTTCCGGACGTTCAGCTCAAGCGCGGCGCGCGCTTCGTCGAGAACGGAAACCTGGCAACAGCCGGCGGTCTTTCTTCCGGAATCGACCTCGCGCTGCGCGTGGTCGAACGCTATTACGGTCGGGAGGTCGCCCGGACAACCGCCTACAACCTGGAATATCAGGGCGAAGGCTGGATGAATCCGGATTCGAATTCAGTCTATGCCACGGTCCCGGTCTCAACTGCCGAACATCCGCTCTGTCCAGTTTGCGGAATGGACGTTGATCCAAAGATCGCGCCAAAATCTGTCTTTAAGGACGGGACCTATTATTTTTGCTCGGAAGACGACAAGAAAACTTTCGACGCGGCCCCGGAAAAATTTGTCACCACGCACGCACCCGGCTCAGCAGCATCCAGTTCCTCTAATTGAAATCGAAACCCGTACTTAATAACGCTGAGCCGTCATTGGAGCCGCGGACGCGGCGGATCGTGTTCGTGGCGGCACCTGGTGTCGAGATTCTCGATTTGGTCGGCCCGCTTCAAGTCTTCGCCCGCGCATCGGAAATGCACATTCGGGAGAATCCTGGATCGCCTCCGATTTATTCGGTCGAAGTGGTCACGATTTCTGCGCGTCGATCGCTGGTTGCCAACTGCGGTCTGCGAATCGCCGCGGATAGAACCTTTCGGGAAGTGCGCGGAAAGATCGATACCCTGCTTGTGGCCGGGGGCGACGCAGTCGAACAGAATGAAATCAATCCGGAGGCTGTGCGCTGGTTAAAGAAGATCTCCCCACGAATCCGGCGAGTCGGCTCAGTCTGCACTGGCGCAATGCTATTGGCCCGAGCCGGGCTGCTCGATGGCCGGCGTGCCACGACTCATTGGAACTGGTGTCACACTTTGATCAAACGCGCGCCGCATGCGCAGGTCGAATCTGATCCAATATTTGTTCGCGATGAAAATGTTTACACGTCCGCCGGTGTCACAGCTGGAATGGATCTGGCGCTGGCGTTAGTCGAAGAAGATCACGGTTCGCGGCTCGCTCTGCAGGTCGCTCGCAATCTGGTGCTCTATCTGCGCCGGCCGGGTGGCCAATCGCAGTTCAGCGCCGCGTTATCGCTCCAACTGACGGATCGAAAACCGTTGCGCGAATTGGAAGCATGGGTGCTCGATAACCTGCGCAAACCGCTTACCGTGCCCCTGCTGGCAGAGCGCGTAGCGATGAGTCCGCGCAACTTCGCCCGCGTCTTCACCAAAGAAATGAAGACCACGCCCGCAAAATTTGTGGAGCGCCTGCGCGTCGAATCAGCCCGGCGGCGATTGGAAGAAAGTCAGAACAGCATGGAAACCATCGCGGACGAATGCGGCTTCGGAAACGTGAACTCGATGCGCAACGTCTTTCAGCGCGCACTACGAATTGCACCGGGGCATTATCGTCGCCACTTCCGGAGTGTGCGCCACATGAAACCCCCTGCTTGATCACTGGATAACAAATCCATTTGAGGCTGGAGTATGTATTTCATTCCGTCCTTTTCCAGATGCTTGTGTGAGCAAGGCATCCCGATGAACGGATGTTTGTGTTTATGGCTGACTCTGGCTGCTGGCTCTAGCCTTTCGAGCCGATATTAAGAACGATGCGGAAGCGCGCCTTGCCGCTCATCATGCGCTCGTAAGCCTCTGCCGCTCGTTCCAGCGGAAAAACTTCGTTCATCGAGTGCACGGCATTTACCGTGCTGAACTTGAGCGTGTCTTGTGAATCGATCGAGGTTCCGGAGTACCAGCCTTTGACCGAACGACAGCCACTAATGAGCAGAATTGGATCAACGGAAAGCGGCCCAGCCGCGCCGATTACCATGAGCACACCATTCGGCGCAAGCCCGCCGAGCACTGCTGCCATCGCACCAGCATGAGTTACCGTCGCGATCACAACTTTCGCGCCGCCGAGCTTGTTCAGTTCCGCCGCCGGATCGGATGCGTGGCTATCGATGTAATGGCGCGCGCCAAGTTGTTTGGCGAACGCTTCCTTGTCTTTTCCGCGCGCGATCGCCACGGTTTTGAATCCCATCTTCGCCGCGAACTGCACACCGAGATGACCAAGCCCGCCAATCCCGAGCACCGCGACAACATCACCGCCTCGAGCGCCGCTGTTTCGTAGTGCGTTGAAGGTGGTCACGCCCGCGCACATAAGTGGCGCGCCATCGACGGCCGAGAGTTCGTCAGGCACGCGCGCCAGCGCTTCCGCCGGCGCAACCATGTATTCGGCGTAGCCGCCGTCGAAGGAGATACCGGTCGTCAACAACGCGACTTCACATGCAAAAAACTCGCCGCGCCGGCAAGGGTCGCAATAGCCGCAGTTGCCGCCGTGCCAGCCAACACCGGCGCGCTGACCACGTTTCCATGGCTTCACATGTTCGCCTACGGCATCCACAACTCCAATGACTTCATGTCCCGGGACACGCGGATATTGAATACCGGGCCAGAGTCCTTCCTTGATCAACGAATCGCTGTGACAAATGCCGCACGCCTCGACCTTGATACGCACCCACCCCGGCTGCGGTTCGGGAATATCTCGTTCAACCAATTCTAACGGTCCGCCAGCATGCGGAACGTGAACAACACGCATTTTAGCCATATCCGCAGATTACACCGACACCGTCGTGAGCAAAATCGAATCCACTTATATAGATTTCTCAGTGAGATATTTCGCAACATGATTTCGAATCCGCGGTAATCTGCGCAATCCGTGGATACATAGTCCTTCCTGGTTTCCTGGCTTCCAGATTCGATTCAAACTGTATGAAGACAGTGCAACTGCCCGATCGCACACGGGTGCCCGTGCTCGGCCAGGGCACGTGGCGAATGGGCGAGAACAAGAGCGCGCACGAGGACGAAGTCGCGGCATTGCGTTTGGGAATTGATCTAGGGATGACGTTAGTCGACACCGCGGAGATGTACGGCGACGGCGACGCGGAAAAGGTCGTCGCCGACGCAATCGAAGGTCAGCGCGAGCGCGTGTTTATCGTCACGAAAGTGTATCCGCACAACGCATCGCGGAGCGAATTGCCGAAGGCATGTGAGCGCAGTCTGAAACGGCTTCGCATTGATACAATCGATCTTTACCTCCTGCACTGGCGCGGAGACGTGCCGCTCGGTGAGACCGTGGAAGCGTTCGAGAAGCTCCGCGCCGCTGGAAAAATCGAACGCTGGGGCGTGTCGAACTTCGATGTCGACGACATGAAAGAATTGTTCGGAATCAAAAGCGGCGGAAACTGTTCCGCCAATCAGGTGCTCTACAACCTCGAAAACCGCGAGATCGAATTCGATCTTCTGCCCCTGCTCACTGATCACCAGTCACCGATCACTTGCCTCGTAATGGCTTATTCCCCGGTCGGTCACGGCCGCGGATTGCTCGAAAACAAGGCGTTACAGAGAATTGCGAAACGCCACGATGCGACTTCTGCGCAAATCGCGCTTGCATGGGTGTTACGCCAACCCGGAGTGATCGCCATTCCAAAATCAAGCAACGAAAAGCACGTACGCGAGAACGCGCGCTCAACCGAAATCAAAATGACCAAGGACGATCTCGCAGAACTCGATCGAGAATTTCCGCCGCCGGAGACCAAGCAGGAGTTGCCAATGCTGTGACGGCGGCCCGATTTACCGCGAGGTTCGGCACGATCTTTGGGTCCGCTATTTCGTCACCCATTTGACAGTACACGGCTTTAGAATGTTAAGTCCCGCGCCATGAAATTCACTCGCGGTCGCTATTTTTCGCATTCGTTTCTGATCCTGATCTGCTGCTACGCCGTAACAATATTTCGATCGACTGCAACGGCTGCTCCGGATTCCGTTGGGTGGGTCCAGCTTTCGCCCGCCAATTCTCCGCCAGCGCGCTCGTATGCCACGATGACTTACGATCCGGCCAGCGGAAAAGTGATCATGTTCGGCGGGGACGACGGCACGACATATCTGAACGACACCTGGACATTCGACGGAATTACTTGGGCTCAAGTGGCTACCCTCCCCTCGCCTCCTGCGCGTACTAACGCCCAAATCGCCTATGACGCTGTTACACAGAAAGTAGTGCTCTTCGGCGGATTCAACGGCAGAAACTATTTGGGAGATACTTGGCTTTGGGATGGTACAGCTTCCCGATGGACCCGGGTCAGACCTACGCATTCTCCTACGGCTGTCACAGGTCCCATGCTCTTCACCGACCCGAACGGCAGCGTCGACGTATTT
>Ga0207662_10000733_pt1 | contig 15042 bp, 18 predicted proteins | sample KBSS33LmetaG_FD_184338 | JGI IMG/M metagenome (GOLD analysis project Ga0207662, IMG submission 184338) | Switchgrass rhizosphere microbial communities from Kellogg Biological Station, Michigan, USA - KBS S3-3L metaG (SPAdes) (version 2) | ecosystem: Host-associated > Plants > Roots >... | reverse complement strand
TCGTCGCCCACGCCCGAATCTTCGCCACGCGGTCGATTCGGCGTCCCGGCGGCGCTTGCGCATCGCAAAACCTGACGCCCTGACGGCGAGCTTGTTCGCCAAATCCTGCAAGTCCTTCAATCTTTGGGCTGCCATTCCTCGCTTACCTTTTCGTATTTTTCTTCACTGCGGCCCAGGCCACCTTATGGGCGAGCTCCTCGAGCGATTCATTGCCGCGCCGCTTGGCCGGATCCTGGTACTCGCTCCACGCGTTATCGAAAGCTTCGCGATAGATGTCTTGCGCGTGGCTCGGGAGCGAGTTTTTGACGCTGTCGGGAAGCTCTTGATTGGTCCGATAGGGCATGCGCCTCTCGCTCCTTTGCGACCAGATCGGACATCGAAACGCTTGCGCTGCCGCTCCGGTTCCTAAGTCGCGGTTCGAACTTGGGGATTGAGAGTCTATGGACACGAAACGCGCTGCATCGCGGGATTGGAGCGCTACTGCGAGGGCCAGAGGCGCGCTCGCCCATGCCGGCGTCGGCGCTGAAAGAAACCGGGTGGAACTTGCACAAGCACGTCGCCTGGCCTTAGCCAAAGAAGAAGCCCGGCTCTTGGTGAGGAACCGGGCTCCTTATTTCAGCCCTGAACGAGGCCGATCAGACCTCGCGAGGCGAGGCTACTAGCAGTAATCCCAATAGCCGCGATTCCGCGCCGGGCTCGCCGGGGCAGAACTCCAATGCTTAACATATGACTCACGCGATGCTTGCGTAACCGCCTCGCCCGCCTATAGTCCCCGCCCGTTCCAACCGGCCTTCCTTACGAGCCTCTCATGGCAACCGACATCAAGAAGGTGGTGCTCGCTTATTCCGGCGGGCTCGACACCTCGATCATCCTCAAGTGGCTGCAGGAGACATACGGCTGCGAGGTCGTGACCTTTACTGCCGACCTCGGCCAGGGCGAGGAGCTCGCACCTGCTCGCAAGAAGGCCGAGATGGCAGGGGTGAGGCAGATCTTCGTCGAGGATCTGCGCGAGGAGTTCGTGCGCGACTTTGTGTTTCCGATGTTCCGCGCCAATGCGCTCTACGAAGGCGTGTATCTACTCGGCACCTCCATCGCGCGGCCGCTCATCGCCAAGCGGCAAATCGAGATCGCGCGGGAGACTGGCGCCGACGCTGTGGCGCATGGCGCCACCGGCAAGGGCAACGATCAGGTGCGCTTCGAGCTCACTTATTATGCGCTAAACCCTGACATCAAAGTGATCGCGCCATGGCGCGAATGGAAATTCAAATCGCGCAGCGAGCTGATCGAGTTCGCCGAGAAGCACCAGATCCCCGTGGCCAAGGACAAACGCGGCGAGGCGCCGTTCTCTGTCGATGCCAATCTTCTGCATTCCTCGTCCGAAGGGAAGGTGCTCGAAGATCCGGCGCAAGAGCCGCCGCCTTACGTCTATCAGCGCACGCTTTCGCCGGAGGAAGCGCCGGACAAAGCGGTGGAGATCACCATCGGCTTCGAGAGAGGCAATCCGGTGTCCATAAATGGCGCGCGGCTGTCGCCAGCCGCGCTCCTCATCGAGCTCAACGCCTATGGCAAGGAGAACGGCATCGGCCGGGTCGATCTCGTCGAGAACCGGTTCGTCGGCATGAAGTCACGCGGCATCTACGAGACGCCCGGCGGCACGATCCTCTACGTCGCGCATCGTGCGATCGAGTCGCTCACTCTTGACCGCGAGGCGATGCATCTCAAGGATTCACTGATGCCGCGCTACGCCGAGCTCGTCTATTACGGCTTCTGGTTCTCGCCGGAGCGCGAGATGCTGCAGGCGCTGGTCGACAAGAGCCAGGAGCATGTCGAGGGCGAGGTCAAGCTCAAGCTCTACAAAGGCAACGTCATCGTCGTTGGACGTTCGTCGACGAAATCGCTCTACTCGGACAAGATTGTGACCTTCGAGGACGACGCCGGCGCCTACGACCAAAAGGACGCTCAAGGCTTCATCAAACTTAACGCGCTTCGCCTGCGTCTTCTCGGCAAACGCCACGATCCGATGGGCAAGTGATGGTTTCGGGAATATGGCGTGACACGCGACTGCTCGATCTGTTCGGCATCGAGCTGCCGATCATCGCGGCGCCGATGGCCAATTTCGCCGGCGTCGATCTCGCCGTCGCCGTTGCCGAGGCTGGCGGGCTCGGGTCGCTGCCTTGCGCCGCGCTTAGCCCGGATCAGATTCGCTCCGGCGGGGCTGAGTTCAGGTCGCGCAGCAACAAGCCGCTCAACTTCAATTTCTTCTGCCACGCTGTATCGCCGCCTGATCTCGCAAAGGATCGGGCATGGCTCAAGCGCATCGCGCCCTACTTCGCCGAGCTTGGCATTGAGCCGCCTACGCTTCCGCTTTCGGCAGGTCACCCGCCATTCGGCGAGGCTGACTGCGCTGCGATAGAGGCGCTGCGCCCCGAGATCGTTAGCTTCCATTTCGGTCTGCCGCCGAAGCCGCTGCTCGCGCGCGTCAAGGCGACGGGCTGCAAGATCCTGGGCTGCGCGACGAGCCTCCGCGAGGGGCTGTGGCTCGCCGAGCACGGCGTCGACGCAATCATCGCCCAAGGCGCAGAGGCGGGAGGGCATCGCGGCATGTTCCTCGAGACGGATGTCGCTATGCAGGTCGGCACCTTCGCTTTGGTGCGCGCCATCTCCGGTTCGGTGCAGGTTCCGGTCATTGCTGCTGGAGGCATCGCCGACGGGCGCGCCATCGCGGCTGCGTTGGCCCTGGGAGCATGCGCCGCGCAGATCGGCAGCGGCTATCTGACCTGCCGCGAATCGACCATCTCGCCGTTGCATAGGAAGGCTCTCGCCGACCCTGGCCGCGAGACCGCCATCACCAATGTGCTGACCGGCAGGCCCGCACGTGGCGTCGTCAACCGCTTCATGCGCGAGCAAGGCCCGATCGACGACGCAGCGCCAAACTTTCCTTTGGCAAGGCCGGCCGTCGCGCCCTTGCGGGCCAAGGCAGAATCGCAAGGCTCGGCCGATTTCTCGCCGCTCTGGTCAGGTCAAGCGGCTATTCTGCCGCCGGCAATGGGCGCTGGCGAGCTCACGCGCAAGCTCGCCGAGGAGGCGCGCGCTATTTCGGCATGATCAGCGCGTGCTTGGGGAACTTGGCGAACACGCTCTCCGGCACGCCGAAGAGCAGAAGGTCGGGATTGGCCGCAATCCACGCGGTGATCGAGACCGATTGATAGGTTGCGTTGTTGAGCGCGAGCACGACCTCGAGATTATCGCTGCCAGTCCTGAACCGTGGGGAAACTTGATTTACAAGGCTGGCAGGCGGCTGTCAGTCGATTTCGACACTGACTTTGCGCTTCTCGCCGATATTGGGCTTGGTGCCGGTAAGCCGCGCCCTGGCGAATTCGAACGCGGCCACCGCCGAGCTTGCCGGCCCGTCCCACATCTCCGCCCGCTCGGGCTCGATCTTCATCACCAGCAGGTTCGGATCTTCCGGGCCGCCCGGCCACCAGACCTGCTGCTCCTCGTTCCACAGCGCCTTTGCGCGTTCAGGATCGCGGCTCACGAACGCCTTTCCGGTGATGGAGAGATAGACCTTCTCTTTCGCGTAGACGAAGGTAAGGCAGACGTTGGGATTGGCTTCGATCTCGTCGTCCTTGAGCCCGCGCACGTCGGTCAGGAACCAGATCGTCTCGGTGTCTCGTTCGGGCCGTGCTTCCAAAGGCCGCGCCCGCAGGCCTCCTGCAAACCGCGTCACCATCATGCAGATGCCCGCCTTGGCAATAACCTCCCAGACGCGGTCGATGTGGCTCTCGTTCTTTTCCGCCATGCCCCGCGCAACGCCGCGCCACGGCGCGAGTTCCGCTCAGCCGAGGCCATTGCGCCTCTGTCACACGCGCTATATATCCGTGCCATAGAGACGCGCGGGCCGCTTCGGCCCGCGTTTGCGCATTAAGAGCTTCCATGAACCTCCGCAACATCGCCATCATCGCCCATGTCGATCATGGCAAGACGACGTTGGTCGACCGCCTGCTCCAGCAGTCCGGAGCTTTCCGCGAGAACCAGCGGGTGGCCGAGCGCGCGCTCGATTCGAATGACCTCGAGCGCGAGCGGGGCATCACCATTCTCGCCAAGGTCACGTCGATCCTGTGGAAGGATACCCGCATCAACATCGTCGACACGCCGGGTCACGCCGATTTCGGCGGCGAGGTCGAACGCATCTTGAACATGGTCGACGGCGCGCTGGTGCTGGTCGATGCTGCTGAGGGCCCCTTGCCGCAGACCAAATTCGTGGTGTCGAAGGCGCTCAAGATGGGACTCAAGCCCATCGTGGTGATCAACAAGGTCGACCGCGCCGATGCCCGCCCGCAGGAGGTTGTGAACGAAGTATTCGACCTGTTCGCCGCGCTCGATGCCTCTGACGAGCAGCTCGACTTTCCGATCCTCTACGGTTCGGCCAAAGAAGGCTGGATGGCCGCGAGCCCGATGGGGCCTAAGCAACTCGGCATGCAGCTTCTGTTCGACCTCGTGCTGAAGCACGTGGCGCCGCCCAAAATCGAGAGTGGCCCATTCCGACTGCTCGGCACGATCCTCGAAGCGAACCCCTATCTTGGCCGCTTCGTCACCGGCCGCATCACCTCGAGCTCGATTTCGCCGAACCAGCCGGTCAAGGTGCTGGACCATACCGGCAGGCTTGTCGAGCAGGGCCGCGTTTCGAAGGTGCTCGCCTTCCGCGGGCTCGAGCGGATCGGCCTCGACGAAGCAACCGCAGGCGACATTGTCTCGCTCGCCGGCCTGCCCAACGCCACTGTCGCTCATACCATCTGCGCGCCGGAGGTTATGGCGCCGCTGCCGGCGCAGCCGATCGACCCCCCGACTCTGTCCATGACCTTCCGCGTGAACGACTCTCCGCTCGCCGGCACCGAAGGCACCAAAGTCACCGGCCGCATGATTCGCGACCGCCTGCTGCGCGAAGCCGAGGGCAATGTCGCGCTCAGGGTCACGGAATCCGAGGAGCGCGATTCGATGGAGGTGGCGGGCCGCGGCGAACTCCAGCTCGGCATTCTCATCGAGACCATGCGCCGCGAGGGCTTCGAGCTATCCGTCTCGCGTCCCAAGGTACTGCTCAAGCGGGACACGAACGGCTCACTGCTCGAGCCGATCGAGGAGGTCGTCATCGATCTCGACGAGGAGCATTCCGGCATCGTGGTGCAGAAGCTTGCCGAGCGCAAAGCTGAGCTTGTCGAGATGAGGCCTTCAGGGGGCGTCCGCTTGCGCCTCGTATTCTACGCCCCGACGCGCGGGCTGATCGGTTATCAGGGCGAACTTCTCACCGACACGCGCGGCACCGGCATCATGAACCGCCTGTTCCATGACTACGCGCCGCACAAGGGCCCGATCCAGGGACGGCGGAACGGCGTGTTGATCTCGACCGACCAGGGCGATGCCGTCGCCTATGCGCTGTGGAAACTGGAAGATCGCGGGCCGATGATGATCGAGCCAGGCACGCGCGTCTATCGCGGCATGATCGTTGGCGAGCACACGAGAGACAACGATCTCGAAGTGAACGTGCTCAAGGGCAAGAAGCTCACCAACATTCGCACGACGTCTAAGGACGAGGCGGTGCGCCTTACCCCGCCGATCCGCATGACGCTCGAGCGCGCGCTTGCCTATATCGCCGACGACGAACTGGTCGAGGTCACGCCCAAGTCGATCCGCCTGCGCAAGCGCTACCTCGATCCCAATGAGCGCAAGAAGGCCGAGCGCCAGCGTCTCACCGAGGACGTTGCCTGATCTTCCCGACGACTATTGGCAACGCCTCCCATACAAATTGCCAGACGAATCCTGCTCGTCTCGATCTACCTCCAAGGCTCCTGTCGCTATAACAACAGCAATTTTCTGCTTACCGGCGCGTTGTTCGCCGGTCGACTGTGGCTTCCGACCTAGGAGGATTTTGCATGATGAAAGTCGTTGGACTTGCGCTTGCTCTCGCGGTGGGCGCCACCGGTTTTGCCCTCGCCAAAGATGCTGACGATGAGAAGGTGCCCGCCGCCGAGGTGACCAAGATCGAGGAGACTCTGAGCACGCTCGGCTGCAGCGGCTACGAGTCGGTCAAGAAGGAGGAGCAGGGCATCTACGAAATCGAAGATGCCAAATGCAAGATGGGCATCGTCGATATCAAGCTCGACAAGGACTACACCGTGATCCTGATCTCGCGTTACTGATCACTGCAGCCTACGTATCGCGCAAGACGGGCCGGCTTCGTGCCGGCCCGTCTTCGTTTTGGCGGAGAGCAGAACGAGCTTCGGCGCGCGCGCCACAGTCGCAGGAAAAATAGCGCCCCCCCTTTGCCGAGCGCAGGCACTCGCGTTAGGCTAAACGCCATGCCCGTCGACGTCGTCCACATAAGGCCTGCGAGACTGAAGGATGCTCCTGCTCTCGCTGCCGCCTATGAGGAAGCTTGGCGCGGAGCCTACCAGGGCATCATCCCCCATCTCTCGCTTCAGCGCATGATCGCGCGCCGCGGCTTGCGCTGGTGGGAGAGCGCGCTCCGCCGGCGGACACCGCTTCTCGTGCTCGACTTCGACGGCGAGGCTGCGGGCTACGTAACCTATGGCCGCTCGCGCATAGGCCGCTCGCCGTTCCAAGGCGAGATCTTCGAGCTTTATGTGCATCCCACCTACCAGGGCTTCGGCCTTGGCGAGAAGCTGTTCGACGGCGCGCGCATTCGCCTCGCCGAGTTAAGGCTCAAGGGGCTGCTGGTCTGGGCGCTTGCCGACAACGATGCAGCATGCGGTTTCTACCTTCGTCTCGGCGGCAAACCGGTCGCAGAGGGGGCCGAAAGCTTCGGGGATGTGTCGCTGCGCAAGGTTGCCTTCGCCTGGGCCTGAAGGTTCAATTTTCCCCCTACTGGCGGCTGCAGACCGCGCTGCCACAATCGTTAACCTTAACCATTTTCTAAAATTGTGCCGTGTTCTGCTCTGCCAGGGTGTATTATTGCGTGAGTGATGGGTTTCCCTCCCCATCACAGGTTCCCCCCAACGGAACCCGAAGGAGCCCCGATCCCCCGTACGGGGCTGCTTCTTTGTCAAAGTGCCACGAAGCGAACTTCAGCCCCGTGCCTCAAGGCGCGGGGCTTTCCTTTTCCGAACTCCAGTGGAACGCTTGCTTCTCGGGACGTGCACCCATGCCTCTAACCGACCTGATCGGCGCCCCGCAGATCGCGGCAGCCCTAGTGCTCGCGCAGCGCGGCCTCGAGGAGCTCTACTCCGCGCGTAGTACCAGAGCCCTGCTTGCCGCCGGCGCGCATGAGGAAGGAAGCACTTACTACCCCGTTGTGGCGGCGGCCCATCTCGCTTGGATCGCCTCGCTTGCCTTCCTCATCTCGCCCTCGGCGCCGATCATCTGGCCGCTCGTCGCCTATTATCTTGCCCTGCAGGTTGTGCGGTATTGGGTGATCGCCAGCCTCGGCCGCTTCTGGACGCATCGCGTCATCACGCTGCCAAGCGCACCGATCCATCCCGAGGGTCCCTATCGCTACATCTCGCATCCCAACTATGCCGTGACGCTGATCGAAACGTTCGTGCTGCCGCTTGCCTTTGGCGCGCTCGCGCTCGCCGTCATCATGACCGCACTGTGGTGGGTGGTTCTTGCGGTGAAGATCAGAATCGAGGACGAGGTCCTTGCTGCTCGCAGGTCCGCTCACAGATCGATCGCGACGAAATAGGCTGAGAAGCCGGGGCCGAAGGCGATGAGCAGATGAGGCCCCTTCGCGCCCTGTTTGATGGCGCGGTCGAGGGCGAACAAGGCGGTCGGTGATGACATGTTGCCGAAATCGCGCAGAATCGACGCCGAAAGCGCCAGATCGCTGCGGGAGAGGCCGAGAACTCTCTGCGCCGTCTTGAGAATCTTGGCGCCGCCGGGATGCAACAGGAAACCGGCGAACTCGCCGAGGCTCATGCCGTTCGCGTCGAGAAAGCCCCGCACTGCCGGAGCAAGATGTTTCCTGATGAGCGCCGGCAGTTCGGGGCTGAGGACCACGCCGAAGCCGTCCTCTTTGATATCCCAACCCATGATGCGTTCGGTGTTAGGCCAGAAATGATCGCCGACCGCGACGATGCGGCCCCTGCCCTCGCCGCCGTCCTTTGCGCGCTCCCCGTGGCGCAGCACGACGCCGGCAGCACCATCGCCGAATAGCGCGGCTGAAACGAACATCGCCATGCTCGGATCGGCGATGCGGAGACAGAGGCTGCAAAGATCGACGGTGAGAAACAGGACATGCGAGTCCGGCGGCATGGCCTGCGCGTAACGCGCCGCGCGCGCAAGCCCCGCGACCCCGCCGCCGCATCCCAGCCCGAAGATCGGAATCCGCTCGACCGACTGAGGGAACTTGAGCCGGTTCATCAGCTTGGCGTCGAGGCTTGGGATGGCAAGGCCGGTGATGGTGTTCACCACCAGCGCGGACACGTCCTTGAGCCCGATGCCAGCATTGACAAGGGCCGCGAGAGTCACCTCTTCCAGGAGGGCCAGCGCGTGACGCTGGAACACTTCGGTGCGCGCTTCCCAGCCGTGGCGCTCGTAATACCAGTCCTTCGGCTGACACGCGTAGCGAGTCTCGATGCCGGTATTTGAATAGAGCGTGCCGAGCCGAGCCAGATGGGGAAAGACCGCTTTGGCCCGCTCGGCGATGTCCTCTTGTGAGACCTTGTGCTCGGGCACGGCGACCGCGACACCTGCGATCTCGACGTCGAAGCCGGTCGTCCGCTGCCGCGTCTCTTTCGGCTTGCTGGCGGTTTTCAGCATCGCCGGCTCCCACCGTCGCTTCGCTGGCACTATGGGCCTTTCCGATGGCTGGAGCCAGGGGCGCAAATGGCGCATCCGCGTCAATTCTTCGTGTGCGAGCCTGGCATCATTCCGCCACAAACGACTCGCGGCGGCCCTTGAGACGCCGTGTGTAAAGAGCGAGGCGGGGCTTGTGGGGGATGGAGCTTGCATCATAGAAGGGCGCGGGCCTTGCCGCAATTCTTGGCGGGGCAGACAACCGCTGCTGATGGCCATCGACAATGAGTGACATGAGGATCGCCGTGCTTGGCGCCGCAGGGCGCATGGGCCAGACGCTGACCCGCGTGCTTGCCGCCACACCCGGCTGCGTGATCGCCGGCGGCATCGAGGCCAAGGGCTCGCCGGCGGTCGGGCGGGACATCGGCGAGGTGGCTGGGATCGAGCCTCTCGGAGTTGCCATCACCGACGATCCCCTGCCGGTGTTCGCCAGCGTTCAGGGCGTGCTCGACTTCACCACGTCTGCTTCGACCGTGGCCTTCGCCGCGCTCGCGGCGCAGGCTCGCATCGTCCATGTCATCGGCACGACAGGTCTGTCCGAGTCCGACGAGGCCAAGATCGTTGCCGCCGCCCGTCATGCCACCGTCGTCAAAGCCGGCAATATGAGTCTCGGCGTCAACCTGCTCGCCGGTCTCACCGCCCGCGTGGCGGGAGTCCTTGGACCCGAGTTCGACATCGAGATCTTCGAGATGCATCACCGGCACAAGCGCGACGCGCCGTCGGGCACCTCGCTGATGCTCGGCGCCGCAGCTGCCTCAGCGCGCGGCATTTCGCTCGATGAGCGCGGCGTACGGTCGCGCGACGGAGAGACCGGGCCGCGGCGCGAAGGCGACATCGGTTTTGCGGCACTCCGAGCCGGCGACGTTGTCGGCGAGCACAAGGTGATCTTCGCCGGGCCTGGCGAGAGGATCGAGCTTGCTCATATCGCGACCGACAGAGGAATTTTTGCTCGCGGCGCGGTCAGAGCCGCACTCTGGGCGAAGGGCAAGGCCCCTGGCCTCTACAGCATGAAGGATGTTCTCGGCTTGTAAGCAGGCAACCCGAAACCCAACTTTCGATCATGTCTGGCAAAATGCCGTGTACATGCCTAAAAGGTGCATTCCGCCTACCGGGAATGAGTCCCAAAACGGAGGTCATGGTGCGCCCAAACTTAACCTTCCTCCTATACGCTCCCCTCAGCAAGGGAGCCGCCTCGGCGGGTTGAACGGCGGGACCAGCCATGATGGCGCACGCTGATGGAACCCAAGATGCAGAGCCGCAACCGCGCCGCAAGGTTCTGGTTCTCGTCCGCCACGGCGAGAGCGAGTGGAACCGGCTCAACCGCTTCACCGGCTGGAAGGATGTGGACCTGACCGAAGAAGGCATGTTCGAGGCGCACCGCGCCGGCGCCATGCTCGAAGAGGAAAATCACAGATTCGACGCCGCCTTCACCAGCACGCTGAAGCGCGCGACACACACGTTGCGCATCATCCTCGATGAGCTCGAGCAGGAAGACCTGCCCATCGTCAAAGACGCGGCGCTAAACGAGCGTGATTACGGCGATCTCATGGGCATCGACAAAGATGAGGCGCGGAAGCGCTGGGGCGATGAGCAGGTGCACCTGTGGCAGCGCTCCTACGATATCGCGCCGCCTGGCGGCGAGAGCCTCAAGGACACTGCCATGCGGGTGGTACCGTTCTTCGAAAGGCGCATCGCGCCTGAGCTGCGTGCCGGCAAGAGCGTGCTCGTGGTCGCCCATGGCAACTCGCTCCGCTCACTCATCATGGCGCTCGATCGGCTCACGCCGGAGCAGGTCATGGACGTTCAACTCGGCACCGGCGTGCCGCTGATCTACCGCCTCAATGCCGACGGTTCGGTCGCCGAGAAGCGCGACCTTGCTGCCTAGCGCCTTAGGCGCGCACCCCCAACCCTTCGCTAGTCCTGCTGCATCTGCCGGTAGACCATCTGCAACGCTTCGGGCGATACGCCGATTTCGCCCCTGAACGGGGTGTCGAAAATCGCGATCACGTAGATCATGGTCGTGGTGAAGAACGAAACGAGTCCGCCCAACAGGAGATGGGTGCTGACTCTGAGATCGAACAGCCAAAAAAAGATCATGTTGATCAAGGCGCCGAGCGCCACCGTATACCACATGACATGGGGCATGCCCGAGGAGACCCTATAGAGGCGTGTGCGCCGGGTTTCGATAAATGAGTCGAACTGTTTGAGCGCCGTCTGGTGAATCGCCCCTTGGCCCGGCGTGCCAGGTTCGAACTGCGCCATGCGCCCATAGATCCCCGCGACCGGATTAGGGCCATCGAGCTCCGGCATGATGCCCTGGCGTTGCTTCGCCCAAGCTTCCTCGATAGTCCACCGCACGTATTCACGCACTAGCGCCTTGAGATCGGCGCGGTATGGCTCGGGGTAGCCTGAGATGTCACGGTAAAGTGCTGCGAGTGCCGCGGCCTCGGCGACCACCGATCATGGGAGAGCAATACAGCTTGGCGCGTGTTATGCGGCGCCCGGACTTCGCGCCGAGGACAGCGCGGCCGACAGCGCAACAGCGAAATCCTCGCGTTCGTCATCCGTGAGGAAGCTCGCGAACACGAGCCGGTTGCCATGCGAAGCAAGCGAGAGCTGGGACGAGCGGCCGATGCGCGACTCGAGCGAGAGCCTCACCCAATAAGGATTGAAGCTCCAAGAGCGCGCTCGCCCGGAAGGATCGACGCGGGTGATCGTGAGCGTGTCGTTGGTGAGGTCGACCGTTTCGTAGAGACGTAGCGCCCGGAAATTGAGCTTGAAGGCGATATAGATCAGCGCCACGTCGAGGCCCATGAAGCCGATCACCGGCCAGGCGCCGAGCAGGTAGAACAGGAGTCCCGTGCCGAAGCTCACCGCGCATACCGCACCCATCAGCACCATGAAGCCCTTAGGCCCGAGCGATCGGTGCGGCGTGAGCACGGCGCTGAAGCGCGTTTGACCTTGTGGAGCTGGCGCGGGCTCTGTCATAGCAAGAGAGCTAATCCTCGATCAGTGGTAGACAAGGCCTCGTGGCGGTTCAATCCAAAATGCGCGCCCCCGCAGGAAATGAAAAGCGCAGAGTCAAGCGCGCTCCGGGCTCGAAGCTCACCCAGGAACAGGTCGACGAGATCTTCCGCCGATTCCACAAGTCGAACCCTCATCCCAAGACGGAGCTTCATTACCGCGACCCATTTACATTGCTGGTCGCCGTGGTCTTGTCGGCCCAGGCTACCGATTCATCCGTCAACCGCGCCACGCCCGATCTGTTGCGCGTCGCCGACACGCCGGAGAAGATGGTGAAGCTCGGCGAGGCCGGGCTGATCGACAAGATCAAGATGATCGGGCTTTATCGCTCCAAGGCCAGGAACCTGATCGCGCTGTCCAAGGCGCTCGTAGAGCAGCATGAAAGTAAAGTGCCCGATAATCGCGAAGCGCTTGAGGCGCTCCCCGGCGTCGGGCGCAAGACCGCCAATGTCGTGCTCAACGTCGCCTTTGGCGAGGGCACGATTGCCATCGACACGCATGCTTTCAGGGTTGCGAACCGCACCGGGCTCGCGCCCGGTAAGACCCCGTTGGAGGTGGAGCTTACTCTCAACCGGATCGTGCCGGAGCGCTACAAGCATAGTGCCCATCACTGGCTGATCCTGCACGGCCGCTATGTGTGCAAGGCGCGGCGACCCGAGTGCTGGCGTTGCCTTATCAACGACATCTGCCTTTACAAACCGAAGACACCAGCGCCGGCCTAATGCCGCCACGTTGGGTTCTTAATAGCGCTCATCTAAAATGAGGATCAGAATGCAGAACGACCTGAACAAACACAATCGCATCAAGTACCGCGCGCTGCGTTCCTCTTCTCCCTTCGATTGGACTTGGGAAGACTATGGCGACGAGTACGGGCCCCGCTCGACCGAGGTGATGCGGGTCCTCGCCGAACACACCATGGAGCGCGGCTTCTTCGTGCCAGTGCATGGCGCCGGCGGTTACGAAGCCGCCGTGGCGATGGCCGGCACTGATGTGGATCTCGCGGCAGACGCAAAGCCCGGCCTTCACCTCATGTCGCTCTACGCCTTCGAGCGGATGCGCCAGTTGCTCGGGAGGAAGTCGGAAGTCAAGCCGCCGCTCACGCCGCGCGAACGTGAGGTCCTAGCCTGGTCGGCGCAAGGAAAATCGGCGTGGGAGATCGGGACGATCCTTTCCGTCGGCAAGCGAACAGTCGATGAGCACGCTCAGACCGCAATGCGCAAGCTCGGCGCCGTCAATCGCACTCAGGCTGTCGCCATCGCGCTCCGCCACAGATTGTTCGATGTTTGAAACGGCGGCTCCCCGCCATTGTCGAGAGCGCGGAATGGCGTCGATGCGCGTGGCGCAAATCAGTGAGTTCGGCGGCATTCAGGCGCTGCGACTCGAGGAGGTGGCGGAGCCGAGCCCCGGACCTGGCGAAGTCCTCATCAAGGTGACGGCGGTCGGCCTCAACTTCTTCGACACGCTTTCCTTGCGCAACAAATATCAGGTCACGCCCAAGCTTCCTTACTCGCCGGGAGCCGAGATCGCCGGCACGATCGGGGCGGTGGGCGAGGACGTCACCGGCGTCAATCGTGGGCAAAGGGTAGTGGCGTTTATCGGCGGCAATGGGTGCCGCGAGAAACTCATCACCTCGGCCAGCAAAGTCGTCCCCATTCCCGATGGCGTGAGCGACGAAGCCGCGGCCGGCATTTCAATCGCCTACGGCACGGCGCTGCACGGGCTCAAAGATCGCGGCGATCTCAAGCCAGGAGAGACGCTTGCTGTGCTTGGCGCGGGGGGCGGTGCAGGCTTGGCAGCGGTTGAGATCGGCAAGCTCATAGGCGCGCGCGTCATCGCCGTCGCCTCGTCGAAAGAGAAGCTTGCACTTGCGCGCAAGCATGGTGCCGACGACGGCCTCAATTACGAGGACGAGGACCTCAAGACGAGGCTGAAAGACCTCACGCAGTCCAAGGGCGTCGACGTGCTCTACGACATAGTTGGCGGCGGCCACGCCGAGCCGAGCTTGCGCGCCATGGCCTGGGAAGGACGCTACCTCGTGCTCGGCTTTGCCTCAGGGACAATCCCGCGCATTCCGCTCAATCTCGTGCTGCTCAAAGGCTGCTCGCTCGTTGGTGTGTTTTGGACTGCATTCGTCGAGCGCAATCCCGAGCGGCACCGCGCCAACATGATCATGCTCCTCGATTGGTGCAAAGGGGGACGCATCGTTCCGCATGTCCATGCGAGGTTCCCGCTCGCCGAGACGGCAAAAGCGCTTCAGCTGATCGAAGACCGCAAGGTCACCGGCAAGGTCATCGTCAACCCGCAACGCTAAGATTGAGCCAGCGACCTAGCTTTTTGCCGGGAGCTCCTTGTCGAGAGCCCGTGCCGCGGCAGCCCGATGCGTAGGCGTGATGTGGCTCGCGACCAGGCCGATCACTGCGGTGAGCAGCGCGGCATCGTCGGCAAAGCCGAGGCCCGCGATCATGTCTGGGATGAGGTCCACGGGCAGGATGAAATAGGCCAGCGCCGCAAGCAGCATGCCGCGCACGCGCATCGGCGTTGCCGGGTCGAGCGCACAGTAATAGGCGGCAACCAGATCCTCGACGAAGGGGACCATGCCGGCAAAGCGCTTGAGCTTGGACCAGAAGTCGCGGCGGACTTTCCGCTCGCGCTCAGCGAATGTGCTCAGGGCAATTTCCTTGCCGAGCGCGGCATTCCTAAGCTCGGCGGCATCGTTCCAGGCGACCATCGTCTCCACCTCGCGAGAAGGTGCTAACGCTCCAACCCAAAGGAAAAATAGGTGAATGCGGCGGGTGCTGCAAGAAGCGACGGAGGCAACCCGCCATGTCGGCTCATCTTGCGCGGGCAGAGCCTTAATGCCATTTGAGCCGGCATGGCTAAGCATCGCGTCCTCTTCGTCTGCCTCGGAAATATCTGCCGCTCTCCCATGGCAGAGGGGGTGCTCCGCCGCGTGGCTCAAGAGGAGGGCGTGCTTGATCGCTTCGAGATCGACTCTGCCGGTCTTGGCAATTGGCACGTTGGACAAGCCCCCGATTCACGCGCGCAAGAGGCGGCAAGCAGGCGCGGCATAGATATTTCGGACCAGTTTGCACGGCAGGTGACGAAGGAGGACTTCGCGCGCTTCGATCTGCTGCTCGCCATGGACGGCTCGAACTATGACGAGCTCATCCAGCTCGCGCCCAAGTCAGCGCGCCACAAGGTCCGCCG
>Ga0207662_10000731_pt1 | contig 15047 bp, 12 predicted proteins | sample KBSS33LmetaG_FD_184338 | JGI IMG/M metagenome (GOLD analysis project Ga0207662, IMG submission 184338) | Switchgrass rhizosphere microbial communities from Kellogg Biological Station, Michigan, USA - KBS S3-3L metaG (SPAdes) (version 2) | ecosystem: Host-associated > Plants > Roots >... | reverse complement strand
GCTCTGGAAGTGCCGAGTCGTTTTGGTTAGCTAGTGGGGGCGTTGAAAGATTCGGGGAGCCGATCGTAGGGGCGCGCCAGACAGCGCGAAGAGGGGCGGGTATGGCGGGACGGGGAATCGCACTGGTTCTTGCCGGGCTCTTGCTCGGCGGATGCGTGCACGCACAGTTGGAACCTTCATCGGAAGCCAACTTCACTCAACGCGACAAGAAGCTGCTCGCCAACGCGCCCTACGCGAAGGCCAGCATTCCGACCGCGTATCAACGGGCAATCGTTCAATATCACCGCAAGGAAGCGCCAGGTTCGATCGTGGTCGATACCGACGCGCGCTACCTCTACTATGTCCTGCCCGACAACAGGGCGATCCGCTACGGCGTGATCGTCGGCGAAGAGGCGCTGTCGTGGTACGGCATCGCCAAAGTCGGCCGCAAGGAAGAGTGGCCAAGCTGGACGCCGACGGCCGACATCAAGAAGCGGCTCGACGTTCCCAACTTCGTCGAAGGCGGCGCGCACAATCCCATGGGCGCGCGCGGGATCTATCTCTACCAGGCGAACAAGGACACCTTGTTCCGCATCCACGGCACCAACCAGCCTGAATATATCGGGCAGGCGATCTCGTCGGGCTGCATCCGCATGACCAACGAGGACGTCATCGATCTCTACAATCGCGTCAAAATGGGTTCGATCGTGGTGGTGCTGGCACCGAGGTCGGGCGACGCGCCGCCCAGTCCGCAGGTGGCAGCCGCGGGCGACCCGCGTCTCAACTAACGCTTTGAGGGGGCTGGGAGCGGCGTCGGACGCAAGTCCGGCGCCGCTTCATTTCTCGGCTGGCCTCAGGCAGCCACGAGCCGCTCGCGTCTTGCCCAATCCAGCGTGCGATCGAGCGCGCGGCCGAGGCGATCGAAGAGCTCGTCGATCTCGGCCGGCGCGATGATGAGCGGCGGACAGATCGACAGGATATCGCCGACGATGAATCTGACGATCAGCCCCTCCTCTTCGGCGAAGCGCACGGCGCGTGGTCCGACGCCGGCCTTCGGGTCGAACGAGCGTTTGGCTTTCTTGTCGGCCACCAGCTCGACGGCACCGATGAGCCCGAGGCCGCGCGCGTCTCCGACCAGCGGGTGCTCGCCGAGCGCCGCGAGCCGGGCCTGGAACTGCGGCGCCTTGCGCGCAGCCTGCTCGGCGATGCGCTCACGGGCGTAGATGTCGAGTGCCTTGAGCGCGACCGCCGCTGCGACCGGATGACCTGAATAGGTGAAGCCGTGTGCGAACGTGCCGATCTTGCGGCTCTCATCCAGCATTGCCTGGTACATCGGCTCCGGCACCGTCACCGCGGCCATGGGCACATAGGCCGAGGTCAAAGCCTTCGCCACCGTGATGGAGTCGGGCTCAAATCCGAGGGCGGTGCAGCCGAACATCGTTCCCAGCCGGCCGAAGCCGCAGATCACCTCGTCCGAGATCATGTACACGTCGTATTTCCGGCAGACCCTGGTCACCTCCCGGAAGTACGTTTGCGGGGGCACGATCACGCCGCCCGCACCCATCACCGGCTCGGCAATGAAAGCGGCGACCGTGTCCGGGTCTTCCCTTCGGATCAGCTCTTCGAGCTCATTTGCCAGGCGCAGGGCGAACTCGTCTTCGCTCTCGCCCTCATACGCCACGCGATAGTGGTACGGACAGGCCGTATGCAGAATTCCTGCGATCGGCAGATCGAAGTCGAGATGATTGTTGGGTAACCCCGTCAGTGACGCCGATGCGACGGTCACGCCGTGATAGCCCCGCAGCCGGCTGATGATTTTCTTTTTCCGCGGCCGCCCGAGCGCATTGTTCATGTACCAGACCAGCTTGACCTGGGTGTCGTTGGCTTCCGACCCCGACGAGCAGAAGAACACCTTCGAGGTCGGGATCGGCGCGATTTCCTTGAGCCGTTCCGCGAGCTCGATCGCGGGGTCATGGCCCTTCCCGGTAAACAGGTGGCTGAACGGAAGCTTGCGCATCTGCGCGGTCGCGGCCTCGACCAGCTCTTCATTGCCGTAACCGAGCGCCGTGCACCACAGCCCGGCCATGCCCTCGATGTAGGCCTTGCCGTCGCTGTCATAGACGAACACGCCCTGGCCGCGCTCGATGATCAGCGGGCCGGTTTCGCGCAACGCCGCGAGATTGGTGTAGGGGTGGGCCACGGTTTCGATGTCGCGGACGGCGAGGTTGCTGAGTGGAGCCATGGCTTTGCCTTTGGTTGGCGGCGATCGTGCTGGCGTCGTACCCTGCTCGCGACGAAAAGTGCGAGTACTCGATCGTGGCGAATAGCGCCGGCGACGAACGGCGCTGGCACAGCTTACGATCGATCAGTCTTTGTCGTCATGGTTGGCGGATGCCGGCCGGGGCACCGGCAGCGGCACCGCCGCCACAGGCTCCTCGCCAGGCTCGCGCACGTCCCACTGGCACATGCGGTGGCCGCCGGTTCGCTCGGCGAGGTCCACATGCACGTGGTCCTCGTGATAGCCGTCAGAGCCCGGACCCAGGACCGTGGTGAAGCGCGCGCAGGTGCTCTTGCGCAGGCCGAGACGAAGATCCTTGCCGACTTGCGGATCGGTCAGCCCCACGACGATGCCGTTGGCAAGCTTCACCGATCGGACGTCAATAGCGTTTGCCTTACCGTGTTCGGAGAGCTTTGCGCCGACGATCCGATTGCGGCCGCGGCAGTCATAGGCGGCGTAGTTGTCGAGGCTCCTGAGCGGCGCGCCGAGGTTACGCACCGCGGGGGCCAGGTCCTCCCGTACCCATTGCACGATGGCCTCGGCAAACGTGCAGCGAACGATCGCGGGCGGCGTCAGCGCCACCCGCGTTTTGTCACGCAGGAACACCGCTTCGAGCCGCACGCCGTCCTCAACACCGCACTCACCGCGTGCGACCACCGGTGGCGCCGACTGTGCAACCGCCAATTCGGCGGTGAGCCGCAGCCGGCAGGCCGACGGCGGCGGCTCCTCCGGCTCGGACGCTTCCGCAGCCGGCGCAGCCGGCCGCTCTGCGCCGGGAGCCTGGACCGGCCGCGACCGCGGCAATGGGACCGCCTGCGCGGCCACCACATCGGCTAGCGCCAAGGCGCAAAGAGCCGCGCGAATAATGAGGGAGGGAAGGACCTTCACCGTCGGGATATCCGGGAGGATTGCGACCTAATCGCGGCCGATGGGTCGAACGACTTATCAATCATGCTAGAGCAGGACAACGGGTGGCGCGCAACTGTGACAGTCTTGGACTATGGCCCATTTCGATGTCGTCGTCTGCGGCCTCGGGGCCATGGGGAGCGCGGCGCTCCATCACCTGGCACGCCGGGGCAAGCGCGTGCTCGGGCTCGAGCGCCATTCCCCTGGCCATGACCGCGGCTCCTCCCACGGATCAACGCGCATCATCCGACTGGGATACTTCGAGCACCCCTCCTACGTTCCGTTGCTGCGGCGCGCCTACGCGCTATGGCGCGAGCTCGAAACAGCAGCCGGCCGGCGCCTGCTCCACGTGACGGGCATCGCAGAGATCGGCCCGCCCTCCGGCACTTTGGTGCAGGGAACACTGGCCTCTGCCCGCCTTCACGAATTGCAGCACGAGGTGCTGCCTGCGCCGGAGCTGATGCGGCGCTTCCCGGCTTTCCGGCTGCCGCGGCACTACGTCGCCGTCCTCCAGCCGGATGGCGGCTTTCTCGAAGCCGAGCCTTCGATTGCAGCCCACCTCGCGCTCGCGAGCGCCGCAGGCGCGGACATTCGCAGCGGAGAAACCGTGCGAGCGATCGAACCGGGCACGGGTTTTGTGCGGGTGATCACCGATCGCGGCACGGTCGAGGCCGGCGCGGCCATCGTAGCGGTGGGCGCATGGACCAATTCCCTGCTGCCGAAGTTCGGCGCGACGCTGCGAGTGACGCGGGAGGTGATGGGTTGGTTCGCCGTGGCGGACAACGATCTATCGTCTGCGGGTCAGCTCCCGGTGTTCATTATCGAAAGCCGGCATGGCATGCATTACGGCATCCCGGCGCCGCACGGCGCGAGCGGGCGCACGGCAATCAAGATCGCCAAGCATCACCACCGCAACGAAACGGTCGATCCTGACGCGCACGATCGAACCGTGTCGGCGGACGACGAGGCATTGATCCGCTGCGCCATTGCGGAGCATCTCCCGATGGCAAATGGGGAGCTCATCGCCGCCACGACCTGTCTCTACACCATGACCCCCGACGGTCACTTTCTCATCGACCATTTGCCTGGCGCCAGCAACGTCATTGTCGCCTCGCCATGTTCGGGGCACGGGTTCAAGTTCGCGCCGGTGATCGGCGAGGTGCTGGCTGACCTCGCCACCACCGGGACGACACGCCATGACATCAGCTGGTTCTCGCTGCGGCGATTTGGCTGAGCCGCAAGCGGCACGCCGAAGCCCCTGATTCTCGGGTTGCACGGCCCTCGCACGCGGGTAACCTTGCGCAGGTTTCAGCGATGAAGCCCGCCGCCATGGATGCAACCAGGCCGGCATGGTTTGCGTATAGTCATCTGTAGTGCGCTGCAACGCGACAAAACAAGAACCAGGGGAAACGCCATGCTTGGGCTGATGCAGGATTGGCCGCTGCTCTGCCATCGCATTATCGATCATGCCGCTACGAACCACGCGGGGCGGGCGATCGTGACGCGCTCGGTCGAAGGCGCCATCCACGAAACCACCTACGCCGAGATCCGCGCCCGAGCCTTGCGCTTGGCGCAACGGCTGGAGAGAGACGACATCCGGCTCGGCGACCGGGTAGCGACGCTCGCGTGGAACAGCTGGCGTCATCTGGAGGCCTGGTACGGGATCATGGGGATCGGCGCCGTCTATCACACGGTCAATCCACGGCTGTTTCCAGACCAGATCGTCTGGATCGTCAATCACGCCGAGGACCGCGTGATGCTGGTCGACCTCACCTTCATCCCGCTGCTGGAAAAGCTCGCAGACAAACTCCCGACGATCGAGCGCTATGTCGTGCTGACCGATGCCGCGCACATGCCGCAAACCTCGCTGAAAAACGCGGTCCCCTATGAGGAATGGATCGCCGAAGCCGACGGCGATTTCGCCTGGAAAACATTCGACGAAAATACTGCCGCCGGCATGTGCTACACCTCCGGCACGACCGGAAATCCGAAAGGCGTGCTTTATTCGCACCGATCGAACGTGCTGCACGGGTTGATGGCGAACACTTCCGACATGAAAGGTTATTCGTCACGCGACGTGGTAATGCCGGTCGTGCCCATGTTCCATGCCAATTGCTGGGCCATGGCGTTCGCCGCTCCGATTGCCGGCGCCTCTCTCGTCATGCCGGGCGCCAAGCTCGACGGCGCGTCGGTGTTCGAACTGCTCGAGCGCTACAAGGTCACCTGCACCGCCGCCGTACCGACAGTTTGGCTCATGCTGCTGCAACACCTCGAGGCAACCGGCAGCAAGCTGCCCCATCTCCGGAAAGTCGTCATTGGCGGCTCCGCGTGTCCGCGCGCCATGGCCAAGACATTCCAGGACGTCTACGGCGTCGAGGTGATCCACGCATGGGGCATGACCGAGATGAGCCCGCTCGGCACCGCATGCACGCTCAAGCCCGAATATGCCGCGCTCGGCGGCGATGCGCGGCTCGACATTCAGCAGAAACAGGGTCAAACGCCGTTCATGGTCGAGATGAAGATCACCGACGATGCCGGCACGCGGCTGCCTTGGGACGGCAAGACTTTTGGCCGGCTCAGGGTGCGCGGGCCCTCCGTCGCCAGAGCCTATTACAAAGAGGACGACACCATCCTCGACCAGGAAGGATTCTTCGACACCGGCGATGTCTCGACCATCGATCGGCACGGTTACATGCAGGTCACGGACCGCGCCAAGGATGTCATCAAATCCGGGGGCGAATGGATATCATCGATCGACCTCGAGAACCTCGCCGTCGGTCACCCCAAGGTGGCGGAAGCAGCCGTCGTCGGCGTAAAGCATCCCAAATGGGACGAACGGCCGCTCCTCATCATCGTTCTCAAGAAGGATCAGGCAGCGACCAGGGACGAGATCTTGCGGTTCATGCAGGGCAAGATCGCGAGCTGGTGGATGCCCGATGAGGTCGTTTTCGTCGACGAGATTCCGCACACAGCTACCGGCAAAATTCTCAAGACCGTGTTGCGGGAACGGTTCAAGGATTTCGTTCTGCCCAGTGCCGTCGCGGCGCAGTAGCGCAGGCTTGCCGGCCCCCGTCCGACGGGACGCTTCCCCACCTTCGTCCGCGGAGCCGGAGGGAACTTTCCCCAGCCGTCCGCGGCCTGGCGCCGGGGGCAGAACCAACGCCCGATCGCCGCTCGCTCCTCACATGAGGCCATTGTAGTTGGCCCTCGATTGGCGTTATCCGTTCTGCAGTCTCGTCCCCTTGCGGCCCGTTGCAGTAAGCTGGAGCACAATCACCGCGGCGTCTCCGGGAAGCCAACGCATGACCACCTTCGATGCGACCGTACCCGCGGCGCAGATCGGCGCGGTTGCGCCCGCTGGAGGCTTCGTCCGCTTCCGTGGCGAGCCCCGCCCCTTTTGGCGCCTGCTTGCCCATGGCGCCGTATTGCTCATGTTCACGCTGGGCATCTACCGATTCTGGCTCACCACGGATATTCGCCGGTTCCTATGGTCCAACACCGAGCTCGCGGGCGAGAGCTTCGAATATACCGGCACTGCACGCGAGCTCTTGCTCGGCTTCTTGATCGCGATCGCCATTCTCCTGCCGCTCTATGCCGGGTTCTTCCTGGTTGCGCTCCGTCTCGGAGAACTGTCGAGTTTGCTGGCGCTCCTAGTCCTCACCGTGCTGGGCCACTACGCAGTCTATCGCGCACGGCGTTACCGTCTCACCCGGACCGTCTATCGCGGCGTGCGCTTCCATCAGAGCGGATCGGCTTTGCGCTATGCTATCTGCGCCGTGCTTTGGTGGACATTGATCCTGTCGACGCTGGGACTTGTCTACCCGTTCGCCCAGTCGCGCCTCGAACGCTTCAAGATGCGCAACACGTTCTTCGGAAATCTGCAGGGCCGTTTCGAAGGCTCGGGCATTCGCCTCTTCCTGCGCGGCTGTATCCTGTGGCTGATCGCCGTCGTGCCGTTCGGCATCGGATCGGTCGCGACCGTGCGCGCCGTCGACTGGAGCGCGCTCGCGGACGCGGCGGGCGGGGACGACCTCTCGAGCTGGCTCGAGGCCAGCGGGCTTGCCGGAGCAATGGTCTATGCGGGCTTGACCGGCATTTGGGTCCTGCTCGCGTTTGTCCTGCTCTATCCCGTCTTTCAGGCCATCGTGCTGCGCTGGTGGACATCCGGATTGCGCTTCGGCGAGGTCGCGGTCACATCGCGCCTGCGCACGGCGCAGGTGCTCGGCGTCTATGCCCGCTTCCTGTTGTGCGCGTTCCTGTTCAGCCTGGCGGCGGCCGCAGTGGTGATCCCTGGCGCGATCGTGATCCCGAAGCTTACGGGAGAGCTTGATTCGATGCCCAAGGAAATCGTCACGACGTTCGCCGGGGTTGCCGCCTATGTCGCGATCGCGCTCGGCTACTCCGCGATCTATCAGGCAACCGTCAAGCTCGGGCTCTGGCGCTGCGTTGTAGAATCCCTCGACATTTCCAATCCCGCCGTGCTCGAACAGGTGACGGCTGCCGGGCAGCCGGCTTCCCCGGTCGGCGAAGGTCTCGCCGATGCGTTGAGCGTGGGCGGAATCTGAGCGCGTCATGACCACTTCGGGATCGGGCACCTTCTTCGACGGAGCGACCAGCGCCCGGCATGCCGTGGCGGTGGAACTCGCCCCCGAGGGGTTGCGAATTCGCTCCGCCGACGGAACCCTTCTCGGCGAGTGGCCCTACGACGACCTCGAATCCGTACCCTCGCCCGCGGGTGTGCTTCGCCTCGGCCGGGCCGGCAGCCCGGTGCTCGCACGGCTCGAGATTCGCGACCGGGAGTTCGCCGACGCGATCGACAGCCGATCGATCCCGGTGGATCGCAGCGGCCGCAGCGAGCGACGCATGCGGACCAGGGTGATCGTCTGGAGCCTGATCGCGACCGCGTCCCTCGTCGGGGTCGCGGTCTGGGGCGTGCCGCTCATCGCCACCCGGCTCGCGCCGCTTATTCCTTATTCCCTGGAGCTCAGGCTGGGTGAACTGATCGAAGTGCAGGCTCGCGCAAGCCTCGACACCCGCCACGCCGGCGCCGCTTTCGAATGCGGAAATACCGCCAAGGAGAAGCCAGGCCGCGCCGCGTTCGACAAGCTCATGAATCAACTCGAAACGGCTGCCGGCTTGCCGATTCCGCTCCATCCGCTCGTGGTGCGGCAGCCTGAAGCCAACGCGATCACGCTACCCGGCGGATACATCTATGTCTTCCAAGGTCTCATTGATAAGGCCGAGTCGCCCGATGAACTCGCCGGCGTCATTGCGCACGAGGTCGGACATGCCGCCCATCGCGACGGCACACGAGCGGTGCTGCAGGCCGCGGGGCTTTCGCTGCTGTTCGGCATCTTGCTCGGCGATTTCGTCGGCGGCGGCGCCGTGGTCTTCGCCGCCAAGACCATTCTGCAGACCAGCTACAGCCGCGAGGTCGAGACCGCGGCGGACGCATATGGTGTGCTGCTGATGGCCAGGATCAACGCCGATGCACGCGCGCTCGGCAGATTTCTGTCGCGAATCGCGGGCACCACTCATCCCGGACCGAAAATTCTGCTCGATCATCCGGAGACCCGCGACCGCGTTGCCGTCATCGAGGCGATGTCGGGAACAGCGCCGACGCGACCTCCGCTCGATCAGGCCGATTGGGCGGCGCTCAAGAGCATTTGCTCGAGTTCGTGAGGCAGACCGATGGCGCGCCGCCACATCCATTCGGAGCCCACCTCGCGGCTCGCCATCTGGGCGCGGCGCATTGCCGGATTCGCTTTGCTCGCCTCCTTGCTCGCGATCATCATCGTGCGGTCGGGCCTGCTCGAAATCTGGCCCGCGCTCGCGACCTTCGCAGGCGCGCTCGCCATCGCCATCGTCGCACTCCTCCTCGCCTTCGCCGCTTTTGTCGTGATCTGGATGGAGGGTCTCGCGGGCATGGGGGCCGCGCTGACGGCAATGGCGGTCTCGCTCGCGCTGCTCGCCTATCCGGTCTATCTGGGCATCAAGGCTGCCCGGCTGCCGTGGATCTACGACATCACCACCGATCCCATCGATCCACCGCGCTACGACGCCCTGTCGCGGCTGCGGCCGCGCGACGCCAATCCGATCGCCTATGCCGGCCTGTACGCCGCCGAGCAGCAGCGCAAGGCCTATCCCGACGTCGGGCCACTGGCGACCAATGCCACCCCGCAGGCGGCCTATGATGCCGCGCTCGCGGTGGTCAACAAGCGGAAATGGCGCGTCGTCGATGCGCGCGCACCCCAGGCCGGCCGGCGCGAGGGCCACATCGAGGCGGTGGCGCGCACCCCGATCATGGGTTTCCGCGATGACGTCTCGATCCGCGTGCGGGCCGAGACCGACGGCGCGCGCATCGATGCGCGCTCCTCCTCGCGCTACGGCTCGTTCGATTTCGGCACCAATGCGTCGCGTGTGCGCGGGTTGATGAATGAGATCGAAGATGCCATCCGCGCCCAACGGCCGGAGCGTCCGCCGGCGCAGCCGTCGGCAAAGAAATCGATACCCGGCAAGAAAGATCAATCCAAGAAGTAGCCAAGCCGGCGCGGACACCGGCCAGCGCCCGGACAGCGTGCTGACCTCATAACCAAACCATCTTTCGGTTACGGCGGTCCAAGTTCAAATCTACCGCGCCAGCCGGTAGCGCCCCTCGATCGAAGGCGGGCCGTCGCTGGTGATGATCCCGCGCGTCATCAGATCCTCGATGTGGGCGAGCACCGAAAGTCCCGCCGCCTTCACCAGCCGTGGATCGAGACCGATATAGATCGCACGTACAAGGGTGGGGATATCGGCTTCGCCCTTGCTGAGCCGGTGCAGGATCGAAGCCTCGCGGCTCTGGCGATGGCGGATGTAGTGCTGCACGAAGCGCGGCGCCTCGCGCACGGCGCCGCCATGGCCGGGCAGGTAGATCGACTCCGAGCGGCCCGCCAGCTTCTGCAGCGAGGCCATGTAATCGCTCATCGCGCCATCCGGGGGCGCGACGATCGGCGTCGACCATGCCATCACATGATCGCCGGAGAACAGCAGGTTGCCCTCCTTCAATGCGAACGCCATGTGGTTCGCGGTGTGGCCGGGCGTCGTGACCGCCTCGATGGTCCAGCCTCGGCCGGTGACGACCTCGCCGTCGGCCAGCGCGCGGTCGGGCTGGAACTCGGTATCGTTGCTGGCGTCGAGGCGCGGCGCCTCCCCGATATTGAGCGGTCGCGCGGGGCGATGCGGCCCTTCGGCGAGCACCACGGCCCCGGTCGCCGCCTTGATTCGCGGCACCGCGGGGGAATGATCCCGATGCGTATGCGTCACGAAGATATGGGTGACGGTTTCCCCGCGTACCGCATCGAGCAGGGCCGCAATGTGCACCTCGTCGAGCGGACCGGGATCGATGATCGCAACGTGGCCTTGGCCGACGATGTAGGACAGGGTCCCCTTGAACGTGAACGGGCTCGGATTGTTGGCGAGCACCCGGCGCACCCCGGGCGCGACTTGATCCACGATGTCGGGCGCAAGGTCGAAGCTCTTGTCGAAGGGAATGTCGTCGCTCATGCACACCAGCCTTGGGAAAAAGAAGGGCTTCTCCCGATGCTGTCACGTACATCAGGATCGAGAGCCGAGGTCAGCAGTCAGTGGGTCAGCCGAGCTTGCGCCCGATGATGTCTTCGCAACGGGCGTCGCCAGCCAGCGCGTTGCTTAATTCCCGGTCGCCCAGGTAAAGCGCGCCCGACATGGCTGCGCGCATCCGGTTCGACGGCGGCCCGGCCAGCCCCCAGCGGTCCGGATTCGGCATGATTTTCTGCCAGTAGCTCGCATCCTGAGGAACGTGCGTTGCATCGTCGAGCTGGTCGAGCTCGGTAGTGTATTCCGCAACGAAGCCATTGGGCTCGATGAAATAGGAGAACACGTTGCTGCCCGGTCCGTGACGGCCGACGCCCCACTCGACGTCGAAGCCGCTGCGTTTGAGGCGGCCGGCGCCGCGCATCAACCCGTCGATATTTGGCAGCTCGTAGGCCACATGATTGAGCGACGGCCCATTGTTGCGGAAGATCGCAATGCTGTGGTGATCCGCGCTGCAGCGCAGAAATTCCATCATGTGGGTACTGTCGGAAAGCTTGAAGCCGAGCACGTCGATGAAAAACGGCACCTGATCATCGGTGCGCGCGCTGTTGAGAACGACGTGACTGATCTTGGTCGGCCGCGAGCGATCCACGACCACATCCGGATGCTGCGCGCTGTCCGATGATATCGTCATCGGCAGCCCGTCGGGCGTCTCGAAGCGGAAGCCGTAACCGCCGCCGGCGCTGGCGTCGAGCGGTGCCGGATCGTCCGCAATGGCAACGCCATAGCCCTTCGCCTTGGCGCAGAGCTGATCGACGGCACCCCGATCGGCGACAGCGAAGTGCACGCCGAGCAGGCTCGCCTGCGGTCGTTCCCGGATGGTCAGCACATGATGCTCGCCGCCGGTGGCGCGAAAATGCATGGTGTCGCCTGCGGCCGAGACCTCTTCGAGCGCCCACACCTTGGTGTAGAACTCCGCCGATTGATGCAGATCGCGCACGCCAAGCTCGATGCTGCGGACGCCGGTCACCGTGCTGTTCGCCATGGGAATAGACCTCTCATCATCGCTTGGCCGGAATTTCGCACAGTCCGGCACCCGGAGCCAGCCTGCTGCGGGCCGGATTGCGCCTCAGAGATGCTCCAGCTTGGGCATCACCTCGGTCGAGAACAGCGCCAGCGAGCGCAGCGCTTCGGCGAGGGACATCGCGCCCAGGAACATATACGTGAGCAGATAGTTCACGCCGAGCTCGCTCACCTGCCGCTCGATCTCTTCCCGCACCCGCTGGGGCGTGCCGGCAATCACCGATCCATCGGCCACGCTCTCTTCGAATGTCGCGCCGCGCGGCACATTGAGCCGCGAGGTCAGGCCGGTTACCCCGTGCTTGGCGCGCAGCCAATTCAACTGCGCAAGATGCAGCTCCATCGCGGGCTTGGCGAAGCGCTTCGCTTCCTCGTCGGTATCGGCAACGAAGATGTGACGCAGCACGCCGATCGCGGTGCCGCCGGGAAACTCGGCTTTGGGCTGAGCCGCGCCGCCGCGTTTCGCCAGCGCCTGCTTGAATGCGTCGATGTTGGTTTTGGCGAACGGGGTGGGCCCGAGGCTCACGAAATGCATGCCGTGCTCGCCGGCCCAGGTCGAGCCGATGGTATTGGAGGAGCCGTACCAGAACGCGGGATGCGGCTGCTGCAACGGCCGCAATGCGATCGGGACGTTTTCGTATTGATAATGTTTGCCCGAATAGTTGAGCATGTCGGTGGTCAAGCCGGCGCTGACGCAGTTGAACGCATCGATGAAGATCTCGCGCGAATCGTCGTGCTCGATCTTGTGAAATTTGAGCTCGAACGGCGACACGCCCCGGCCGACGCCCACCTCCATGCGCCCGTAGCTGAGATGGTCGAGAATGCAAATCTCCTCGATCAGGCGCAGCGGGGAATAGAGCGGAAGCAGATAGACCAGGGGCCCGAGCCGCATGCGCTTGGTCGCGCGTGCGACCGCGCCGAGATAGATTCCCGGCACCGGCACCATGTTGAGCGGCGTGGCGTGGTGCTCGGCCACATGCAGGCAGTAGATGCCGGCATTGTCGGCGGCTTGCGCGAATGTGAGCCGTTCGTCGAACAGGGTCGCGAGCGGACGCTCGGCGTCCTCAACGTGGTCGAAAAGTCCGAATTTCATGGATCCTCGGCTGGGGCGTCTGGGGCGGTGTCAGGGAGGGCGAAGTCTAGTGAATTTCCGGCTCGGGAATCTGCCCCGCGCCGGCGAGGAAATCGAAGTCGCAGCCTTCGTCAGCCTGGCCGATATGAGCGGAGAACATGGCCCCATAGCCGCGCAAGTAGCGTGGTGGCGGCGGCTTCCAAGCCGCCTGGCGACGAGCGAGTTCTTCCTCGCTGACATCCAGATGAATGCGGCGCGCCGGCACGTCGATCTCGATGGCATCACCGGTGCGCACGAACGCCAACGGCCCGCCGACGAAGCTCTCCGGCGCCACATGAAGAATACAGGCGCCGTAGCTGGTGCCGCTCATGCGCCCGTCCGAGATCCGCACCATGTCACGCACGCCCGCCTGCACCAGTTTCTTGGGGATCGGAAGCATGCCCCATTCCGGCATGCCGGGTCCGCCCTTGGGGCCCGCGTTCTTCAGCACGATGACGTGGTCGGGCGTGACCGCGAGATCGTCGCGCTCGACCTCGCGCGCCATGTGGTCGTAATCCTCGAAGGCGAGCGCGAGCCCGCGATGCTTGAGGAAACGCTGGTCGGCCGCCGCCGGCTTCATCACGCAGCCGCGCGGCGCGAGATTGCCGGTGAGCACCGCCGTTGCACCTTCGGCGTAGATCGGGTCGGCAAGCGAATGTATGACGTCACGCAGGTAGACCTCGGCGCCCGCGATATTCTCGCCCAGGGTGCTTCCCGTCACCGTGAGAGCGGACAGATCGAGCCTGTCCTTCAATTCAATCATCAGCGCGCGCAATCCGCCGGCGTAGAAGAAATCCTCCATCAGGTATTTTCCCGATGGCCGGACGTTCGCGAGCACCGGGATCTCGCGCGAAATCTGGTCGAACCGCTGCATGTCGAGCGCAATCCCGGCACGGCGCGCCATTGCAATGACGTGGATGATGGCATTGGTCGAACCGCCCATCGCCATGTGGACCTTGATGGCGTTGTCGAAGGCGGCCGGCGTCAGGATCCGATCGGGGGTCAGATCTTCCCACACCATGTCGACGATGCGTCGCCCGGCGGCGCCGCACATGCGCGGATGGCCGGAATCGGCCGCCGGGATGGACGACGCGCCTGGCAGCGTCAGGCCGAGCGCTTCGGCTATCGCCATCATGGTCGCCGCCGTGCCCATGACCATGCAGGTTCCGAAGGAGCGCGCGATGCCGCTCTCCATCTCGTTCCACTGCTCCTCGGTGATGTTGCCGGCGCGCTTCTCCATCCAGTATTTCCACACGTCGGAGCCCGAACCGAGAAATTCGCCCCGCCAATTGCCGCGCAGCATGGGACCCGCCGGCACGTAGATCGCCGGGATGCCCATGCTGATGGCGCCCATGACCAGACCCGGCGTGGTCTTGTCGCAACCGCCCAACAGCACCGCCCCATCGAGCGGGTGACTACGCAGCAGTTCCTCCGCCTCCATCGCCAGGAAGTTGCGGTAGAGCATGGTCGAAGGCTTCACGAACGGCTCGGCCAGTGACATGGCCGGCAATTCGATCGGAAAGCCGCCGGCTTGCAGCACGCCGCGCTTGACGTTCTCGGCGCGCGCACGCAGGTGGGCGTGGCAGGCGTTGATCTCGCTCCAGGTGTTGATGATGGCGATGACGGGGCGACCGCCCCAGTCGTCGGAATCGTAGCCGAATTGACGCAACCGTGAGCGATGGCCGAAGGACCGCAGATCATTGACGCCGAGCCAGCGATGGCTGCGCAGGTCTTCGGGACGTTTACGATTCATGGATGCGATCCGGAGGTGAGGCCGCGCACTCTATCCTGCCGGGCCGCAAACATGAAGGGGACGCGACCAGGATCGCACCGATCCATGCGCAACGCCATCATGTCCCGCAGCAGGAAGGCTTAGTCGCATGCGGCATGACGACATCGTCGCAGGTCCTAGGCGGGGCCTGTTGCCTGTGGCACCTTCCGCGCCATGCAGCATCGGTTGCTCGCTTGCGGCCTCAGGATCGTTTTCGGTCTGCTTGTTTTCGCGGTTCTGGCCACGGCGATTCTGAGCCGGCCGGCAAAATGGCTCGGCGACTTCGATCAATCCTTTTATCTGACCATTGCCTACGATCTCAATCGTCATGGCGTCTTCAGCAATGGCGTCTTCGACAAGGTGAACAG
>Ga0207662_10000728_pt1 | contig 15056 bp, 10 predicted proteins | sample KBSS33LmetaG_FD_184338 | JGI IMG/M metagenome (GOLD analysis project Ga0207662, IMG submission 184338) | Switchgrass rhizosphere microbial communities from Kellogg Biological Station, Michigan, USA - KBS S3-3L metaG (SPAdes) (version 2) | ecosystem: Host-associated > Plants > Roots >... | reverse complement strand
AAGTGGGCGGAGGCTGAGGTCTTTCGGCGCATCGCGAAGAAGGTGGACGCCGAGCTTCCGGATATCGAGGCGCTCGTCATCGATGACACCGGGTTCCCCAAGAAGGGTGAGCACTCCGTCGGGGTCGCCCGTCAGTACTCGGGGACGCTGGGCCGCATCGACAACTGCCAGGTCGCCACGAGCCTCCATCTTGTGGGCGAGCGCGGCAGCGCGTGCATCGGCCTTCGCTTGTACCTACCCGAAGAATGGGCCAACGATCGGCGTCGGCGGAACAAGGCTGGGGTCCCGGAGGACGTGACGTTCGAGTCGAAGTGGGAGCTGGCGATCCACTTGATCGACCAAGCGCTGGACGCTGGCGTGCGCGGACGTGATCGACTGGCTCGCGTCGTAGGCGAGGTTCAGGGTGTGGCCCTGTACGGTGACAGGGAAGCGGAACGTCCCGACGTGTGTGACCGCCTGGGCTCCCGCCTGAGTGGCCGCGACCAGGAGCAACAAGGCAACCGGCAAGGATTTGAGCATGCTACGCCCTTTCCGCAGGGAGATGCCGAGCCACGGGTGGGGGCGTAGCGCAGAAGGCGGAGGGTTTACGCTGTCGGCCTTTCGATCCGCGGGGCAGTGATCACCCAAGGAGCCCCTGCGGAAGCGCGCATGCTCGCGGGCATCGCCACTCGGGTCAAGACCTCAATCTGACCTCGGGTCGATCCTGCACGTGCATGTCAGGCGAACACCCTGCGCGCCGACGCGTTGGGCGGTCGGAAAAAAGTGCGTCGAATGCTCGACGCCCGTTCACCGAGGTTCGGCCAGTAAGCGCGCGCGCTCCCTCGCGAGGAAGTCGGGGAGCGGGCGAGTCAGCGACGCGGGCAGGAGTGGCGCGACCCTCACACGAACAGCCCGAGGCGGCTCTCGAACCGCCTCGGGCCACTCGCTCGCGAGGGACGGCCGTCTCTAGTCCGGGAAGTAGATCGCGTTCTTGGCCTGCGCCGAGGCGTAGATCAGTCGGTGATCGTGACCGACTCCCGGCACCGGCGTGACCGTGAACTGGTTGGGCGAGAAGAAGCGGTCCATGAACGCATTGAAGAATTGGGCGCGCTGGTAGCGGGACTGGCCCTGCAGCATCGCTTCCTTCGAGTCATCGAAGCTCTCGTCCGCCACCACGTCGGCCGTGCCCGCCAGCAGCTCGATCCGCCGCTTGGGCAGGTGGGTGCGGGCCCAGTCGGCGCCGCGCGCCTCGGCGTAGTCGTCGAGGTCCTCCAGCCCGTACTTGAAGTCGTCGTAGCCCTTGGTCTTCTTTCCGTGCGGGATCACCCAGTCACTCAAGTCATCGTTGTAGCGGTATTCGTTCAGGTAGAGATACGACGAAGGATTCGAGGGCACGAACTTGACCAGCGCCGTGTTCGGCTCCGGCAGCTCGTCGATGTCGGTGAACGCCGCGTAGCGCTGGACGAACTGGCCACCCGCCGAGTGACCGGTGATCACCACCCAGCGGAGGTTCGGAAACGTTCCGCTGCGCAGGCGGGCGACGATCGTGTCCACGACCTCGTAGGAGCTGACGCCGCCCGAGGAGCCGCCCGTGACCCAATCGTCCTTCCACCAGGCTTCCCTCTTCCTGTTCAATGCGTCGCCCTTCTCCTGGAAGTACGGCGCCACGACGATCGTCTTCCCCCGCCAGTCGCGACCGGGGCTGGAGGGGATGTTGTCCACGATCGAACTGAAATAGTCCTCCACCTTGCGGCCACTCCCGTGGATGACGATGACGGCGCGGCTGATGGCGGCGTTTCGCGCCGACAGCGGGCAATTGGAGTAGTACGGCACCTGCTTGCCGTTGATCAGCATCGTCTGCCGAACCGCCGCTTCCGCCGAGGCGCCGGCCACGAAGACCAACGCGAGTGCGGCGCCCAGGGTGCCCGAGAGCACCGGCCGGATCGGCCTCTGCTCAGCTCGAATGTCTCTCTTCATGGTTCTGCTGTCCCTTCTCCAGCGCAGCCATGCCGACGCGCCGATCGCCGATTGATGAGGGCGTGGGGAGTGACACTGCGACAGCGTAGACACTCCGCACGCGCCGCTGTATCGGGCAAGCACCCTAAGCGCGAGCGCGTAGGTACCTGACGAGTCTTGCGGTGACGCCGCGCGGCGATGTGTCGGAGCCAACACAGGTGTTGAGAGCCAACACAGACATCGGAAGTCGACTGTGAAATGCCGACGTTCGCGAACTGGAACGTTGCGCGCGCCGGACATCGTCGTAGCATGGGTTGGAGCGTGAGGCCGCCGACGACCGCAACACGACCCATCACCAGCATCCTCGGGGGCCCCATGGAGTTCTTCGAAAAGACGCGCGTGAAATGGCCATACGTCACCCACCTCGTGGACCGGCGCTGCGTGCAGCGGATCCTGCCCATCGAGGACGGCCGGGATGCCGGAGCGCTGGTGCTCGCGCGCGTGACCCGGATGGGCCGGCCGGGAGAGCTCGAAGCGTCGAGCGGACGGAGGCAGACGCTGTTCGTCGGCGACGTGTTCGTCGGCGTGCTCGGCGACCGCCATGCCACGCGACAGTACAGCGGCGCCGCGGTGGTCGCGGGCGGTGCCGGCCACCTCGTCGCGGTCGGCGGCGTCGTGGGCCAGGTCGCGAGCGCGAGCGAGAGTCTCACGCCCACCGCGATCGAGTTCCTGGGCCGACTGGGGGACGACGAGGGCCGGCCGCTGCACATGAGGCGATTCCAGGCGCTGCCGGTGGAGGTGTTCGAGAGCCGCGGGGCGACGACGCTGCTGGCGCTCGGCGCCGGCCCCGGCAGTGGGAAGTCGACCACGGCGGCGCACATCATCCGTAGCCTCGCGAACGCGGGGCACGTGGTCGCGGCGGGCAAGATCACGGGCATGGCGTCCGTCAAGGATGCGAATCTCCTGCGCGACGCCGGGGCCGTGGCCGCGCTCGACATCACGCACGTCGGGTGGCCCTCCACCACCCACCTCGCGCTCGCCGAGCTGCTGTCGATCGCGGGCAGGATCCGCACCGCGCTCGCGGCGCACGAGCCGGACTTCGTGATCCTGGAGATCGCCGATGGCATCGTGCAGCGTGAGACGGCGATGCTGCTCGCGGATCCGACCTTCCGCGACTCGATCGACGGCGTCCTGTTCTCCGGGCGCGATGCGCTCTCGTGCGAGGCGGGCGTTCGCCGGCTGACCGGCCTCGGCTACAACGTGCTCGCGACCGGGGGCCACGTCGCCAACAGCCGGCTCGACGTCGCCGAGGCCGAGGCCTGCTGCAACGTGCCCTGTCTCTCGCTCCAGGACATCCTCGCCGGCAAGATGTCGCCCGTGCTGCGCTCGCTCGCGGAGCGCCGGCGGTCGATCCCGGCCGCGTGACCCGGTGGGGGCCGGTCGGGGGCGGGCGGCTACTTCGTCGACACCGCCTTCAACTCGTTGGCGACGAAGTCGGCGCGGTGGGAGACGGCATCGCAGAACCTCGTCAGCGCATCGTCGAACGCCTGCGCCGCCGCCGCGTCCTGGCCGACCGCCGCGGGTCGGATCGCGGCCGCCAGCTGCCGGGCGCGCGCCTGGACCTTGCCCGGCTCGAACGTCGAGTCGAGCAGTCGCGCGAGCGTCTTGCGGTAGCGCGCATTGCCTTCCGGCGTCGTCAGCACGGCGTTGGCGACCACGCCCTTGCAGTGGGGAACCGCCGGCCCGTCCGTCCTCCGCAACACCTCTTCGATCTTCTTGGGGAAGAACACGAAGCGCCCGCTCTCCGGATCGTGGTAGAGCCGGAACTTCTTGGCGTCGAGCGAGTAGCTGTCGCTCAGCCACCACAACACCTCCAGCGCGGTGAACGTGAGGAAGCGGTCCACGTCGAGCTGCTGCTGGAGCTGCTTCCAGCGCTCGCCCGGATCGGTCAGGAGGGCGGCGGCGGCGAGGGAGTCGACATCGGTCTGGCTCCTGCGGTCGCTGCCACGCGCCTTCTCCAGGCGACCCGTCACGTCCGGCGGATCGCCTTCGTCGTAGAGGTTCCCGTCGTCGCTGGAGAAGTGCCGCTGGATGAACTCCTTCTCCACGCCTTCGATGAGGACGTAGAGGCCCAGGTCGCGGCCGTTGAAGCGGACCTTCGCGAACCCGCACCTGGGTGCGGGGATCCCCGCCTGCGCGAACATCTCGTGGACGATCGGAGCGGCGACGTAGCTGGGATCGTCGCGGCCCGCCTGCAGGACCAGCCGTCGCTGGCCGCGGAAGCGCTGCTTGTGGACGAACTTGTCGAAGGTCACGATCAGGTCGGGCTTGCCCGTGGCGAGCTCGCTCGCTGGATTGCCCCGGCAATGGAGGCCGACGTTCGTGAGCGTCTCCCCTCCGGAGCTCACCGTGGCCGGGACGTAGCTGTGCGAGTCCGAGTTGTGCCGCAGCGTGTCCAGCTCCGCCGGCGAGATCGTGATCGCCAGCGTGACGATGTTCGTGCCGAACAGGTCACCGCCCGCGGCTGGCGCGTCGGTGTCACTGGCGGCGGTGGCGCATCCGATCGACAGCAGCGCGAACGCGCAGGTGCAGAGCGCTCTCGGTCCCGTGCCCATCATCTCCTCCGGCTTCGCGTCAGGAAGCCCATGTGCCCAGGGCGTGGCGCGGCGGACCCTCAGGCCCCGCGACTGCCCCGCAGCTCCTCGAGGGCGACCAGCTCCTGGATCGCCCGCAGCGCGAGCTCCTCACGGCCGAGGGCGCGGAGGCCGGCCCACTCGTGCCGCAGCTCCCGCGCCAGCGGGTTCTCGAGGGTGCGAAGCCAGCCTTCGATCATCAGGTCGATGAACTCGCGCTTCTCGTCGATGCTCAGCTCGCGCGTGAGCAGCAGGCGCGATGCGCACTCCGTGTCGACGAGCGTCTGCAGCACGCCCCAGCGCTCGCCGGGGCGCTCCCCGCACACCGGCGCGAAAGCCGCGTTCCCCGTGTGCCGGAGCAGCTCTCCCTCGCGCGTGGTCAGGCTCTCGTGCTCCTTGGTCTCGTCCCAGCTGTCGGAGTCGTCGGCCAGGTACCTCAGATAGAGCATGGCGAAGCGACACGTCGGCGCGAGCAGGTCCTGGCGCATGCTCCCGTCCACCCCCAGCGCGGCCGCGGCGCGCATGCACCGGCGGGACAGCGAGTCGGCGAAGCGCCGGCCGAACACGAGCGCCACGGACTCGCGGACGAAGTGCGGCATCTCGGAGGCGATGATCTCCTGGTAGCCGGGCGCGTGTCGTGCGAGCAGGATCACGGCGCGCCGGTCGAGGGCGGCGAGATCGCTCGTCACCGCCGGCAGGCCGAGGGTGGTGCAGGCGAGGTTCATGGTGATCGCGCGGGGCAGGGATACACCCTCCGGCCAGGCGTCGCGCAGCGCACGATCGTCGAGGAACTCGGCGCCACCGCACCATTCCGCGGGATACTCCGGGATCGAGCGGCCGTAGCTCGCCGATCCGCTCCTGCGGATGCGCACGCGCGTCTGCGGTACGAGGCCGCCGAACGGCGCCACCAACGGTGCCACGCGCAACAGGGTCTCGGTGTGGGCCCGCACCCCCGCGCGCATGAGTTTCCACAGCGTCTCCTGGTCGCTCGCCACGATCGCGGGCCGCGGCGTGTCGGCCGCCCACACGGCGCGGAACCGCGTCGCGAGCCGGGCCGCCTCGTCCGGGGCGTCCGTGCGGATCCCCTGCAGGCACACGCCGTCGGCGTGCGCGTACTGGCGGATCACCGCGTCGTTCTCGGGGTCCAGTCCGCCGCGGAAGCCGGCGCGACCGGCACCCATCAGGTAGGTGACGCGCGGCGCCGGATCGCCATCGCGTCCGGCCAGCGCCGCCAGTCGACGCTCCGCCTCCGCACGGGAGGCCAGCGTCATCGCCACGGCAGCGTCCGTGGCGATCTTGCCACTCTGCTCGGCGGTGTCGGAGAGCGCCACGAACACGCGCACGATGGCTTCACGGTCGTCGAAGCGGGTCACGAATCCTGGCCGGGGTGCACCCGAACTTCCGTCGCCGTCGGTGAGCGCGCCGTAGAGCGGCTCGAGCAGGTCGGGAAGGCGGGCGAGCGCGGCGACGTTCTCGACCAGGGGAACGAGCCGGATGCGCTGCACGCGCTCGATCAGCTGCGCACGCCGGGCTCCGGTGATCCGGGCGGAGAGGAAGTCATCCACCCGTTCGCGGGATCCGTGGAACAACCCTTCGATCGCCTCGGTGTAGAGCGTCGCCACCTTGCACATGGCGTCGATGTCGCCGAGGGCGCAGATCTGCGGAATGGTGAGCTCGTAGATGGCGTTCTGCGCCGGGACATGGCCCACCCGCTCGCACGCGAGGTGGAAGATGAAGTTCGCCCTTGCCACCGCCGCCAGGATCTTGGAGATCTTCTCCTCGTCCGGCTCCAGCCACGGATTCGGCACCCGCACCAGCAGGTGCCGGTCCTCGCCGGCGACCATGCCGCGCCACAGCATCGCCAGCACCACCTTCTCCGGCAGCTCCAGCCACTCGGGACTGATGTGCCGGCCCTCGAAGTCGATGAGGACCTCGTTGCACTGGCCGAGGAGGTCGGCGATCGACTCGTCGAATTCCTGCCGCGCCTCGACGAGCGGGTTGTCCTCGAGGTGCGCGAGCGCCCGCGCGGTGTCGCCCGAGACCGTGCGCAGCGCATGCTCGAGCTGCTCGACACGATGGCGCGTGGAATCGGGGTGCTTGGTGCCCGTGAGCCGCGCCCCGGATCCCGGCTCCGGAGCGGCGTTCCTCGGCGCCAGGTCCGGCATCGCCTTGCGGGCCGCGCGATGGATGCCGGGCCCGAGCGCGTCGAGCGCTTCGTACCCCGACGCGGTGCACACGCTCGACCACACGCGGTCCTCGATCGAGCGCGCGGCGATCGACGGCGGGCTCGAGCCGTTTCGGGACTGGCCGAGCAGGACGTTCCGCAGGCGGTCCATGAACATCGCCAGCTCCCCGACGTCCTTCGAGCCATAGGAGAGCCGCTGCCACGTCCCATAGCGCCGCTTGTCGGCGCCGGCGAACGCGGCGAACGGGATCCCGCCCATGCCGGCCCCCAGGAGCAACTCGAACGCGTCCTCGGAGTCGCGGACCGTCGAGCGCTCGCGCACGCCGTTCCTCAGGCGCTCGTACGACTCGCCGACCAGGCCCGGGAACGCGAGCGGTGCGTAGAAGGTGCCGCCGTAGTCGCTGCGCTCCACGCCCAGGGCGGACATCTCGTCGGCGGCCGTGGCCATGAAGTCACGGCGCTCGCGCATGCTCGGGGACGGGCGGCGGATCGCCGCCAGCGGGCTCTCGAGCGCCGCGAGCGCCCAGTCCTGGGCGAGCGTCGACGGGTTCGCCGTCAACCACGCGGCGAGGTTCGCGAGCACGTCGCGGGCGCGGAGCTGGCCGCTGCGGATGCCATCCGACAGCGCCACCCAGCACGCGCGCGCGCCCGTCGAGGCGCCGAACATGTCCATCTTCGACAGCCCCGACAGTGTCACCACCCAGTCGCGCCATTCGGGATCGGCGAACGCCGGGTTCACGAAGTCGCCGCTGTAGTCCAGCCGCTGGTAGACGGCGTCGTAGAGGAGGAACACGCGATGCTTCACCGCGACGCGCACCAGGGCTTCGACCAGGGCGCGAGGATAGACGCGCCCGGTGGGATTGTGCGGGTTGTTGAGGATCACCGAGGACACGCCGCCGCGCGAGAGCAGGAGATCGAGCTGCTCGGGATCGGGCTCGAACCCGGGCGCGTCCGTGGGCAGCTCGACGACGCGCTTGCCCGCCCGCGTCACGAACCAGTCGTACTCCCAGCTCGGGCGCGGCACGACCACGCCCGATCCGTCGGCGCCCAGCACCTCGAGCACCATCGCCAGCCCGCTGCGCGTACCCGCGGTGAAGAGCACCTCGTCGGGCAGGAACCGCACCTGCGAGCCCGGATAGTCGATCTGCCCGTCGCGGTTGATGAACTCCGCGATCGCCGCGCGCACCTCCATCCGCCCCACCGACGGTCCATAGCTGTGAACGGAATTGCGCGTGATGCGCTGGGCGCCGCGCACGACCTCGGGATGCGGCGCGAAGTCCGCATTCTTGTAGTCGCCCTGGGTGAGATCGAGCGCGCCCTCCTGCTGCACCCGGCGCGCGAACACGCGCACCAGGGGCTCGGGAGTCGAGAGCGAACGGCTCGAGATCAGCCGCGCCGATGCGAGATCCAGGATCCTCCGAGAGGAGCCTTGGGTGGCGTTCGATACACTGCTCACATGCGCGTCCATCGTCGAGCCTCAAGCGGCACCCAGTGAGTCGTCATGCGGCCAAACGCCACCGTACTGAAACCATAGTCACTGCCTTGGGGGCCGCCAATCGGTGAATTGCCTGAGCAACTCGGCAGTCCACACCGCATGTCTTCGCGCACGGCGGTCGTTGCCACGTTGCGAACACGTGACCGCAGCGTGATCGCTTGCGCGCGAGGCCCTGCCATTACTACAAACCGCCATCGCGCCGCTTCCGGTCAGCGGGCCCCTCCTTATATATACGGAAGGTTGTCGGTTCTCGATGTGTCACGAACCGGGACGACCCGCGCAGGGTGCGACCCGTGTGGGGCCGACACGGGAAAGGCCCTCCGTACGTTCCACCTCATCCGTGTTTGCGCGCGCGACGAGCCCCGGCGCCGGGTTTCTCGCCGGCGACAGTCGTCGGCTGGCCCACCTTCATCTATACGACGCGCGTGCGACGTTCCAGGTGCCCATCACTCGAGCCCGACGCGCTGGCTGCGTCGTTCCATCAACACCACGTCGCGCCAATGGCCGTGATGCCGGCCGATCCGCTCGCGCACGCCGAGCACGCGGAAGCCACAGGCTTCGTGCAGCGCGAGGCTCGCAGCGTTCTCCGGGAAGATCCCGGCCTGGAGCGTCCAGATGCCGGCCTCTTCGGAGGCGCGGCACATGGCCACGAGCAGCGCGCGGCCGACACCACGACCGCGCGCCGCCGCGGCCACGTACACGCTCTCCTCGGCGACGCCCGCATAGACGGCGCGGCCGGAGACGGGGGAGAGCACGCACCAGCCCAGCAGCTCACCCGACGGGTCGCGAGCGACCAGGCGCGGGTTCTTGTGATGTGCGGTGTCGAACTCCTCCCAGCGCGGAACCTCGGTCTGGAACGTGGCGTGTCCGGCGGCGATGCCCGCCGCGTAGATCGCGAGCACCGCTGCGGCATCCGCCTCGCTCATGGGCTCGATCGCGACCGGGCCGCCCCCGACGCGGCCGCCGCTCACGCGCGGAAAGCCGCTGCCAGCTCCGGCGGCAGCTCGCGGTCGCGCGCCGCCACCGCGCACTCGGTGGCACCGAGCACGCCGTCCTCGACGACGACGCCGCGCAGGAGCGGCGCGGGCACCATCTCGAAGTAGACGTTGCGAGGCCGGACGCCCTTCGGGGCGTCCTCCCACAGCTCGGACGCAGGCATCTCGGTGATGCCGAGCGCGGCGGTGCCGCCGGGCATGAGCTTCCGGCGCACCGCGATCGACCACACCGGTACGCCGTGCTCGCGTGCAGCGAGCGCCGCCGTGTAGGAGCCGATCTTGTTGATCACGCCCTGCTCGGTGACCGCATCGGCGCCGAGCCACACCGCGGCCGCCTGAGAGATCAGCAGCGGCAGCGCGGCGTCGGCGACGATCCAGGTCTCGATGCCGGCCGCCGCGAGCGCGCGCGCGGTGCCGCGGCCTTCGAGCAGCGGGCGCGATTCGGCCACGAGCACGCGTGGTCGCCGGCCCGCCTTCGCCAGCGCCAGGAGCGCCGCGAGCACGCCGTCGCTCGCCGAGAGCGTTGCGATCCACGGCTCGCTCGTGGTCACGAGCTGCGCCGCGACGTTCGCCGCGTCGGCCACGGCCTGCTCCAGGTCACGGCGCTCCGCGGCACAGCTCGCGGCGAGGTGCGCGCGCAGGTCGGCGGCGCGGTCGCCGCGCTGGACCGCCGCGTCCGCCACCGCGAGCGCGCGCGCCGCGAGCTGGTGCACGAGCGCCATGCTCGGCTGCGCCGCCTGGGCCGCGCGCAGCCACGCCAACAGCAGCGCACGCATGGCGAGCGCGTCGGCGCTCCGGTCCGTGGCCGCCCAGCGCTCGAGCGCGTCCAGGAACCCGCGGCCGACACCCGCGGAGCCGCTCGTGCGGTCGCGCGCGAACGCCTCGGTCATGAGAGCCTCATGGGAGCCTCACCGCAGCCTCACGGGAGCCTGCTCACTTCGAGAACAATTGTCGGAGCCACGACAGCGTCACCTGCCGGCCCAGCTCGCCGAACGCCTCGGTGAGCGGGATCTCCTTGGGACAGGCCTCGACACAGAGCTGTGCGTTGCCGCAGTCGGCGAGCCCGCCGCGGCCCATGATCGCATCCAGCCGCTCCTGGGCGTTCATGCGGCCGGTGGGATGCGAGTTGAAGAGCCGCACCTGCGCGATCGGTGCCGGGCCGATGAACTCCGAGTGGTCGTTGTACTGCGGGCACACCTCCATGCAGCAGCCGCAGGTCATGCAGCGCGAGAATGCGTATTCCGTTTCCTGCTCGGCGGGGGAGAGCCGCGGTCCCGCGCCCAGGTCGTACGTGCCGTCGATCGGGATCCACGCCTTGACGCGCTTCAGCGCATCGAACATCGGCGAGCGGTCCACTTGCAGATCGCGCACGACCGGGAACTTGGTGAGCGGCTCGAGCACGATCGCGCCCTCGCCCAGCGAATCCACGAGCGCGGTGCACGACTGGCGCGGCTTGCCGTTCACGAGCATCGTGCACGAGCCGCACACCTCCTCGAGACACGACGCCTCCCAGTGGACGGGCGTGGTCGCCTGGCCCTGCTTCGTCACCGGGTGCTTGCGGATCTCCATCAGGCAGGCGACCACGTTCATGTTCGGCTGCCACGGCAGCGAGAACTCCTCCCAGCGCGAGCGTCCCGTGGGCGTGTCCTGTCGCTTGACCTTGAGCTCGATCGTCTGGCGCGGCATCAGTCGTACTTCCTCTCCACCGGGGCGCACAACGACACGTCGACCGGTGCGTAGCGCAGGCAGGGACGCTCGGGTGTGTGCGAGGCGATCGTCGTCTTCAACCAGTTCGCGTCATCGCGCTTCGGGAACTCGGGCTTGTAGTGCGCGCCCCGGCTCTCGTCGCGCGCGAGCGCGCCGAGTGTGACCACGCGCGCCAGGTGCACCATGTTCCAGAGCTGGTTCAGGAACGACAGCGGCGCGTTCGCCCACACGCCATGGTCGAGCACGCCGGCCTGGCTCCAGCGCTCCGTGAGTTCCTGCAACTTCGCATCGGTGGCCCGCAACTTGTTGTTGTCGCGCACGATGGTGACGTTCTCCAGCATCGTCTTCCCGAGCTCGTCGGCCAGCGCGTACGGGTTCTCCGCGCCGTCGCGCTTGCCGAGCTCCGCGAAGCGCGCCGCCCACTTCTTCTCCGCGGCCTCGAGCACCGACGGCCGCGGGTCGTCGACGTGCGCGCTCGACTTGAGATAGGCGAGCACCGCGGGGCCCGCCACCTGGCCCGCGTACACGCACGACAGCAGCGAGTTCGCACCCAGGCGGTTGGCGCCGTGGTACTGGTAGTCGCACTCGCCCACGGCGTAGAGACCCTCGATGCTCGTGCGCTGGTTGCGCGCGCTGGCGTGGCTCAGGAATCCGTCGCTCGTGCGCTCGTAGTCCACCCACAGGCCACCCATCGAGTAGTGCACCGCGGGGTAGATCTTCATCGGCTGCTCGCAGGGATCCTCGCCGGTGAACTTCTCGTAGATCTCGAGGATGCCCTCGAGCTTCTTCTTCAGCGTCTCCCGCGGGATGTGCGTCAGGTCCAGGTACACGACCATGCCGCCGCCGACGCCGAGGCCCATGTCCACGCAGACCTTGTGGATCTCGCGGCTCGCCACGTCGCGCGGCACGAGGTTCTGGTACTTGGGATACTTCTCCTCGAGGAAGTACCAGCGCTCGCTCTCGGGGATGCTGTTCGGCGGTCGGGCATCGCCGGGCTTTCTCGGGACCCACACCCTGCCGCCCTCGCCGCGCGCCGACTCGCTCATCAGCCGCAGCTTGTCCATGCCCGGGATGGCGGTGGGGTGGACCTGGATGAACTCGCCGTTCGCATAGTCGGCGCCCTCCATGTAGGCCGCGGCCGCGGCCGACCCGGAGTTGATGATCGAGTTCGTGCTGCGGCCGAACATCAGGCCGGGGCCGCCCGTGGCCATGACCACCGCGCCCGCGGCGAACGCCTGCGGCTTCATGCTACGGAGGTCCAGCGCCACGAGTCCGACGCAGCGGCCGTGGTCGTCGCGCGCGAGCCCCACGAACTCCCAGCCCTCGTACTTCTTCACCACGCCCGCGGCCTCGTGGCGGCGCACCTGCTCGTCGAGCGCGTACAGGAGCTGCTGCCCGGTCGTCGCGCCGGCAAACGCGGTGCGGTGGTGGAGCGTGCCGCCGAAGCGGCGGAACTCGAGCAACCCCTCGGGTGTGCGGTTGAACGTCACGCCCATGCGGTCGAACAGGTAGATGATGCCCGGGGCCGCGTAGCACATGCCCTTGACCGGCGGCTGGTGGGCGAGGAAGTCGCCGCCGCGGCAGGTGTCGAAGAAGTGGATCTCGGGCGAGTCGTCCTCGCCCTTCACGTTCACGGCGCCGTTGATCCCGCCCTGCGCGCACACCGAGTGCGAGCGCTTGACGGGCACGATGGAGAACAGGTCGACCGGGACCCCTGCCTCGGCGAGCTTGAGCGTCGTCATCAGGCCCGCGAGCCCGCCACCCACGACGGCCACGCGCGGCGCGCTCATCGAGTAGCCCCGCTGCGCAGCACCACCGGCGTGCGCTCGCTGCCGTGCGGCTTCTGCAGGAAGTCGAGCCGCAGGCCGCGGAACCCGAACAGCGCCGCGACGCCGAGGAGCGACAGCCCGACGAACACCGCGAGCCCCAGGCGCGCCATGTTCCGCTGCGCGTCGCGACCGGTGACCAGGCCCCAGTGGATGGCGAATCCGAAGAGCCCGTTGCCGAAGTGGTAGCAGGCGGCCACGGTGCCGAGCACGTAGAACGCCATCACCGCCGGCTCGGCGAGGTGATGGTTCACGTACTGGTAGGCGCTCACCGAGTGCAGGTAGTGCGGATCGAAGCGCAGCGCCCAGGTGTGGTAGAGCAGGTAGAAGACGAGCAGGATCCCGGAAACGCGCTGCAGGGCGTACTGCCAATTGCGCGCGTAGCCGTGCCGCACGTTCGCCTGCGCCGTGGTGGAGATCAAGATGCCGACCACCATGTGGAACAGGATCGGCAACCAGATCCCGAGCGCCTCGAGCAGCACCACGAACGGCAGCTTCGCCAGGTCGGCAGCGGCCTGGTCGAACGCCTCCTGCCCCTGGAGCGAGCGCGCGTTCGTATACAGGTGCTCGAGCAGGAAAAGGCCCACGGGGACGACACCCGTGAGCGAGTGCAGGCGCTTGAGCGTGAAGTACGACCGGTCGGAGAGCTTCACCCGTGACCTCCCGTGCGAGGCCGTACGGCATCAACCTGAACGTTAGCAGACACCCACGGCCGCGCGCGAGTTCTCGTCGGGTGTCCTCCTGCGAACGCGGTGGGCATGTGTTCGACTGGGCCGCGTCGCCCCCGATCGGATTGCATGGTCCGGTTCGTGAGTGCAGTAATCGAAGAGCACGAGGGGAGAAATCGGAGCGTTCCTCGCCGAGTATCTGGTAGGCCGACGTGGTGATGATTGGAAGGAGGGGGAGAGGTTCTCGCGCCGTCCCGCTCCCATCGCCTGTCGATGGGGCTTGACGTCCTTTGGGCCCGGTGCGATCTTCCCATCACCTATCGATGGGAGGACGCCCCGCGTGAAGCCCTCACCCGACATGCTCCCCGGCACGGTGGACCTCCTCGTGCTCCGCACACTCACGCGCGGGCCGCTGCACGGCTATGGCATCGCGCAACGGCTGAAGCAGCTGTCCGAAGACGTGCTCCAGGTCGGCGAGAGCTCGCTCTATCCGGCGCTCCAGCGGCTGCTGCTCGACGGGTACGTCAAGGCGGCGTGGGGCGCATCGGAGAACAACCGGCGTGCGCGCTACTACACGCTGACCCCGGCCGGCCACCGGCACCTCGCCGCCGAGCGGAAGGCGTTCGAGCGGATCGTGGGCGCCATCCGGCTGGTTCTGGACACCGCGTAGGCGCATGCGACTCCTGCGGCGGCTGGCGCACGTGTGGCGGCTCCGCGTCCACGGCGCGGAGCTCGAGGAGGAGTTGTCCTTCCATCGCGAGAAGATCCGCCAGGACTTGATCGAGCAGGGGTTGCCGGCCGCAGACGCCGAAGCCGCCGCGCGCCGGGCGATGGGGAACACCACCCGGATGCGGGAAGCGTCGCGCGGCGTCTGGCTCTGGCCGTCTCTCGAAGCCATGGTGCAGGACGCGAAGGTGACGCTGCGGAGCCTCCGGGCCAGCCCCGCGTTCACCACGGGCGTGATGCTCACCTTCGCCCTCGGGGTCGGCGCCAACGCGGCGATGTTCTCCCTGATCGACCGCCTGATGTTTCGCCCACCGCCGCTGATGCGCGGCCCGGCGTCGGTCCATCGCGTCCACCTCTACCGGATGCGCGATGGCGTCGAGCGGGAAACGGGCGGCCAGTATCCGCGGCACGCGGACCTGGTGCGCTTCACCACGTCCTTCTCCGACATCGCCGCGCACAGCCTGAGGCGGCTCGCGATGGGGGTCGGGCAGGAGGCCCGCGAGATGCCGATCGGGGTCGTGAGCGCAACGTTCTTCACGTTCTTCGATGCACCGCCCGTCGCCGGCCGCTACTTCGGCCCCGTGGACGACAGCCCCCAGGCGCGGGAGCCGGTCGCGGTGTTGAGCTACCCGACCTGGCAGGCCCGGTATGCCGGGCGCGCGGACGCGATCGGCACTTCCCTGCACATCGGTTCCGCCGTCTACACCATCATCGGCGTCGCACCGAAGGAGTTCGTCGGACTCTGGCCGTTGACCCCTCCGGCGGCGTTCATCCCGGTCGCGGCGTACGCGGCGAGTACCATCGGCGGCGACTGGCCCACCAACTACGGCTCTGCCTTCGGGCTCGCCACCATCGTGCGCCGTCGCCCCGGCGTCACGATCGAGGC
>Ga0207662_10000726_pt1 | contig 15063 bp, 10 predicted proteins | sample KBSS33LmetaG_FD_184338 | JGI IMG/M metagenome (GOLD analysis project Ga0207662, IMG submission 184338) | Switchgrass rhizosphere microbial communities from Kellogg Biological Station, Michigan, USA - KBS S3-3L metaG (SPAdes) (version 2) | ecosystem: Host-associated > Plants > Roots >... | reverse complement strand
CCGCGTCGTCGCGACGGACGAAATCGTCTATCGCAATTTCAGCGAGCTGCTCACGTTCGTGATCGGCGACGTCCGCGACTACCACTCGGTGGCATCGGTTCTCCGCACCGCCGATGTGGTCGTGAATGCCGCCGCGCTGAAGCAGGTTCCGACGTGTGAATACTTTCCCTACGAGGCCGTACAGACGAACATCACCGGGCCGGAAAATATCATTCGGGCCATCCGGGAGAACGGGCTGGCGATCGAGACTGTCGTGGGGGTGAGCACCGACAAGGCCTGCAAGCCGGTAAACGTGATGGGCATGACCAAGGCGATCCAGGAGCGCGTGTTCACGTCGGCGAATCTCACGTGTCCGGACACTCGATTCGTGTGCGTACGGTATGGGAACGTGCTCGCCTCGCGCGGCTCGGTGATCCCGCTCTTTCACGAGCAGATCCGGAGTGGCGGCCCGGTCACCATCACGACGACCGACATGACGCGATTCCTTCTCTCGCTCGAGGAGGCTGTCGACACGGTGTTCGCCGCGATGCGTGGCGCCCGACGCGGCGAGACGTACATCCCGCGCGTGCCGTCGGCGAAAGTCACGGACGTCGCCCGGGCCCTCGTTGGAGAACGGAACATCGAGACGGTCGTCACCGGCATTCGGCCTGGCGAGAAGGTGCACGAGATCCTGATCTCGGAGGAGGAATGCCATCGCAGCGTCGACCGCGAGAAATTCTACGCGATCCGGCCCGTGCTCCCCGAGCTGCACGGTGATCACGAGGCCCTCGCGGCCCTCCCGGGCGAATACAGCTCGGCCAATGAAGTCATGAGCTACGACGACGTCGTCGCGCTGCTCACGCGGCAGAATCTGCTCCTGGCGGACGAAGCTCCGGCCGGAGAGGGCGTCGAGCTTCTGCGATGAAGATCATGACCGTGCTCGGGACGCGGCCCGAGATCATTCGGCTGTCGCGGCTCATCCCGAAGCTGGATGCGCTGTGCGACCACGTGCTCGTGCACACCGGTCAGAACTTCGACCCGGCGCTCAGCGATGTGTTCTTCCGCGAGCTGGGCGTTCGGCCGCCGGATATTTCGTTAGGCGTTCGAGGCGAGTCGTTCGGTGAGCAGGTGGGCCAGATCCTGACCGGCGTCGAGCGCGCGATTCGTGACGAGCGTCCGGATCGGCTGCTCATCCTCGGCGACACGAACAGCGGCCTGTCGGCGGTCGTGGCCAAACGGCTCGGCGTGCCGGTGTATCACATGGAAGCGGGCAATCGGTGTTTCGATGACCGCGTGCCGGAGGAAGTCAATCGTCGGATCATCGATCACTCGAGCGACGTTCTGCTCCCCTACACCGAGCGCAGTCGCGCGAACCTGCTGCGGGAGGGGATCGCGGCGCAGCGAGTGATCGTGACTGGTAACCCGATCCTCGAGGTGATCCGGCACTACGAGGGCTGCATCGACGCGTCTGACGTCCACGGTCGCCTCGGAGTGCAGCGGGGCGCGTACTTTCTCGTCACCGCACACCGGGCTGAGAACGTGGACATTCCGGAGCGCCTGCGACGGCTGGCCGAGGCGTTGACGCGCGTTGGCGCGGAGCACGATATGCCGATCGTGGTGAGCATGCACCCGCGGACGCGAAGTCGGCTCGAGGCGTTCGGCATGACCGATCTTGTTGCGGGACTGCGCGTGCTGCCCCCGTTAGGCTTCTTCGACTTTCTCGCGCTCGAGCGTGACGCAGCGTGCGTGCTGACCGACAGTGGCACGGTGCAGGAGGAATGCTGCATCCTGCACGTCGCCAATGTGACGACGCGCGATGTCACGGAGCGTCCAGAGACGGTGGAGTGCGGCAGCAACGTGATCGCCGGTGTCGATCCGGACCGGATCGCGACGGCGGTACGGGCTGCGCTTCAGCGCGAGCGCAACTGGACGGTGCCTCCGGAGTACCTGGCGCCGGCGGTGAGCAGCACCGTCGCGAACATTTTGCTGAGCGAGCAACAACATTGACGGCGGCATCGGTGTCCGCGCGGAACGACGTGAACGAGGCGCCGCCTCAGTCCAGCGCGCCACGGCTGCTCATCGTCTCGCCGGTCGCGCCCGTGCCGGAGGGAGTGGGTGGAGTCTATCTCCGGGACCTCTGCCTCATGTACCCCGCCGATCGGCTGGCTTTCGCGATCCTCCCTGGAATCGGATCGGGCCCGTGGCCCGAAGCGCTCCGCGCGGCGCCGCGAGCGGTGCTCGATGCGGTTCCGGAGCGCGGGTTCAACCGGTGGGGGCGGAAGGTCCAGGAGACCACTCGCGGCCTCTTCGACCGCTACGTGGACATGCAGCACCTTCCGAAGCTCGTCGATCAGATTGCCGCGTTCGCTGCCCAGACGAAACCGGACCTCATGTGGGTCCCGCTGGCCGGTCCGACGATGATCAACATTGCCGGAGCGCTGCCCAGCCGACTGGGCGTGCCGATGATCACCACGGTCTGGGACCCGCCGGACTACGCGCTGGCGCACTACTGGGGCATACGCGGTCACGCATTGGCGCGGGTGATGGACCGGTTCGGCGATGCGATCCGTGCGTCGGTGCGCTGTGCGGTCGCATCGGCAGAGATGAAGGAGAGGTACGAGGGTCGATACGGCACGCCGTGTGTTCCCATGATCCATGGACTGCCAGAGTCCGAGTGGACTCCCCCGGCAGGCATGCGAGCGCCTAACGAACCGTTCGTGATCGGCTACGCGGGGAGTCTGTACGCTCGTCGCGAATGGGACGCGCTGATCGAGAGCCTGGGACGGCTGCAGTGGCGAGTGGCGGGGCGAGAGACGATCGTGCGCGTCCTTGCTTCGAGCTTCGACGTGCGCGTCACGCGACCGGCGCGGATCGAGTTCCTCGGGTGGCACTCGACGAGCGACGCCGTGACGATCCTCTCCGGCTGCGACGTCTGCTACGTGCCGTACTGGTTCGACGAAGCGTTTCGACCCGGCGTCGAGCTGTCGTTCCCGAACAAAGTGTCGTTGTATCTGGCAGCGGGTCGGCCGATTCTGTTCCACGGACCGGAACACTCCACACCGACCCGGTTCCTCGAACGCTGGCCAGTGGGCGTCCCGTGTCACTCGCTCGACCCTCAGGAGATCGCGGATGCATTGACGATTGCGGCCAGCGATGCCGGGTTTCACGCTCGGGCGGCGGCGTCCATTCCGCAGGTGCTTCGGGCGGAGCTCGGCCACCACGTCTTCAGGCGCCGGTTCGCCGAGTTCGTGGGCGTGGACGAAGCCGTGTTGGCGACGCCCGCCCCGTAACGACGCTCACCGCTCGAGCAGCCAGCGTGCGAACGGTCCTGCTCATCTCGTACACCTTCCCGCCGCAATACGACGTCAGTGCGCGGCGGGCAGCGAAGCTCTGCAAGTACCTGCCCGGTGCCGGATGGCGTCCGATCGTCCTGACGAAGGATTGGACGCACAACGTGGCGCCCGAAGACCGTAGCGTGTTCACGCTCACCGAGCACGCGGAGGCGGTGGCCGCGCTCAACGGGGTGACGATCGTCCGAGCTCCCTACCGCACGAGAGACAACGCGTTGCGGCGGCTTCATCATCGATTGGGAGGAACCTACGAATCCGGTGCGTCTGCAGCCGGTCATCGTGACGGCGACGTGCCGCAGGTGCCTAACGGTATCACCAACCACGCCGAGCGCCGGCTTCGGCGGTGGACCCCGCTCGCCCTCACCCGCAGAGCTCTCTCGCTCTTCTCGCCAACATTCGGCGACTTTCCGGATGCGTTCCGCGGCTGGGTCGAGCCTGCGGTTCGATCTGCGCTCGAGCTCATCGCGCGCGAGCGAGTCGATGCCATTTGCAGCCTCTGCCCGCCGGCAACGGCGCACGTCGTCGCCTCGGAAGTCGCGCGGCGGAGCGGCCTGCCTTGGGTCGCCCAGTTCGATGATCTGTACAGCTTTCACCTGGAGCGGCAGCGCCGCGCCGCATGGCGTCCGTACGCCGACCATCGGCATCGCGAGTGGATGCGGTACGCGACGCTGGCCGGGGCGATCACGCCGGCGATGCTCGCGTACGTCCAGCGCACCTACGGCGTCGGCGGCGAGGTGTTGGTGGTCGGATACGACCCCGATGAGAGTCCGACCATCCGACGCGAGGCGCACGATCGGCTCCGACTTGCGTACACTGGATCCATCTACCCTGGTGATCAGCGCCCGGACCTGCTGTTCGCGGCCTTGGAGCAAGTGATTCGCGAGCGCGGGGGGACAACGCCCCCGTTGGAGCTCATCTTCGCGGGAACGGGCCGCGACGCGGAGCTCCAGGCGAGCGTAGCGGCATTTCCGGCGGCCGCGCGCGCGTGCCGGTTCGTGGGCCGCGTGCCGCCCGCCGAAGCACTCAGAATGCAGCGAGACGCCGATGCGCTGATACTGCTCAACTGCACGAATCCGTCGCCCGGGGAGGGGACGCTGAGCTATCCGGCCAAGGCGTTCGAGTATCTCAACGCTGGGCGCCCGATACTCGCGCTGCCGCGCGACCCCGGTGCGTGGGGAGATCGCCTACTCGAGACGACGCGCGCCGGTACGACCGCGGAGTCAGCCGACGCGGCGGCCAGGGTACTCGCGAGTTGGCTTGACGAGTGGGAACGCACTGACGGGATTTCCTACGCTGGAGATCGGACCGAGATCGAGCGATACAGCCAGCCGCGTCAGGCAGCAGTCCTTGGCGCCTTGCTCGACCGGGCCGTCGACATTCACACGGCGCGTACGCCGTAGAATCCCCGCGCGATCGCATCCACATGGCATTCGAGCTGGCGGCTTGGGCGATCATCTTCACGGCGGTCTGGCTGGTCGGACGTGGCGCGCTCGCGCTACTGGACGCCAACGGCGTTCGCGCGGGCGATCGTCTCATTCTCGCGGCGTGGATTGGTGTCATTGTCTGCGCGGTCACGCTGCTGGGAGTCTCGCTGGTTACCGCGGTGACCCCGGTGGCCTCGGCCTCTACCATGATGGTGTTGTGCGCGTTAGGCATGATCGCAACGCGGCTCCGGTCGAGGAGAGCCCCGCCGCGCAGGGAGAGTCCTCTGCTCCCGGCATGGGCGATTGGCATGGGCGTCATGGCCGTCGCGATCGGCGCCGCGGCGCTCGCGAGCGACCCCGTCACGCTCTACGACTCGCTCGTGTATCACGTCGGAGTCATCCGATGGCTGCGTGAGCTTGGGACCGTGCCCGGCATGGCGCTCGTTCACAACCGCCTGGGCCACGTGTCGGCATGGTTCACGTTGGCCGCGGCGTTCGACGCCGGGCCGGTCGCAAACCGCGCGGGCAACGTGCCGCTCGGTTTCGCCCTCGTGCTTGCCGGCGTTCAGGCAGCGCTCGCGGCGGCTCGCATCTCGGCGCGGCGTGCCTCGATCGCCGACTGGTTTCTGGCGTTTGGGTCCGCCGCGCTCATCTGGGCCATCGTTGTAGGCGGCGCGGTCAGTCCGTCTCCCGACATCGCCACGAATGCCATGATTTACGTCGCGGCGTGGGCCGTGTTGGTCGTGTCACCCGCGCCGACGTCATTCACACGCCGGCTCATTCCGTTCGTGATCGCGCTGGGCGCGTGCTCGATGAAGCTGTTCGCCGTGCCGGCGGTCATCGCGACGGGCGCGTACGCGGTGCTGGCATCGCCAGGCGACGGCGGCGTCCGTCGCTACCTCAGGCGCGTCCTGATTTGTGCGGGGCTCGCCGTGTCGATCGTGGGTCCGTTCATCGCGGCGAATCTCGTTGCGTCCGGATGCCCGGCGTTTCCATCGCCGATAGCGTGCCTCGATGCACCGTGGTCCATCGGCGTCTCACGCGCAGCCGACTACGCGACGTACGTGCGCGACGTGGCCCGATGGCAGCGGCGCGGCGAAGTGCCAAGTGCATCGATGGGCTGGATCGCGCCGTGGGTCATGGATCACCCATGGATCGCGCTCGTCGCCGCGACGTGTCTCCCTCTCGGGATCCATCTCCTTCGCCGCGTCGCTGCCTTGCGCAGCGAGCCGAGCCCACCGCCACTCGGCGTTGACGGCGTGCGCACCGTCGTCGCGTTTTCGCTCCTCGGTGCCGCGTTTGCGGCGTGGCAGGCGCCGGCGCCTCGCTTTCTCTACGCGTTCCTGATCGCCGTGCCAGCGTTGGCGCTCGCGCTGACGGTCCACTCGCGCGCGAGTGACTCGTTCGCTGGCAGGCACGCTGTACTGGCCTTCGTGGCAACGAGTGTGATCGTGGGCGGCGCGTATGCAGGCGCATCTCAGAAGCTCAACGTCTTGTCGGCACTGGCGCGCGGAGCGTCGCTCGTCTCCATCACTCGCGCAGATCTCGTGGTCCCGGAGGCACCAGCAACACCTCCTCGATTGTTTCGCTGGCGGGTGAACGACGTGGAGGTGCTTACCGCCGTTCCGCGGCCGATCGCCGACACGCTCGGCTACCGTAGCAACATTGTGCCCAACTCGCCGCTCGAGAAATGCTCGACCGCGCCGCTCCCATGCACACCGTATTTGCCCGGGAGCGATGTGCGGCTCCGTCGTCCGGCGCGCGGGTTAGCTGGAGGGCTCATTCGCGATCAGCAACCCGGCTTGGCCGGAGGCACTGCGATCTGTATCGGCGAGCTTCGCCTAACGGATGGGACAGCGACGAGCGAGCTGGCGACAAAGACTTCGTACGAACCCCAATGCGGCGATTCATCCGCACGATGACCGCGCCGCCCGGTCCAAATCGTGCAGCCGGTCAGGCACTGTGACCGAAGAAAAGCGCCGTCCCCCACCGGGCATTACTCCGCTCGATACCGTCGTCGCGTTCGCGAGCCGGCGAAGACTGCGGGGCGCGGCCAGGCTGCGCCGGATCCTGCGCGGACACCACGAAGTCACGCTGACACGGGTCCGCACGGTGGACGGGTTGCTGTTCGATCTGGACGTCGAGAACGTGATGGACTACGCCGTTCTCGACCACGGGTACTATGAGCGCGAGGTGATCGACGCGATCATCGGATCGCTGACGCCTAACGGGGTCCTCTGGGATGTCGGCAGCAACATCGGGCTTCACGCGATCACGGCCAAGCATCTCCGTTCCGACGCGACGGTTGTGGCGTTCGAGCCAGCCCCCCACACGGCCGCGAGGCTCATTGCCAACGCGAGCCTCAATGGCGTCGACGTACAGGTTGTTACCGCCGCGCTGGCCGACACGGACGGCGTTGCTCGACTCAGCATTGTGACGCGTGGCAACAATGGCCTTTCGTCGCTCCGACCGTGGCCCGATGTCGACTACGACGGGACCATCCTGTGTCCCTGTGTTCGAGCCGAGGCGCTCGTCGCCGACCGCGCCCTTCCCACGCCGACAGTCGTGAAGCTCGATGTCGAAGGGTTCGAGGCGGAAGTACTTCGCGGTTTCGGTAGCCTGCTCTCGGGGGATGCGCTACGGTCCGTCGTGTTCGAGGCACCGGGAAACGCCGCCACCGAACCCCAGCACTATCCGGTCTTCGGACTGCTGACAGAAGCGGGATTCACGATCACACCCCTCGCACCGGCGCACTCGACCGAAAAGTCGGTCGCGACGAACTTTATTGCGACCAAGCGGGCGGCCTGATCGCGCGACGATGCGTGGCGTCTACGCTCGCGGCCCGCAGATCCGATCCAGATCCTCGAGGCCACTCAGGATCTCGCGCGGTTTCGAGCCGTTCGGCGGCCCGAGGATTCCCGCTGAGTGCAGCTGGTCGATGATGCGCGCCGCGCGGCCGTAGCCAACGCCGAGCCGGCGCTGCAATAACGACGTCGAACCCAGCTGATGCTGAATGCACACCTCGGCCGCCTCGCGGAACAGCTTGTCCCGATCCGCGTCGTCGAACTCCTCCGCGTCGTCCCCGGCCTTCTCGAGCGCCTCGCGCGCGCGGATCGTCTCGAGGATGTCCGGCTCCGCGGTGGTGGGCTCCTCGACCACCAGACCCTGTGCGGCGAGCGCGGCACGGCGCGCTTCGCGCTTGGCGTCGTACCACTGCATGAGGCGCTCGGTGTCTTCGCTCGCGATGAACGCGCCCTGAAGCCGTGCGGGCTCCGATTTGCCCGGTGGAATGAACAACATGTCGCCGTTGCCTAACAACGCCTCGGCCCCCATGCCGTCGAGGATCGTGCGGCTATCCACCTGCGACGCCACGCGGAACGCAATGCGGCTCGGGAAATTCGCCTTGATCAGACCCGTGATGACGTTGACGCTCGGGCGCTGCGTCGCGAGGATCAGGTGGATGCCGATCGCGCGCGCCTTCTGGGCGAGCATGGCGAGCGGTGTTTCCACCTCGCCCTGCACCGTCATCATCAGGTCCGCAAGCTCGTCGATGATCACGACGATGTACGGCAGCACGCCGCCCACGTAGTCCGGACTCCCGAGCGCGACGGCTTGCTCCTTCGGCGCCTTGAGTTTCGCGCCCTCCTGCACCTTGCGATTGAAATCCTGGATGTTCCGCGCGCCGTTCGCCGCCAGGATCTCGTAGCGCTCCTGCATCTCGAGCACGGCCCACTTGAGGACCGCCGCGGCGTCGCGGTTGTCGGTGACGACCTTGTGCCGCAGGTGCGGAAGCACGTTGTACACCGACAGCTCGACCATCTTCGGGTCGACCATCAGGAACCGCAGCGTCTTCGGCGTGTGCCGGTAGACGAGGCTCGTGATGAGCGTGTTGACGCAGACCGACTTGCCAGAGCCGGTCGCGCCGGCGATGAGCAGGTGTGGCATCTTGGCCAGGTCGGCCACGACCGGCTTGCCCTCGAGGTCCTTGCCTAACGCGATCGGCAGCGCGGCCCGCGCACCCTGGAAGTCCCGCGCCTCGATGAGCTCCCGGAAGGTCACCATCTCGGCGGTGGGGTTCGGCACCTCCACGCCCACCGCACCGCGACCGGGGATGGGCGCGACGACCCGGATGCTGGGCGCGCGCATGGCCAGCGCGAGGTCGTTCGCGAGGTTCGCGAACTGGCGGACCTTCACGCCCGGTGCGGGCTCGATCTCATATTGCGTCACCACCGGACCGGTCGTGCGCCCGACGAGCTCACCCTCCACGCGGAACGTGCGGAGGGCGTCCATGAGCTTCACGCCCATCAGGTCGAGCTCGCGCTTCCCAACTTCCACATTGCGAGGCGGCGGCGGCGAGAGGATCTCGGTCGGCGGCAACTCGTCACCGCCGAATTCGATCGCGACTGCCGTCGAGTCGATCTCGGCGTGGACGCGCTCGTCCCGATCGGCCGCGAGGTCGCTCTTCGATTTGCGCTCTCGCTTCTTCCGGTCACGTGCCAGATCGACGTCGCCGTCCTCTTCCAGCTCGGGGACGGCGTCGCGCATGAGCGACGGATCGATCGCGGGCATTTCCTCGGGCGTGGGCGCGAGCGTCGTCGCGACGTCAGCCGGCGTTCCCGCGAGCACCTCGCCCTTCTTCGCGCGCTTGCGTTTGGGCTTGTCAGCGTCCGGAGCCCCGACCAGCGCTGGCGCTCCTGTTCCCAGTTCCCGGTTCGCAGTCCCCGGTTGCACCGAAGGTCCAACAATCGCTCGAATCGGATTCCAGCGAAGCGTCGCCGCCGCCAGAACACTCGCTGCCAGCGCGACCATGATCCACGCGCCAACCGTGCCGAACGCTTTCACCGCGTACGTGGCGAAGAACCCGCCCCAGAGTCCGGCGGCCGGATCGAGCTCGCCGGCGTGAACCCCACGGGCCATGCCTAACGCGATGGGCAGGATCACCACGAATCCGATGAGGAACACCAGCCACGAGCGATCCGTCTCGGATTCCAACCGGCCGAACAGCCGGAGCGCGTGCACTGCGGGAATGAGGGGGAGCAGGAGCGCCGCGGGAATCCCGATCAACTCGCGCGACCAGCTTCGCAGGCACGCGCCGACCGGCCCGAAGACGCTCTTTGCTGCCGTGCACGACTCGTACACCGCCGTCCCCGGCGGCACGAGCACCGCACCCGCGAGAAACAGGGCGAATAGCAAGAGCGCGATTCCCGCGACCTCGCGCTTGAGCGACGTAGTTCCCACAGGACCGTTACCGCTCTCGATCTGGTCCGAGCTTCGTGATCTGCCGGTCGTGGTAGATCGGAATCACCGGATGCGAGTCCACGCTGGCGCAGACGATGAGGTCCTCGGCGAAGCCTGCTTCGGCGAGCGCGCGCCCGTGCTCCGAGTCCTCGAACAGGCGATCGAGCTGATCTCCATAGCGTCTATCGATCATCGAGCAGGCCTGCGCTGCGTCGTTGAGCCGTATTGTGGAGGGCCTGCTGACGGCGCGCGTGAAACGGCCGGCACATGCCGCATCCTCCAGCGCGAACTGCCGATCGCGACCTGCGCAGACGATTGTCACGTCGGCCTCGCCGCGACCGGCCGCTCGAATGATTGTCGATACCGCGGAATAGTTGACGTAAGATGCAACGACGACGTCGCGGGCGCCCTGGATTCCGGCGAGCGCGACCGTGCCGTTCGTCGTGGTGAGGAGCACCGTCTTGCCTTCCACCGCCTCGGCGCTGTACTCGCGTGGCGAGTTGCCAAGGTCGAAGCCGGGAATCGCGTGCATCCGGCGCTCGCCGGCGAGCAGCACGTCGTCGCGCTCGAACTGCTTGGCGCGAGCGACCACCTCATCGGAGCTCTCGAACGGAATGACAGCTTTCGCGCCGTTGGCGAGGGCGACGGCGACCGTCGTCGAGGCGCGAAGCACGTCGATCACGAGCACCACCCGTCCCTGCACGTCCGCCGGCGTCATCTGATGACCGCCGAAGAACACGTCGAGCCGCACTACACCGGCTCCTTCATGAGCTGTCCCTCGCGCTCCAGGAACTTCGTGTCGATGTCTCCGGCGCGGAAGGCCGGATGCGTCATCACGCGGCTGAGAAACGGCGCCGTAGTCGTGACGCCCTCGATGATGAAGCTCTCGAGCGCGACGCGCATTCGCGTGATCGCTTCTTCGCGATCGCGACCCTGGCAAATGAGCTTCGCGAGCAACGAATCGTAGTACGGCGGCACGGTGTACCCAGCGTACACGTGCGTGTCCAGGCGCACTCCCGGACCTCCAGGCGGATGGAACGCTTCGATCTTGCCTGGAGACGGTTGGAAGTTGCGGCTCGGATCCTCAGCGTTGATACGGCATTCGATGACGTGACCTCGAAGCGGCGGGAGCTCCGTGACGGACAGTGGCTCGCCGCTGGCGACGCGGATCTGCTCTTTCACGAGATCGATACCCGTCAGCATCTCGGTCACCGGATGCTCCACCTGAATGCGGGTGTTCATCTCCATGAAATAGAACGACCCATCCTCGTCGAGCAGCATCTCGATCGTGCCGGCGCCAACGTAGTCGATGGCCTTCGCGCCTCGCACGGCTGCCTCCCCCATACGCGCGCGCAGATCCGCATCGACCGCGGGACTCGGCGCTTCCTCGATGAGCTTCTGGTGCCGACGCTGGACGGAGCAATCGCGCTCGCCCAGGTGAATCACGTGACCGTGGCGGTCGCCGAGGATCTGGAACTCGACGTGTCGCGGACGCGAGAGGTACTTCTCGACATACACGTCGCCGTTACCGAACGCCGATAGCGCCTCGGAGCGCGCGAGCTGGAACGATCGCGCGAAGTCATCGACGTTCTTCGCGACGCGCATACCCTTCCCACCGCCGCCGGCTGCGGCTTTGATGATGACCGGAAACCCGATCTCCCTCGCGAAGCTCAGCGCTTCGTCGGGATCCTCCACCGGGCCTGGCGTGCCGGGGATGATCGGAACCCCAACTTCCGTCATCGCTCGGCGCGCAGCCGCCTTGTCGCCCATGACGCGGATCTGTTCGGCCGTCGGCCCGATGAACGTGACGTTCGAGGCCTGACACGTTTCCGCAAACTCGGCGTTTTCGGCCAGGAAGCCGTAGCCGGGATGGATTGCGTCCGCGCCGGTGATCTCGGCAGCGGCGATGATTCGCGGGATCTTCAGGTACGAATCGCGCGCCGGCGGCGGGCCAATGCACACGTCGTCATCGGCGAACCGAACATGCAACGACTCGCGATCGGCGTCCGAGTAGACGGCCACGGTTTCGATCTCGAGCTCACGACAGGCGCGGATGACGCGCAGCGCGATCTCCCCGCGGTTCGCGATCAGGATTTTCTTGAACATGCAGCGGGAGCTGGCGGCGAGGGCAAGTCGGCGGGAGCGGTCAGCCTAACGGTCAACGGCCGACGGCGCTGCGAGCAAGCTCGCCACGCTCCCCGGCAATCGTCTCGCAATCTATGCGGTAGCACGTGCGAGGTGACCTGTTCAGGTCAACTCACGGCGCCGTTGCCTGTTGGAAGCCGTCCCAGCTCGTGTCGCTCGACCCCGCTACACCCTGTACGCGAAGCGCGAACTCGCTCGGATTGCTGGCGTAGAATAGCGCACTCTCGTACGAAATGACGCCCCTCGAGTACCATTGCATGAGCGACTGGTCGAAGCTCTGCATCCCGTACTGGGACGTGCCTTCCTTGATCAGATCCGGAATGTTGAGCGTCGCGTTCAGGTCGCGGATCTGCTCGCGCACGGCGGCCGTGTTGATGAGCACCTCGGCCGCCGGCACGCGGCCCGGCTTGTCGGCTCGCGGCACGAGACGCAGCGAAATGACGGCTGCGAGCGCCGTGGAGAGCGCGAAGCGCACTTCCGACTGCTGATGCGGCGGGTAGAACGACAGCACACGGTTGATCGTCTGCGTGGCGTCCGTCGTGTGCAGCGTCGAGAACACGAGGTGTCCCGTGTCCGCTGCCTTCAGCGCCGTCTCGAGCGTATCCAGGTCGCGAATCTCACCGAGCAGAATGACGTCGGGGTCCTGACGAAGCACGCGCCGCAGTGCCTGCGCAAAGCTGCCGGTGTCGGTACCGACTTCGCGCTGATTGATGTGGCAGCGGTTGTCGCGATGCAGGAACTCGATCGGGTCCTCGATCGTGATGATGTTCGCGTAGCGCCGCTCGTTGATGTGCTGGATCATCGACGCGAGCGCGGTCGACTTGCCGGACCCGGTGATGCCGGTGACGAGGACGAGACCGCGCGGACGCATCGAGATTTCCTCGACCACCGCCGGGAGATTCAGCTCACCACATGACTTCGCGGTGTGCGGGATCGTTCGAAGCGCGAACGCGATCGTACCGCGCTGCTGGTAGGCATTGACACGAAATCGACCGATGCCTGGGACGCCCGTCGCGAAGTCCGCTTCACGGTACTCGCTGAACTCCTTGACCTGCTTCGGCGTCATGAGCTCCTTCGCGAGCGCCGTTAGGTCCTCCGGGCGCAACGCGGGAAGCGGCAGTGGCGAGAGATCACCGTTGACGCGCAGCGTCGGCGGCCGGCCGACCTTCAAATGCAGGTCGGAGGCGTTGAGCTGCACCATCTGCTGCAGGATCGCCTTGAAGTTGAATGCAGCGCGTTGCGGCGCTACCGCTTCGTGATCCGGCGCCACTGTGGGATTAGCCATTGGGATCAATCCTGAAGAGCACTTGCCCGTACTCGACGGGGTGCGCGTCCTGAACCGCGATTTCCGTGATCACGCCCGAGAACTCCGATTCGATCTCGTTCATGATCTTCATCGCCTCGATGATGCAGAGGATCTGACCCTTGGCGATGCGTGAGCCCACTGCTACGTACGACTTGGCGCCGGGCTCCGGCGCCGAGTAGTACGTACCGACCATCGGAGATTTCACTTCCAGCAGCTTCGACTTCGGCGCCTCCGTCTTCGACGGCGCCTCCTGCTCCGCCACCACAACATTTCCTTCCGCCGGCGTCATTCGCGACCCTGTCGCGACGGTCGCCGGCAGAAGCGCGGGCATTGGCACCGGTGTGGGGATCTGCACCGTGCCCCGCTGCTGCGGCGTCTTCGAGATGCGGATCTTCATGCCCTTGTCGGAGGTGATTTCCACCGAGTCGACCGAGGACCCATCCATCATCTCGATGAGCTTTTTGACGTAGCGTAAGTCGATCATATCTCTCTATGGACGAGTGGCTCCCCTTCGTGTTCACGCGAGCTCCAGGAGCTCGTGGGTGAACTGCGTGAGGAGCTCGGGGCCCTCCGCCGCGAGGTGTACATCGTCCTCGATGCGAACGCCGCCCCAACCCGGCCGATAGATACCCGGCTCGATCGTCACGACCGCGCCGGGCGAAAGCAGTCCATCAGCGGTGCGAGCGAGCCGCGGTGCTTCGTGCACTTCGATCCCAAGTCCGTGCCCGAGCCCGTGGCCAAACTCCTCCCCATACCCACAGCGCTCAATGTAGTCACGCGCGAGCGCGTCCGCCTCTCGCCCACGTAACCCCGCCCGGACTTCGCTCGCGGCCAACTCGTTCGCCTGCCGCACCACGTCGTACACAGCACGTTGCTCGTCGCTTGCCTTACCAACAACGATCGTGCGGGTGACATCGGCACAATACCCGCCGGAGGCCGCACCAAAATCCATGAGGAGAAACTCACCCTTCGCGATCTGTCGAGACGACGAGCGCGCATGAGGGAGCGCCGACCTCGGGCCGGAGGCCACGATGGACGGAAACGGGAACGCCTCACTGCCCGCATCGCGAATGGATTTCTCCAGCACACCAGCCACCTCGAGCTCCGTCATCCCCGCTCGAATGGCCGGCAGCGTCTTCTCGAGAGCGCGCGTGGCCATCGCGGCCGCATCGCGAATGCGAGCGACTTCGTAAGGGTCCTTCCGCTCTCGGAGCGTCTCGACCAGGTCGGTCGTGGGGCGCCACCGCGGCCTTGGGCCGGCTTCCACCAGACGTTGGAAGTCGCGATGGACGATGTGCGCCGACTCGAACCCGGCGACCTCGACATAGGTTGCCTGCGCGAGCAGTTGCCAGAGGCCTGACCACAGACTCTGTGGCTCGACGGTGATGCGAGCAAGCTCACCGACCTCCGAGCCCACCTGAGTCTGGTACCGGAAGTCCGTCACGAGGAACACATCGCGCGACGTAACGAAGAGAAGCGCGCTCGTGCCGGAGAAGCCCGTGAGATACCGGATGTTCGGCAGACTCGTGACGAGCAGCCCATCGAGATGGGCCACGCTCAACGACTCGACGAGCGCCGCGAGGCGCTGGCTACGTCGGTCAGACACGCGACGCCAGCGTCG
>Ga0207662_10000724_pt1 | contig 15073 bp, 7 predicted proteins | sample KBSS33LmetaG_FD_184338 | JGI IMG/M metagenome (GOLD analysis project Ga0207662, IMG submission 184338) | Switchgrass rhizosphere microbial communities from Kellogg Biological Station, Michigan, USA - KBS S3-3L metaG (SPAdes) (version 2) | ecosystem: Host-associated > Plants > Roots > Rhizosphere... | reverse complement strand
GTCAAGAGCGATCGGAGCGGCGGGGTCGGCCGGGTTCCTAGTCCCAGCCCTGAAGGCGGGCCCGCCAGCCGTCGGTCATCTCGTCGATCTCGTCGCGATGGGTCTTGTAGTACACCGCGCCTCCGACCAGGGCCGCGCCCAGGAGGAGGACGAGCACGCCGACCGAAGTCATGCGCTCCCCGCGGTCCATGTGGACGAGCACCTTCACCACGATGGACGCGAGGTCGACGGCCACTCCCGCGAAGCCGAGCACGACGTAGAGACGGACGCGCATCGCGCTCCCCAGGGCCATCGAGGCCAGGCAGAGGAACAGGAGGGTCACGTTGAAGGCGAGGGGATGGCGGTCGTCCACCAGCGCGTAATAGGCGGCGCTGCCCAGCATGGCCACCATCGTCACCAGGCGGATGCGGTTGCGCGTGTCCGCGGGCAGGTCGCGGCCGAACACGTGGAGGAGGGCGAGGACGGCCAGGCCGACCGGGATCACGTAGGCGTGCAGGACGCGCAGGTGCAGCTTGCTCCAGAAGATGACGAGCAGGAAGGCGACGAAGCCGGCGAGGGCGGCCAGGTTGTAGGGCGAGTCGCGGCGGTCGCGGCCGACGTACGCGAACATCAGGCTGTGCAGGCCCACCACCACCAGGGCCACGTCCGTGCCCAGGTGATGGACCAGCGTCCAGAGGATCGCGATCACGGGCAGGCCCAGGAGGGTGGCCGTCACGGGCAGGCGCAGCTCGCGCGGCCGGTCGTCGAAGGCCTGCTTGGCTCCCGCCAGCACCAAAGACGCGGCCAGGCTGGCCCAGACGTCGTATTCGTACGACCAGATCGTGGTGGTGAGGAGGAGCTGACGCCGGCCGGCGGCGAAGAGGGCGAGGAGGCACAGCTCCGCGATCGCGTATCCCAGCCGCACGTGCTGCGACCGTCCCTCGTGGTACCAGGCGAAAGCGAGACCGGCGTAGAGAGCGCACAGAAGCGCGATGTCGTGATTCGCAAAGGGGCGGCCGTAGTGGACGAGCTGAAGGAGGACGCAGGCCACCGTGGCCACCCAGGCGGTGGCGGTGTGAAGGGCGCGGCCGGATCGGCCGAGCACCGCGAGCACCTGGTGGAAGAGCCGCGGCTGGTCCGGGAGCGGCCGGCGCGTCTCCCACACCGGCTGATAGAAGCGCCCCGCCACCCCGACCAGGAAGACGGCCGCGGTGGCGGCCAGGACCGGCCAGGCGTGCAGCGCGCCCTCGAGCCCCTCCCCCTCGATGTCGGCCTGGCTGAAATACACGAGCCACACCGGAGCCGCCAGGAGCAGGGAGGCGGCGGAGGTCTCGTCCGGTGAGGAAGGCTCGGAGCTCTCGCAGGGAGTGAGGGCCGCCAGCACGGCCATGAATCCCACCGCCCACAACCCCGCCTCCGACCAGGGGCGGTGATAGAGCACGTGGCCGGCCACGAACATGGTGAGCAGGCCGGCCGCGGTGCCGGCGGCGCGGGCGGAGATCGCCAGGACGCGGCGCGCGAGAAGAAGCGCGCCCCAGGCCACCAGCAGCACCCAGATGACGTCGTGGCGGTCGAGCCAGCTCGGCACGAAGAAGTCCGCGTGCAGCGCGAGCGCGATCTCGGCCAGGGCCGCTCCCAGGTACCAGGAGTTCCCCGCCAGCACGCCCTGGTGCACGAGGACGCTGGCCGCGCCCAGCAGCAGGGGGGCGACCATGTACGTGTCGGACTCGTAGTCGAGGAGGCCGAGGAGCACGACGAACTGCGACGCGGCCAGCACGCAGCGTCCCCAGGCCACGCGGAGGCGGACCCAGGCGTCGTCGTCGAGGCCGGCCAGGCCCTGCAGCATCGCGCGCAGGGGCGAGCGACGGTCGCTGGCCGCGGTCCAGAAGTGCGCGACCGCCACCGCGCACCAGGCGGCGGGCATGGGCCGCTCGAAGGGGCTGAGCCCGGGCCAGGCCGTGAGCGCAAAGTAGCTGCCGGCCATGAGGGCAAGCCCGCCATAGAAGGCCAGCCACTCCGTCCCGCCCAGCGCGTGCAGCCGCATGAGGAGGAGGCCCAGGGCCATCACGAACAGCGCGTTGTGGTGGTAGTGATCCGTGTGGATGCGCGTGTCCGGGAACAGCACCATCTGGAACACGGGACGCAGGGCGTAGAGGCCGAGGACCACGAAGCCGAGCACGGCGGCGGAGCTGCGGTAACGCGGACCCTCGTCGGTACGCGCACGCAGCCCCAGCTCGGCCCGGATCCAGAAGTAGACGGCGGGCAGGGCCAGGGCGATGAGCGCGGTCGAGGGCCGGCGCAGAAACGGGATGAGGAGGGCCGCGCACCATCCGGCCACCGCGACGCCGTAGTGATAGAGGCCCTCGCAGATCACGACGTAACGGGCCTCGTCCGGAGCCGGGTTGCGCGCCGCGCGCCGGAAGTACCAGCCCGCGACCAGCGCCATCACCCCCGAGATCGCGAAGCGCGCGGGCGTGATGTCCTCGAGGTTCGGGTGTGCGAAGTAGTTCGTCGAGAGCAGGGTCAGGATGGCCGCGCCCAGGACCAGGCTCGCTCGGTGCACGAAGAGGGTGACGCGCAGGTTGCGCACGAGGGCGCGCAGCAGCGTGCCCTGCAGCAGCGTCACGAAGAGCCCGAGGGCGACGAGGTGGACCTCGGAGACTCCGCGCGCGCGCAGGGCCTCGCCCGCGAGGTAGCGCACCGCGTGCACGTTGCCCAGGGCGAGGAGGGCCGCCGCCGCCGGGAAGAGCGAGCCCCAGCCCGCGCTCCAGGCCACCACGACCGTGGTCAGCGTCCCCACGTAGGGAGTCGCGAGCTGGAGCACGTCGTCGCGGAACCTCGCCGTCACCATGTGCTCGACGGCGGCCAGGATGGCGGAGCCCGCGGCCGCGATCTCCAGCCAGGGCACGTGCGGCGCCTGGGCGAGGAGCGGCTGCGGACCCGCGATCAAGGCGGGACGCCGCTGCGCGATCTCGCGTCCGGCCGCGGCCAGCACGGCCAGGGCCAGCGCGAAAAGGCTCCAGCGCCAGGGCTCGAGAAGAGAGTCGACGCGGCTGAGGACGTCGGGCATCACGCGGAGAGCCGCGTCATGGCGGAAGAGATAGGCGAGGGATGCGGCCAGCAGCACGAGCAGGCCGGACCGTTCGCTTCGCGCCGTGAGGACGACGGCGGCGAGGAGAAGCGCCTGCTGCGGGCGGAACAGCATGGGGTCGCGTCCGACGCCGTTGAGCACCCAGAGGCTCAGGCCGAAGGTGAGGAGCGCCGTACCCGCCTGGGCCGGGGCCAGCAGCGGGTCGAGGAACTCTCGTGCCGCCGGCGCCCATTCCAGCCCGAGGAGCACGAGCTGAACGGCGATGATCACCAGGAGAGTGGGTTCGAGCGAGCGCATGGCCGAGAGCCGCTCGAGCAGCGGCCCGACGCCAGCGTCGCGCACGGTGAAGGCGAGCAGGATCGTGTACGCGAGCAGGAACAAGGCCGCGCCCTCGACGTACGTGCGGCGAAGGAGGCCCTGCCGCACCAGGGAGAGGGCGACGACGACGGCCAGCACGTGCACCGACGAGAGCGGCCGGCCCGCGATGACCACGCCCACGATGGCCATCGAAAGGACGAGGCTCGCGACGTGCACGACGAAGCGCGTGGGCTTCTCGAGCAGGTCCTCGGTCCACGGGTGCCGCGCGCGCAGGAGGTGATAGGCGCCTTCCGCCGCCTGCAGCAGGACGAGCATGGCCACGATCGGCCATTGCGTGCGCGGATGCGCGGCCAGCCGGTAGTAGGCCACGGCCAGACCCACGGACGCGGTGATCCAGCCGAGATGGACGAAGGCGGGCGCGAGCGTGTAGCGGCGGAAGAACACGGCCAGGAGCGTCCACGCGATGCCGGTGACGAAGAGCGCGATGCCCGTGCGCGGCGGGAGGCCCTGGTCGAGGTGGTTGAGCACGGTCCACGTGTCCACCTTCACGATCAGGAAGAGCACGCACGCGACGAGCGGGCCCGTGAAGAGCGTGTGGTCGTAGCGGCGGAGCGGGAAGGGCTCGGTGCCGAGGAAGCGGTCTCCCTCCCCGAGATCGCGCAGGAATTCCGCTTCGCGCAGGCGGAAGGCCAGGAGCAGGAGGAGCAGCGCGATCCATGCGCTCCCGTAGCCCGTCCCCCATCCCAGCCCTGGGAAGGTGGCCAGGAGCGTCGCCTTCAACGAAGGAAGGAGGACGACGACCATCACCGCGGCCATGACCGCGGGCACGACGGATCGCGAGTGGTAGGTGGCGACGGCCAGCGCACCCGCCATCAGCAGAGGCCCGCCGTATTCGAGGAACGAGCCCGTCCAGAGCGGGGCCGCGGCGTGCCCGCGCTCGACGATCACGCGCAGCGCCATCGCGGTCAGGGCCAGGGCGCCGTACAGCCAGAGCACGGTCGAGCGCGCGCCACGCAGGAGCGGCGTCGGACGCAGCCGCACCAGCGCGATCCAGGCCCAGGACAGGAGGCCGAGACCGAAGCCCATCGTGTTGCCCTGGAGGCGGCGGCCCTCCATGTCCACGAAGCCGAGGTACGGCAGGGCGAGGGCGAGCAGCGCCATCGCCGTGTGCAGCCAGCGCAGGCTCTGGTCCTGGTGCGCGCGGCGCGCGAAGAGGGCGGCGATGACGGTGAGGACGGCGGCGGTCGCGGGCGGCCAGGTGCGGTAGTGCCATTGCGCGAGCACGGCGACGGCGGCCGTGATGAGCAGGACGGCGAGGTGCATCTCGCGGCACACGTCGCGCAGGAGCGTCCGCCCTTGCGGCGCCCGCATCGCGACCAGCTCGACGGCCACGGCCAGGCCCAGTCCGAGGGCGGGCAGCCACGGCCGCGGGAAGCCGGGCAAGAGGCCGACGGCGGCGCCGGCGAGCACGAGCAGGGTGGCGCCGATCCAGTGGTGCAGCGGCTGCTCCCGGGCCACGGCCTGGTACAGCCACACCACGCCCGCGAGGGCGAAGCAGAGCACGCGCACGTAGGGGTGCCCCGCTCCCATCAGGAGGCCGGCCAGGACGAGGGCGAAGCCGAGGAACGACTCCGCGGCGTGGGAAGCCTGCGCGGCCAGGGCCAGGAACCTCCGCTCCACGTGCAGCACGAGGCCGCCGGCAAGGATCACCAGCGGCGCGTAGGTCGCGGGTCGCGGCAGGATGCGCAGCGACCCGTGCACCCACGTGAAGACTTCGAGGTAGGTGATGACGAGAGCGGCGCCCACGAACCACGGCACCCGCCGCTCCAGGGCCATCTCGCGGTCCATCACGTCGCGCGTGAAGCGCACGACGGCCGCCCCCGCGAGGAGGAAGCCGCCGTAGAAGCCCGCGGGCAGGAGCGCGAGCTGCAGCGCGGGCGGGACGGGCAGGAGCACGCGCGTGAGCGGCTCCAGGAGGACGAGGGCGTCGAGGGTGAGGAGGGTGAGGCCGAGGAAGCCGAGACGCGGGTGCACGGCTCGCGCCCAGCGGACGAGAGCGGGTCCGAACAAGAGGAGGTACAGCAGGGTCATCGCGGGGACGGCGACGAGCTTGCGGGTCGCCTGCGGGTCGTGCGCGAGGAGGGCCACCGCCATGAAGTTCGCGGGCAGGAGCGCGATGGCCGCCCCGCGCAAGGTGGCGCCCGTGCCCGCGAAGTGCTTGTCCTTCGTTTCCAGCCAGGTCGCGGTGCGGGCGAGGGTGGCCGTGAAGGCCCCGAGCAGGACGGGCACGATGGTGTAGCGCAGCAGCCAGTTCCGGTCCCAGGTGAAGTAGGCGAGCAGCGAGCTGCCCACGACGACCATGAGGACGCCCGCGACCATGTACCAGTTCTCGGCGAAGAACCCCTGGACGTGGCGCTGCCACGCCGGCGGCTCGGGTGGCGGACGCGCGGGCGCGCGAACGGAGACGGTCGGGGCGGACGGCCGCGGAGGCGGAGGCGGAACGCCACCGGTCGCGGCGGCGACACTGGTGCCGAGGATCGCGTTCGCTTCCGCCGTGGTGAGGAGGCTCCGCCATCGGTCCACGATGGCCTGCGGACGGACGGACGGACGGCGGCGCCGGGCCCAGCTCTCGAGGACGGACACCACCTCGTAGGCGCCGTCGCCCCTCTGGAGCTCCCAGACCATCAGCCGCTCGACCGCCGTCGACTGGGCGGGGGCGACGGGCCGGGCGCGCGCCAGGGCCAGCTCCTGCGCGTGCAGCCACGAGCTCCAGGCGCGCCAGTCCGGCCCGTGCACGCGGCCGAAGCGCAGCGTGAGCACGAGGAGCGCGCGCTCCTGCGCCCACGGCTCCGTGGCGATGGCGAGCAGCGCCGGCACCATGGCCGCCGTGGGCCAGGCGAGGGCCAGGTCGAGCAGGACGCGCTGGCGCGCCGCATCCCCGCGGCGGAAGCTCGCGGGGAGGCGCGACACGAGAGACGCCTCGGGCACGTCCTCCGGGATCGGCACGGGCAGGGCGTCCAGCGCCTCGTCCGCGCGGGCCAGGGCGGCGCCCGCCGCGCGGTCCAGCTCCGCGGAGCGCGCCTCGAGCGCAGACGCGACCGCCGCGTCGGCCGTCTCCACTTCCTCGCGAGCCGCGGCGAGCAGGCGGCGCGGCTCGGACCAGAAGGCGGGCGCGGGCGCCTCGGCCAGGCGGGCGGCGGCCGCGCGGAGGGCGGCCGCGATCGCCTCGCGCAGCCGCGGCGGCGTCCCCGCGCCGTCGAGGAACAGGTGGTGCTGCAGGAGCTCGTACGCGTCCGCCCAGCGCGCGCCGGCGGCCGTGCCCGTGCGGAAGCCGAGGGGAACGTCGAGAGGCAGGTCGGCGAGCTCGGCCGCGAGCTCGGGGGTCAGGGGCTGCGACGCCGCCTTGAGCGCGTGCGCGGCTTCCGCGTCGCGGAAGCGGAGGCGCTGGAGCGCGGCGATGACGGGGGCCAGCCCGGCCGGCGGCTCCGCGCGCAGGGCCTCGAGGAGGGAGAGCCGGCGGGGAGCGGAGCCGGAGGCCCCGCCCACCAGCGCGCGCAGCGCGGGCGCGGCCTCCTGCACGTCGAGGGTGCCGGCGGCGACGTGCAGGAGGAGCGCATGCGCCAGCTCCTCACGACCCGTAGGCATGTGCGCGGACACTACGCTGCGCGCGATGCGGCGTCAATCCGACGGCGGGCTCTAGCTGGACTTGGTGAGGTCGGCGAGCACGAGCTTGGCCACGCCCTTCAAGGTCTCGAAGACCCCGGGGCCCTTGGCCGCGACCGCCTCGAAGACGGGCTCGTTCTTCCTGACGAGGAGGCGCTTCATCTCGTCCACGGTGGCCACGTTGGGCAGGTCGCGCTTGTTGAGCTGGAGGACGTAGGGAATCGCGGAGAGGTCGTAGCCCTGGGTCTTGAGGTTCGTCTCCAGGTTCTCGATGGCCTCCACGTTCGCGTCCATGCGCTCGACCTGGCTGTCCGCCACGAAGATGACGCCGTCCACGCCCTTCAGGATGAGCTTGCGGCTGGCGTCGTAGAAGACCTGGCCGGGGACGGTGTAGAGGTGGAAGCGCGTCTTGAACCCGCGCACGGTGCCGAGCTCGAGGGGCAGGAAGTCGAAGAAGAGCGTGCGGTCCGTCTCCGTGGCCAGGGAGATCAGCTTGCCCTTCGCGGTGGGGTTGGTCTTGTCGTAGATGTACTGCAGGTTCGTCGTCTTCCCGCAGAGACCGGGCCCGTAGTAGACGATCTTGCAGTTGATCTCGCGGGACGCGTAGTTGATGAAGGTCATTCTCTTCTGGTCCCGCCGCTACTCGCTGAACAAGCTGTCGATGTCCTCGTCCGTGATTTCGGCGAACGGGCTCTCGAAAGCCGCCCCCGCCGCTGCCTTCTCCTTCTCGACCTTCGACATGATGTTGGCGAAGACGCGATTGAGCTCTTCCGACGCCTTCTTGACGCGCAGGCGCACGAGGCCGAGCGAGGAGCGCTCGTCGAAGATGACGACCAGGATGACGCGCTGGGCCACGATGGAGATGTGGATGTTGTCCTTCTCCCCTTCGTGGAAGAGGATCGAGAACTCCTTCTCCCCGATGAGGCGGGCCAGGCCGTCGGTGGCGGCCACGTTGCCGGCGGTGAGCGAGGCCAGTGACGTGGTGTCCAGGTTCTCGATGTCTCCGTGGGCCGCGATCTGCTGTCCGTTCTTGTCGACCAGGAAGACGACCTTCGAGTTGGCGTCGACGCGGAGCTTGGAAATGATGGCCTTGATCTGGTTGAACTCCTCCTCGTACATGACGATGTCGGGCGCCGCCATTCCGTGATCCTCCTCTAAAGCCGTACCACTGCTGGCCTTGCGCCAGACGGCGGCCTGCCGCGGGAAGCCCTATTGTATAGCGGCGCTTCCGGTGAAGTTCAAACTTCGGCCGCGGGGGGTGATGGTCAGTACTCGCGCCGCCCCTCGAGGGCCTTGGCCATGGTCACCTCGTCCGCCCATTCGAGGTCCGATCCCACGGGAATGCCCATGGCGATCCGGGTGACCTTCACCCCCAGCGGCTTGAGCAGGCGCGAGAGGTAGACGGCCGTCGCTTCCCCCTCCACGGTGGGGCTGGTGGCCAGGATGATCTCGTCCACTCCCCCCGCGCGCACGCGCTCGAGCAGCCCCTGGACCTTCAACTCGTCCGGGCCGATCCCCTGCAGCGGGGACAGCGCCCCGTGCAGGACGTGGTACCGGCCCTTGAAATCGCGCGTGCGCTCCACGGCCACGAGGTTGTGCGGCTCCTCCACGACGCAGATGACGCGGTCGGACCGGCCGGGATCGCTGCAGGTCGAGCAGACCTCGAGATCCGTGATCGCGTTGCAGATCGAGCAGGTGCGCAGGGACTCCAGGAGCTCGCCCACCGCGGCGGAGAGGCGCGCGGCGTCATCGCGGGAGCCCTTCAGGAGATGGAAGGCGATGCGCTGGGCCGACTTGGGCCCGATCCCGGGCAGGCGCCGCAGCTCGTCGATGAGGCGCGTCAGAGGCGCCGGATGGTCCACCCGAGGAGTTTAGTCGAGCGGGGCCCGAGTTGACGCGACGGCGGCCAGCTGGCGGTCGTGGACGCGGGCGAGCAGGAGCTGGGCGGTGACCGCTCCGATCGACGCGATGAACATGTCCCACTGGGTGTCCCAGGGGTCGCCCTGGGTCCCCAGGAAGGCGGTGGCCGCTCCCCCGGTGGCCACCGCCGTCCACCACTCCACGAACTCGTAGCACGCGCTGATGGCGAGGCAGACGCAGGTCACGAGGAAGAAGAGCCAGCGGCCGGGGCGCAACGGCGTCTTCCGGAGCAGGATCTCGCGGGCCAGGATCGCGGGCACGAAGCCCTGCGCGAAGTGCCCGAGGCGGTCGTAGTGGTTGCGGGCCAGACCGAGTGCGTCCTTCACCCAGTTACCCAGGGGCACCTCGGCGTAGGTGTAGTGCCCGCCGAGCATCAGGATCGTCGCGTGCACGAAGATCAGCCGGTAGGCGAGCGGCGTCAGCGGGAAGCGGCGTCGCGTCCAGAGGAGGACGGGCACGGCGATGAAGATCGGCGCCGTCTCCAGGAACCAGGTGAAGTAGTCGTGCGGCCGGAGCCCCGACCAGAGGAGAAGCGCGAGCCCCACGCCCAGGAGGACGAGGGGCTCGCGGTTGCGAGTCACATTCCTACCAAATCAGCCTGGCCCCGATCTGAACCTGTCGAGGATCGCCGACGCCGGCCCGGATGGTGCCGTCGAAGTTGAAGATCAGGTTCGTGGTCTGCGGCACCAGGATGTTCGCGCTGTTGAAGAGGTTGAAGACCTCCACGATCGGCTCGATCGCGGTGCTCTTGCCCAGCTTGAACTCCTTCGAGAGGCGCACGTCGAAGGCGGAGTACGTGTTGTCCTTGCGGCCCGTGTTGCGCTGGACGACGGACCCGTCCGCGCGCACGCGGTCGGAAGGCCCGGCGATGAACGGCGCCTGCGACGGCGTGGTGTCGGTCGTGCAGTAGGACGCGGCGCCCTTGGCGCAGAACGAGAGGGGCTGGGCCGAGCGGTAGGAGTACCGGAAGTTCACGTTGATCGCCGCCGGGGCCTGCCACAGGAAGTACCCGTTCAGGCGGTGCCGCTGGTCGCGGTCGGAGTAGCCGTATTCCTGGTCGAGCTGGCTGATCCGCGCGTAGCGCAGGGTGAAGGGATCGCGCTCGTTGTCGTCGTCCGACTTGTCCCAGGAGAGCGTGTAGTTCAGCTGGAACTCGTAGTGGTGCGACTGCCGCTTGGTCACCCCGAACGTGATCCCGTCGTAGTTGCTCTTGGCGGTGGAGGAGACCGTCCAGAGCGTGCCGATGCCGTTGGGCCCGCCGTTGAGCCCGCTGGCCCAGGGGCTGCCGTAGTCGATGGAGTCGTTGGAGTTGAGCCAGCGCGTGATGTGGCGTCCGGCGGCATGGTTGTACTGGACGAGGGCGGCCACGTCGTCGCTGACCTGCCGCTCGACCGCGACCGATCCCTGGTACGTGCGGGGATTGTCGAACTCGGTGTCGAACACGTACACGTCGGGCCCGAACGGCGACCCGATCTGGCTGGCCGGGATGATGTTCGGATACGCCGGCACGGGGCCGAGGATCCCGGTGAGCTCGCTGTTGCGGAACACCGTCTGCCCGCGGCTGCCGTTGGTCGAGCGGGCGGAGGCGAGGGCCAGGCCGGGAACGCGGCCATAGAAGACGCCGCCGTTGAGACGGAGCACGGTCTTGCCGTCCGCCTTGGGATCCCAGGAGAGGCCGACGCGCGGCTGGAACATCGTCCAGTCGGAGGGGATGTTCCCGTCGGAGGGGAACGTGAACGTGCCCCGGCTGTTGGTGACCGTCTTGCCGATGAACCCGCTGAAGAAGACCTGGTCCGGGGGCGTGATGACGTCCGGCTCCTTCTCCCCTTCCCAGCGCAGGCCGTACTGGATGGTGAGGCCGCGCTTGGGCTGCCACTTGTCCTGGAGGAAGAGGGCGATGCTCTTCTGCGGGATGCTCTGGGTTCCCGCCTCCTCCACGCTCAGGCCGCCCACGCCCGCCTGCTGCAGGTACAGGAGCACGGGCCCGCTGATGTTGGAGCCGGCCGGGCACTGCCCGTTCGCGGACGTCGTGCCGTTCGAGCACTCCACGTAGCGCGGGTTGCGCGCGTAGTTCAGGAAGCCGTCGGTGGAGCTGAAGATGTAGCGGCCGTTCGCGAATCCGACGAAGGTCTGGACGCTCTTCACCCCGTTGTATTCGATGCCGGCCTTGAAGGCGTGGCGGCCCCGGATCAGCGAGATGTTGTCGTTGAACTGGATGCGCTGGTCGTAGTAGTCGACGGGGATGAAGAACGGCTCGCCGAAGCGGTAGCCGCGGCCGAAGTCGAAGGCGGTGTCGGGCAGGGGCCGGCTCTGGCCGTTGATGTCCGGGCCGTCGTAGGGCCGCGGCCGGTACTCGCGCGCGAACTGGAAGCGCAGCTCGTTGAGGACGGTCGGGGAAAGGCTCGAGATCAGGGAGCCGCTGCCCGCGTGGGAGTAGTCCTTCTCCACCGCGTTCGCGCTGGTGCCCCAGGAGTCGACGTCGAAGGTGCCGTTCTGCTGCTCGGACCAGGTGTAGTTGTAGCGCACGGTGAGCTGGTGCTTGGGGCTGAGCTGCCAGTCGATCTTGCCCAGGAACACGCGCGCGTCGTTGGTGCGCTCGATGGGCCCGTTCTCGTTGGGGCTGCCCAGGCTGGAGAAGAAGTCCACCACCCGCTGCTCGATGCGGCTCGGGTCCGTCTGCTTCGTCGAGCGCCCACGCTGGTAGTCGAGGGCGGTGAAGAAGAACGCCTTGTCCTTGACCAGGGGCCCGCCCAGGGTGAACCCGGCCTGCTGCTGGTCGAAGTCGGTCTTGGGCGCGGTGGTGCCGTCGCCGCGCTTGGGCGCGGAGGAGAGGCCCTGGTTCTTGAAGTACCCGTGCAGCGTGCCGTGGAGGTCGTTGGTGCCGGACTTGGTCACGACGTTGACGAACCCGCCGCTGCTGCGCCCGAATTCCGCGGGCGCGCCCTCCGCCACCACCACCACCTCCTTGACGGCGTCGAGGTTGAAGGTGAAGGGCGGCCGCTGCCCGCCGCGCTGCTCGCCGAAGAACGGGTTGTTGAAGTCGGCCCCGTCCACCGAGATGTTGTTGGCGATCCCCTTCTGGCCGTTGATGGTGAGCTCGTCGCCGTCCGGCCCCTGCACGATGCTGACGCCGGGCGTGAGCTTGGTGAGGTCGAGGAAGTTGCGGCCGTTGTTGGGCAGGCCGCGCACGGCGGCGTCGTCGATGCGGTCCGCGCCCTCCGCCCGCGAGGTCTCGACCAGGGGGGCCGCTCCCGTGACCACGACCTCCTCCTGCACGTTCGACACCTTCAGGGTGAGGTCGAGGTTCACCGTCTGTCCCACGGCGAGGTTGATGCCGTCACGCACGAGGGTGGCGAAGCCGGCCAGGGTCACCGTCACCCGATAGGGCCCGAGGGGCAGGAGCAGGCCGCGGAACCGCCCGTCGTTGTCCGTCTGGAGCGCGCGCTCGAAGTTGGTCGCGGTGTTGCGGATGGTCACGTTCGCCCCCGGAACGGGAGCGTTGCTCGCGTCGAGGACCGTGCCTTCGATGACGCCGGTGGTCGCCTGCGACTGCGCGACGACGGCGGGCGCGAGGGCCAGGGCCATAAGAGTGATGAGGGCGGTGGAGCGGAAAAGCCTCGACATATGCCTCCTTACCGCAAGCGCGACCGCGGCGTGTTCGCGCGCACTATAGCAGCACGGTTGCGGCTGGCAACCGACAAAAACGTGCGCCGAGCGTGAGTTGAGAGCGCCCCCGGAGGCGTGTACATTGGCCGCGCGTGGCACCTCCCTCCCTCGCGACGCCACTGTTCGGACTCCGGATCCTGGTGGTGGACGACGATCGCGTCGCCCTCACGGTCCTCTGCGCGATGCTGCGGGCGGCGGGAGCGGAAGTGGAGGGCGTCGGAGCCGGATCGGAAGGCCTGGACCGCCTCCGCAAGGCCCGCTACGACTTCCTGCTCTGTGACATCTACATGGGCGCGATGGACGGATTCGAGCTGATGCGGCGTGTGCGTCAGCTCGCGCCGCCGATGAGCGCGATTCCCGCGGTGGCCATCACCGCGCATCCTTCCTATGAAAACCGGCGTGATGCGCAGCGGGCCGGATTCCAGGACCTCGTCACGAAACCGGTGGACGCGGCCGCCCTCGTCGACCTGGTCCTGAAGCTGAGGCGGGCCTAGAACAGGCCCGGGATGTTCAAGCCGGCGGTCAGTCCCGCCATCTTCTCCTGCACGGCTTCGTCGACCTTCCGCCCCGCTTCGTTGACCGCGGCCAGCACCAGGTCCTGCAGCATGTCCACGTCGTCCTTGCTCACGACCTCGGGGTCGATGCGCAGGCTCTTCACCGCCTTCTGCCCGTCCATGACCACGGTGACCATGCCCCCGCCGGAGCTGGCCTCGATCTGGAGGGCGGCGATCTCCTGCTGGATGCGCTCCTGCTTCTGCTGGAGCTGCTTCATGAGCTTCTGCGGATTCATGGTGGGAACCTGTCTTTCTTGCTTACTTACTAAGTCAGGGGGGCACTCACACAAGATCGCGATGGGTGTTCGCGACCCCCCCTGAAACCCCCTCGCAACGCGCCGCCGCTGCGGCCCTGTCTTTCTAAGTCAGGGGGGGCACTCACACAAGATCGCGATGGGTGTTCGCGACCCCCCCTGAAACCCCCCTCGCGACGCCCCGCCGCTGCGCGGCGGCGCCTCGCTCTACGTTTGGCTAGCTCTTTGTCTCCCTGACATCCACCACCCGGCCGCCGAAGAGGTCCAAGGCTTCCTGCACCGCGGGCTCGCGCGAGGCTTCTTCGATCAGCTGCTGGCGCTTGCGCTCGGGCGACGCGACCTCCGGCTCGCCGGCCACCGCTTCCGGCGCCAGCGCGCCCGACGTGATCTTGACCTTCGTCGGCCGTCCCGTCGCCTTGCGCGCGAGATCGCGGTATTCGTCCGCATGCAGGTCCGCGAAGACGGAGAAGTCGGGCGTGAACTCGAGCACCAGCGTCTCGCCGTCCTGGCGCGCGCGGGCGGCGCGCAGCGGCTGGGCCAGGGACGGCCGGGCCTGCGCCTGCGCGACCATCGCTTGCAACACCGCGTCCGGTCCGTCGGCGAGAGTAGCCGTCGCCGTCGCGGATGCCGCCACGGGCGCCGGAGGCACCGGAGCGGCTGCGGGTGGCTGGGTCGCGGTCATGAGGGGCGGCGGCGTGCGCGCCTCCGCCGGCTTGGGTGTCGGAACGGGAGCGGGCACCGGCGTGGGCTCGACCCGAGCCACCGGGCGCGGCGCGGCGGCGATCTCCGGCACCCGAGGCGCGGGGGCCGGAGCGGGCGCGCTCACGCCGCCCGCCAGCCGCTCGACGCGCGCCACGAGCTCCGCGAACGGGAGCAGGCGCTGCATCTGCACGATCTTGAGGAGCGCCATCTCCAGCGTGACCCGCGGATCCTGGGCGAGGCGCAGGTCCGTCTCCGCCTTGGCCAGTACTTCGAAGATGCGCAGGAGATCTTCTTCCGACAGCTGGGCGGCCACGGGCTGGAGTCGCTCGCGCTCCTCGGGGACGAGCTGCGCGATGAGCACGCTTTCGCCCGGTGCGACCTTGAGCAACAGGATCTCGCGGAAGTGCAGGATCAGCTCGCGCGTGAAGTTCCGGTAGTCGGCGCCATAGTCGGAGAGCTGCTCGACCAGCTCGAGAGCGGCCAGGCTGTCGCCCGCGGCCACCGCCCGCGAAGCGGCCAGGAGCAGCTCGCGGTCGATGAGCCCGAGCAGCGCGGAGACGTCTTCGTCGCGGACGGTGCGGCCGCTGAAGGAGAGGACCTGGTCGAAGAGGCTGAGCGCATCCCGCGCGCTGCCTTCCGCGGCCCGGGCCAGGCGCGCGAGCGTGTCGTCCGAGACCTCGATCGATTCGCCGTCCGCCACGTGGCGCAGGTGGGTGACGAGCTCACGCGCCGGGATCAGGCGGAAGTCGTATTGCTGGCAGCGGGAGAGGATGGTGTCCGGGATCTTGTGGTACTCGGTCGTGGCGAAGATGAACTTCACCCGCGGCGGCGGCTCTTCGAGGGTCTTCAGGAGCGCGTTGAACGCTCCCGTCGAGAGCATGTGGACCTCGTCGATGATCCAGATCTTGAAGCGGTCGCGGGCGGGG
>Ga0207662_10000718_pt1 | contig 15104 bp, 14 predicted proteins | sample KBSS33LmetaG_FD_184338 | JGI IMG/M metagenome (GOLD analysis project Ga0207662, IMG submission 184338) | Switchgrass rhizosphere microbial communities from Kellogg Biological Station, Michigan, USA - KBS S3-3L metaG (SPAdes) (version 2) | ecosystem: Host-associated > Plants > Roots >... | reverse complement strand
CGCTCGCGTCCGCCCACAACCAGGGCAGGTCGTCGACGTGGATGTGCAAGTGGCCGACCCGCGGGGACACGTCCAGGGCTTCCTTCCCGAACACCGGGACGATGCGCACGTTCTCAGTGCGGTACTGGATCCAGACGACGCCCTTGTCCAACAGGTCGGGGAGCGGGGCGTCCACGATCAGCTTGGGCGGCGGCTCGTTCTTGATCGCGGCGTACGGCGTGGGACCGCGGACGTCCCTCGCGCTCCGCGGCGGGGCGGCCTGCGGGGCCGCCCCTTCCTCGGCGCGACCGGCGGTCTCGGGGCACGAGGCGGCACAGGCGGAGCCGGTGGCTCGTGGAGACTGACGTCGTCCTGCAGAATCGCTCGTCCATCATCGGACCGCGCGAGGGTGAGCGCGGGCATCATGATGACCGCGACCACGGTCACCGTCAGACCTGCGACGACGATCCACGCCGTGGACCCGCGCTCGTTGACCGGCGGGTAACCCAACAGGCGCCGGATCCGATCGACGAGCCGCCCGCCGGTAGCATTCAAAGACAGCATAGGCTCCAGTCCTCTCAGTTCTTCGAGTTGCGCGAGCGCTGTGGCGTAGCCGACTCGATCGCCACACGCCTTGACGACCAGGTCGTCGCAGCAGTGCTCTCGCTCAATGCGGATCTGGCGCGAACACCACCAGACCGCCGGGTGATAGAAGAGAAGCGTCTCGACCATTGCCTGCAGCGCGTTGACGAAATAGTCATGGCGCCGCACGTGGGCCAACTCGTGCGCCAGTACCGCGTCGAGGTGGGCTGCAGACAAGCCGGTGATGACACTGATCGGAAGCAAGATGACCGGGCGGAAGGTGCCTACTACTGCAGGCACGCGAACCACATTCGATGCGAAGACCGGGACAATCCTTCTAACGCCGAGGCGCCGTGCGATCGCATCCAGCCGCAGGAGCATGGCCTTGTCCACCTCCTGCGTGGCGCGCCGCATTCGCTCGATACCGACGTACGAGACGATCAACCGCATCGAGAGGAACGCCACACCGGCCATCCATGCGATAACGCTGACGGACACGATGCGATCCAGGGCGGCGATGGAGACGATGTCACGGGGATCTGTCGTGAGTGAGACGACTTGTGCGGGCTCCGGGGTGTCCGCGGTCAACACCGTGAGAACGGGCGCCAACAGCATCCACCCGAGGCCACAGCACGCCACGAGATAACGCGCCTCGGCCTTATGCCTGTCGATGAAGCGAAGCGTCAGCGCCGTGGCGGCGCCAATCAACGTGCCCTGCCAGATGAAACGGATCAGCGCCCACCCAATCGTCTGAACCAGCGGCGAATCGAAGATGGGACTACCCACGGCCTTTCTCCTCGTGCTCCTTCAACAGGCGTCGTATTTCGCGAAGCTCCTGCGCAGACGCCGGCTTGGCTGCCAGCGCCTGCATCACGAGTTGAGAGGGCGACCCGCCAAAGGCGCGATCGAGCAGGTGCCGTATCAGGTGACGCTGCGTTTCCTCCTGCGCAACCGCCGCGCGGTACAGATGAACGCGTCCGTCCTCTGCACGGACGGCCACGCCTTTCTCCGTCATCAGCTGCAGCAGTTTCAGTGTTGTCGTATACGCGAACTCACGATCGGCGGAGAGGATGTCGTGCACCTGCCGGACGGTGCTCGGACCACGAGCCCACAGCACGCGCAGGATATCGAGCTCGGCGTCAGTCGGCCGTGAAGACGCGCGACGTGCCATGCCTCGCAGTGTCTACGATTAATTTCGTAGTGTCAACGAATTTCTTCGTAGCCATGCAGGTAACGTAGAGCGGGGGCTTCAGCCCCCGCGTCGACGCGCCGGCCGAAGCTGCGCTCTACGCCAGCCTCTCTACACAGTCTGCTTGCTCGCTGGCGTCGCGTGCGTTTCTCCAGCCAGCGGCCAGAAGCCGAAGAACACCGCATGATAGATGAGGAACGGAAATGTCACGCTCAAGAGCGCGTTCGCGAGCCAGACCTCCCTGTCGTATCCAGGCGGTCCCGACGCCAGCGCACCGCTCACCGTCGGCATTAGCCACATATACAGGCGGGCGAGCACGAGTCCGATTGCCACCGCCGCGATCGTATTCATCACGCCCTTGAGCGGCTGCGCCATCTTTGCGAAGAGCGAGTTCTGAAGCATGTTGAGAACGATGATTGACCCGAAGATGAAGGGCACCGTCACTTGCGTGAGGAACGCCATCGGGTCTGCTCCGGCGCCCATGATCCCAATCGAAAACGCCAGCGCCGCGCCAGCCAGCGCGATGAGCGTCCAGACCACGCCGAGGACAGGCTGCTTCATCACACCCGGAAACATCGTGAGCGGCCACAGGTCGAAGCAGAGCACCAGGAACATCACCGCCAGCGCGGTGACGTAGAACACCAGCGCCGACACTCCATTGAACATGCCTTTGGGCGCCGACTGGAGATACACCGGTGCACCCTGGAGAAAGTCGTAGTTGAAGAAGATCCGAAAGACCGCATAGGTAATTACGTAAGCGCCGATCAGCGCGGCGACTCCGGCAACCAACGGGTTCGAGCCTATGCGGTTGAACGGCCAGCCGCCCATCATGATGGTCAACCAGAATGTCGTGGGAACGACAATCACCGCGTAGTGCGACGGTATGGGTCCCGGTGGCGAGATGCCCTCCCCCACCGTCATGTAGATCAGCGGACTGATGATGGCAGTCGCCACCAAGGTCACGAGCACGAGCACGATGCCTTTCACCGGCTGACGCAATCCACTCACGAAGCCTGGATTAGCGTTCCACAGCACAACCGCGACAACCTGCATCGGGATAAGGCCGAGCATGACGAAGGCGACCCATCCCGCAAACGTGCCGAAGTCAAACAGCGAGATGAAGCCGAGGGCAATCGCCATCACGACGGCGCTCGAGAGCAAACCAAGTGCGGGTTGAGTCACTGAGGCCTCCCCGGTGAAGCGCGCACTACGTTGACGTGAGATTGAATGGAGGGCGGGCCGCGATGGCCCGCCTTATCGGTCGGAAAGTATAGCCGGAACTGACATGGCACGAAGGTGACGAACGCGACCTTCGCGATATTGGTGTTACTTGGCGCCCTTGAGCTCTTCGAAGATCACACCGAAGTTGCCGCCTGGACCGCCGCGGCCGCCGGTGAGATTGTAATCCTTGAACTTCTCAGGGAGCTTCAAATCCATCATCGCCTGCTCGGGAGTCTTGCCGGCCTTCAGCGACGCGCGTGCATGCTCGAGGAACAACCGGTTGAACTCGCCGAAGTCAACGAGGTCCTGGAACTTCATCGTGACATTTGAGTGGCCGTTGATGACCACGTCGACGTTCTTGATCGTGGTCGCTGCCTTCCGGATCGTGTCGGGGTAGGCGACGCCGCTGCCGCCGTTGTTCCTGTCGATGAGCGGCTGTCCCTTGTTGGCGAACGCGTCCCCCGCGTGCACGACGCGCGCGTTGCGGAACACCACGAACGCATCGCCGTTGGTATGCGCCGCTCCGAAGTAATAGAGGTCGATCGCATCCTTCCCGCCAAGCACCGTCATCTTGTCCTTGAACGTTTTATCGGGAAGACCGTGCTTGTTCGCCGCCTCCTGGAACATCGGCATCTTCTGCATGTTCGTGGCAGTGTTCTCCTGCGAGACTATCTCCACGCTGGCGGGAAAGAAGATGTTGCTCCCGTTGTGGTCGCCGTGCGTGTGCGTGTTGATGATGTGGGTGATGGGCTTGTCGGTGACCGTCTTGACCTGATCGAGAATGCCCTGCCCGTTGTCCGGGTTCTTGGTGTCGACCAGGACGACGCCCTTCTCAGCTACGTACACGCCGGTGTTGCCACCCCTGCCGAAGATGAAATAGAGATTGTCGGCGACCTTTTCGATCTTGCCCAATTGCTGAGCCGCACCACCACCCCCGCCTTGACGGCCTTGCCCTCCGGCTGCTGGCTGTTGTTGCGCGCCCACGCTCGCGACCGCTGCCATAATGGCGCCAGCGATCACGATGGTACCGAGCACATACGTGCGTCTCATAGCGTCCCCTCTATAAAGAACAATCGCTGATGACTCCCAACCCAGCGTGCGCATTGTATTACCGTCCCGATCCAACCAGACCAAAGTTTTTCTTCAGTCCTTGCCAGTGCGTGTAGTAGTCGCGTTCGAGCAACTCCGTTTCGAGCGCGAACCGCGTCGGACGGATTGGCAACTGGGTTTCGAAGAGGAACACCAGTGTGTCGTCCAGGAACTGCGGCTTCAGTTCCGCGGTCCTGCCGCGCTCGTACGCGTCGGCGTCAGGTCCATGCCCGGACATGCAGTTGTGCAGGCTCGCGCTTCCGGGACCGAAGTCATCGCCCTTGCCGATGTACTTTCCGGCGATCAGTCCCAGGAACTCACTCGCGACGTTTCGATGGAATGGCGGCGGACGGAAGGTGTGTTCGGCGACGGTCCATCGTGGCGGGAAACATCCGAACTCCATGTTGGAGGTCCCAGGGACGGACGTCGGCGAGGCCAGCACACAGTAGATCGACGGATCGGGATGATCGAAGGTGACGGTGTTGATGCACTGGAATTTGTACAAGTCGTACCGGAACGGCAGATAGTTGCCGCGCCAGGCGACGATATCGAGCGGCGAATGATCGATCTCCGCCTCCCATAGTCCGCCGCCATACTTCGCGATCAGCCTGAAGTCGCCGTCCCGATCTTCAAACTCTGCCTTGGGTGTCTCGAAATCACGCGCATTCGCCAACCCGAACGTTCCGATCGGTCCGAGGTCCGGCAGCCTTAGATGTTGACCGTAGTTCTCGCAGATGAAGCCGCGAGCTGAGCCGTCAGGAAGCTCGACCCTGAACTTGACGCCACGCGGCATCAGGACGATGTGACCGGGAGGCGCATCGAGCACACCGAATTCGGTGTGCACCGTCAGCGCGCCGGCTTGCGGAACTATCAGTAGTTCGCCGTCGGCGCTGTAGAAAAACCGGTCCCGCATAGAAATATTGGCCGCATACATGTGAATAGCGGCGCCAGATTGCGAAGCGGGATCGCCGTTACCGCCGATTGTGACAATGCTGTCGATGAAATCGGTGGGTTCGGTCGGGATGGGCATTGCCCTCCAGCGAAGCTGATTCGGCGTGGGAGGCACCTCATTGAACGGTCCGCTCCGGAGCAAACGTGAATCGCGCGCCTTGAACGGTTTGTGCATGGCGGACGGGCGGATGCGATACGTCCACGTCGATCGGCTCACGCCTCGCGGCGCGGTAAATGCCGTGCCGTTCAATTCCTCGATATACAAGCCCAAAGGCGGCTTCTGCGGGGTGTTCTGATCTCGCGGCAACGCTCCAGCTATCGCCTCAGAGGCGAACTCATTTCCGAAACCCGACAGATAGGCGCGTTCAGGTGATCCCATGGCGACCGTAGGCTATCGCCGCTGGTGGGCAAGGTCAACCAAGGCCGCCGCGGTTCGACACTCGCATTTCACACAACGATCAACAAACCGCTCTACGCGGCGCGGCGCTTGCTACTACTCGATGTCGTTAGACGATTTCTCGAACGAGCACGCGGAAATTCGAACGAAAGGTAGCAGGAAGGTTAGAAAAAAGTTCGTTTCCGCGGAGACTGTTCAAGTCAGTTGTCACGGCACGGAGTCTTCAGTGATGGTCGATGTCGATCGACCCGTCATTCGCATGTTCACTCAGCAACTCGACACAGTTCGCTGGGAGACTCGCATTGCGGATAAACGCGGGTTGGAATTGAAGATCTTCGGGCCGGGCGCGTTGCGGCGCTCGTTTTCGTTCCAGGATGCGCTCTCGATGGTCGAATACCAGGTTCAATTCGAGCGGCAGTTGCTATCGAGTGGTTACGGCCTGATGGCCCTGAGTGAGCGACGAATCGGGTATGACCGTCGCCGACAGCCGCGCACCGCGGAAGACAGGCGCAAGCAGTGACGACCGAAGGACCCGGGATGCTCCACATCGTCGCGAAGAATGACTCGCCCGTCCAGCGAATCGCTGTGGCGCGGCGCCACATCGAGACGGCGATCGCGCACATCAACGACGTGGCACAGACGCGCGTGCTGGAACACGCGAACACATCGGCCGTCGACGAACTGCGACTGATCGTCCGCGCCCTCGCTGACATCCGGGAAGCGCTGCGCAGCCGCGAATGGTCCCCTTCGACCGACCAGCCGAATCAACCGAAACCCGCCACTGCGCTCGTCGAGTAAGCGCAGGCTTCAGAGCCTGCTGCCGCAGGCTTCAGCCTGCGCGATCTATAGCCTTCGATCTACACTTTGCTGCATGCGCAATGCAGTTCTCTCTCTTTTCTGTGTTCTGACGATCTCTCTCGCGGGATGGACCCTCGTCGGCGGTGCCGCCGATGCCGATCGCGATTGGCCCGCGTACGCGGGCGACAAGGGAAGCACGAAGTATTCACCGCTCGATCAGATCAACAAGAGCACAATCAAGAACCTGCAGATCGCATGGACCCGCTCCGGCTTGCCCGAGGAGCTTCGCGCGTCGTTTCCTGACGCGCAGGCGGCAGCCAACTATCAACACACTCCGCTCGTGGTTGGCGGCGTGATGTACGTGAGTTCGGCTGTCGGAGCCGTCGTCGCGCTCGACCCCACCACCGGCAAAACGATGTGGTACGACACACTGCCGGCTCGTCCCGATGGACAAGGCCCCGCACGCGGCGGAGCGACGCGTGGCATCGCCTACTGGACCGACGGTCAAGACGCGCGCATCGTCACCAACGTCGGCGCCAATCTCGTTGCGCTCAACGCCAAGACGGGCAAGCGCTACGCCGACTTCGGAGAGAACGGCCAGGTCGATCTGACCAAAGGATTCGAGCGTCCGATTACGGGCTGGCGCTGGAGCAGCGGACCGATCGTCGTCAAGGACATCATTGTCGTGGCGGGCGTTCCCTCGCCTGCCACCGACATTCTCAACGAGCGGGCACGCGCGCCGAAGGAGATGCCGCCCGATGATGTGCGCGGCTACGACGTGCGCACGGGAAAATTGGTGTGGACGTTCCATGTCGTGCCGCGCAAGGGTGAGCCAGGCAATGACTCGTGGCTCAACGACTCCTGGACGTACTCCGGCAACAGCGGTGCGTGGTCGCTGCTGAGCGCCGATGAAGATCTCGGTTACGTCTACTTGCCGTTCGAAGAGGCCACCGGCGATTACTATGGCGGCACCAGGCCTGGCAACAACCTGTATGCCGAGTCGATCGTGTGTCTCGATGCGCGAACCGGCAAGCGCGTGTGGCACTTCCAGACCATCCATCACGGCCTGTGGGACTACGACCTGCCCGCGGCGCCGGTGCTCGGCGACATCACAGTGAACGGGCGACGAATCAAGGCCGTGGCCCAGGTATCGAAGCAGGCGTTCGTCTACGTGTTCGATCGCGTGACGGGTCAACCGGTATGGCCGATCGAAGAGCGGCCGGCGCCGAAAGGCGACGTGCCCGGCGAATGGTATTCACCGACCCAGCCGATTCCCTCGAAGCCTCCGGCATTCGATCAACAGGGTGTCTCTGACAACGATCTGATCGACTTCACGCCCGAGTTGAAGGCCGAGGCAAAGAAGATCGTCAGCGAATACAAGACTGGACCGATCTACACGCCGCCGGTTCTTCTGGGGAGTGCGGACGGACCGAAAGGACTGCTGCTCGTCCCAGGGACGAATGGCGGGGCCGACTGGGGCGGCGCCGCGTTCGATCCAGAGACGGGCATGCTCTACGTGCCGTCGGCTCACATGCCCACCGTGATCGCTCTGGGCAAGTCGCAGCATCCGGAATCGACGTTGCCATATGTGAAGCAGCAGGTACCTTGGCCGCTGGGACCACAGGGCCTTCCGGATCCGTTCAAGCCACCGTACTCGCGGCTCGTCGGGATCGACTTGAACAAAGGCGAGATCGCCTTCTCGGTCGCCAACGGCGACGGGCTTCGCAATCACCCGGCATTCAAGGGGCTGAATCTCCCGCCGCTCGGCACACCTGGCCGGCTTGCCGCGCTAGTGACGAAAAGCTTTGTCTTCATGGGCGAAGGAAGTGACAGCGGCGTCGGTCTGCCTCCAGGCGGACCGTGGGGCGGCAAGAAATTCCGCGCGTTCGACAAGAAGACGGGCGCGATCGCGTGGGAAATGGAGTTACCGGCCGGCGTCAGCAATGCGCCGATGACCTACATGGCCAAAGGCAAGCAGTACATCGTCGTAGGAATCTCGGGACGTCAGTATCCCGGCGAGCTCGTGGCGTTAGCGTTGCCGTAATCAAAGATTTCCGTAGAGCGGGGGCTTTAGCCCCGCGTGACGCGCGGGCTGAAGCCCGCGCTCTACGGTGTGGGCGGCGGCGCGTCGCCTTCCCTGCACATCGCGTTATTGGTGTTGGGCACCGTAAGACCCGTGCCGCCGCAGCAGTAGACGGTACATTTTTCCGGCGGCTTGTACGTCGCTCTCAGCTTCTTCCCATACTCCGGGTAGGTCGTCGCCGCTCCGCCGCGCACGGCTTCGAGCGGCAGGTTGAATGTCTCGGCGAATTCTCTGAGATAAGGGTTTTCGCCCGGAAGATAGTGCGGCACCTCGCCTGGCGGACGCGGGATCTCCACCTGCGGCTCACACGGCTCGGGCAACACGCGCGTCTGCGGATCGAGCTCAAACGTCGCGTTCCTGATGAACGGCTCCTCGTAGTAGATCGGATCGGTGAGGATCATCGTGATCGTGAGCAGGTCGCCATGTCGCGCGTAGTACTCGGTGATGGTCGCCTGATCGCTGTGGGGAACGCCGTTGCGCCACACGAGCCCTGCCTTCAAGTGCGTCGTTTGCGCCGCAATCATTCCACCCTGCCAGACACCGGTCGTGAACCCGCCGGCCGAATGCGGCGAGTTCTTCGAGGGGTGCGGACGTCCGTCCATCCACACCGTGTGCGGAGCGCGATCGACAGTTCCAGTCATGTGCAGGGCAACGATCGCTCCGGAAATCGGATCGACTTCAGGCTCGATGCGCAGGTTCTGCGGACCCATGACGATGTACTGCGAGGTGTACTGGATGCACTGCCGCTCTGGCATGTTCTGCATCGAGACCTGATAGAGGTCGGCATACGCGCGGGCTTCGTCGTTGATCGGAAGCCCGCTGTAGTCGCCGATATGCGGACCGGGCGCGCGCTCGATCCAATCTTCGTGAAGCCGATTGGCCCACGAACCTGCCAGATCGACGATCTGCCCGCGGGTTGCCGCGGCGGCAGCCTCGACCTGCCCTTGCGCAAACACTGGCGCGGTCACCAGCATCGCGACGGCCGTCAGCACACTGATCTTCATTCTCCAGCCTCGCATTCCTAGCTTGCCTCGCAGGCCGACGGATCCCACTTCGATCCGTTCGCTTCCTTCTTGAAGTTGAGTGAAGTGATCCAGGTCCGGCTCAGATAGGTGGGGTCCTCGACCACCGTTGTGATCACGATCCACTGCTCGCCTGTCGGCTGATTAAGAAGATCCCAATATTCCGTCAGCGTCGTCTTCTCGCTGAACGGCACGCCGTTCTTGCGCAGGTACCCCGGCATCAACCCGGTCGTCACCGTCTTCAGATTTCCAAACCGCTGATCGGGAGGAGGCGGCGGCTGTCCGCGGCGCCCCTGACGCGTCTCCCACTGCGCGGTGGTGTTGCCCTGTCTCGTTGGACCAGTCGCGGGCGGTTTCCAGTCACCAAAATGCAGCAACCGTGTCTGCGTACCGGTGTCGGTTTCCACTTTCAGCGTCGTATCGTCCTGCCAGGTGATGTGCAGTCTGGTCGGCAGACGCATGAGCCCCGGCGCACCATACGTCTTGCACTGATCACCAGCGGCAGTATCTTTCGCCGGATCCCAGGCGTCGGCGGCTTTCTTGGCTTCAACGTTGATCGGAATGCTGACGTAGTCCCCCTTGGGCGGCGTCACCATGCGCCAGCGCCAGTCCTCCGTGATCACAGAGACCCAGTAGCCGGTGAGATCGATTGGCGCTGCTGCGCGCGGCGTCGGTGGTGGTTCGGTGGCCGCTGCTCCCCTGCCACCTCGCCCACCCTGTCCTTGTCCACGCGCCGGAGCCTGAGCGAGCAGCGCCGGCGATGCGACCAGCGCAATCAACAACGCGATTGCGTATATGAAGTTGACCGTTTTCACGTGGTCACTTTCCGCCGAGATCCTTGTAGACCGCTTCGATGAACTTGTCCGTCGTCCATGCGCCGGTGTTGCTGCCGTACCTGCCGCGGAATCCCTTGACCGGATCGGCCTTGCGGATTTGATCGAGCGTCATCCCCTTACCGATCCAGGCGCGAATCCGATCGCGAACGATCGTCACCATGTCGCGATAGTCGACGACGTCGGCTTCGTGGCTGATGAGGCCGTGTCCGGGCACGACCACGGTGCCACCCTCCTGCCAGATGAAGGGAACCGGTGGGACGGTGATACCGATGATGCGGTTGAGACTGTCGATCACTCCTTGAACACTTCCGCCCTTCTCACGATCGATGACGGGAAATCGCGTCTGATCGAAGACATCGCCGGTGACGAGCACATCGGATCGACGGAAGAACACCATGCTGTCGCCGTCGGTATGCGCCGCCGGCTGATGCGTCGTGATGATGGCTTCGCCGTTGATGTAAAGATCCTTTTGTGCTTCCTCGAGCGCCGATGAGTAGGTCACCGTCGGCCACGCGCCGATTGGAAACGCGGATTTCTCACCTTCCGGGGCCGCCATTCTCGATTGGACGTTTTCTTCCGCCAGAATCGGAGCACGGCCGCCAGCGGCGCCAATCTCGTTGAGACCGCCGGTTGGAATCACTGACTGGCCGGCAGCGGACAATTCGTCGTTGCCACCGACGTGGTCGGCATCGGCGCTTGTGTTGATGACATACCGGATGGGTCGAGTCGACAGCTTGCGAATCTCGGCGATCACCTGCTTGGCCTTCTGGCCGGTACCCGTGTCCACGACGACGATGCCATCCGTCCCCAGTTGCACGGCGATGTTGGAACCATCGCCGGCAATCACATAGAAGTTGGGGCGAATCTCTATGACCTCGAGGGCGTCTGCGTCGGCCGCTGGCTTCTGTTGCGCAATCAGAGTGGCGCCGGCTGCGATTACAGTTGCTGCCGCAAATATCACTTGGAGCCCGTATGGAATGGGAGACTTTCTCTTCATCAACTTGCCATTTTATATGGGTGTCCGTAGGCGCCGCTCGGCAGTCCCGGGCTCGTGGGCTCGCCCCTCTCCGGCGGCCCCTCCGCGCGGCGGGAAATCGCTCTCCGCTCATGCTCTACGCTGCCGCTGCGAGTAGTGCTGATCCCGGCGCCTGCCATCGCGGCATGCACCGACAAGGCAAACTCGCACGTCACGGATCGCGCGTAACGAACTCGCAGCGGTGAATCGCTCCGATCGATTTCCTGCGATGCACTGCCGCGCCGCGCTCCGAACGGCCGTCCTCCGCGGGGCGACCCCACGAGCGGTATTTGTGCCCGAACGTTGAGAGTCGTGCCGGGGCGTCGTACTTGGGCGTGGTACTGAGAGCCTTGTACCTAGCACCTTGGACGTTTGACTTTACTTTTGACTCTTGACCTTTGACCTTTGACCTTCAAGAAACTCTTCAGCCACCGCTTGTGGCGATTGACCCTCCTGGTCGACAGCCAGGTTCATGCGCCGCATCCGATCGGCATCGATGGCTCCGGTCAATGAACGGAGAGCTGCAATGGCATCGGCATGCTCGCGGGCGAGTCTCGCGCCGGCAAGGATGACGGCATCGTACGGTGGAATCGCATGTCGCTCGTCCTCCAGCAGAACGAGGTCGCGGGCGGTGATGCGGCCGTCAGTAGAGAATGCGCTGATGAGATCGACCTGGTTGTTGGCGACCGCTTCGTACATGAGCGACGGATCCATGCTGCGTTGTTCCCGGAAGCGCAGTCCGTAGCGATCCTGAATCGCCCTCCACTCCGGTCGCTGGAAGAACTCGTAGTCACCACCAACCGACAACCGCGGTGCATAGGGAGCCAGATCGGTAAGAGAGCGAACTCGAAGATCGGCGGCATGAGTCCGCCGCATGGCCATCGCGTAGGCATTCTCGAATCCAAGCGCGCCCACCATTTCGATCCCGTGCTCTGCTTTGAGGTAGCGACCGACTTCCGTCAGCACGGTCTCGCGATCGACTGACGCCGCATCACGATGCATGATCGTCGCCCAGATCGTTCCCGAATAGTCGACGTAGGCGTCGATGTCGCCGGCACGCAGCGCGTCGAACGCGACGGTCGATCCAAGCGACGAGACGACATCAACCGTGCTGCCGGTGGCGCCCGCGATCGTTCCCGCGAGAATCTGGCTGAGGATGTACTGCTCCGTAAATGTCTTCGCGCCAACGACGATGCGCCTGGGGCCCCGGTCGGAAGCGGCAGTCACAAACGCAATTGAGGCGTGGGCGTAGAGCAAGCCGAACGCCACCATCACCGCGATCAACGACGACCTTCTGCGTGCAAGTACAGCCGCGCCGAGCGCGCGCACCAGTCCGTCCAGCACCATCGCGAGCACGGCCGCGGCGACGCAGCCGACCAGGACGGCGTTGAGATTCCGCGTCTGCAGCCCGGCGAAGATGTAGTTGCCGAGGCTTGGAGCCCCAACCGGCGTCGACAGCGTCGCCATACCGACGGTCCAGACCGTGGATGTTCTCAGGCCAGCGAGGATGACCGGCAGCGCCAACGGCAACTCGACGCGCCACAACTGCTGTCGCGACGTCATCCCCACGCCGCGAGCGGCTTCTTTCAACGCCGGGTCAAGGCCGGCCAGGCCGGTAACGGTATTTCGCAGCACGGGCAGCACGCTGTATAGCGTCAACCCGATGAATGCAGGAAGAAAACCGATGCTCCGCAATCCGAGCGCGGATAACGCCGGCACCATCACCGCCAGCAGCGCGAGGCTCGGAACGGTCTGAATCACGCTGGCCACCGCGAGCACCGGCCGCTCGAGTCGCCGGCTGCGCGTGATCGCAATGCCGGCAGGAATGCTCAGCGCGGTGCCGGCGAGCAATGCAAACAGTGCGAGCTGCAGGTGCGCTGTCAGGTACGACGGGAGCAGGGCGAGTTGCTCTCTCACTGCAGCCTGTTCGCCAGAAGGCCCTCGACGAGCTCCGCCTGGCGGCGCGGGGTGCTCATCAGCTGGCGGACGTAGTCATCGGCTGGTGACTGCAACAGCTCGGAGGGCGTGCCGATCTGTACGAGTCGTCCGCCGTGCATGACAGCTATGCGATCTCCCATCAGAAGCGCCTCCACCATGTCGTGCGTCACGAAGATCGCTGTCAGAGCCAGGCGTTGGCGGATCCGCAGAAAGGACTGCTGCAAGCGATCGCGGGTCAACGGATCGAGTGCGCCGAAGGGCTCGTCGAGAAGCATCAGCCGCGGCGACGCCGCGAGCGCGCGCGCGACGCCGACACGCTGCTGTTCGCCTCCCGAGAGCTCGTCGGGATGGCGATCCCGCACGAGCGCTGGATCGAGCTCCACTAACTCGAGCAGTTCGTCGACACGCGCAACAGTGCGATGACGATCCCAGCCAAGCAGCGTCAGCGTGACTCCCACGTTGTCGCCGACGCTCATATGCGGGAAGAGGCCGACGCGCTGAAACACGTACCCGATGCGCCTGCGCAGCTCGTGCGGCTGAATCCCGCCAGCATCCTGCCCATCGATCAGCACTCGACCGGACGTCGGCTCGATCAGCCGATTCACCATCTTGAGCGTCGTCGTCTTGCCCGAACCGGAGCCTCCCAGCAACACGACGAGCTCGCCCTCGGCGATCTTCAGCGACAGGCGATCGACGGCGGTCACCTGGCCGTAGCGTCGCGTCAGGTCCTGCGTTTCGATCACGTCGCGATATTAGCAGTCGCCGCGCGCGCCCGTTGCGTCGCCGGCAGACAAGCACGTCATTTGCTCTTACGAACCAGGCAGAGCCCTGACCGTGTCATTTCCGTGCAGGTATGCGCGTGAACGATCACGGAACCGTCAGGGACGGACGCAATCGGTTAGTGATGAACCCGGAACGAGGACAAAGGAATCGAGTTCCGAGTTTCGTGTTGGGTATGAGGAGGGCAAGATGATTCGTCAAGCCGCAGCCGTCGTCGTGGTTCTGCTGCTGAGCCCGTCGTTTGTGACGGCCCAGGGCACCGAAATGACGGTCAACGTCGCATCGGCGAGTGTACACAAGTCGCCGACCACTGCGAGCCCGGTGATCGGCTACGCCTCTCGCGGCGCCAAACTGCAAGTCACCCGCAACGTCGGCGACTGGGTCAAGGTCTCGTGGCCGGCGGCGAGTGATGGAGTCGGGTACGTGCGCACGACGATGGGGACGATGGCGCAGGCCACGACGTCGAAGACGGCGGTTCAGAACACGGCAGCGGCCTCTTCAAGCGCGGCGCCTGCCACTCCGCGTCTCGCGGCCTCGACCAGCACCGAACAGGCCCAGACTGGGAATCGTCTGCCGGTACAGACAGCACCAAAGCGCGGCACAGCGAGCCACCTGTTCGGGCTGGGCGCGCACCTCGGCGGCCCCACGCTCGGCGTCGGCGCCAGCGCCCGCATGTGGGCGTACGGCCGGCTCGGTCTCCAGTTCGGGCTGTCACGCTACGAGGTCTCGAGTCCAATCGATCTCGGAACGATGACGTCGACCGAGTTCGGCCCGAGCGCGCTCTATGCCTTCAACGATCGCGTGGCCGACTATACCTGGCTGCGGCCGTACGTCGGAGCAGGGCTCAACTTCTATCACTCGTCGATCACCAGCCCGGCGTTCGGCACCGACGCGTCCGATTCACGATGGGGCTCTCAACTTTTCGGCGGCGGCGAGTTGTCGTTCGCCAGCGTACCGCAGGTCGCGATCAGCACCGAGTTGAGCTATCGCTGGTTCGAAGAGCCGAGCCCTGGCTTGAATCTCGGCGGAATGGGCCTCAGCGTCGCAGCACACTGGTACGTGAAGTAAGTCGGGTACGGTGCGACGGGTCGAAAGTGCGATGGTGCGACGGTCGCGTGCGATGGTGCGACGGTCGCGTGCGATGGTGCGACAGTCGCGTGCGATGGTGCGACAGTCGCGTGCGATGGTGCGACGGTCGCGTGCGATGGTGCGACAGTCGCGTGC
>Ga0207662_10000717_pt1 | contig 15126 bp, 13 predicted proteins | sample KBSS33LmetaG_FD_184338 | JGI IMG/M metagenome (GOLD analysis project Ga0207662, IMG submission 184338) | Switchgrass rhizosphere microbial communities from Kellogg Biological Station, Michigan, USA - KBS S3-3L metaG (SPAdes) (version 2) | ecosystem: Host-associated > Plants > Roots >... | reverse complement strand
GCAGGAGTTGGTTGAGCGGCTGCCGGTGCGCGGCTTCAACTGCCCGGTCAAGCGATAGTTGGCGGCCTGCGGGCCAAGCACCGCGAACACCGGATCGAGCAGCGGCAGGTCGATCACCTGGCCTTGGCCGCCGTTCATCTCGACTTCGCGCAGCGCGATCATTACCGCGGTCGAGCCATAGAGCCCGGCGTAGGAGTCAGCCATGTACATAGGCGGCAGCACCGGCTCGCGGTCGGCAAAGCCATTGATCGCGGCGAAGCCCGACATGCCTTCGACCAGCGTGCCGAAACCCGGCCGCCGCTTGTACGGCCCGGTCTGGCCCCAGCCGGAAATGCGCACAATGACGAGCTTGGGATTTTTCGCAAGCAGCACGTCCGGGCCGAGGTTCATCTCCTCGAGCGTTCCCGGGCGGAAGCTTTCGACGAACACCGCTGCCGACGGCAGCAGCTTGAGCAGGATCTCGCGCGCCTCGGGCTTGCGCAATTCGAGGCCGAGGCTTTTCTTGCTGCGCGCGTAGATTTTCCAGTTGGTCGCCACACCGTTGGTTTGCCACGCGCGCAGCGTGTCGCCCGCGGGCGGTTCGATCTTGATGACTTCGGCGCCGAAATCGCCGAGTACCTGCGTCAGCGTGTTGCCGGCGACCAAACGCGACATGTCGAGGATGCGCACGCCGTCGAGCGCGCCTTTGGCGCCGGGCTGAAACGATTTTTTGCGCAGCGCGCTCTTCATTCGGGCTTGATATTCGCGGCCTGCACGACCTTTTTCCATTTCGCGATTTCGTTTTTCACGATCGTGTTGAAGCCGTCGGGCGTGGTCGGTGCGCCGAGAGCGCCGAATTCGGCAAAACGCTTTTTCATGTCGTCGGTCGCCATCGCTTTGTGGAATTCCGTGTTGAGGCGGTCGATGATGGGCTTGGGTGTTTTGGACGCGACGAACACGCCCCACCACAAATCGTTGTCGTAACCGGGGAGCGTCTCGGCAATCGCCGGCAGATTCGGCAGGAACGAAGAACGCTTCGGGCTGCTGACGCCGATCGCGCGCAGGCGTCCCGATTGCATTTGCGTCTCGACTGCCGTCAGGCTAACCAGCAGGACTTGGACTTGGCCGGCCATCAGGTCGGTAATCGCCGGTCCCATGCCCTTGTGCGGCACGTGCACGATGTCGATGTTCGCCATCGACTTGAACACTTCCATGCCGAAGTGATTGATGCCGCCGATGCCCGACGAGGTGTAGTTGAGCTGGCCCGGCCGCGCGCGCGCGACCGCGATCAACTCCTTCACGGTCTTGGCCGGGACCGACGGATGCACCACGAGCACCATCGGCCCGCGCGCGACCATCGTGACGCCGCTCAAATCGTTGACCGGGTCGAACGGCAGTTTCGCCATCAGTGCAACGCCCGTGGTGTAGGTGGTGGACGTTATATAGAGCGTATGGCCGTCGGGCGGCGCCTTCGCCGCGAGGTCGGCGGCGATCATTTGCGAGGCGCCCGGCCGGTTGTCGACGATAACCGGCTGGCCGAGTGCTTCCGAGAGGCGCTGGCTCAAGGCGCGCGCGAAAATGTCATTGCTGCCGCCGGCCGGCGCGCCGACCAGAAAGCGGATTACTTTGGATGGATAGGCCGGTTGTGCCTCAGCCGGCGCGGCAGTCAGCAATGCCGGCAGCACGATGCAGATCGAACGCAAAATGGATTGCATTGAGTGTCCTGTGATTTTGGATGCGGCGTGCGAACGGGGAGGGCGAAAACATATCAGCAATCATCGGAGGGTGCAATCGGCGCCGCCCGTGAAATCCCCGCGTGCGCTAAAATAGCCTGTCACCGCGTGCCCGCATACGCCGCATCGATGCGCCGCGCGCCTTCTCTTATCCCGAACGAGGAGCACCATCATGACCGATCTTTCTTCTGGCACGCCGTCGCTCGCGTCCGCGGGCGCGCGCTTTCGCGCCGCTGTCGCCGCCGAGAAACCGCTGCAGATCGCGGGCACTATCAACGCCTATCACGCACGCATGGCCGAGCGCGTGGGCTTCAAGGCAGTTTATCTGTCGGGCGGCGGGGTCGCTGCCGGCTCGCTGGGCCTGCCCGATCTGGGGATCAGCAATCTCGACGACGTGCTGACCGATATCCGCCGCATCACCGACGTGTGCTCGCTGCCGCTGCTGGTGGACGTCGACACGGGCTTCGGTTCGAGTGCGTTCAACGTCGCGCGTACCGTCAAGTCGCTGATCAAGTTCGGCGCCGGCGCCATGCACATCGAAGACCAGGTGGGTGCGAAGCGTTGCGGGCACCGGCCCAACAAGGAACTCGTGACCCAGCAGGAAATGGTCGACCGCATCAAGGCGGCCGCCGATGCGAAGACCGATCGCGAGTTCGTGGTGATGGCGCGCACGGATGCGCTGGCTGTCGAAGGTCTGCAGGCCGCGATCGATCGCGCATGCGCGTGCGTCGAAGCGGGCGCCGACATGATTTTCCCGGAAGCGATCACCGAATTGTCGATGTATAAAAAATTCGCCGACGCGGTGAAAGTGCCCATCCTCGCGAACATCACCGAATTTGGCGCGACGCCGCTCTTCACGACCGAGGAACTCAAAAGCGCGAACGTCGCGATGGCGCTGTATCCGCTGTCCGCGTTCCGCGCGATGAACGCGGCGGCGCTGAAGGTGTTCCAGGCGCTGCGCAAAGAGGGCACGCAGAAGAACGTCGTCGACACGATGCAGACGCGCAACGACCTTTACGATTACCTGGGTTATCACGCGTACGAGCAGAAGCTCGACAGCCTGTTCGCAGCCGGCAAGAAAAAATAAGCACCCTGCGTTCGAGGTGTGAGAGGGAGAGCTGCGTGACCGGAATGCTGGTGTCGAAATCGTTTGTCGAAAAATACGGCAGGCAGCTCGACGAAGTCGTGCAACGCGTGAAACTCACGCCGGAGATCCTGCATCTGCCCGATGATCCGCAAGGCCGGCTCGCGCAATCCGATTGCGATCGCATCGAAGTGACCATGCAATCGCGCGACATTCGCTTTTCGGACCACTTCAAGAGTTTTGGTGACGCGCTCATCGCGGCGAAGAACCTTCAGTGGGCGCATTTTCACAGCACCGCGATCGAGCAGCACGTCTTCGTCGCACCGCTGCTCGCGCGCGGCGTAAGGCTGACGACCTCGGCCGGCACCAATGCGGAACCCGTGGCGCACACCGCGATCGGCGGTCTCTTGATGCTGGCGCGCAAGTTTCCGCACTGGCTCGCTGCGCAGCAACGCCACGCCTGGGAGCCGTTGCGCGGGGCTGAAATGCCGGCCGATTTGCGCGGCCAGACGATCGCAATCGTGGGGCTCGGCAACATCGGCATGCCGATCGCGCAGTTTTGCCAGGCGCTCGGCATGCACGTCATCGGCATCCGCCGCACGCCCAAGCGCGACGGCGATCCGCTCGACGAAATTCACCCGCTGGCCGCGCTGGGTGACGCGCTGCCGCGCTGTCAGTGGCTCGCGCTCGCGTGCCCGTACACCAAGGATACGCATCACATCGTCGATGCCGCCATGCTCGCCCGCTTGCCGCGTGGCGCGGCGCTGATCAACGTCGCGCGCGGCCGCGTGTGCGACGAACCCGCGCTGATCGACGCATTGAAGAGCGGGCAGCTTAGCTGCGCGTACCTCGATGTATTCGAAAAAGAACCGCTGCCGGCCGACTCGCCGCTGTGGGATTTGCCGAACGTGATACTCACGCCGCACAACGCTGCGGTGTCCGCAGGGAACGAGCGCCGTGCCGCGGAGTTATTTTTGGTGAACCTGGAAAAGTGGGCGCGCGGCGAGCCGCTGCTGAACCCGCATACCGCGTAAGCAGGTCCGCCAGCCCGGCTGGCGCCCTTAGCGCGGGACCGGGTGCGCTACCGAGTGGGGCTATAATATGCCTCTTCATTCAGCGGCTTGGCTCTAATGCAGCTTTTCGCTTTCGGCATCAACCACCAGACCGCGCCGCTTGCGCTGCGCGAACAGGTGGTGTTCAGCGCCGAAAATCTGGTGCAGGCGCTGCGCGACCTGGTCGATCGCAACCCGGTCAAGGAAGCCGCGATCATCTCCACGTGCAACCGCACTGAAATCTACTGCGATACCGCCGAGCCGCGGCAGGCGCTGCGCTGGCTCGCCGATTACCATCAGCTGAAAACGCAGCACCTCGATCCGTACGTGTATCAATTGCCGCGCGAGCACGCGGTCAAGCACGCGTTCCGCGTGGCGAGCGGGCTCGATTCCATGGTGCTGGGCGAGCCGCAGATCCTCGGCCAGTTCAAGGACGCCGTGCGCACCGCGGAGCAGGCCGGCACGCTCGGGCTCCTGCTCAACAAGCTTTTTCAGCGCACGTTCTCCGTTGCCAAAGCCGTGCGCTCGGAAACGGACATCGGCGCGAGCACTGTGTCGATGGCATCCGCGGCGGTGCGGTTTGCCGAACGCATTTATCCGAGTGTCTCCGAGCAAAGCGCGCTCTTCATCGGCGCGGGCGAGATGATCGAACTGACCGCCACGCATTTCGGCGCGCGTCATCCGAAGCACATGACGTTCGCGAACCGGACGGTCGAGCGCGCGCAGCATCTTGCCGAGCGCTTTCGCGGCCGCGCGATCAGCTTGAACGATCTGCCGTCGCAGCTCGCGGTCCACGACATCATCGTGTCGTGCACCGCCAGCATGCTGCCGATCATCGGCAAGGGCCTGATCGAGTCCGCGCTGCGCGCGCGCAAGCACCGGCCTTTGCTGATCGTCGATCTTGCGGTGCCCCGCGACGTCGAGAGCGAGGTCGGCGCGCTCGACGACGTTTTTTTGTGCACGGTGGACGACCTCGGCCGGATGGCGCGCGAAGGTCTCGACAAGCGAGAGTCGGCGGTGGCGCAGGCCGAAGCCATCATCGAAACCCAGGTCGGCGACTTCATGCAGTGGCTCGACAATCGTGAGCTCGTGCCGACCATACGCGCGCTGCGCGACGATGCGGAGCGCGCGCGCCGCCACGAACTCGAGCGCGCGGTGCGCAACCTCGTGCGCGGCGACAACGCGCAGCAGGTGCTCGAGCAGCTCTCACATTCGCTCACCAACAAATTTCTGCATGCGCCCACACACGCGCTCAATCACGCGAACGACGACGACCGCGAGCACCTGGTGAACATGTTGCGGCGACTTTTCCAGCTGAAACAGTCCGAATGAAGGAAAGCATTGCCGCCAAGCTCCAGCAGCTCACGCTGCGGCTTGAAGAACTGAACGGGTTGCTGAGCTCCGAACACGCGACCGACAGCATGGACAATTACCGCAAGCTCACGCGCGAGCACGCGGAAATCACGCCGGTCGTCGAACTCTACAAGTCGTATCGCCAGAGCGAAGACGACATGCGCGCCGCGCAGGAGATGACGGCCGATCCCGCCATGCGCGAATTCGCCGAGACCGAAATCAAAGAGGCGCGCGCTCGGCTCGAAGCACTGGAAGCGAAGCTGCAAAAAGAATTGCTGCCCAAGGATCCGAACGACGAGCGCAACATATTTCTGGAAATCCGCGCCGGCACCGGCGGCGACGAGTCCGCGCTGTTCTCGGCCGACCTGTTTCGCATGTACACGCGCTACGCCGAGCGCAAGAAGTGGCAGGTCGAGATCATGTCGCAGAGCCAGAGCGAGCTTGGCGGCTACAAGGAAGTGATCGCGCGCATCGCGGGGCAGGGGGCGTATTCGAAACTCAAGTTCGAATCCGGCGGCCACCGCGTGCAGCGCGTGCCGACGACGGAAACCCAGGGCCGCATTCACACCTCCGCGTGCACGGTGGCGGTACTGCCCGAAGTCGATGCGGTCGCCGACGTTGTGTTAAACCCCGCCGAGATGCGCATCGATACCTTCCGCTCGTCCGGCGCCGGCGGCCAGCACATCAACAAGACCGATTCGGCAATCCGCATCACGCACCTGCCGACCGGCATCGTGGTCGAATGTCAGGACGACCGCTCGCAGCACAAGAACAAGGCACGCGCGCTCGCCGTGCTTGCCGCGCGCATCAAGGATGCGCAGGTGCGCGAGCAGAATCAGAAAACGGCCGCCACGCGCAAGTCGCTTATCGGCAGCGGCGACCGCTCCGAGCGGATACGCACCTATAACTTTCCGCAGGGCCGCGTAACCGATCACCGCATCAACCTCACGCTCTACAAAATCGCCGCCATCATGGACGGCGATCTGGACGAATTGACCGGCGCGCTGAGTTCCGAGCACCAGGCCGAGCAGCTCGCGGCGCTCGGCGAAGAAACGCAGCCCGCTTAATTCGTCGTTCCAGGCCTTTACCCGTCATGCAACCCACCATCGCGCAGGCGCTCGCGAGTGCGCAGCTCGACGCCGTCGATGCGCGCGCGTTGCTGCGGCACGCGTGCGGCAGCGATGACGCTTTTCTCGTTGCGCATGCCAACGATAAACTGAGCCCGGCACAGAGCGTGCAGTACGCAGCGCTCGTCGCGCGCCGCGCCGCGGGCGAGCCGGTGGCGTACATCGTCGGCACGCGCGAGTTTTTCAGTCTCGATTTCAAGGTCACTCCAGCGGTTTTGATACCGCGACCGGAAACGGAGCTGCTGGTCGAAATCGCGCTCGAGCGGATCGCTGCGGACCGGGCGGCCGGCGTGCTCGATCTCGGCACCGGCAGCGGGTGCATCGCGATTGCGATCGCCAGTCACCGCCCGCGCGCACGTGTCGTGGCGGTCGACCGCAGTGCTGCGGCGCTGGCGGTCGCGCGCGAAAATTCCGCGCGCCATCGCGCCGCCAATCTCGAACTGCGTCTAAGCGACTGGTTTTCAAACCTGGGCGCAGAGCGCTTCGACCTGATCCTCGCCAATCCGCCCTACGTCGCCGCGCGCGATCCGCATCTGCAAAGTGGCGACCTGCGTGCCGAGCCCGTCGATGCGTTGAGCGCCGGTGAAGATGGACTCGAGTGTTTGCGCGCGATCGTGGCCGCAGCGCCCGCCCATCTGAACAACGGGGGTGTGCTCGCGGTCGAACACGGATACGACCAGGCGCCGCGCTGCCGCGAGTTGCTGGCGGCGGCCGGGCTTGAAGAAGTGTTTTCGCGTACCGATATAGCGGGAATTGCGCGGGTCAGCGGCGGCGTGTGGCTTGGCCAGTGTTGACGTCGGTGCCTGCGAGCTTGTAAAATACCATATCAATTCACTCAAGTATTCAGGAGTTTTTAATGAGCGTTCAGGAAGTTATCAAAGAACAAGTGACCAAGAACCCGGTCGTGCTGTACATGAAGGGTTCGCCCGACTTTCCGCAATGCGGCTTCTCGGCCAACGTGGTCGGCATCCTGCGCGCGTGCGGCGTCGAGGACTTTTATGCGGTCAACGTGCTCGAAAACCCGGACATCCGCCAGGGCATCAAGGAATACGCGAACTGGCCGACCATTCCGCAGCTCTATGTGAACGGCGAATTCGTCGGCGGCTCGGACATCCTGCGCGAGATGTACGAAAACGGCGAGCTCAAGAAAGTGCTGCAGAAATAAATTTCGGCAGCGGATTAAAAAGGGAGCTTCGGCTCCCTTTTTTATTGCGCCGCTTTACGCGAGCCAGTTCTGATAAGCATATTGGACGAGCAGCGCCATCGCGATCAGCGCGAGCGCGCGCTTGACCCAGCGACGAAACATCGCGGCATCGATGCGATCGCGCAGGCGCACGCCCACAAAACCGGCCGCCACTGCCACCACGCAAAATGGCAGTGTCGCGATCCATTGCGCCGCCGAAACGCCGCCATGCCACGTCAGCACCGCGAACTGGGTCGACTTGCCGACGAGAAAGCAGATCTGCATTGCCTGCACCAGCATCGCGGGTGCGAGACCCAGCGCGAGGTAATAAATAATAAGCGGTGGCGCAGCGACGTTGGCCGTGCCCTCGAACAAGCCCGCGGCGACCCCGGCGAGCGGCGCGAACGCTTTCTCGCGCCGCTTCACGAGCGGCCAGTCACCGCGCGAAACGCGGTCGAGATTCAGATAGACAATGATGATTACCGCCAGCAGTAACTGGTAAGGCGCGTCCGGCGCTGCGACAAAAATCCAGGTTCCCGCCAAAGCTCCCGCCGTCGCGTATACGGGCATCAGCCAAAAACGTTTCAAAGTCACCCGCAATGGGCCACTGGTAAACAGCGTAATTGCCACGGTAAACAGAGTAGGCAGCAGCACGATGACGATCGCGGTCCGCATGTCGACCAGCATCGCGACCATCGGCGTGGCGATGAAGGGGAAGCCGAAGCCCAGTGCGCCCTGCATGAAGCCGGCCAGGATGACCGCGAACGTGAGCCACGCGAGGACCGCGATGGGCAGCGCTTCAAGACCGTTCATCGGCGTCGCCTATCCGGCGCGCTCATTCCCGCAGCAGCGCGGGCAGCCACAATGCAATCTGCGGGAAGTACAGGATCAAAAGCAGGCCGATGATCTGCAGCACCATGAACTGCATCATGCCCGCGTAAATGTCCTTGAGCTCCCAGTCCGGCACCACGCCTTTGAGAAAGTAGGCCGACAGCGCGACGGGCGGAGACAGCCAGGCCGTCTGCAGGCATACGGCCACGAGCGTGCAGAACCACACGAGGTCGATGCCCAGCTTTTGCACGAGCGGCATCAATATCGGCACCACGATCAGCACTATCGGCACCCATTCAAGCGGCCAGCCAAGCACGAAAATGATCGCGAGGATCAAGAGCAGCATGATGGTCGGCGAGAAATTCAGCGTGAGCAGCGATTCCGCGATCAGCGTTGCCGAGCCCAGGCGCGAGAAAACCGCGCCGAAAAAATTCGACGCCGCGACCAGCAACAGAATCATGCACGAGACTTCGAGGGTGGAAAAAACCGCTTTCTTGAGCTTTTCCCAGGTCATGCGGCGGTAGATGAGCGTCAACACGAATACCGCGAAGGCGCCGACCGCGCCGGCGTCGGTGGGCGTCGCGATACCGGCGAGGATTACGCCGAGTGTTGCCATGATCACCAGCACGATCGGTGCGATGCCGAAGATGAGTTCCTTCAGCACGTAGCCGAGCGGTCTGCGCTCGTCCAGCGGCAAGGCGGGGCCCAGGCTCGGGTTCAGATAACTGCGCATCAGCGTGTACGCGATATACAGACCCGACAGCAACAACCCCGGCACGACAGCGGCGGCGAAGAGGTCCGTGGTCGGCACGCCGACGACCGGCCCCATGACTATCAGCATCACGGACGGGGGAATCAGGATGCCCAATGTGCCGCCCGCCGCGATCGTTCCGGCCGAAAGACGCACGTCGTACTTGCTTCGCTTCATCGCGGGTGCAGCCATCACGCCGAGCAGCGTTACCGACGAACCGACGATGCCGGTGGCCGCGGCAAATATGGTGGCCGTGATCAGCACCGCGAGATAGAGCGAACCGCGCAGCGGCGCCAGCAACAACTGCACGCCGCGAAACAGGCGTTCCATCAGGCCCGATTGCTCGAGCAAATAGCCCATGAAGAGAAAAAACGGCACCGACGCGAGCGTGGTTTCCTTCATGACGGAGAAAAACTGCAGCGTCATCAGATGCATCGTCAGCTCGCCCAGGCCGATCAGGCCAAATACCAGCGCGACCGCGATCAGCGTGAACGCAATCGGGAAGCCGACGAATATCGCGCCGAACAGCACCACGAGCGACAGGATGCCGATCCACTCGGGACTCATAACCACTTTCCGTGGCGCGCCGCCCAGATGCTCTTGAGGAGTTCCGAAAAGCCCTGCACGATGAGCAGCACGATCGCCATGAACAGCGCGCCCTTGAGCGGATAAATGACGGGCATCCACGGGCTGCTGACAACGCGCTCGCCCTGCTCGAACGAGCGCACGAAAAAGCCCCAGCACACGTAGACAAACGCGAGCATCCCGGGAAAATAGAACACGACGTAGCAGACGGCGTCGACCAGTCCCTGGCGCTGCACCGACCACGCGGCATAGTAGGTGTCGGTACGGATATGGCCTTTTTTCAACAGCGTGTAGGCCGATCCGAGCATGAAGAAACTGCCGTACAGGATGTACGTCATGTCGTATGCCCAGGTCGTCGGCGCATCGAATATATAGCGCGCAACCACCTCGTACACGAGGCTCAGCACCATCGGAAAAATGAGCCACGCCACGAGCTTGCCCGACCACAGGCTCACAGCATCGCAAGTGCGGATTGTGGCCAGCAGCCAGCGCGGCGGAATTTTATTCGTGGATTCCATGGCTCACGGATGCTAAAGCGGACAAAAAGAGGGCGCGGGGTCAGCCGCGCCCTCGGTTGGCGTCAGTCGCGCGCTATTTTTTGGCCGCGGGTTTTTCCGCGGATTTGAGCGCCGCGTTACCCAGGTTCGAGTATAAGTCGAGGATCTTGGTCCAGTATGGCACCACGGTAACCGCGAAATTTTTCTGCGAATCGAGCACCTGTTTGAAGAACGCATCATTGCTCGCGTAACGATCGAGCACGACGTTGGTCGCGCGCACGAACTCGGGGAAGAAATCCTTCGGCGTATCGAGTATCTGCACCTTGAAATCATTGCGCAGCTTGACCACCGCCTGGGCGTTGCGATACACGTTGAACGTGTAGGTTTCGGTCATCGACGCCATTGCCGCGGTGCGCACAATTTCCTGGATATCGGGCGGCAGCTTGTTCCAGAACGTCTTGTTGACGATCACCTCGCCGATGTCAGTCGACTGGTGCAGGCCCTGGAGATAATAAAATTTCCAGACCGTGTGCAGGCCGAGATTCATGTCATCGGCGGGGCCGATCCATTCCGCGGCGTCGATCACGCCGCGTTGCGCGGCGGGCACGATTTCGCCGCCGGGCATTGCTACTGCCGACACACCCATCTCCTTGAAAATCTCGCCGGTGATGCCCGGCGGCGAGCGGTATTTCATTTTCTTGAAGTCGGCGGTGTCCTTGATCGGGCGCTTGAACCATCCCAGTGGATCCGGTCCCATCGGCTGGATCATCAGCGGCTCGACGTTCACTTTGAGTATGTCCGAATAGAGCTTGCGATATAAATCGTAGCCGCCGCCTTCGAACAACCAGGCGACGTGCGACAACTGGTCGAGGCCGACACCCGCGCCCGCCATCGGATTGCTGAAGAGGCCGGCGGCCGGATGCTTGCCCGACCAGTAATGCGTCCATGCGTAGCCGCCTTCGACGACGCCCTTGTCGACCGCGTCGAGAATCTCGAACGCCGGCACGATAGCGCCGTCCGGCAGCACCTCGATCTTCAGGCGTCCCGCGGTCATGCGATCGATGCGGTCGCCGAATTTCTTAAGCAGCTCGAAGTAGATGCTGGCGGCCGGCACCGCGGCCTGAATCCGCATTTTGAATGCCTGCGGTTGCTGCGCGTGTACCGTGGACGCAAGCAGCAATGCCGCGACGACCATAAAACAGCGGGATATCCAACGGAATGCCATGGCTCCTCCTAGTGAAAACAAGCATTTTCGATTGCTGGGCGGTCAGCCACGTCTTAAGCGTGTTTATCGCCGGCGCGGGAACTGCGGTCGTGTTTGCCACGTGCGGCGCTAATTGAGCGCCGCTTTTTGAAATGCGCGGCATTACGCAGTCAATGCTAGACAAAAAGACCTTGCTTCGCAATACTTCATTGCAACGGCACTGCGCGCCGGTCACGGAGATCTTTCAACATGACGCATTTATTCGCCAGCTTGCGTCGTGCCAGCGGGGCCTGCCGTGGCTGACGCGACTTATGATTACGTCATCGTCGGCGCCGGCTCGGCCGGCTGCGTGCTCGCGAACCGCCTGAGCGAAAACGGCCGGTTCTCCGTGCTGCTGCTCGAAGCCGGACCGCGCGACAACAGCCTGTGGATACACCTTCCGATCGGCTACGCGAAGACGATGTTTCATCCCGTCTACAACTGGGGGTTCCATACCGAGCCCGAGCCTGCGATGAACAATCGCGAGATCTACTGGCCGCGCGGCCGCGGGCTCGGCGGCTCGAGCTCGATCAACGGGCTGATTTACGTGCGCGGCCAGCATCAGGACTACGACCACTGGGCAGCGCTCGGCAACGACGGCTGGAGCTGGCGCGACGTAATGCCCTATTTCATCAAGTGCGAGCGCAATTCGCGCGGCGCCAGCGAATATCACGGCGAGGACGGTCCGCTCGCCTGCTCCGATATCGGCGAGACGCATCCGCTGATGGACGCGATCATCGAGGGCGCGGGCGAACTGGGCGTGCCGCGCAACGACGATTTCAACGGCGCGCAGCAGGAGGGCGTCGGCTACTACCAGTTGTTCACGCGCAACGGCCTGCGCTGCTCGACGGCGGCCGGCTATCTGAAACCGGCGCGCAAGCGCGCCAATTTACGCATCGAAACCGAAGCGCGGGCGACCTCCCTCGTGCTGGAAGGCAAACACGCTGTCGGCGTGCGCTACCGGCAGCGCGGCGCTGAACACGAAGTGCGCGCGGCGCGCGAAGTCTTGCTGGCTGCAGGCGCGCTGCAAAGCCCGCAACTGCTGCAGCTGTCGGGACTCGGCGGCGCGGCGTTGTTGCAGGCGCACGGAATTCCCGTCGTGCATGAATTGCCCGGCGTCGGCGAGAATCTGCAGGACCACTTGCAGGCGCGCGTCATGTACAAGGTCAAGCAGCCGATTACCATCAACGATGAACTGAAAAGCGTGCGTGGCCGCATCAGCATGGGGTGGCGGTGGCTCGCACATCGCACCGGACCGCTGGCGATCGGGATCAACTACGGCGGCATGTTCGCGCGCGCGCTGCCGCAGGCGGCGTCGCCCGACATCCAGTTTCACTTCGCCGCACTGTCAGCGGAAATGGCCGGCGCCGCGACCCACCCGTGGCCGGGCTGCACGTTTTCCATGTGCCAGTTGCGGCCGACGTCGCGCGGCACGGTGATGATCAAATCGCGCGATCCGCTGGCGGCGCCGGCGATGCGGCCCAACTACCTGTCGACCGAGCTCGATTGCCGCACGATGGTCGAGGGCGTCAAAGTCGCGCGCAAGCTCGCGCGCACGCGCGCGCTCGAACACTTGATCGGCGACGAATACCGGCCCGGCGACAGCGCGCAAAGCGACGACGAAGTGCTCGAATTCGTGCGCAATTACGGCGCGACGATTTTTCATCCGGTCGGCACCTGCAAAATGGGCGCCGGCCCGGAATCCGTGGTCGACGCGCGGTTGCGCGTGCACGGCGTCGCGGGACTCCGCGTAGTTGACGCCTCCATCATGCCGACGCTGGTGTCGGGCAATACCAACGCGCCGGTCGTCATGATCGCGGAAAAAGCGGCCGACCTGATTTTGCAGGACGCCGCGCGCGGCGGTTTGTAATGACGCCGGGATTACACTACGATGGACGAAGCTGCCGGCCCGCGCATTCCAACCACTCTCAAGAAGGGACGCCGTCATGAGTGAATCCAATCCCTATCAGCCGCCGGGTTCGCCCCCGCCGCGCGCCACGCCTGCCGTCATGCCGTCCGCCGCGCCCGCTCTTTCGTCGACGCCGCGGAGCGTGGATGCCGGGCGCGGGTGGGAGTGGATCGCGGAGGGTTTTGCGCTCTTCAAGAAGCAGCCCGGCACCTGGATACTGATCCTCATCGTGTTCGTGGTCTGTGCGACCTTGATCCATTTCATCCCGGTCATCGGCTCGCTTGCCGGCGTGTTGCTCACGCAGGTTTTCATGGGCGGTTTGATGCTCGGGTGCGCGGCGCTCGCACGCGACGAAACCCTCGAGGTTGGTCACTTGTTCGCGGGATTCAAGCAGAATACCGGCGACCTCGTGTTGCTGGGCGTCCTGACCGTGGTCGGCTGGATACTCGCGCTGATACCCGCGGTGCTAATTGCGGGCGGCGGCGCCTTCATGTCGATGATGATGGGCGGCGAGCCGATCGCGCACGTCGGGGCGATGGGACTTTCGTTCTTCCTCGCGCTGCTCGTCGTGCTGGCCCTCGCGGTGCCGCTGTATATGGCGCTGTGGTTCGCGCCGTCGCTAATCGTGTTCAACCAGTTGAAGCCCGTCGATGCGATGAAGACGAGTTTCTACGCCTGCCTCAAAAACATCGTGCCGTTCCTGATCTACGGCGTCATCGCGGTCGTGCTGTGCCTCATCGCCGCCATTCCGTTCGGGCTCGGGTTTCTGGTGTTGGGACCCGTCCTGTTCGCTTCGATATACACGGGCTATCGCGATATCTTCAGCGCGGGCTGACCGGCCGCGCCTCACCGGAGAAGTGCTGTGGGTTGCTGTCACCATTATTTCGCGCCGACCGACGACGGCGATCGTGCGTTCACGATCGACGCGTCGACGTTGACGTTCGGCGCCGGGTGCCTGCGCGAGGCGGGCGACCAGGCGCGCGCGCTCGGGCTGAAACGCGTTGCCATCTACACCGATGCCGGCGTCCGCAAACTGCCGCCGCTCGCCACCGTTACGGCGTCGCTGAAAAACGCGGGGGTCGATTACGCGATATACGACGAAGTGCGGGTCGAGCCGACCGACGCCTCGTTCAAAGCGGCAGCACAGTTTGCGCTCGACGGCACGTTCGACGGATTTTTTTCGGTCGGCGGCGGCTCGGTCATCGATACGTGCAAAGCGGCGAACCTGTATTCAACCTATCCCGCAGATTTTCTGACGTACGTGAACGCACCAATCGGCGGCGGTCAGCCGATACCCGGTCCGTTGAAGCCGCACATCGCCTGTCCGACGACCTCCGGCACCGGTTCGGAGGCCACGGGGATCGCGATATTCGACCTGCTCGCGATGAAGGCGAAAACCGGTATCCAGTTGCGGCTGTTGAAACCGACCACCGGACTCATCGATCCCGAGGTCACGCACACGCTGCCGTCGACCATCGTCGCGTCGACGGGTTTCGATGCGATGTCGCACGCGCTCGAAACGTTGACCGACATTTCGTACGCGCGGCGCGCACGACCCGCGAACGACAGCGCGCGTCCACCCTCGCAAGGCGCGAATCCGTTCAGCGACATGGTCGCATTCGAGGCGCTGAGCCTCGTCGGTAAGTACCTCGTGCGCGCAGTTAACGACCCCGCGGACACCGAGAGCCGCGACCAGATCCGCCACCACCTCACCGAGATCGCCGGGAAATTCGCCGCCGGCGACTTCTCGGCTCCGAAGGCCATCCACGACCGCGTGCTGCCAGGGGTGCCGGTGATGA